>OGMW01000843.1_pt1 | contig 30438 bp, 27 predicted proteins | sample 1573281 | NCBI WGS metagenome assembly OGMW01 (sample SAMEA2581907, study PRJEB24529) | metagenome | biome: Human gut stool | place: China | collected 2011 | reverse complement strand
CGCTCACATGTTGAAGGCTTATCGTCGTATCTCTTTGATTGAAGCCTTGAAAAAGGCTTTTTTTGTGCTTTATGGAAACTATGTAGTGATTGAACTAGGATTAGAACCGTGAGAATTACTTTTAGGTAAAACAATAAAATAAAAAACAAAAAGTTTAGCACTAAAGTGTTGACAGTGCTAAAGAAATGGCATATACTATTAGCAGACATAGAGGTTGAGTGCTAGAAAGGAGTGCTGAAGATGCTGACTGAACGGCAAATCAAGATATTTAAAGCTATCGTAGATGTTTTTACTAAAACAGCAGAGCCGGTCGGTTCCAAGGCATTGATGGACGTGTTAGACTTCAGCTGTTCCAGTGCAACCATTCGTAATGAGATGGCGGCTCTTGAAGAAATCGGTTTATTGGAAAAAACACACACCTCTAGTGGACGTATCCCTAGCAGTAAAGGGTATCGCTTCTATGTAGAGCACCTCATGGAAAAACAATTAGATGATTCGGTGAAAAACTCTTTACAAAAAGTTTTCAGCGAACGTCATTATTCGATTGAGGAAATTGTTAAAAAGAGCTGTGATATTTTATCACAGATGACTTCACTTACTTCTGTTGTTCTTGGACCGGAAAGCCGCTCGCAGCTATTGCAGCATATACAGCTGATTCCATTGACTCAGCGCAGTGCGGTTGCAATATTCGTAACGGATCATGGACATACCGAAAATAAAACCTTTCATTTCAATACGGACGTTAGTATTGAAGATATTAAGACTTGTACGGATTTGTTAAATGATAAGCTAAGTGGTACACCGATTTGTGATGTTGTTGATCGAATGCGGGAAATCGAGCCGTTGTTAGCTAGTCATGTTGCTCGTCATGAGGTTTTATTTGAGGCGTTTGTCAACGCATTTATGCGTTTCGCAACGGAAAATGTTTATTGCAGCGGGCAATCGAATATGCTGTATCAACCGGAGTTTGCCGATATTGAAAAGCTGAAGGAGCTTATGAAAATGTTGGAGGATAGCTCTTTATTCCGTCAAATTGCCAATCATGAAGGAAATATGGCGATTGAAATTGGCGGTGAGCATGAGTTGGTACAGGTTGATAACGTAGCCGTTATTTCCAGTAAATTTCGTATCGGTGATAATGAACAAGGGGAATTGATGGTTGTCGGTCCGACACGCATGCAGTACAACCGAGTTGTAGCGTTGATGGAATATATGAGCAAAGTTATTGAAGATATGTATAATGAACGATAGGAGGTCAATATGCAGGAAAAGGATTTAAAGGAAAAGGAAATTTGCGACTGCGAAGAAGCTGAAGAAAAGGTTGAAGCGGTTGTTGAAAAGGAAGATAAAAAAGCAAGTAAGTTTTCTAAAAAGAAAAAGATTGAAGAGTTAGAAGAAGAAATTATAAAGCTGAAGGAAGAAGTAGCTGCTAGTAAAAATGCCTATTTTAAAGCGTATGCAGATGCAGAAAATCTGAAGAAACGTTTGCAGGCAGAGGCAGATAATGTACGTAAATATCGCATTCAAAGCTTTGCTGTCGAGGTACTTCCGATTATTGATAACTTGGAACGTGCATTAAATGTAAAAAGCGATGATGAGAGTCTTAAAAATTATGTAAAAGGCTTTGAAATGATTTATCAACAGCTGATTGCCACATTAGAAAAAGAAGGCGTAAAGGAAATTGAGGCGTTGAATAAGCCATTTGATCCAAATGTTCATCAAGCGTTGATGCAGGAAAGCGTAGAAGGCGTAGAAAGCGGCATTGTTGTCGAGGTTCTGCAAAAAGGATATATGTTAAAGGATCGTGTATTACGAGCTACACTTGTAAAAGTGAGTGAATAAAGTTAAAGGAGGAAATGATTATGAGTAAAATTATTGGTATCGACTTAGGAACAACAAATAGCTGTGTATCTATTATGGACGGCGGTGAATGCAAGGTAATTACAAATCCCGAAGGAAATCGTACAACACATTCTGTAGTTGCTTATAAAAACGGAGAACGTATTGTCGGTGATGCTGCAAAACGTCAGATTGTAACAAACAAAAATACAGTAAGCTCTATTAAGCGTTTGATTGGTACAAACCAAAAGGTAGAAATGGAAGGTAAGCAATATACTCCACAGGAAGTAAGTGCTATGATCCTTCAATATTTGAAAGGATATGCAGAAGATTATCTTGGTGAAAAGGTAGAAAAAGCGGTTATTACCGTTCCTGCATACTTCAATGATGCACAGCGTCAAGCTACCAAAGATGCCGGTAAGATCGCCGGTTTGGAAGTTGAACGTATTATTAACGAACCAACCGCTGCTGCACTTGCTTATGGTATTGATAAGACAGAGCAGGAACAGAAGGTTCTTGTATATGACTTAGGTGGAGGAACATTCGATGTTTCTATCCTTGAACTTGCAGATGGAACATTTGAAGTATTATCTACAAACGGTGATACACATCTTGGTGGTGATGATTTTGATAACAGAATCACACAGTGGATGATCGATGAGTTCAAGAAAGCAGAAGGTGTTGATCTTTCTACTGATAAGATGGCTCTTCAGAGATTAAAAGAAGCTGCTGAGAAAGCAAAGAAAGAGCTTTCTTCTGCAACAACCACAAATATCAACCTTCCGTTCATCACAGCAACTGCTGAGGGACCGAAACACTTTGATATGAACTTAACCAGAGCAAAATTTGACGAGCTGACTCATGACCTGATCGAGCGCACCGCAATTCCGGTACAAAATGCATTAAAGGATGCAGGCATCACTGCTTCTGAGCTTGGAAAGGTGCTGTTAGTAGGCGGTTCTACCCGTATGATCTCTGCACAGGAAAAGGTAAAGCAGATCACAGGCAAAGAGCCCAGCAAGTCTTTAAATCCGGATGAGTGCGTAGCCATCGGTGCTGCAATCCAGGGCGGAAAACTGGCAGGCGATGCAGGCGCCGGAGATATCCTTCTTCTGGATGTTACCCCACTGTCCCTGTCCATTGAGACCATGGGCGGAGTAGCTACCAGACTGATTGAGAGAAATACAACCATTCCTACAAAGAAGAGCCAGATTTTCTCTACTGCTGCTGACAATCAGACTGCTGTTGATATCCATGTGGTACAGGGTGAGCGTCAGTTTGCAAGAGATAACAAAACTCTTGGACAGTTCCGTCTGGATGGAATTCCGCCAGCAAGAAGAGGTATCCCTCAGATTGAGGTAACTTTTGATATTGATGCCAATGGTATTGTAAATGTATCTGCAAAGGATCTGGGAACCGGAAAAGAGCAGCACATCACCATTACCTCCGGCTCCAATATGTCTGACGCTGATATCGACAAGGCTGTAAAGGAAGCTGCTGAGTATGAGGCTCAGGATAAGAAGCGCAAGGAAGCCATTGACGCCAGAAATGACGCCGACTCCATGGTATTCCAGACTGAGAAGGCCTTAGAAGAGGTTGGAGACAAGATTGATGCCAATGATAAGGCAGAGGTAGAGGCAGACTTAAATGCACTGAAGGAAGCAATCAACCGTGCTCCGGTAGATCAGATGACCGATGCTCAGGTAGAGGATATCAAGTCCGGCAAGGAGAAGCTGATGAACAGCGCTCAGAAGCTCTTTGCAAAGGTATATGAGCAGGCACAGCAGGCAGGAGCAGCAGGTGCAGGCCCTGACATGGGCGGCGCAGCAGGCGGCTCCAGACCGGATGATGATGTAGTAGACGCAGACTTTAAGGAAGTGTAAGGAGAAAGGATTCCCGCCTGCAGCAGGGCGGGAATCCATTATATAAAACCGTAAGGCCAGAGGTCCGGTCCATTGGGCGAGATGCCCCCTGGCCGGACCTAAAGGTCTGTCCGGGGATATTTTATTTAAGAGAAAATGTTCTGATAGATATGTAAGAGGTAAACAACATGGCAGAGAGTAAGAGAGATTACTATGAGGTTCTGGGCGTTTCCAAAGACGCGGATGACGATGCCCTGAAAAAGGCATACAGAAAGCTCGCCAAAAAATATCATCCGGATGCCAATCCCGGAGACAAGGAGGCAGAGGCCAAATTTAAGGAGGCATCTGAGGCTTACAGCGTGCTCAGCGATCCTCAGAAGCGCCAGCAGTATGACCAGTTCGGCCATGCCGCCTTTGAGCAGGGAGGCGGGGGTGCAGGAGGGTTTGGCGGCTTCGGCGGGTTTGACTTTGGCGGTCAGGATATGGGAGATATTTTTGGAGATATTTTTGGAGATATCTTTGGCGGCGGCCGTTCCTCCAGAGGAAGAAGCGGTCCTTCAAGGGGCGCAAATGTAAGAACCGCGGTTCGGATCACCTTTGAAGAGGCTGTGTTCGGCTGTGAAAAGGAAATTGAGATTAATTTTAAGGAGACCTGTTCTTCCTGTAACGGAACAGGCGCAAAGGCGGGTACGTCGCCCCAGACCTGTACAAAATGTAATGGAAAGGGTAAGATCATGTATACCCAGCAGTCCTTCTTTGGACAGGTACAGAATGTACAGACCTGTCCGGAGTGTGGCGGTACAGGCAAGGTGATCAAGGAAAAGTGTCCGGATTGCTATGGTACGGGGTATAAGACAGTCCGCAAGAAGTTTAAGGTGTCCATTCCTGCCGGTATTGACAATGGTCAGTGCGTTCGTATGGCCGGAGGCGGAGAGCCCGGTATCAACGGCGGTGAGAGAGGCGACTTGCTAGTGGAGGCAGTTGTTTCCCAGCATCCGATCTTTAAGCGTCAGGATACAAGCATTTATTCTACCGTGCCGATTTCCTTTGCAAGAGCGGCTTTAGGCGGTACGATCCGGATTAAGACAGTGGACGGAGAAGTGGAGTATGAGGTTCGTCCTGGTACGCAGACTGATACGAAGGTGCGGCTGAAGGGGAAGGGTGTGCCTTCCTTAAGAAACCGGAATGTGAGAGGGGATCACTATGTGACTTTAGTGGTTCAGGTTCCTGAGAGAATGACCCAGGCTCAGAAGGAGGCCCTGAAGCGGTTTGATGAAGCTATGAATGGGGTGGCTTCGGAGGAAGGGAAGCCTAAGAAGAAGGGGTTTAAAGAATTTTTTGAAAAATGAAGATGAGATGCGCTGAGTGCAGGCGCGTTTCGTGCTTTGACTGATGTGAGCGGGAGACCGCCCTGGAATTGCTCTTGTTGGATGGTTTTGTGTGAGGATGACGAGAGACGTTTTGGGGGCGGTTTTCTTTTTTGTGTGGAGGATTTTGTTGGAGGGGGGGTATGCGGAAGGGGAAAAGCTTTATCTTTGGGAGCGAGGGGATGCGGGAGCTGGTTTTTTAGGGATCGGGCGGGGATCTTCTTGACCCGCTTGCGGGTCAAGAAGCATCGGATGTTCATCCGATGTGAAATCGTGCAGGAACAGCTCCTTACAAGCGAGCTTGACGGGGCTGTTTCTGCACGATTTCGCGCCGTCCTGAATTTTTGAGAAAAATTAAGAAAATCGCAAAGATTCTGGGGGGGAGTATGGGTATAATGGTAGATATATTTTTACCTGGGACTGCCGGATGACGTGGGATTTCCGGGGACTGGGTAAGGCTTATGAGGAAGAAAGGCTATTGGTTATAGAATGAAAAAACGGATTTTGATCACGGGTTCAGGAGGATTTCTGGGGTCGAGACTTGCGGAATATTTTGAGGGGAAGGATGGGTATGAGACGGTAGCGGTTACCCATGAGGAGCTGGATATTACAGATATGGTGGCGGTGTCTGCATTTTTTAAGGCGATTCGTCCTCAGGCAGTGCTGCACTGTGCAGGCTTGTCTAATACGGGACAGTGTGAGGCGGATCCCCTGGCTTCGGGACGGATCAATGTTCAGGGAACAGAAAATATAGCAAGAGCCTGCAGGGAGAGCGGCTGCAGGCTGATCTTTATGAGTTCGGATCAGGTTTATGCGGGAACAGATACTCTGGAGCCGAATCGTGAGACAGACCGGGTGAAGCCGGTGAATGTGTATGGAAGGGATAAAAAACGGGCAGAGGAGGCAGCGCTTGCTTTGGCAGAAGGGGCGGTCTGTCTGCGTTTGACCTGGATGTATGATTATCCGGTTCCGAAAAGGACGCCGGGAACCGGGCTGTTAGGACAGATGTTTGCAGCCGCCGGGGAAGGAAAGGTGATTGTAAGCCCGACCCATGATTACAGAGGCATCACCTATGTGTGGGATGTGATCCGGGCTATGGAGCAGGTGATGGAACTGCCGGGAGGAATCTATAATTTCGGGAGCAGGAATCAGAGAAGCACCTGGGAAACCGCCGGGATTTTTGCTCAGGCAGTATCTGTAAAAACAGGAGTGCTGCCAAAGGTGGAAGCGGACAGGGATCGTTTTCGTTCGCTCCCCAGAAATCTGACGATCGATACAGGTAAAATAGAAGCCTTGGGGATTTTCCTTGGGGATACGGCAGAGGGATTATCCCGATGCATGAAGGATAACGGAGTCTGCTGGAAGTGGAAGAAAGAGCAGCTGTCTGCCCGGGGATAAAGGCCGGACAGAAGAATTGCCATAACAAAAAGGAGGTTCTGTCGAACGTGGGACAGAAGGATATAAAAAAAGATCAGGCACCAAAACGGCCGCAGAAGGTATCGGGACAAGCTCTTAAAATCTGCGGAATGACATTGATCTGTCTGGGAGTTATGTTTGCCGTGGCCTGGGTGAACCGGAACCGCCAGGAGAACCGTCTGGCGGAAGAATATACGATTTCAGCGGAAAATCCCCGCCATATCCGCTTTGAAGAGATGCCTGAGGGAGAGGCCGAAATGACAGCAGGTCTGTTTTTCCGCTATCACGCCATGGCTCAGTATGAGGAATGCAGCAGCCTTCTTTCAAAGGATCAGGCAGAGTTTATGAATTTTCCCCAACAGGAGGAGGATTTTAGAAGCGGCTCCTACATAAAAGATTATTTGATCCACAGCTTTGAAACGCTTCCGGAGGAGGAATATGCGGGAAGCAAAGAGTATTATGACGGCAGAGCAGCCCTTTTGGGATATGAGGAATACCGTGTAGTCCGTGTGGTCTTTCATCAGACCTGGACAGACCAGGCCATTAAAAACAGACAATTAAGCGGAGATGGAGAATATATCCGGGAAATGGCTGTGGGAAAGGGAAGGGACGGATGGAAAATATTTGAGGCCGGAAACCCTCAGGAGCTTTAAGTCTGGTTTTTTCCTATTACATTTCTCTCATAGTTGAAAATATACTGTTGCATTACCCCTGCATAGCCCGGATAGCATCCGAAGGAATCTTCGATGATTCGGTCAAACAGCTGGGATTTGGGGATGCGGCGGTATTTTTTTTCGTCAAAATAATGTTCCATGAGGATTTTCTGGATCCAGGTATCGACAGGAAATGCATCAATATGATGGAGACCGAAGAGGCAGACGCAGTTCGCTACCTTTTTACCGATTCCATAAAAGCCGGTGAGATAATCTATGGCCTCTTTATAGTTCTGGGAGGACAGAAGATCCAGGTTCAGGCTTCCTTCCAGTACGTCCTGACAGAGCCGGTGGATATATTTTGCCCGGTATCCCAGCTTCAGTGCCAGCAGGTCATCCAATGAGGCGCGGCTTAACTGTTCCGGCGCAGGAAAGGCAAAGGGGGAGGGACCGGCTTCAGAAAGCTTTGAGGATGCGTTCAATGTGCGTTCAATGTGCGTTCCATAATTACGGCACAGAGCTTCAACTAAGGAGCGGATGGCCGGAATGGTCTTTTGCTGGGAGATAACAAAGGTGATGATCATTTCCCATGGATCCTGATGGAGAATACGAATGCCTGCACCTGCTTTGGCGGCAGATAAAAGATAAGTATCATCCGGATCTATGGAATCAATCATGGCCTGGTAGTCTGTGGACACATCAAAATAGGACAGCCAGTATTCCAAAGAACCTTCTTCGCATTCAAAGGTGAATTGGGAATCGTTTTGCCTGATGGATAAAAGCTTCCCCTGGCTGATCACGGACCACAGTCCGGGCTCTTTTCCTGGCATCAGCCGGAAACACTGACCGGAGAGAGCGGTCTGTTCTAAGTCAAAGCAGGGGATGGTACAGGTATATTTCATGGAAATCATCCTTTCTTTTGTGAAAATGATGGTTCTATGATAGCTGGAAAGGAGAGAAAGGTCAAATGGAAAATGAGTTTCTGTACTCTGCACCGGCTCCTGGAGTTTGGTGTGCTGGACTCCGGTTTCCGGTCATAAGAGAACCTAACTCCAGCGACTGGTGCAAAATGTGAAAACGCAGGAAAAAATGGGGGTTGACTTTTCTAGATGAAACGGCTAAAATTTACAGTAGATTTTATATCTAAAAGCGATGAGAGTGTACAGTAGGTACTTATGTTCTCACAGAGAGGGAAGGTCGTCGGCTGGAAGCGTTCCCGAGTTCACATAAGCGCTGAATTTCCCACCGGAGCTGCATGGGTGAAAGGGCGTCTGTCCGCAGCCTGTGACGTAGGCGTGCGTTAAGCGTGTTTAAGTGTCTGCAAAGGATAGAAAGCCTTGGCTTAGTATCTGTATTGCAGGAATCAGGGTGGTACCGCGGAATGATTTGATCCGTCCCTTCAGGAATCTGAAGGGGCGTTTTTTTTTGTTATGGCAGCAAACATTTCCGCGAAAAGAACCGTACACTTATTTAAAAGAGAACAGAAAAGGAGAACCCATGAAAGAGCAGTTAGAGAAGATCAAAGAAGAGGCGCTGCAGCAGATTTCTTCCGCTGAGAGCCTTGATACGCTGAATGACATCCGTGTCGCTTATCTTGGAAAGAAGGGAGAGCTGACCAGCCTTTTAAAGAGCATGAAGGATGTGGCTCCGGAAGACCGTCCAAAGGTGGGACAGCTGGTAAATGAAGCCAGAGCTGTGATCGAGGGCCGCTTAGAGGAAGCAAAGGCTGCCCTGGCAAAGAAGGCTAGAGAAGAGCAGTTAAAGAGAGAGGTTATTGACGTTACCCTTCCTGCAAAGAAGAACAGCGTAGGCCACAGCCATCCAAATACCATTGCATTAGAGGCAGTGGAGCGGATTTTCGTGGGCATGGGCTACGAGGTAGTAGAAGGCCCTGAGGTGGAGTATGATGAGTACAACTTTACCAAATTAAATATCCCGCCAAACCATCCGGCTAAGGATGAGCAGGATACCTTCTATATCAGCAAGGACATTGTGCTCCGTACCCAGACCTCCCCGGTACAGGCCAGAACCATGGAAACAGGTAAGCTTCCTATCCGTATGATCTCTCCGGGCCGCGTATTCCGTTCCGATGAGGTGGATGCAACCCATTCTCCATCCTTCCATCAGGTCGAGGGACTGGTTATTGATAAAAATATTACATTCTCCGATTTAAAGGGAACTCTGGCAGAGTTTGCACGAGAGATGTTCGGCGAGGATACAAAGGTTAAATTCCGTCCCCACCATTTCCCATTTACCGAACCCAGCGCCGAGATGGACGTAAGCTGCTTTAAGTGCGGCGGAAAAGGCTGCCGTTTCTGCAAGGGCTCCGGCTGGATTGAGATTTTAGGCTGCGGTATGGTACATCCCCATGTATTTGAGATGTGCGGCATTGATCCCCAGGAATATACAGGCTTTGCTTTCGGCGTAGGCCTGGAGCGAATTGCCCTGTTAAAATATGAGATCGACGATATGCGCCTTCTCTATGAAAATGATATCCGCTTCTTAAAGCAGTTTTAACTGTTCCATCATAAATAAAAAGGAGAACTGACATGAATACAGCATTATCATGGATTAAAGCATATGTTCCTGACCTGGATGTGGCTGCCCAGGAGTATACAGATGCGATGACATTGACAGGCACCAAGGTTGAAGGATTTACCTGTTTAGATAAAAATCTGGAAAAGATCGTAGTAGGAGAAGTTCTTTCCGTAGAACGTCATCCGGACGCTGACAAGCTGGTCGTGTGCCAGGTCAACGTAGGGGAAGCAGAGCCCGTACAGATCGTAACCGGAGCGCCAAATATTACAAAGGATTCCATCGGTGCAAAGGTACCGGTGGTACTGGACGGCGGACGAGTAGCAGGAGGCCATGACGGCGGCTCCCTTCCGGAGGAAGGTATTAAAATTAAAAAGGGCAAATTAAGAGGCGTGGAGTCCTTTGGAATGATGTGCTCCATCGAAGAGCTGGGCGCTGACCGGAATATGTATCCGGATGCCCCTGAAAGCGGCATCTACCTGCTCCCCGAGGACAGTGTTCCCGGAGACGATGCAGTGCGGATCCTGGGTCTGAGAGACGTGGTGTTTGAATACGAGATTACCTCCAACCGTGTAGACTGCTACAGCGTAGTGGGAATCGCAAGAGAGGCAGCCGCTACCTTCCGCAAGCCCTTCTTCCCGCCGGTGGTTACAGATACGGGCAACAATGAGGATATTCACGATTACTTAAAGGTGAGTGTGGAAAATACAGACCTGTGTAAGCGCTACTGTGCCAGAATGGTAAAGAATATCAAGCTGGCTCCTTCACCGGAGTGGATGCAGCGCCGTCTGGCTGCCAGCGGAATCCGTCCCATCAACAATATCGTGGATATCACCAACTATGTGATGGAAGAGTACGGACAGCCCATGCACGCCTTTGACTATGACCAGCTGGCAGGTCATGAGATCGTGGTAAAATGTGCTTCTGAGGGGGATGTATTCCAGACTCTGGACGGACAGGACAGAACACTGGATTCTACCATTTTGATGATCAATGACGGTGAAAAGCAGGTGGGAATCGCCGGTATCATGGGAGGCGAAAACTCCAAGATCACAGACAATGTGTCCTCTATGGTATTTGAGTGCGCCTGCTTTGACGGCACCAATATCCGTCTTTCCGCAAAGAAGCTGGGCCTGCGCACCGATGCGTCCGGCAAGTATGAAAAGGGACTGGATCCCAACACTGCAGAAGAGGCTGTAAATCGTGCCTGCCAGCTGATCGAAGAGCTGGGAGCTGGAGAGGTTGTAGGCGGAATGATTGATGTTTATCCTGTAAAGAGAGGGGAGATAAGGATCAAATTTGAGCCTGAAAAGATCAATAAGCTTCTCGGCACCGATATTTCAAAGGAAGATATGCTGGCATATTTTGAGAAAATCGACCTGGGCTATGATGAGGCTTCCGGTGAGGTAGTCGCTCCAAGCTGGCGTCAGGATCTTCTTCGTATGGCAGATCTGGCAGAGGAAGTGGCAAGATTCTATGGCTATGACAAGATTCCGACCACACTTCCATCCGGTGAAGCAACCACAGGAAAGCTTTCCTATAAGTTGATGATCGAGGATATGGCAAGAGAGACAGCAGAATTCTGCGGCTTCTCCCAGGGTATGACATATTCCTTTGAAAGTCCAAAGGTATTTGACAAGCTTTTAATTCCTGAGGACAGTGAGTTAAGAAAGGCCATTACCATTTCCAATCCTCTGGGCGAGGATTTCAGCATCATGCGTACCCTGCCTTTAAACGGTATGCTGGTATCATTATCTACCAACTACAACCGCCGCAATAAAGAGGTGCGTTTGTATGAGCTGGCAAATGTATACCGTCCCAAGGCCCTTCCTTTAACCGAGCTTCCCGATGAGCGGATGCAGTTTACTCTGGGTATGTATGGAAGCGGAGATTTCTTTGATATGAAGGGCGTGGTAGAGGAATTCTTCGACAAGGTGGGAATGGACAAGAAGGTTCATTACGATCCAAAGGGCGACCATCCTTACCTGCATCCGGGCAGAAAGGCAGATATCGTTTATGAGGGCCGCACCGTGGGCTTCTTGGGTGAGATCCATCCGGAGGTGGCTGAAAATTATAAGATCGGCGACAGAGCCTATGTAGCAGTTATTGATATGCCCGCAATGACAGAGTTTACCACCTTTGACCGGAAGTACACCGGAATTGCCAAATTCCCGGCTGTTACCAGAGATATCAGTATGGTTGTTCCAAAGGCAGTTTTGGTAGGGCAGATCGAGGATGTGATCAGCCAGAGAGGCGGAAAGATCTTAGAGAGCTGCAAGCTGTTCGATATTTATGAGGGAGCACAGGTACTGGAAGGCCATAAGTCCGTGGCATACTCCATTACTTTCAGAGCTAAGGATCACACTCTGGAAGAGAAGGAAGTCACAGCGGTGATGAATAAGATCTTAAATGGCCTTAAGGATCTTGGAATTGAGCTGAGGGCGTAAAGCAAATAGAAGATTTTTTAAGAGGGCAGAGCTGTTTTGGCTTTGCCCTTTTTTAACTGAAAGGGAGAATGTGTATGGATGGTAAAAGCAGAAGCTATATGAGGGCTGTATGTGCAGTTCTGGCAGCAGGACTTTTGGCGGCGGGCTGTGGAAAAGAAGAAACAGCGGCAGCGGAAACAGCGGAGATAGCAGTCCCGGAAGCCGCAAAAAGAACAGAGGGTTCGGAAACTACCGCATCTGCAGAGTTTTTTTCAGAGTTTAAAAATACGGTGTTTATATTTTCAAGCGGTGCAGGTGCATGGAGGACGGAGCTTCAGATACGGGAAGACGGCAGCCTTTCGGGACGATTTGAGGATGCCAATATGGGAGAAATCGGAGAAGAGAATCCGCAGGGAACCATATATAAGTCTGTGTTCACAGGCCGTCTTGGATCTCCTGTCCGGCTGGATGAAAACAGCTATCAGGTGGACATTTTGGAGATGGAATATGAAAATCCATTGTAAACAGAGGAAATTATGTTGTTGTGAATTCAGTCCATTCTTATGGCTTTGTGGGAGAGGATCTGGCAGTTCGGATGAGGGAGAGGGTAGCGGGATTGGATCAAAGACAAGGAAACGGATGCAGATGAGGCCGGAAAGGAGTTTGAAGGAGGAAGTATGCAGCTCATGGCATACAGTTTAAAGGCAATGGAGATTACCAGAGAGAGGGTCTATGAGCTGATGGAGCTGTTGGATTGATGGCTTGCAATGTTAATTACGGAGCATGGAAGATAATAAAGGCTAAAAAGCGGCAAAAAATCTGTTAAAAAATGGCGCAAAAAAGTTAAAAAAGTCGTTGACAAATCCGCTGTTATCCGATATAATAATCTTCGTTGCTGAGACAGCCAGTAAGAATTACTGCTAAACAGCAAAAACAGAAAAATGCAGAAGTGGCGGAATTGGCAGACGCGCACGGTTCAGGTCCGTGTGGTAGTAATACCTTGAGGGTTCGACTCCCTTCTTCTGCATGATATATGGCAGGAAGTCAGGAAACTGGCTTCCTGTTTTGCTATGTGACAAATGCAGCAGACATTTTTTGCCCTAAGAGGTAAATTATAATAGTAATTTGTCCATAAATAGTATATACTGTAAGTTGTGTGGCCATTTGCCGCAGATGCGGCTGGCCTTAAAACGGGACGAAAAGAGAGGTAGGAGTGTCATTATGCTTAGATTGGAAAATCTCTCCTTTGAAGTAAATGACGACAAAGGAGAAAAGGGCATTATCAAGGATATAAGCCTGACAGTAGATGATGGGAAATTTGTGGTGATCACAGGACCCAACGGTGGCGGTAAATCCACCACGGCTAAACTGATCATGGGAATCGAGCATCCCACAGGGGGAAAGATCTGGTTTGACGGGGAGGACATTACAGAAAAGAGCATTACAGACCGTGCAAAGATGGGTATCAGTTTTGCATTCCAGCAGCCGGTTCGCTTTAAGGGAGTTCAGGTGATCGATCTTCTCCGTCTGGCTTCCGGCAAGAAGCTTACCGTGTCCGAGGCCTGTCAGTATTTATCCGAGGTAGGACTCTGTGCCAAGGATTATATTAACCGTGAGGTCAATGGCAGCCTGTCAGGAGGCGAATTAAAGCGCATTGAGATTGCCACCATTCTTGCAAGAGGGGCAAAGCTGTCCGTATTTGACGAGCCTGAGGCGGGAATCGACCTTTGGAGCTTCCAGAACCTGATTCAGGTATTTGAGCGCATGCGCCAGAATACAAAGGGTTCCATCCTGATCATTTCCCATCAGGAGCGTATTTTAAATATTGCCGATGAGATCGTTGTGATCGCAGACGGAAAAATCGTAGATCAGGGTACAAGGGATGAGATCATGCCAAAGATCATGGGAACGGCTTCTGCAGTGGATGCCTGCTCCGGTTTCCTTGATTCCGTGCAGTAAGGGAGGACATAAGGATGGATCAGATCGAAGAGAGATTATTAGAGGAAGTGGCTGACCTTCACGGAGTGCCGGAGGGAGCTTACAATATCCGTGCCAACGGCCAGATGGCAGGAAGAAATACAACCGCCAATATTGACATTACCACAAAGACGGACAAGCCGGGAATTGACATCCGCATTAAGGCGGGTACAAAGCATGAGAGCGTGCATATTCCGGTGGTATTAAGCGCCAGCGGCTTAAAGGAAGTGGTTTACAATGACTTCTATATCGGGGATGATGCTGATGTGGTGATCGTGGCAGGCTGCGGCATCCACAACTGCGGAGTCCAGGATTCGGAGCATGACGGCATCCACCGCTTCTTTGTAGGTAAAAATGCTAAGGTTAAATACGTAGAAAAGCACTATGGCGAGGGAGACGGGGAAGGAAAACGTTTGTTAAATCCCGTTTCTGAAGTATATATGGAAGAAAACAGCCTGATGGAAATGGAAATGGTTCAGATCAAGGGCGTAGATTCCACCAACCGCACTAACAAGGCCGTACTGGCAGCAGGTGCAAAGCTTCTGGTTCGCGAGCGCCTTTTAACCCATGGAGATCAGGTGGCAGAAAGTACCTATGATGTGGAATTAAACGGAGACGGCTCCAGCGCAGACGTGGTTTCACGTTCTGTTGCAAAGGATCACTCAAAACAGATATTCAAGTCCAATCTGATCGGAAATGCAAAGTGCAGCGGCCATACAGAGTGTGACGCCATTATCATGGACGATGCCAAAATCGTAGCAGTTCCCGGTCTGGTGGCTGATAATATTGATGCGGCCCTGATCCATGAGGCTGCCATCGGAAAGATCGCAGGCGAGCAGATCGTAAAGCTTATGACTCTGGGACTGACAGAGGCAGAGGCAGAGGCCCAGATCGTAAATGGCTTCCTGAAATAAAGAGAAAGAGCCGGGGAAGGGATTTAACCCTCCTCCGGTTCTTTTTTTAACGCCATCCGGTATTGTCTGGGAGTCTGGCCAAAGGTCTGCTTAAAAATCCGGTGGAAATAGCTGAAATTTTCATACCCCACAGCCATGCTGATATCCAGCACGGACAGAGCGGTGGAACGCAGGAGAAAGCAGGCCTGGTTCAGCCGCTTTTTTTGAACCAGCTCTGTGTAGGTGCAGCCGGAGAGACGGCGGATGGCCCGGGACAGCCAGGTTAAGTCGCAGTGAAGCCGTGCGGCAAGAGAAGTCAGCTCTCCGTCCTTATAGTGCTCCTCCACATACTGGTAGACCTGCATGAGAATTTCCTGCTCAAATGAGGTGCGTCCGGCCTGAATACGGTCAGTGTAATTTAAAAGCTGCAGAAAGAGAAGCCCCATGGTGATCTGGTTCATAAGCCGTTTATTCTGAAGCTCATGGGAAAGGGTCCAGAGCAGATTTTCCAGCAGATTCTGGACGGGGAGGATGTCGGAAACCTTAAAATGCAGATAGGACAGGGGAGAGTCTGCAGTCTGGAGACAGCCTACCACAAAATCCCTCAGCATACTCTGTTCGGAGCCAAGCATTGCAAGGGTTTGATCAAAAAATTCCGGCAGAATGATGAAATTGACGGCCACATCCTCTTTCCCGGCAGGAAGGATTTCCTGAGAGGCATGCTGATTTAAAATCAGAAGCTCCCCTCTTTGAAGGATAAGTTCTGTGCCATTTATGATATGAGTGGTAGAACCGGAACACATATAGATCATCTCCACGTAGTTGTGAGTGTGTCTGGGAAAATAGACAAAGCGGGTGTGGGGGCGGAACTGGATCAGCCGCCCCTCTTTGAGCATCTTTTCGCTGGTGATCACAAAATCAGAGCCTTCTGAATAAAGGGTTCGGTCTATGCCTGTTTTTCCATCAAGGATATCCTGTTCTTCTTCTGTAATATGGCTCAGTTCCCTCAAAAGCCGTTCATTCATAAATACTCCCCTTATCTGTCTGCAGAAGGCATTTTTGCTGTTCACAGTATACCACAACTCTGCAAATAAGGACAGTTTTTTAGCCAAAAACCGTTCTTTTTTTGCCCGCTGCCTTCAGGTACAATAAAGCCATGACAAAACGTGTGATGAAACGGTAAAAGGAGGAGGGCTATGGAACGCTATTATCTGGCCATAGACATCGGAGCTTCCAGTGGCCGTCATATGCTTGGGCATATAGAGAACGGGAAAATGATCCTGGAGGAAATCTGGCGCTTTGAAAACGGCATGAAGGACCGGGAAGGAAGCCTGTGCTGGGATCTGGATGCGCTGTTTGAGGAAATCAAGACAGGAATGAAGCGATGTAAGGAACTGGGAAAGATCCCTGTATCTATGGGAATTGACACCTGGGCCGTGGATTATGTGCTTTTGGATGAAAAGGATCAGGTACTGGGAAAAACCTATGGATACCGTGACGGCCGCACTCAGGGAGTGGATGAGGATGTATATAAGATCATTTCGGAAGAAGAGCTTTACAGCCGCACCGGAATCCAGAAGCAGAGCTTTAATACCATTTATCAGCTGATGGCAGTAAAGAAAAATAATCCGGAGCACCTGAAGGCGGCAAAAAACTTTTTAATGCTGCCGGACTATTTTCATTTTCTGCTCACAGGACAGAAATGTTCGGAGTACACCAATGCAACCTCGACTCAGCTGATAAATGCACAGACAAATGACTGGGATCGGGAGCTGATTGAACGCCTGGGATATCCCCAGGAAATGTTCCTTCCCTTAAGCCAGCCGGGAACGTTGGTGGGAAGCTTTACAAAAGAAATAGAAGAAGAGGTGGGATTTTCCTGCGAAGTAGTTCTTCCCGCTACCCACGATACGGGCTCTGCTGTTATGGCATTGCCTGGTGAGGGCGATAAAAACCTCTATATCAGCTCCGGTACCTGGTCCTTGATGGGGATTGAAAATAAAACAGCCATCTGTACCGAAGAGAGCCGGAAACGGAATTTCACCAATGAGGGCGGATATGAATATCGTTACCGTTATCTGAAAAACATTATGGGACTGTGGATGATCCAATCTGTGAGAAAGGAATTGGAAAATAAGTATTCTTTTGCAGAGCTGTGCGCCATGGCTTCCAGGCGCAGCGATTTCCCCTCCAGAGTGGACGTAAATGATCCGGTATTCTTAGCGCCGGATTCCATGATCCGGGCGATCCGGGAAATGTGTGCAAAGACCGGGCATCCGGTTCCTGAAACACCGGATGAACTGGCCGCAGTGGTGTATGAAAGCTTAAGCGACAGCTACAGAGAGACCGCAGAGGAAATCGAAGGCCTTACGGGCAGTCATTATAATACCATCTGTATCGTGGGCGGTGGTTCCAATGCGGAGTATTTAAACCGCCTGACTGCTAAGAAATCTGGCCGCCGGGTGCTTGCAGGGCCGGGAGAAGCCACGGCCATCGGAAATCTGATGGCTCAGATGATTCAAAAAGGAGAATATGACACCTTAGAACAGGCCCGCAGGTGTGTGGGAACGTCATTTTCCATCCATGAATATATGCCGGAATGATAACCAGAATCAATCGAAAGGAGAATTGTTATGAATCAGACAGAACGCTATGAATCAGCAAAAGAGATGTATAAAAGCCTGGGAATAGACACAGACCAGGTGATCCAGACCTTAAAAAACATTCCTGTTTCCCTTCACTGCTGGCAGGGAGATGACGTAAAGGGCTTTGATCAGGACGGCCCCCTAACCGGCGGTATCCAGACCACAGGAAACTATCCGGGAAGAGCCAGAACGCCTCAGGAGCTGATGGATGACATGGAGATGGCTATGAGCCTGATGCCGGGCAAAAAGAAATTAAACCTCCATGCAAGCTATGCCATTTTTGAGGAGGGGGAGAATGCAGACAGGGATCAGCTAGAGCCAAAGTATTTTGCGAAGTGGGTGGAATTTGCCAAAAAGCACAATATGGGCATTGATTTTAACCCTACCTTCTTCTCCCATGAAAAGGTAAAGGACGGACAGACCTTATCCAGTCCTGATAAGGAAACGAGGGAGTTCTGGATCCGCCATGGAAAGGCCTGCATCCGTATTTCCCAGTATTTCGCTCAGGAGACAGGAGTTCCATGCGTAATGAATATCTGGACAGGCGACGGCTTTAAGGATGTGCCTGCAGACCGGATGGGTCCCAGAATGCGCTATAAGGAATCGATTGAGGAGATTTTATCAGAGCCGTACGATCCAGAGCTTGTTAAGCCCTGTGTAGAGTCCAAGGTATTCGGTATCGGCGTTGAATCTTATACGGCAGGCTCTGCCGAATTTGCCCTTTCCTTTGCAGCAACCCATAAAGGAGTACTGCCCTTAATGGACAACGGACATTATCACCCTACAGAGATGGTCTCTGACAAGATTCCCGCCCTTCTTTGCTTCTTCCCGGAGATTGCCCTTCACGTGACCCGTCCGGTGCGCTGGGACAGCGACCATGTGGTGCTTTTTGATGATGAGACAAAGGAAATCGCAAAGGAGATCGTAAGAAATAACGCCTTAGACCGTGTTTATATTGCGCTGGATTACTTTGACGCCAGCATCAACCGTATTTCTGCATGGGCTGTGGGCTTTAGAAGCTTCCAGAAAGCACTGCTGTCCGCACTTCTTACGCCGGCAGCTCTGTTAAAGGAGCTTCAGGATGAGAACCGCATGACAGAGCTTATGATGATGCAGGAGGAGTTAAAGCTGTATCCATTGGGCGATGTATGGAATGAATACTGCCGTCAGTACGGTGTGGAAAGTGACCAGAGCTGGTTTGAAAAAGTAAAAATATATGAGAAAGACGTACTGTCACAGAGAAAATAAGGAGGAAGTTGAAAATGAGATTTTTAGATGCAGAATTTGTTCAGGGTTTTATCCGCATGGCAAACGACGGCTGGGAGCAGGGATGGCATGAGAGAAATGGAGGAAATATATCCTACCGTGTAAAGGATGAGGAAGTAGAGAGCGTAAAGGAAGAATTAGAGCCAAAGGAATGGCGTCCCATCGGAACTACAGTTCCAGCTCTGGGCGGAGAGTATTTCCTTGTAACAGGCAGCGGAAAGTATCTCAGAAATGTAATTATTAAGCCTGAGGATTCCATCTGCATGATCGAGTTAGATCAGGCAGGAGAGAATTACCGCATCGTATGGGGGTTAGTAAACGGCGGAAAGCCAACCAGCGAGCTCCCTTCCCACCTGATGAACCATGAAGTAAAGAAAATCGCAACAAACGGTGCATACCGGGTAATCTATCATGCCCATACGGTGAATGTGATTGCCCTCACCTTTGTACTGCCTCTGAAGGATGAGGTATTTACAAGAGAGCTCTGGGAAATGGCAACGGAATGTCCGGTCGTATTCCCTGCCGGTATCGGCGTTGTGCCCTGGATGGTTCCCGGCGGCCGGGATATCGCGGTGGCTACCAGTGAGCTTATGAAACAGTATGATGTGGCTATTTGGGCGCATCATGGAACCTTTGCCGCAGGCGAGGACTTTGACATCACCTTTGGACTGATGCATACCGTAGAAAAATCTGCGGAGATTCTGGTTAAGATGCTGTCCATGCGCCCGGATAAGCTTCAGACCATCACTCCTCAGAATTTCAGGGATCTGGCAAAGGATTTTCATGTAACTCTGCCGGAGAAGTTTTTATACGAGAAATAAAGGAGGCATCTGCATGATCCGAAAAGCCTTTAAGATGTTTTTATATCCGGGCATGGAAGAGGAGTATGAAAAGCGTCACAACCTGCTTTGGCCGGAAATGACGGAAATGATCCACGCTCACGGAGGCCATAATTATTCCATCTATTTAGACCGGGAAACCCATGTGCTTTACGGCTATATTGAAATCGAGGATGAAGCGCTCTGGGCCGCCTCCGCCGATACGCCCATTAACAGAAAATGGTGGGACTTTATGGCGGATATTATGGAAACAAACGAGGATAATAGTCCTGTAAGCGTTGATCTTGCGCCGGTGTTTCATTTGGATTAGGGGGAACCGGCAGGAACAGAAAACTGAGGAAGCTGCAAAGTCCTTAATGGAGCAGTATTAGGAGATTTTAGACGAATTGAAAGCAGAATAAGAGATACAAAAGGAGAATGATATGAAGAAGAAAGCGGATTATCAGAAGATGCTCCTTAAAATGATACGCCCTCTGACCCGTCATTATACTGATGACGGGTCCGGACTTTATCTGGGAGCATTTTCAGCAGGATATGGAAACTGAATTGCAGAAATGGAAGGATTTTCCAGGGTTTTATGGGAGCTGGCCTCCTACTGGGCCGGGGGGAGGAGAAGACGAAAGCCTTCTTTCAGTTTACCAGAAAGGACTGGCGGCAGGAACGGATCCTGAGGCTTCTTCCTACTGGGGAGATCTTCACAATAAGGATCAGCGGATGGTGGAAATGGCGGCTATCAGCTATGGCATTTTACTCGTGCCGGAAAAGCTGTGGGAGCCGTTAAGTGAGGCATCAAAGGATCATCTGGCAGATTGGCTGTATCAGATCAATCTTTATTCTCAGGCGGATAATAACTGGCATTACTTTAAGGTGATTGTCAATCTGGCGCTAAAGAGCGTGGGAAAGAAATGGAATCCTGAAGAAGTGAAAAAAGCCATGGACCGCTATGAGTCCTTTTATCTGGGAAACGGCTGGTATTCAGACGGAAAACGGCCTCAGAAGGATTATTATGTGTCCTTTGGTATTCATTTTTACTGTCTGCTGTATGCACGGTTTATGGAAAAGGAAGATCCGGAGCATACGGCTCTTTTTAAGGAACGCGCAAAGACATTTTCAGAGAGCTTTATCTACTGGTTTGATGATGAGGGAAAGGCCCTGCCCTTTGGCCGTTCTCTGACTTACCGGTTTGCACAGGCAGCCTTTTTTTCCGCCTGTGCCCTGGCAGGAGTGGAGTGTATTTCCTGGGGCGTGATGAAGGGGATTGTGGCCCGTCATCTGGATTACTGGACGAAGCAGCCGATTTTTGATAATGGAGGAATCCTGACGGTAGGTTATACCTATCCAAACCTTCTTATGTCTGAGACGTATAATGCTCCCGGTTCTCCCTACTGGGCCTTAAAGGCCTTTGTATTTTTGGCTCTGCCGGATGATCATCCCTTCTGGCAGGCAGAGGAGGAGTCTCTTCCTTCCCTTGAGCCGGTTCACTGTATCCGGGAATGCGATATGCTGATCTGCCACAGGCCTCATGAGGCAGTGGCTCTTACAGCCGGACAGTATCCTACCATGGAGCATCCCATGGCGGCGGAAAAATATGCCAAGTTTGCTTATTCTACCGTGTTTGGATACTGCGTATCCCGTTCCTTCCATTGTCTGGAGCAGGCCGGGACAGACAGTATGCTGGCATTTTATGTCCATGGAATGTACTATGTGCGCCGCAGGTGTCTGGAGCATAGGGTAACAGAAACGTAAGTTTATGCAAGATGGAGTCCCATAGAGGGAATTGAAGTGGAAACCTGGCTGATTCCGGCAGAGGGAGGCCATCTGCGCAGGCACAGGATTGTAAGCCGGCTGTCTTGTGAGGCCTATGACTGCGGATTTTCCTATCCGGACTGCATGGAGCAGACCAGCCAGACAGAAGAGGAGCATATGGCGGCAGTGTGGGATGAAAATGGTGAAAGCCGTCTGAGTGCTTCCATGGGTCAGGGAACGGTGATCCGTCCTTTTTCCAATATGAACCTGATTTTTCCAAATGTGCGTATTCCTGCGGTACATCTTGCTATTGAGCCGGGCGTTCCGGAATTTGAAAGTATGGTTACAGCTTCTTTTACACAGAAGGATATTGTGATCGGAGGAGGAAACTGCTATGCCTTACGGGATTGATAATGAAACAGATGAATGGCTTAAAGGCCTGGAGAAAAAGTTGTATGCAAAGCTTAAGACCCAGTGCCTGAGGCTTGGGAGCATCATGCCCTATGTGCCGGAGCATGGCTGTTACTATGATATGGGAGCCAGAGAACTGACTGCCTGGACGAACGGCTTTTATGCCGGTATGCTGTGGCAGATGTATCACGCATTTAAAGAGGAAGAGTTCCACAGGGCCGCAGAGGGGATAGAGGAGCGCCTGGACGCTGCCCTTGAGGAATTTGTAAAACTGGATCATGATGTGGGTTTTCTGTGGCTTCACACGGCGGTAGCCGACTGGAGGCTTACAGGCAATGAAACCTCCAGAAAGAGAGGCCTCCATGCAGCCGGGATTCTGGCCGGAAGGTACAATCCGGCCGGACATTATATCCGGGCCTGGAATGGAGTACGGCAGGGAGTTGCCATTGTGGACTGTCTTATGAACCTGCCACTTTTATATTGGGCAGCACAGGAAAATGAGTCTCCTGCCTGGAAGCAGATTGCCATAGAGCATACGGAAATGGCCCTGCGCTATATTCTGCGGCCTGACGGTTCCAGTAATCATATGGTGGATTTTGATCCCGAAACAGGGGAATATAAAGATAATCCCGGAGGACAGGGATATGAAAGCGGCTCCTCCTGGAGCAGAGGCCAATCCTGGGCCATTTACGGGATGGCTCTGGCATACCGTTATACGAAAAATCAGGCCTATCTGGATGCAGCCAAGCGGTCGGCTCATATATTTTATGGCAAATGTTTCTTTAAATGACTATATCCCCCTTCTTGATTTCAGGGCGCCGAAGGAGCCGGTTTATATTGACACTACTGCCGGAGCCTGTGCGGCCTGTGGCCTTTTAGAACTCTCAGAGCATGTGGGGGAATATGAAAAGCCGCTTTATGTACAATCCGCTTTAAGATGCCTGAAGGCGGTTCAGGCATTTTGTGAGTGGGATCCTGATAAGGATTCGATCCTGGACGGAGGTTCTGCACGGTATGACAGGGCCTCAGACCGCCAGGTCCCGATTATTTACGGCGATTATTTCCTTACAGAGGCTATTCTGCGTTTTAGAGAAAAAGCATTTTTGATCTGGTAAAAAATAGGTATAATACGAATGCCCGGGACATAGACTCAGAGGGAAAAAAGCCCTGCTGAGGGGATGATTCTTCCGGGAGGAATATGTCTTTGGATGTAGTGGATCAGAAGCGGGAAAATCTTTTAAATCTGGCTTTAAGTGCTTCAGAGGAAGAACGTCTTAAATCAGAAAATCTGGAAATAGGATACGATCCGGAAGATAAAACATGGGAGCTGATCCTGCGTTATTCGGGAAATCTGGACCGCCTGAGAGAGCTTTCGGATCAGGGAGTCACGGTGAGAGAACTTTTTAACGGATATGCCATTGCCAGAGTTCCCCAGGGGCTCTTAGACCAGGTCAGCGGTCTTCGTGAGATTCAGTATATCGAAAAACCAAAGAGGCTGTTCTTTGCCATGGATATGGCAAAGGCAGCCTCTTGTCTTTTGGGGATTCAGCCGGGGAGAAGAGAGGGAGGAAGGCCATCTGGAACGGAGCCGGGCGGACATACGGGTGGTCTGGAGCGTGGACTTACGGGAAAAGGGGTGATCCTGGGAGTCATTGATTCAGGAATTGATTATCTTCACCTGGATTTCAGAAATGAAGACGGCAGTACCCGGATTTTGTATCTGTGGGATCAGGATCTGGGAGAAGTGTATAACAGAGAGGACATAAACCGGGCGCTGGCAGCATATGGGGAACAAAATGACAGGAGAGCGGCTCTTAACATAGTGCCTTCTGTGGATGTCAGCGGCCACGGCACCGCAGCGGCAGCCATAGCTGCGGGAAACGGACGGGGAAGTGATGGAGTTTACCGGGGAGTGGCCTATGAAAGCGAGCTTATTGCAGTAAAGCTGGGAACTTCTCCCAAGGACAGTTTTCCCAGGACCACTCAGCTTATGGAAGGCCTGGATTTTATATTAAAGAGAGCCATTCTGCTTGAGCGCCCGGTGGCTGTTAATGTCAGCTTTGGAAATACCTATGGTTCCCATGACGGAACCAGCCTCCTGGAAACCTTTATGAATGAAGCCTCCAATTACAGCCGGAATGTAATTGTCACAGGTACGGGAAATGAAGGAGCGTCAGCAGGCCACACGGCGGGACAGCTTGTTATGGGAGAAAGGGAAAGGATTGAGCTGTCTGTAGCTCCCTTTGAGACCAGTTTCAGTGTACAGATCTGGAAGTCCTATGCAGATCAGTTTTCCATTCTCCTTACAGCGCCTGATGGACGGAGCCTGGGGCCGATTGAAGAACGGCTGGGGCCTCAGAGACTGGAAAATGGAAATACACGTATTCTGATCTATTATGGAAAGCCCAGTCCCTACAGCCGGGCTCAGGAGGTTTACTTTGATTTTATTCCTTTGAAGGATTACACCGACAGCGGGATCTGGACCTTTCAGCTGACACCAATAGAGCTTGTCACAGGCCATTATGATTTCTGGCTTCCTTCAGGCCGGATTTTAAATCCCTCCACCCGTTTTCTCCGTCCGGTGCCGGAGACAACACTTACGATTCCTTCCACTGCATCAGGGGTTATTTCTGTAGGAGCATATAATGATTCAAATCTGGCATATGCGGATTTTTCCGGCCGTGGCTTTACCAGGCAGACCAGGCAGGTAAAGCCGGATCTGGCTGCTCCCGGAGTCGATATCATCACCGCAAAAGCAGGAGGGGGATATGAAGCGGTGACAGGAACCTCCTTTGCAGCCCCATTTGTCACGGGGAGCGCGGCGCTTTTGATGCAGTGGGGCATTGTAGACGGAAACGACCCCTTTCTTTATGGGGAAAAGGTAAAGGCCTACCTCATCCGCGGCGCCCGCCATCTTCCCGGTTATACAGAATGGCCGAATGAGAGGGTGGGGTATGGGGCACTGTGCGTGGAGGAGAGTATACCGAAATGATTTTTTTCTTTTTGTGAAAGAAAGAATTGAATTGACCTGTCTTTTACAAGTATAATATCATTATAAGCCTGTTTGTTATTTGTACTTTTATGAGAGAGGTGAAGAAAAAATGGCAAATCTTATGACAGATTAATTGCTGCCGGATATTCTGTACAGGAAGCGAAAGAAAAGATTGGCGCTGTTGTAATAGAAGAGATTTACGATGTCATGAAGGAAAATCAACCATATGATGAGCAAAGATATGCCGGTGCATTAGAAAATATGGTACGGCAGTGTATTGACTATGAAGATACACATGAAATTCTGACAGAATGGAACAAATGGGATAATCTGGTTCAGGAAGGATATGGGACCCTCGTTGATCAAAAGTTCGAAAAAATGATTCCGTTATGGTGAAAAACATGGGAAATTTTTCAGAAAATTGTTAAAACGGCAGAATATAAAATAGGCATTAGTGGACTTATGGAATCTCAGGACTATGAATATCCAATAGATGCATGGCTGCAGGATATGGAAATGGAACTGGGAAATGCAGGTGAACACGAAAAGCGTGTAGAATTTTGCCGGAGAATCCTGGAAATGCTGGACAGGAGCTTTGATGATGGCAGTAATTTTAAATCCGCAATCGGGGAAGAGTTATATGCAGAAGGAAAAGCGGAACAGGGGAGAACGTGGTTTGAAGACTGGCTAAAGGAGGAACCGCATAACCAGAATGCTCTGAATGTCTGGAGCTGGTGTATTCAGGAGGAAAAAGGAGCAGAAGAAGCCTATAAAATTATTCGCAGGGAAGTTATAGGTGTCGCATGTACGTTTAAAAATGAACTCCTATTCGGGCGGGCGAAATTACTGGCAGAAAAACTGGGAAAATCAGAAGATCTGGAATGGATAAAGTCACAACTGGAGACTTTTTCAAAGGCGGTTGAAAAAGCTGATCTTATATCCAAACGATCCCTGCCCCTGCGGCAGTGGGAAAAAATACAAGAAATGCTGTGGAAGAAAACAGTAAGGGAGATTTCTTAAGATGACCGAAGAAGATATAAAAAATTTATCGAAAAAAGAATTGCAGGACATCACTTTTAAAGTACAGAAATTATTGTCAGATAAACAGAAAAAGGAATTCCAGAAGATAGTTAAAGAGGCTGGAATACAGCCTGGGAATAAGAAATCACAGGCAGCGTTAGTGAGAATGTCGGATGATTTTGTGAATGAGAAAATGATACAAATACAGAATTGGAAGGATCAGATTGATGAAGGGGAGCTTTACCTTGATACAGAAGAGTATGAAGACTACTCCAGCGGATACTGGGAAGCAGACTGGATTACAGAGTATTATGATAATCAGGGAATCGGCGATAAGATCATGTCTATGATTCGGTTTGCGGAGGATTGTGTCGATGACAGACGGTATCAGGAAGCAAATGAGATATATGAATGGCTGTGGCAAATGTCTGTTTCTACAGACAGTGAGTACGAAGACTACGTGGATCTGGAAATGCTGTAAGAAAATAATCTGATACATACAGACATGAAACATCTGGCGCTGCTGACTTTATATGCGGATTATCAGGTGCTGCCGGCAAAGGAGCGCGCTAGGGATATCTATCTATATTTTTCCAGCAGTGCATTTACAAAATTACATTTGGAAGAAATGTTCCATGTCGGAAGAGAAGAGCTGGAGGAAACAGAACAGTTCTGGGAAGACTGGATTGATCTTCTGAAGGCGAAAAATGGAGATATAGAAGCCAGACTTCTGAAAGAAGCCGTTTTGTATTGCAGAGGGATAGATGGCCTGCATGAAATGGCGAGAGAAAATGCATCTGTACATCCATCTTTGTATTTATCTGTGATGGAGCAGTATGAGAAAGGGCATTTATATGACGAAATTGAAAATGTTGGTGAAGATGCATTGAGTAAAATTAATGCTAATCTGAGAATACGGAGTGAAATTGCTTTAAAAGCAGCATTTGCAGCCTCCTGTTTAAATCATGAAGAAAAAATGATGCAGTTTAGATGGGTGCTCGTAAGACAGTAATTCTAAAAAAATTACTATTTTACGGCATCTGTCTGACAGGGTTGGAAACAACAACGAAAAGAACGATGTCGAGTCGCATGACCGGCATCGTTCTTTTTTGCAACAAAATATTAGAATTACGGAGGTATTTACCATGAAACGCTTGTTATCTTGTGAATTTAACCTTGATACTGCTTGTGTAGAGCTTTGCTTTTCAGACAGCAGCATGTTTCTATCGACACTATTGCTGTGGAAAATGAGGTAGTGAATAATATATATCAACAGTCGGAACTCGACTATCTGATCTATAATGACCCTGCTGCATATGCTGATTTAATCCTTAACGGCGATCCTGCTGTCTACCTCAAGACAGTTACGGAATACCAAAGCCTTGATTGATTTTTACTGACGAACAAGAGTTGCCTTGCCATTCAGCTGGGCAGCTCTTGTTTTGGCAAGAATGTGTTCATGAAAGTTATGCTTTACTTTGGTGAATTTGGAAACTAATCTTGAAAAATATGGTACCTTCTTGTATAATGATGTGTGTACACACACCGATTTACCGGAAAGGATGAAACCGATGGCCGATACGCATATTAAATATAACGATCACTCGATCAACTCCGCATTTAAGAATCACTACATTGTTCCCGACTATCAACGAGAGTATGTTTGGAAAGACGAACAGGTAGAGCAGCTGTTGGCAGACTTACTGGATGCCTACAATACCGATAGTCAAAAGGCTTATTTCCTTGGCACTATTGTAACTTATGACTCTGGCAGCCAGTTTGAGTTGATTGACGGACAGCAGCGCCTTACCACATTTTTTATTCTGTTGTGTGCGATCAAAAAAATCTACATGGACCATGGTGAACAAACCAGTGTTATTGAAAATTTAATTTATAGCCCAACTATGAATAGTGAGGGTGATGTGATTAACTTGTATCATCTCCAGCTTCAATATGAAGATGCCGGAAATTGTTTGGAGCTGATTGAAAAAGGACAGGAACGGCCGAACTATATCACGCAATCGGGGGAAAGATTGTTCGACGCATTCAAGACGATCCAGGACTTTTTGCAGGAGCAGTTCCCCCAAATCGCTGATTTGAAGAAATTTGTTGTATTTCTGCTAAACAAAACAAGCTTTATTCGTATTGAAACTTATGACATTTCCGATGCACTGAAAATTTTTGAAACAATCAACCAACGAGGCAAAGGGCTTGACCCGATGGATTTGCTTAAGAATATGGTTTTCCGTCAGGTTGACAGAAGCAAATTCAAAGAACTAAATATGAACTGGAAATCTATTACCCGTTCACTGGAAAAAATTGATGAGAAGCCGCTCCGTTTTCTTCGCTATTTTATCATGGCCAATTATGATACCTCCAGCGAAAAAGATGGGATTCTCCGTGAAGATCAGATCTATACTTGGCTCAGCAATAACAATGCACAGTGCCATTATGAAGAAGCGCCATTTCAGTTTGTTCAAAAAATGGCACAGAATGTTGAGTTATATGTTAAGTGCAGGATGCCCGATGATGCATCGGAAGGAAATGTACATTTGAAGAACATTCCTTTGCTGGCAGGTAAATCCTATAAGCTACACTTGATGCTTCTTCTTGCGGCTTCCAACATGAACTCGGAAGCATTTGCCAAATTCAAAAGCATTCTTGAATCTGTGGTTTATTACACGGTAATTGATAAAATAGCGACCAACATCACAGAGCGAACTTTTGCATTGTGGTGTAGAGATGTTCGCAATATCGTTACAGCAGAGGACTTAGATTGTTTTGTAAAGAACACTATTATTCCCACGGTGAATGACTGGAAGATCGATAATAAATCCAACTTCCTTCGCTTGGGGTTGAACAGTATGCAACAATATCGAATCAAGTTTATTCTCGGTAAAATCACTGCGTATGTAGATGCATTGAAATTAGGGAAAACCACGGTGGAGGATTTAACTACCTATACGGAAACAGCAGTTGAGATTGAACACATTATGCCGCAGACTTGTACAGATAAAGGATTGTACGGCATGGATGAAGAAGAATTTTCTGTATATATTAACCGGCTTGGAAATCTTACCTTGCTTGAAAACACCATCAACAGATCAATCCAGAATGATGTTTACGCAAACAAGGCAACTTACTATAAACAGTCTAAATTCTACATCACTTCTTCTATCTCGGAGTTGGTGAATTTAGGACAGGATACTGCTATCAATAGAACAAACTCACTGCTGTCGTCTTGGTCTGATTGGAACAAGCAAGCCATTGAAGAACGACAAGAAATGTTCTATCGGTTAAGCGAAATGATATGGGAGCTGCGATAACCTACCAGACAAAAAGGAGTGCTTTAGAGGTATTTACAATGGCAGAAAAACGAAATCCACCAAACAGGCAGCGCCCGATACAGGTCAAGTTTTTTGTAGACGAAAAAGAGCTTGACCTGATAAAACAGAAAATGGCTCAGCTCGGCACAGAGAACATGAGTGCCTATCTCCGCAAAATGGCAATCGACGGGTATGTTGTGAATTTGGATATGCCCGAACTCCGTGAGCTGACTTCCAAAATGAAACGAATATCCAACAGCGAAAACCAGATTGCCAAACAGCTCAACGCAACGGGTAATATCTACGAAGCTGACATTGAAGAAATCAAAAAGAATCAAGAGGAAATTTACGAAGGCATTAAAAAAATCCTGCTTTCTCTTTCCCATCTGAAGTGATGTTAGCTCCGCAGGAGCGCAGCCGATTTTGAAAAAATCGTCAAAGGGTTTGGGATGCTTCCCAACAAGCTTTTGTAAAAATCAGCTTCGCTGAAATTTGTAAAACGCACGATGTGTGTACACACGTGCACTGCTTGCAAAGTTTGTTTTGACCTTTGCAAGTAACTTGCAGGTTTCAAATTTTTAGAAAAATGGGTAGTAACCGCTGCGTTGTCTAACAGACAGCACAGACGGCGGGATATGCTAAGATTGTAAAGCAAAGTGCAAGGGGATATAACATGAACGATAGAATTGCCTTAGTGATTGGAAATTCTGATTACATTTATGTAAACAAATTAAATAATCCAAGAAATGATGCGAATGACATTGAATGTGTTTTAAGCAGTCTTAACTTTGATGTTAGAAAGGTAACTGATACCAACTTGATTGATCTTCAACAGGCAATCAATACTTTTTTGAAAGAGTTAGACGAGTATGCTGTTGGGTTATTATTCTATGCTGGACATGGTATGCAGATAGATGGTAAGAATTATATTGTTCCTGTTGATTTGGAAATGTGCGATAAAAGTAAAACGATTGTTTCTTGTTATAGTGTAAATTCATTTTTGGACGGAGTTTCATCATATAAAGGAAAAACCATCATTTGCATATTGGATGCATGTCGCAACAATCCTTTTGCATCGAGCCGAGGATTTTCTGCTGGTTTTGCTCCATTTACTAATCCTCCTAAAGGAACCATAATTGCATATTCCACCAGTACAGATTGTACTGCATTTGATGGTGTATAAATAAAGTTGACACCCTATTCTCAAGGATTTTGATATATAATC
>OGMW01000836.1_pt1 | contig 30600 bp, 28 predicted proteins | sample 1573281 | NCBI WGS metagenome assembly OGMW01 (sample SAMEA2581907, study PRJEB24529) | metagenome | biome: Human gut stool | place: China | collected 2011 | reverse complement strand
TTCTTCTGAGATTTACAACAAGCAATGGTGCTGACGGGATTTCTTTTCTTACTTCACCTCACTTTACGACAAATTTATCTATATTTTTATTATAAATACCAATTATTTACTTGTCAATTGACCGTCAATATAGTATAATAGATATATAAGGAGGTGACAAAAAATGATAAAAAGTTATAAAGTAAGACTAGAACCTACAAAAGAACAAATAGAATTAATGTTTAAGACTGCTGGTTGTACTAGATTTGTATATAACTGGTGCTTAGGATTTCAAAAGGAAAGATATGAGACAGGTGAAAAATTTGTAAGTGCTATGGGTATGAGTAAATACTTAACTGCTTTAAAAAAAGACGGAGATCATGACTGGTTAAAAGAAGTTGATAGTATTGCACTTGTTGGAGCTTATACAGATGCTTGTACTTCATTTAAAAACTTTTTCCAAGGACTTAAAAAAGGTCAAAAAGTTGGCTATCCTAAATTCAAAGCTAAAAAACATACAAAGCCTTCATTTATGCCTAACTATCAATCAATTAAATTTAACGAAAATCAAGTTAAATTGCCGAAAATAGGAATAGTTAAGTTAAGCAGAAAAAACTATATACCGATAGTAAAAAAATATAGTAATCCTAGAGTTACTTTTGACGGACTTAATTGGTATATATCTGTCGGGGTTGAGGAAGAAGATTACGTTAGTTTAGAACTTAATGGGACAATAGGAATTGATTTAGGTTTAAAAGATACTGCTATTCTTAGTACAGGTAAAAAATATAAAAATATTAATAAAACTGCTCATGTAAAGAGAATAGAAAAAAGACTTAAAAAGCTACAAAGACAAGTAAGTAGAAAATATGAAAGCAATAGACAAGGAAAAATATATAATAAAACTAACAATATAGAAAAAATCAATAAAAAAATCAACAAACTACATAAAAGACTTGCTAATATCAGAAATAATTATAACCACAATATAACTGCTGATATAGTCAATATGAACCCAGCTAAAATAGTTATAGAAGATTTAAATATCAAAGGTATGATGAAAAATAAACATCTATCCGAAGCAATAGGAAAACAAGGTTTATATGAAATAACTAGACAACTTGAATATAAGTGCAATTTCAGAGGAATTGAATTAGTAAAAGCAGATAGATTTTTCCCAAGTAGTAAAACTTGTTCTAATTGTGGTCATGTTAATAAAAACTTGAAACTAAGTGATAGAACTTATATTTGTTCTGAATGTGGAACTGTAATTGATAGGGATTTAAATGCAGCATTAAATCTTGCAAATTATAAAACTGAACAATAATCACTAACAAGATTAGTTCGGTGTGTAGGGAGGTTTAACCCCGATTTTATGCCTTTGGAGGATTACACAAACCCAAGTAGCTTAGGCAAAAGGGAATCCGTTGAAGAAGGAACCTTGTTGATTGGAATATGTTCTGTTACTGCATAATTATTGAGATATTAGCAACTTAATTCTTGTATTAGTTGATATGACTGTATTCGAACGGTATATTCCTACTATGTATAGTAAGTGATTTTCAAAATAACAATTGTTTTTCAAACATATTTGAAACTAACTCAACTACTACAAGTATTGGAATTACTTAGTTGTAAGTCGTACGAGTAATAGAGTATATTCCAGTTAGACAAGGATTAAAACCATATAGATTCTATTACTTTTAGAGATACGTATTCAGTAACAGAATATATTCCAATTAAACAAGGATTAAAACAGTAATAAATTACATAGAAATAGTTTTTCTCTTAATAGCTTTGTAAAAATAATAGATGTACTGGATTGTGATATCCAAATAGTAACAAGAGAAAATCAGAAAGTTTTTAAATAGGACCTACATACTTAGGTTCTTTTATTTTGCTTTAAATGAAATAAAAAAGAAAGTTGTTTGCCTACATACTTTTATATGTAAGCTTTATATATAATAATTTTATGTAATATTTGTATATAGTATTTGTAGTATCTTCAAATAACGATAATTAATTTCTTTACTCAAAGATATTAATTATCTTCGAATAGATATATTAAACATCTTCGTTTAAAGATATTCATTATCTCCAAACAAAGATGTTTACATACAATAAATATCTTTAAATAACGATATTTATTTAAAGAAACTAGTAAATTATAATAGGCCAAGGGATAATCCCTCAGCCTACTCCTTACATCATTATTATCATGGCTCCTAATGCGCCTATACATAGATATGCAATACGACCTGTTATTTCTAATGCTAATTTTTTCATAGTCATTACCTCCTTATTGGAAGTATCGGTCTTATTTGGAATTTTTATACATTATTTTTCAAAAACTTCTACATATTTAGGGCTTGCTGTTATATACACCCCTGATTTTAGCTTATACATATCTGTACCACTACGTTTTATAGTTTCTACTACAGTATAAGCTCCACCAGCTGTAACTTTGCCTACTACACTTTCTTTTTCAAAATCAGCTTTGTTATGTATGTTTACATCTTTTAAAATTCTAACACATTTAGTTTTAGCGGTAGCAGCAGTAGGCACAACTGTTACTTTTCCTTTCCCATTTGTACAGTTAATTATATCTGATACTTTTATTTTGCCAGCTTTTAAATTATAACAATCTAATCTAAATTGTTCATATTTCTTTGGATTAAGCACCATATATATTGGGCATAATTTATAAGCTCTGCCAACTACATCTGTATGTCTGATTATATCTTTTTTAGGATTTAGTCCCTTTCTATCACATAACCATGCACACAAATGAACCATTGCTTTATATGTAGCATCTGTATAATGGTTATCTTTGCCTGTTGTTGCGACTTCAACACCAATAGCGTAGGCATTGGCACTATTAGTACAATAACAACGTTCATCTATAGGTATTAATTGATATATTGTTCCATCTAGATCAATAACAAAATGTGCTGATGCATAAACATACTTTCCATTAACTATACAACCATTTGCAACAACGTTATTAAAATAATTTACTGTAGCGGAACCTTTAACATCCGCTTCACCTGTATAGTGTATTGCGACTTTTGTATAATCTAATGGAGTTCCAGGTCTACCATATTTATTTTTCTTTTGCCATTTTTCTGTTATTTTTGGTTTACTTATTGTCATATTATCAAATCCTTTCTAAAAATAAAAGGTACTTAAAAAATCGACCTTCTTATCTACTTCCTAAGCACCTTACAGTTATCTTATAAAGTATTTATACTTATTTTTCTATCAAGTTCTTAAAAGCTTGGTGTAAGCCCGTAGAGGCTAATCCACTAAATAAGCCACCTAATATAACTTCTGGACTAACATATCCAGCTATCCATATGTTTAAAGCACATCCTAAAAGTGCCATTATGCAAGGTATGTATTTATTATCTATAAAACTAAAACTTGTTTTTATAACATATCCTACACATACACAAATACCTACTACTACTAAAACTAAATAGCTACCTAATAAATTTAAATCAAACATATTTACCTCCTATTTGAATAGATTATTTTGTATTGCATAAAAGAAAAAACTAACTAGTGCCGTTATAATTGCATAAGTTAGTTTATTTAAGTTGCTTGCGAGTTTATCTATAGTGCTGCATAAATTATCTAATTTTACTGTCATTTCTGCCTGTCTGTTTTCTAATTTGTCTATTCTCTCTGAATGATTATTAATTCTCTGTTCATGAATTTTTACTTTATGTTCTAATAATTCTTCGCTCATTTATACCTCTTTTCTTGCATAATAAAAGGGCTGTACCGCTACAGCCCTTTTTAAAATAGATTTAGTTTTTTTAATTATATATAGTTGTTTTTATATCTCCTCTTACATTTTACATCTTTTTCACCCCCTTACAGTTATTATACTATAAAATGATTTAAATACCATTCTTCCTACATAGGAAAAATGGTACGCAATATTTTTAAATTGCGTACTACTACCTATTCATTATTCCAAGCTATATATTTATATTCTGTGTTCCCAGCAAAATAAGCGGATGTATATCCTGGAGTAACTACTAATTTACCTCCATTATATGAAATACTTGCAACATCTTCCTTGCAACCACTCCAAGCTGTTCCTTGTGTGTTAGAATAACCTGTCATTGATTTTACTGTACCTTCTGATGTTTTCATAATTGCAACAAATCCAAATGATTTTACACCACTTACTAATGAACTTGTGCAAATTATTACATTATCATATAATTTTGTAGCATCTATAGATAAAGTATTTGTATTTGCACTAGGAGTAATTGTTCCATTTATACCATCTTTTAAAGAACTCCATGTTATATAATGATATTTTAATGCACCTAAATTTTCACTTGCAAAAGAACTATATCCAATACTATTTTTGTTAAAAGTTATGTTATTAACATTATTAATATCAATAGTAGCTAACAAAGAACCACTTGAATTTGTTGCCATTAATCCATTCATATTATTAAGTTTGAATTCACCTTTTAATATTTTTGCACCTTTTCCTGTAACAGATGTGTCAGCCATTATAAATACATTGTTGTATTTTCCTTGAACTGGTATAGAATAAGAACTACTTACAGCATTAGGTGTGAATGTTCCTAACTCATATGTGCTTGCTGCTACTTCAGTTGCTGTACAATTTATAATAATATCTCCTGTAACAACATCAATACCTATTGTCTTATTTGAACTATTATATGCAGTAGAAGTTATATCTACACCACCCATACTTACACTAACAGAACTTATTTCACAACCCTCATTTGCAGTTAATGTAGCAATATAAGTTTGATTTTGTAATATACTATTTGCATTATTAGAAATACTACAATTTGTTAAGTTTTTCGTTATAGTATAAGATAATTCACTTTGTGCTATATTTACAGTTATATTACAAGTTGCTGACTTATCTCCACATTTTGCTGTAATAACACAATTACCATTACCAACAGGAGTTACAACGCCATTTACAACAGTTGCAATAGAAGAGCTAGAAGTCTCCCAAATAACATTATTTTGTTGATTTGAAGGTGTGACTGTAGCTGTAATTGTTTGTGTATCTGTATTTGTGAAATTTAATGATGATTTATCTAGCATAACACTTTCCACTTTTTCAATATAATCATAATTATCAACAGTAAAATATACATTGTATGCATCAGCTTTTAAATTACCTATATACCCCTGTATTTCTACTAAATTGTCATATACAGTTACTACATGATATTCATTTGTATCAACTAAAGAAGGAGTATGTATCATTGTGCAAAATTCACCATTTTTATTATACGCTAATACATTTGGATAATCAGTTGCATATCTAAATCTAGTATGTGAATGCCCACTAAACCAAATAACATTTTTATATTCAGATGCAATATTTGTAAAATATGTTTCTAGGTCATCAGTTAAAACAGAATTATTAACTGTTCCATTTCGCAAACCAAATCCTTCACAGTTTCCCAGGTATTGATGGAAAAATAAAAATACTCTAGGTTTAGTTTTATATTCTTCTAATTTTTGATTTAACCATGTTTTATCTTCATCCGATAACAAATTAGCACCGTCCCAATATCTTTGGGATAAAAATAAAAATACTTCATTATTATTAATTATTTCATAATGAGGGTCTTGACCAGTTGCATTTTTCCATGCAGTTAAATTTAACCCACTATCACCAGTTGTTGCATCATGATTACCTGCAACCTCATATATAGGAATAGTACAACTTGAAATTGTATTTTTATAAGTTGTAATTTCGTTTGCAAAATCATATCTTACAATATCTCCTGTAATAGCTATAAAATCTACATCTCCCATATTTTTTATATTGTTTAGAGCATTTGTAAAGCATACATTTGCACTTTTTGTTGTATCCGTATAAATGTGAATGTCTGATAAAACCGCAAATTTTATTTTTTTAGCACCACATTTATTTAATGTGTTTTGATTGATAATAGCAGATGAAGAATTTTTTATTTTTCCTATATTAGTTGCCATAGTTTGAAAACTATCACTTGGATTAGTTGCAACTCCTTTACCAGTAACAGCATTTGCAACTAATGTTTTTCCATTACTGGCAGATTGAAAAAGCTCTGATAACGCCCCTTCTACGTTTGTAGCAGTAAAATTATTACCTGTATCTTTTATGGTTATACCATCAGCTGTAGTAGAACCACCTGTTCCACCTTGTTCTATATTATCAACTTTTTTCGCAATATCTTTATATTGCGAATTATTATAAGCAATTCCTTCTTCCATTCTGTTTAATTCTGCTGTTGTAATTTTTTCTTTTGCTACCCATGTTTTTTTAGCAAAAGTTCCATCACTTGCTATTGCTTCCATAGGTTCTGAATAAGTAACAATAGCTTCATCAACTGCTGCTTCATCTACAACATTAGTTGATCCATCAACTTTTTCAAATATAGGTCGCATAATATGAATGCAATTATTAACTGGAGGTAATGTAATAACAGATGTTTTACTTTCATCGAATAATCTTATTTGAATAGTATAATCTCCTAACTCTGTATCTTCATCTATAAGTTCTTTTTTAATTAATAATATAACTTTACCATTTGAAGTTTCTTGCACATCGAAATCAATTTCTATGTCTTCCTTTTTAAATTTAATTTGTGCATAACTTGCTTTGTTTGCATTAATAATATTATCTAAATTAGAGTCTTTAGTATATGCATAATCACCATTAACAATGTTAAATAAGTATTTTATATTCATATCATTTTTATATAAATATATCTCACTATCAATAGATGCTGTATTACCACTAACAGTTATTTTACACTCTTTACTTATCATCCTTTACACCTTCTTCCATTTTTTGCTTTAACTCATCAAATTTTATTTTTAATATTGCATATTTTGCAAGATAGAGATTCCTTTCTTCTGTCATATCTGCTAACTGTTTTTTGTATTGTTCTAGTAATATAGAAAATTCGTTCACCAGATCACCTTCCTATTTTTTATAAATAATTATAGATATAAAAATAAGGTAAATTATATTTGTTATAACTTACCTTTCATTCACTGCTATATTCCAATTTCTATTCTGTATAAGTAATTTTCAGTTTGCATGTACCTGAGCAAACTGAGTAATGAGATCTATCTTGAGATGCAGGAACTAATCCAACACCTTTGGCTTTCATGAAGTTGGCTATATCTGTACTATTTGTCAGTGTGACTATTCCTGTAGAACCCACACTAACAGATACGGTTTTACTGAAATCTGATCTGAATGAAGGTGTTGATGAAGGTCTGGAAGTATAATTATGCGTTCTTAGTCCATGTGTAACTTCTCCATAACTACCACCACTTTGACGTGTGAATGTTATTATTATTTTACTTATTCTTTTACTAGCATACTCGCTTAATTTATTACCGAAGAACCAACAACCAACACAATCCCCATAACCATAGTCACCCTGTCTAACTGTTCCATCTCTTTTCCAACTATTATATACAGTTTTTCTGTATGTATCACCATAATTAGCAGTGAGTGTAACAGTTTTAGTAGTGGTACTACCTGTTGATGAAATATTATCCCCACTGACTGATGCAGTACTGAATTTAGCACCTGTTGCGTATATTCTACCATTAGTAGAAGTATTCGTATTTTTACCACCGCTACCTCCACAGTTAGTTGCAGTCCCAAATCCTATGACTGAATTTGAACTGCTTATAAATGCATAATTAGATGTTACTCCTTTTGTATTAGTAACATACACATTTGAACAGGTGAATGCTCTTAATGCATTATAACAATTGACAAAAGTAACATTATTTATTCTGGCTTTCGCAAAACTTACGATTTCTATTCCACTATTATTACCAGATGCATTTTTCGGTGCATATACAGTGACATCATTTAATCTCAATGATGTATTGTTTGCATATATTGCATAATTCCCAGAATCTCCTACAATGCCATAATTAGGCATTATTATTCCATTAGAATCTTCTTGGAATTCAACTTCAAGTGTTGGACTGTATATGTTTAAATTTCCGAATAAAGTTTTATTATTCATATCTAAATTTATTATACCACTGTGAAATTTGGTTAAATCTACATTTTCATTTAAATTAGATAGCATTCGAATATATACAGTATATCCATTTAAGTTTGTTGGACATGCATCTGCAAACTCATGGAAACTTTGATAATTTGAACCTTCATCGAATTCTTCGGAGTTTGGATAGTTTTGATTTATAGTAATGTGGATATCATCATCTAGCACCTGTTGATATCTCGAATTATTAATTGTATTGATTGTTAATATATCTGTAGATATTTCTTTGTCTACAGATAAAGAATCAATTTCGGCCCTACCGTCTTCTAGTATCCTAAAACTTCCATTTGCAGTGATAATACCTTCAAGTGAAATGTTCTTTGCTTTCAATTTTATATTAGAGTTTGCTATTGCTTCGATTGTTGCATCTGTCAGTGTTAAACTTGATTGTGTAGAACCTTTTTTTACCAGCCATTCAAATTTTTCACTTGTTTGATTAGCTATAGATATTGCAGTTTCTGCTTTATTGTTAGCCTCCCAACTACTTAGATATACAGGCGTAGTAAAAGCTATCGAATTATCTGTATAAGTAATTTTATTAACTTGCCATAAATATTTATCTGTCTGATAAGCTGGGATATTTGTTGTCCACCCTGTAGCTGAAGTACTTGGAGCTGATGTTTTGCTATAGTGTACATAGTATAATATCTGCACTTGTTTTACGCCAATGCCTTCACTACCTTGGTCACCCTTAATTTTCGCCCAAGTATAACTACTTACATTATGTGAGTCAGTTGGATTAAAATCTGTATAAGTTCCTATATAAGTACCTACAGTTTCACCGTTATATGATGTAAAAGTTTGACCACCGTCATTAGAATATTTAATGTGTAGATAACTAGTTTTACCATCTGTCCCGACTCCTGGTATTCCTTGTTCTCCCTTTTCACCTTGTAAGCCTTGGAATCTATACCAAGTATATTTATTAGGGTCAGTACTATCTGAAGGGTCAAAGTCTACGTAAGTTCCTATATAAACATCAGGTGTTTCTGACATTTGGTAAGATGAGGTAGGGTTAGATACACTAGAATATTTTATATGAAAATAAGATGTTTTTCCATCTCCGTCTTTACCAGGAACTCCCTGTTCTCCCTTTTCTCCTTGTAATCCTTGAAGTCCTCGTTCACCTTTATCTCCCTTAGCTCCAGTAATACATACAGGGTTACCATAAGTTTTATTTCCTTTATTTGTTACATACACATCTCTTAACCATATGTATTTACCAGCTTGTGGAGCAGGAGCAGTTGTAGACCAAGTGCCTCCAGTTGCAGAAGTATTACTGTCAGATAAATAGAATTCGTTATAAGTTTCTTTTATAGAGCCATCTACTACAGTACTAGTGCTTGTTACAGTGGACTTAATACCATCCACTGTTTGTTTTAATTGGGATGCTTTTGTAATAGCAGCCTCTGCTTTTGAATTAGCGTCATTGGCTACCCCTTCTATAGTACCAACATTTGACTCTAATCCATGTACAGTTTGAGATAATGTTGAGTATAGAACTTTTAATTTAACTTTATTTCCATCAGCTTGTTCTACTTCTGTATCTGCTATAACTCCATCTATTCTTTTCTTTTGTGCATCTACTGTTAACCTAACTTGATTTAATTCCTCTAAACTCGCACCATTCAATATTATCGTACCATCAGCACCTACAGAGAGGGCGGTACTTCTACCGCCATTTGTAAGTAAATCAACAACCGTATCTATATTCATATCTAGTTTATTATTTTTTAAATCGTCCAATTGTTCTTGGAAATTTTTATCTTGATATTTTGTTTGCGCTGCATTAAGTTTATTATAATCCTCAGTCTCTTGTTCAAGAGAATTTTCCATATCGTTTATATCGTCTTGAGATATTTCTCCTTTTTCTAGTATATCTAGTAGAATTTTTTCAAGTTGACCATATGAATTTTTATACTTATTATTTAATTCTAATATATGCTCTAAGTTAGCCATATTATCAATCCTTTCTTATTCTACATACTAATATAACATTTCCAGGTTTATTATCTTTTAATTTTCTTTTATACACAACATCACTTACAGACGTAACTTCTATTGTAGTTGCATCTCCGTCAGCATCAAATCCACTACATATACCTACATGCGAAATTGACATAAATCTGTTTAAATCCTTTCCATCTCTATCCCAGAATATCAAGTCGCCTTTTTCTATATTTGTCCAGTTTTCAACGTTAATGCCTGTAGCTACCCAACCCTTTGATACACAATATTCAGCGATATCTGCAGCAGTTCTTCCTGGATTAAATGCCCAAGTTATTGTTGAACTTTTCTTATCTCGAGACGTCCATTTTTTAACATATGGTGATTCTGCATAAGGAATACCTTTACAACATAGTGCTACAAAAGTTGAACAATCTATGTGATACTTACCATTACTATCTTTCCATTTAGATTTATTTTTATATGGATTTGTGTACGTTAGTGGTGTTTTTGTATTGTATACAAATTTAGTTCGATTCGTATAATATGTTTCAGCTATCTCAATCATTTTATCTCTACCTATAAAATCTCCACAATCTGTATAATTACCATCTCCACGATTTGCAGTTACAACTCCAATATACTTTTTGCCATTATATTGATTAGCTGAGTCAGGGTTTGAAAGACATAAAATAGTATATTCAGTATCTGCTTTGCATATTAATGCTCCATTAGAACAATCATCTCCAGTATAATATACGATATTGCTATGGGTAAATTTTGTTGGCTCTGTATCCTTTTGAGTTCTAAATTTATATCTTGCCCAAAATGTTTCAGCAACTGCTGAATAAAATTTGATGAATATACTTTTAACAAGACCAAAGTCTTTATTGTCTTTAAATTCTAATACATACTCAACATTATTAGCAGTATCTTCAGGTTTTGTATCCTCTGAAGGAGTATATCCAATTACTTTATTTTTTATAGCAGTTTTCACTTGATTATAGTAAGTTTGAGTACTTGCTTTATTAGAACAAGTGTATCCATCTGATGTAGCTGGTACATTTCCTATATCTAAGAATATTACATATTGTGTAGAATTTGCATATGTTTCAAGTATTGCATTATATTCATCAACATTAGTGTTAATAGTAGAATAATCAGCTAATACAGAAGTTGCATGCCATTCCTTCGCTATAAATATTGGAGTCTTTGGATATTTAGTTAGTAATGTTTCTATTAGGTTTATTACGTTCTGTGCGTCATCTACACTAACATGAGGTATTCCAAAATGTAAAAATATGTATTCAGGTTGAGTAGGATAAGGTAATGTGTCTATAGTTTCACCTACTTGAATATAAGATACTAATGTATTGTCTTCATGAAATACATCTGCAGTTGCACCTGGAACACCTTTTGCTGTAAATGCATTTAAATCCTTATTTTGGACTATTTGGTCATCTTGAATTATCTCACCTGTTGCTCCTGTACTTTCTGTAGTTGATACTAATTTATCTTTTTCTACTAATTCATAAGGACGTAAAAAGAATGCAGAACCCTTATTTTGATAATAACTAATATTTGATATTTTTATAGCATTTGGATGATATGCCCATTTACTAGCATGCGCAACCTTTCCATCCCCAATATAAATCAGTGTATGATGAGTTTTGCCTTGTTTTATCATATTAGCTCGTGTTAGGTTTGATGTTGTAACAGTAAAATTAGCGTCCATTACTATATCACCAGGTTTTGCTTTTGCTATCCCTGCACTATCTACTTTCCACATCATATAACCCGATTTTGCTGTAGCTCCAGCTACTAGTGTTCCAGCATAACAACCTTTATTATATACAGACTTCATACCTGCTTCTAAATAACAACAAGATACTAGAGAAGAACAATCATAACAAATAGGATTTTTAATTCCATATAAAGTACCTCGATATTTATTAGGTTTTTTGAAGTTTACTGTTCTATTACTTTGGTCATAAGTTGCAATTTTTTGGTCAACGTGTTGAGATACTATTTTCTTTGCAGTTTCTACTATTATATTCCTTACTTGAGAACCTGTAGGTTGTGTAGTTTCTTGTTGACCAGGCTTACTATCTCCTGTATTACTGACTCCAAGACCATATTTCTTTCCTTGTTTATCTAATATATATGGAAGACTTCCATTATTAGATTTATAGAAACATAAGTATTTTTCTATATTATCAACTGTTCCAGCTGGTTTTCCTATTGAATTTCTATAAGCTACCCAATCTTTACGATATGATGCAAAATCTCCAGTACCACTTTCAAGTACTTCATAACATTTAGTTCTATAATCAAGTGGGAGGCTATAAAAATTTAAATAACTATTTTTAAATGTGAATCCGTATTTTTCAGCTACATATTTATTTACTATCCAAGCCGCTGCTCCTATTCCCATATTATTGCCTATCAACATAGCAAATATATTATAATGGCACCAGTCTGCTGAATATCGTAACTCGTGACATCCAAACATGATCTGATTAGATATATTCTTATCTACAGTAACACCATTTACAGTAGTATTACCTGATTTGTAAGGTTGCATAGTTGAATAAGATGGCGTAAATGATTTTGTAGTCCCATCAATAAAAGTTAATGTTTGCTTTTTATTGAAATATACACTTCTTTCACATTGCATAAGTCCATAACCTCCACCACTATACGAAGTAGCTGATGTAGGAACGCCTCTTGATTCTCCACAGATACACATAAAAACTATATAAGGGTCTAGGCCAAATTTAGGTGCCCAATAATTTACAATAGTAGGTATTTTGTATTTATTGGAAGAACTTATTATTGAAGTAAATTCAGAGTCAGTTACTTTTTTACCTAAATTAAATTTTGAATAATATTTTATTGCCTCTGCATATGCTTTCGTATCTGTAGTAATATCTCCATCCTGCTGTTCAGATATTTTTATGACCCCATAATTTTTCAAATCATATATTCTTTTAACCCCAAGCCATAATCCTTTGTCTAATGTATTTATTTTAATAGCTGTATAATCTTCTAAATCTTCTCCAATGTCATCAGGTAGTTGAGGGATATCTGGTTTTAATTTATTTATTAAGTCATCTATAATCTTATCCATATTCTCTTTATCAACATTCAATTTTGCTAATAAATTTTGTATCGCTAATCTATCTGCTGGAGTTAGTTTTCCAACTCTTAAATTCAGTATATTTGATACTGCTTCATTTATTATGTCATCCTTTGAATAGTGTCTTATTTTAGATTTTACAGACTTATAATTACTTAATGTTATTTTATTTTGTGTAGGGTCAGTAAATGATATTTGTAAAGTACCAACTCTAGCTGATAACGTAATATCTGGATTAAATTTTGGGTTAAATATGGCAACTGTATCTCCTATTTCTATATTCTCATATTCTGTCTTTTCTAAATATATAGGTACTTCGAAGTTAACTTTTATACTTTTTACTTCCTGAAGTTTTTCATATGTTTCCCAAAGTAAATCTATTGCGGTGGATGCGGTATTTGAATTATATGCACCTAATATATATTTTCCTCCATTATTATAGACTTCATGTATTTGTGGGTCGACTAAATAATCTTGCCCAAGTGGTTTATTAAGTGGGTCACCTCTATACACGTCCCAAGCAATATCAGAGAAAGTAATTCCATTTTTTCCTTGGGCTATTAATCCACTATAATAATTACTGCCGTCACTTTCTTTTTTAAGTCCATATTCATTCCAATCATATTCAATACGTAAGTCAGTTTTATTACCAAGTTCTCCATTATCATATACATCAACATAAAATTCATATTTTGCATTTATACTACTTTTGCATTCAACCCTAATACTCAATTCGATATTATCAAATAATGCAATTAAGTCTTGCAACACGGTATAAACAGGAGTTATAGAAGTTATGTTCATACTTTTCCCTACATTAGATAGCGAAGGTGAAATAGTACCTACTTTAAAATTTGTGTCTTGTAAAATACTTGTTAAACAAGTTTCTATGGTCCCTTCAATAACTATAGGTCTTACATGATTTTGATATAACTCTAATGTGCATGGAACTGCATACACATTTCTAGTAACATGTAAAATACCTTCTGTATCTTTTATAGTTTCTATTTGGAACATTTTTAATTTTTTTCTCCAGTAGAATACTAGATAATTTTTTTCTTCTAACAACTGTGAGTTATTATTATCTAATATAATATCAAATTCATAAGTATATGCTCCTGTCTCTAGATACTGAATAAATTTGTCATTTGACATATTAGAACTATCTGTATCTATTGAGCCTATATTATATTTTCTATGATCTAATACATATATTTGCACATCTATTCAGCTCCTATCCATTTCTGTTGAATAATACCACTTGAATAAATTTTAGTATCATTCGTAAATATTTTTATTGGATTTATACCCTTTTCTATATCAAAGAAATAACTTCCTATATCGACTAAGTCATTTCTTAATTCTTGATTTAAATACACATTTCTATTTTCAAAATCTATATCAATTACATCACCTTCATGAAATTCTATTTTATTATTAACTGTTGTGTCTACTATTTCAACACCTTGTACCTTTAGACTATTAAGTGCCATATCTGCACTTTTATTTAATGCACCATAAGTACCTAGATATAATACGAAATATGATAGATTTTCGGTAGCTGTATTATTAATTATTTTTGTAAATTTCTTATTCGCTATTATTGTGCCATTCGATAGTTTGTTCAATGATACAGTCCATACATGATTACCAGCATTATCTTTTATCCTAGAGATAGATATCTTACCGTAAAAGTCATTCCAGTTACCCAATACACCTGACATATAATTTGTGACTTTGACTTCATTATTATTTGTCGATGTGTAGCTATTAGGCTTTTTGACTTTTGTCTCATCTTGATACTCACATTTTAACCCCACATAAACTTTTGGACAATTGTATTCAAAATATTCTTGGTCGTCACACATTTCGAATTTAAATATTCTTTCTCCATTTACGCCCATACCATATAATTCTAAAATACCTGTTTTATCGTCAGCTGTTTCAATTGGTGTATCATACGTAATAGATATGATAGGGTCGTCAGTCATTTCATATAAGTTTCCTGCACAGATATAACCGTCATATCCTTTATATGGTGTAGCTAATTTATAGTAAGTTCTAACAACTCCATCCTTATCTTTATTGGAATATTGTTTTGTTGAAATTATTCGCACAACCCCATTCTTAGGAACAACTATTAAAGAAGTTGAATCACTTGAAGCTGATGCTCTTATACTAGTAGCCTGTTTTACAACTACATTTCTTTTAGTAGTTGTAATAGTAGTAGATACAGTCTGTGCCTTGCAATAATTCTTGTTGCAATACACAGTATTTCCATTATTTATTGAAGATTTCTTAAATTTTAGCCAACCATTAACTATTTGATAATCTGTTATTTGAGCACCTTTTTTCAGTGTGCCAACGCATAAATATGAAGCACCTGGACCTGTTCTACAATTTAGAGTTTTAGACTTAACTACATATATAGTTTTTGTACCTCCTGCATATACTGTCTCTTTGTCGGTTGGAACTATAGTAGGGTCACCATTTTGACCAGTTGATGTCATTGTGAAATATGCCTCTAGTTTAAAATCATCAAGTGCATTTGTTAAATTACGTCTAACTTGGACACCTTTCCATACATTATTATCTGTAGATCCACTAGAAGGTAAAGTACCTATACATAATCCAGAACCCCCATTCGTAACAGCTAAAGTTCCACCACCACTCCTGTTACTATCAATAGGTACAGTTGAACTAACCCAGTTTGATGTTGTTGTGCATGGGTCGTTTAGTGCAGTTGAGCTTGAATCTTTATTTTGAAGTTCTAAACTTGGATAATCCCCTATTAATATAGTTTGCTTATTTACTTGATTTTGTAGTTGTAAGAAATTTGCATTATTTGAAAATACATTTGTAAAAAATGGTTTTGTCTCTACATCTCCGATATTTTCTAAAGTTACTAATGTATTATTTTGAGTATTATCGGCTACTTTTAGGTCTACGTCATAGAAGAATGGCATATGACAAATTAGATGTATTTTTGCTAATATGTCTAATGCAGATTTTGGCTCTAAATCTATATCTTCATCTACTATTCCATATGAAAACTTTGTTTCATCTAGTAATCTAACTTCCACAGGCACCTTACTGTATAATAAATTTTTTAAATCACGTATTTTCTGTTGCAAATCAAATTCATCATTACCAGACACTAAAATAGTTATATTATACTCAATAGGAGCATATTTGCTCCCATTGAATACTTCTCCATCTCTAGATGCAATATCTAGAGTTTCTATTTTCTTTTTTGGTAATAACACTCTTGATATATCTGTCACTAGATATAATTCATTTATTTCACTTTTATTGAACATGAAATAATTTACCATTGTGTTATACCCTCCAATCTATTTAATCTCATTGTTGTTGTGTCATTATGAGTTTTTACAGGCTCTGCAACTTTTTTACCTACAACTTCTTTATCCATTAGTATAGTTGAATCTATATTTCTAGCACCTGACACAAAGCAATCTTTTAATTTATTATAGTCAAATTCAGTATTTTGTTGTTGAACAGTCCTTCTCAATTCATCTATCGCAGCTACAGTATTATCTGATTGAACTATATTTTGAGTGCTTACATCACCTGTATTTATAGACATTGCTTGAGTAATATCACCAAGTTTCGCTGTTTCTATTATTTGATTTGAGAAATCTTTTACTGCCTTCAATGTATCTTTACTTCCTAGTTTAATACCCACATCAATACCTTGAGGTAAAAATTTACCTACTTCATCTCGCATAACTTTAGATGGAGAATTTATTTTGAATGAAGATTTAAAACTAGAAATTATGCTATTTGCAAAGCTACTTATTTGTCCGCTTAACCAACTGCCAGCACTCTTGATACCATTCCATAAGCCCTGTACGATTTGTCTACCTATACCTACAACTCTTGATGGAATACTTTTAAGTCCATTAAGTATCCTATTTTTGAAGTTGTTAGCAGCTTGAAGTCCTTTACTAGCAAATTGTGATGCAAATGATATTGCTCTGGATATACAACTTGAAAGATAACCCCATACTCTGCCAGGTAATTGAGATAACATAGCGCTTGCCCTACTTACAAATTGAGAACCTGCTTGTTGTGCTTTACCAGGTAACTGGCTTGCCCATTGAGCGGCTCTATTATATGTTTGTGATAACCAATTACCTATTCTTGAAGGTAGTTGTGTAAACCATGTTGATGCTCTTTCTATAAATTGTTGAGCAGCTTCTTGTGCTTTACTTCCCATTTGACCTGCCCATTCTGTCGCTCTATTATACGTATCTGTTAGCCATTGACCTATAACTGTTGGAAGTTGTGAGAACCACTCACCAAGTTGGGATAAGTATGTAGGTATTGTCTGTGTTATAAAATTCCATCCATTAACTATTGCACTTGCGATAACACCAGCTACAACTCCAATAGCATTACCTATCATACTTGGTAGATTATTAAAGAAATCTCCGATAGCATTAACTGCATTTGATAGTGCATTTAGTATAGATGAACCTAATTGACTAAACCAACTTGTTATTGAACCCCATGCAGAACTTAATGCTCCCATGATTAATTGACCTATAGCACTGAATATGTCAACAACCAGATATCCTATATCTTCAAGCACAGTCTTAATGTTTTCACCAAGATGTGAAAATAATTGCTCTACGCCTTTCAGAGCGCCTTCAAAGTCACCCGAGAATAAATCTCCAAGTATGGAAATAACATCTTGTACATAGTCAATAATCATTTGGAATGAGTCACTAAATACTGCATATACATCTATAAAGGCATCTCCTAATGCACTTGATATTGAATATCCCCAGTCGATAAGTGGGTCCATTATATGTTGAAGTCCACCAATAACTGCATCTTGTAACCCTTGCAAAGCATTTTCCGCTATTTGACCAAATCCTTTAAATATTTTATCGACTGCATCAGATATTTTTTGTCCCATTTTGATGAAGTCTTCGCCTACTTTATCGAAATCACCAGAGAATATATCCTTAACGATGTCAACAATGCCCCCTAATACTGCTTGGATTATATTTACAAATCCAGATATAACATTTCCTACCCCTTGGAAAACTCCTGCTAGTGCTGGAGAAAAACTTTTAATAGCCATCAAAGCATCTTTCCATAGTTTTATCCAAAATGCTCTAAAACCTTCACAATGATTCCATAGGTACGTAAATCCTGCAACAAGTGCTACAATAGCAGCTATTATAAGCACTATTGGATTTGCTAATAATGCTGCCCATAAAGACTGTAATGCAGGTAATACTGTACCTGTGATAATACTAACTACCCTTGTACATGCGGCTCGTACTCCATTTAATGCTATACTAAATACACGCGCAAATCCACTTGCTTCTCTAAATGCTCTAAGTCTAGTTATAACTTGATGACATTTTTCTATTTGTGTCATTACAGTACCTATAATTAGAAGTAAAGGTCCTAATACTGCAAGTATTCCTGCAATACTCATAATTACTATCATTATAGGTTGAGGTATTTTAGAAAATCCTTGAGCAAGTTTTGTAATGCCTTGAACTATTAGACGTAGTACTGGGTCTAGCTTTTCCATCATAGTTAAATAGCATTCTTCAATAGCTGAGTTCATACTCTTTAAGTCACCTTCTAAATTGTCATTCATAGTCTTCGCCATTTCTTCAGCTGCACCATCACTACCTCTTAATGCTTTCTCAAAGTCTTTTATATTGCCACTCCCTGTATTAAGAAGTATATTTAAAGCTTTAATTGAATCTGACGTAAATGTACCCATCAAGGCTGCATTCTTTTGAGCATCACCCATGCCATTAGTAGCTTTTTCTACATCTGCTAATATGTCTGTCATATCTCTGAAATTACCATTTGAATCTTGTACGGATACGGCAGTATTACCTATTTGTATTGACCCATTTTTCATTTTTTGAGTTATATCACGCATTACTGCTGTTAGTGCAGTACCTGCCTCACTACCTTTTAGCCCCTGGTCTGATAATTTACCTATTAATGCGGTAGTTTGTTCAATATCAAGTCCGAAAGCATGAGCATTTGCAGCACAGTTTTTAAATGCTTCCCCAAGTCCTGCAGTTGTAGTATTAGAATGAGCTTGAGCATATGCAAGTACATCAGCCATTCGTCCTGCTTGGTCTGCGCCTTCACCAAATGCTGATAAGTAATCAGTTACCATATCTGATGCATCTGCAAGCTCCATACCTGATGCAGCAGCAAGGTTTAACACACCAGGTAAACCATCCATTGACTGTTGAGCATCCCAGCCTGCAAGAGCCATATATCCAAGTGCATCTGCACATTGACTCAAATCGTTATTATCGTTAGGCTTTTTATCCTAACCTCTGGAGGTTTCCCTCATTTTCATCAGCTTGTTAATTCAAGCTCAGTTTGGCGTACATTTTCACCTTCAACTTAATGGTCAGGTGGCGGACACTCTTGGATAGATTATATTTATTCACTATCTACGCTCTACGATGCTTTATAGCCTTTCGCGATCTATAAAGTTATCTCGGTATTGACATCTGATTATTTATATAAAAAAAGTGTCTTATAAAGACACTTTTAATTTCGTATTTAAAAATTGTTCAAATTGTTCTTTTGTGTTATTACCACATCCAAATTTGTTATGAAATTCATTATGACATCTAGTACATAGAGTTATTCCATTATTAATATCTGTTCTATGTTTTATATCCCAATTATAACCATTTAAATGATGTGCTATTAATGTTCCACTTTTACTACTTCCACAAATTTGACAAGTGTAATTATCCCTCTCGTATACTTTATTCCTCCATTCATAATATTTAGGATATCTCCTTTTTAATTTTCTTTCTTCTGATGTTAGATTTTTATTCCAATTAGAATTATTCTCACCTTTGTAAAATTTTCCTATATTTTTTATATAGCATTCTTCGGAACAAAATATATGTTTTTGGGATTTTATCTTGTAAGGATTTATATATATTTCTTTATTGCATCCATCACAATTATATTTCACTTTATTGAAATTAGGATTATTTTCCCCTTTCATTATAGTTTTTAAATGTTCTGTTCTACATTGTTGGTTGCAATAAAAAACTTCTTGATTATCTGCTTTTGATTTTATAACTTCTAACTCTTTCCCACAATATGAGCATTCCACTTTTACCCTATTTCTATGTGCTAAATGTTGACATTTTTCACTGCAATATTTAGCTTCTTTTCTAGAACTCGTAAATTTTTCCCCACATACTTTACATTGTAATTTATGTTTTTTACTTTTTTGTTTTTGTCTGCATTTTTTACAAGTTCCTCTATAACCATCTTTACAAGAATTGCTTTTTTCAAAAGCATTTAAAGGTTTTAATTCTTTGCATTTTGAACAAATTTTATAATTCATTTTTAAAACACCTCCGATAGCGCTTATCCGATTAATTACTAGGGAAGAAAGCTCGGATAACTTTCTTTTCATTAAGGCTCGCGACTTCCTTAACTATCCCTAATTACATTATATCATATTTTAATAATCAGTTACGTGTTTTACCGATATTGCCCGCTTATTTTTTCTAAATATTTCTATTTAGTGTGCCAATCTTTTTCTAGCACTGAACTGTGTAGTAGCTCCCATTTCTCTCGCTAAATTAGTTAAGTCTTCTAAATCTTTTCCAGTTGCACCACTTAACGCTTGAACATTTGACATCGAAGTCTGAAACGCTTTATTTACTTCATATGCCGATTTTGCTATTCCTGCTACTGGTACAGTAACTGCTGCAGTTAATCCTGCTCCTATTCCCTGTAATCTTTTTCCTGCATTCGTAATTCGTTCAAAACCAGAACTTGCTTCATTCAGTTGAGTTTGTGCTTGTTGTATACCATTCTGAAATTCTTGTACATCTAATCTAAGGTGGGCGACTATAGTACCTAAATCTGTTCCTGCCATAATATCCACCTCCATATATAATAAAAAAGCTATAAGATCTTAATAGTCTCATAGCTTCATTCTTTACCTAATAATAACTCAAGTCCTGGATTATTATATTTAGTTTCTTTTTTCTTTCTATCTTCTTCAAATATCGGCTCCTTAGTATGCCCATCTTTATCTGGTTGCATCATGCTATAAAGATAGGTACATGCTTCATCAAAACAATATCTTGTGTATGAGTCATCTTTACTTAACCCTATAACATCACTAGGTAGAGTATTGAAGGTCTTTGCTATTGATATAACATCTAGTACCTTTCTACTCTTTACTAATGGGTATTACTTTATTTACGCCGCCTGATGCTTGTTCAAATATCTTTTGTATTTGTTCAGTTGTTATAACATCTGCTATATCTTCAAATTTTGGCTCTACTAATGCCTCTTTTGCTATCACTTTCATCATATTTATGAGTTCTTTAAGTTTATCAGGGTCATTTAACATTTCCAGGTCGCCTTTAAATTCTCCGTCTTTGCTTAATTTAACATTATTAGATTTAAACATATCAGACACTATTTTTATAAGTGAGTTAGGTAATTTCCCAGTTACTAACATATCTGTTACAGATACTGATTTTATCATAACTTCAAAACATTCATCATCTGTAAATCCAGGAATTGAGATTATTCTTGTTGCTTTCTTTCTAAAATTTTCTGCACTTATAACTTTACTCATTTTTCTAATCCTCCTATTATTTATCTAGTTGAACTATCGGTTTAGTCTCTTCGTCAACTTGTATTTGTTGAGTTGAGACATTAGCTGGGTAATGAATCTACCCATGCAATATTTTTTATAGGTAATTTTGCTTTTGTATTTTCTCTTGCTTTTATTGAGAACTCAGGTGCAAAGAATTCTGAACCTACTGTCATGTCTGGGAATTTACCTAGACATTTGTTTAGAGTTATTTTACAGTAATTCTTGATTGAGTCACCTTCGTAGTTAGCAACATATATGTCGCATTTGAAAGGTTTACCTTTATTTCCTTCACTCATCATTGGGGTTTGTAAATCTGTTTCACCTGCAGCGTCTGCAGTAGATTTTACATACCCTGCTACTAATTGAGCTGCTTTTATATCAAATGTATTGTCTGTGAATGTAAAATCATATCCATATAATAAGTCATCTTCTCTTACTACTGCTAATATACTTGTAGCATTTCTTAATATTTCTTCAGCACCTTCAGATATTACTGCAGAAAGTTTTGCTTCCTTAGCAGTTTTTATAGTAGTTTTTATAGCAGTAGGACCTGATGCTTCTTTTCCTGTTGTAGGGTCTAACTCAGTTAAATCTACTCGTTCTATATTGTATAAAATTTCCATCTGTTAACCTCCTGTGTTAGTTATTATTTTTCATATCAAAAGTCTTAGGCGTTCTTATTTGAATACTTGATGCAAATGCTTGATATCTTGTATCAAAATATTCGGCTCCACCTCCGTATACAAGTTCAACATTTAAAGCGCTTAATTTTTCTATTATATTTATAATTCTATCGATTTGTAATGGGCTTTTTTTAGTATATATTTCTATAGTCCAATTATCCCATCCAGCATTTGAATTGCTAACAGCAGGTAAATCTATATTTTTTCTAAGAATTAAACAGTCTTGATTGATAGTTCCTACATCAAAACCGACTGAATATGTTGGAATAATAGAATTAAGCTTTTCATGTAAGGACTCTCTAATCACTGTTAACCTCCTAAAGTCTAATTGCTTGTACTGCTTGTAGAAATTCTGGCAGTATTGCATCTCTAGAATTTTTTAAAATAGCGTAATTCTCATTATTGCATAATTCAAGATATATACCGTATTCCACTTGATGAAAAAGTGATATAGTAACACCGGTTTCATCTTTTTTAGATTGATATTCTAATCTATTACGTGCATCTCCTGTTCTATCTGTCCAAGGTGCATTCGTTTGTGCATGAGCCTTCATCTTTTGGCCTGTAGCTTCACCTAATACCCCTATTTGTTGTAATAATCTTTCTGTTAACCCATCTAAATTCTGTGAAACTTGACTTATATCTATATTTATATCACTCAATTTTAACACCTCTTAATGAACATTGATATAATAATCCAACTTCAAGTACATCCACTGGTATGTCTAAGATGTATTTAATATTATTAACTATCAAAAAATCTCCTTGTTGTATGTCTAAGTCTTTATCATATGAGTAATATAATGTACCACTTATTGGATTTTGTTTAAATTCATTTTCTGTTGTTGCAGATGTTTTTGAAATAGAACTGTTATCTATAATTCCTTTTATTTGAGCTATTTTCTTTGTCTCCTTATACGTTTGAACACCTACTTCACTTTCAAAAAAATCCCTATAGATACTTATATCTATTCCATAATTATTAATAGCATTTATAACAGTTGGTAATAACGTTTTATAGTTATAACTCATCTGCTCGCCTCATACAATGTCCTGTTATACTGTAGTCTTCTTGCGATTCCCTTATAAATTTACGATAAAAGCCATCTGCTAACTTTAACCAGTAATCAGAATTGCTTTCTACTTCTATAGGACCTATTTTAACTTTATCTACTCTAGCTTTCATAAGGCATCCATAATAACAAGCTTCGTTTATATTATCATAATTTAAAGCTAGCATTTTTAATTGTTCATCAGTCAATGTTGGATATGTTTCTTCTAAAAGCATTGTCTTTATTATATCTACATCTAACATACTTAACCTCCTAATTTAAAAGCCCTAGGAGTATTTAAACTCTCTAGGGCAATATATTAGAAAAATGAGTAAGCTATTTTATTATTCTGTTATAGATGTTGTACCCACTTGTGATACATCGGCAAAACCGCAATCATCTATTGTTTCAAATGATGGTATCATAACAGAAGATACTATAGTTACAACATTAACTGGATGATTTTCTTTGTAAGTAGTAACTGCAGTACCGTTATTTACTATTGATACTTGAGCAGAACTTCCACTTAGTAAACCAGATTCTTCTGGAGTAGTACCATAATATGTATTCCCTAATATATCTCTTGGTGGTAATATAACTACTATGTTATCAGGGATTAATGCTACTGGAGTTCCAGTTCCTAGGCCTGTGTCATGGTTTAACATTTGTATTTTTTTAGAATATACAAATATTGAACATCCTGTCACTGATTCAACAAAAGATTTGACTTGATCATCTGATACATAGTAATTCAATGCAGAATCATTAGGATACATCATTTTGTGAAGCTTAGGACAATGTACCATATTTAAGAATGTATTTCTATTCATAACAAGTCTAGTTGGTCTTACACCTCTTAAATCTTCCATATAGTCACACCAAGCAACTATATCTTTCACTGGGTCTGCAGTTGTATTTGATTCACTCCAACTTGCTTGTCCTTTTTTACATTTAAATTTATTTTTTTGTTGATAATCATAAACGTATTTTGCTCTGCCATCAGCAGATGTAACATTTATTTTACCACTAGTTAAAAGCTGCATTCTCATATATTCTGCTTGAGCTCTAACACCTTCTACTAATCTGCCAGCTTCATCAAATATACGGTTTATTATTGGTAATGCCATTTGAGATTGCGGGTTATTAAGTAATAAATTTATTTGTTGACGGTCTTTTTCACCGATACGCATAGATTCTCTGAAGAATGCCATTTCTGTACTAACTCCTTCAAATCCTTCTTTTTCTCTCAATCTTGCTTTAGCATCATAATTAGAAGGTTGTATTGCTATCGGTAAACCATTAGAACCTTTTAGCCAGCTTATATCTGTACCCAGTTGCTTTTTCGCTGGGAATAATGTCTCTCCGAAATATGGTATTTTATTTTCCGGTTTGTCTGTAACATAAGCTGCTATTTCTTTACTATTTATATAATCAAATAGATTTAAATTTGTTGGCATATGTTATCATCTCCTATTCTGTCTTATTTATTTACAACATGTATCATACCGTTGTTTAAATTGTCTTTATCTCCGTATAAACGGTCTTTTCTTACAAAACCATGAACTAACACAGTAGCATTTATATAATCATCTGTTCCAGAATCATATTCATCTACATATATAGTATTGAAAATAACTCCGTTAGGTTTAGTACCGTCCTCTTTTGTTGTTTTAACGTAAGTAGGTTTAGTTACTGCCCCATCACCGTCTATATGTACAACTGTACCTCTTGGAATTACAACTCTACTGTCTCCATATACAGCTTCTAAATTATCTGTTTTTAAGTTTGTTAACTCAGAAAAGGCTATTTTCCCAGGTATATTTACATAATGGTCTGGGAATGCTAAAAATTGTCTTTCTGGAGCCAAAAATTTATGTTGTTTTAAATTAGGCATTTATATATCCCTCCTCTGTTGTTATTTATTTTCACCAAAGAAATGCCCAGCACTTATAGGTGATTGATTACCTTCTTGTGATGCTGGTATTCCATTTTGTTGTGCAAGCATTTTTCCAAAGTCTCCTTCATGCATTGTTTTAGATCCAAAAACATATGTACTGGATGTTTTGCCAGGTACTCCAGTGCCAGGGAATGGACTTTGTTGTTGTTCTTGGCCTGCAGACTCATCTGAATTAAATAAATATGCTTTTGATGCTTTCAATGCTTCAACCTGCTCTTTTACTCCTATAACTTCACCATTCTCACTTATTGAGATTTTACCCATATCTAAAAATCCTTTTAAGTCTTTAGCATCATGAGCTTTATTTTCAATAGCACATACTTGCAATGCATTTTCAATTTGATTTTCTCTTAATGCTTTTTTGTAATTTTCAAGGTCGCCTTGTAATTGAGTAATAGTTTCTTGAGCCTTTGTATCATCTTTTACTTGACCTTCTAATGTTTTTATAGAAGCATTTAACGTATTTATAGTTGTAGTTGCTGTATTTAATTCTCCTATTTTCGCATCTAGTCGACTTTTTGGTACGAAAATATTTTTATCCCCATCATCTATAAATATTTTGCATTTTGCTTCTTTTAAATTATCTGATATTATCTTAGCAATATCATCTGCATTATCTATTCCTTGCAAGAAATCTTTTATATCTCTCATATTGTCTCCTTTAACGTCTTCTAGACGAACATCATTGCTTTTGGTTAGGAGCAAAGTAACCTATATTTTTTAACGTTACGAGGAATTTTTTATAGTAAGTTCCAAGCCTTACTAGTTTTTAAATCTATTCATTAAGCCACTATTAGGCTTACCCTCGTAGTAGTTATTCATATCGTTTACAATGTCTACTAATGAAGCTGGGTGTTTACCATCAACAGACATCCAAGGTTCTAAATGACAAAGTCCATTTGGGTGATCCAAAGGAACTTCATCAAGTTTAAAGAATTTTCCATCTCTATCCTTGCACATCTGACATGTTCTACTACCTGCATGGCCTGTTCTATATATGCATCCTTGTGAGTAAGGATTAACTTTATTGGAATTGATTACAGATAACTGTCCCATATGAGTTGTTGTTGTTCTCATAAGTCTAAGAGATTCGTAATCTAAACCACCTGCCCCATATTTACTTGCATAGCCAGAGCCTAACTTTTCTCTAATCTTTTTTCTATCCCATACATGATGACCTGTTCTAGCAAATTCTTTTATTATACTTACACTTTCTGCTGAACCGATACCTCTAGCAAAACAGCTTGCTATAGCATCTTCTATTTTATTCCCAGCATAATTTACAGATTGCCATAATCTTGTATCTAATCCAATTCCATTTTTATATATTTCACCTTTTACTAATTGCTCAACTATTTTATTGCTTGTAACTTTAACTGTATTTTTTATAATTTTTATAGTTGCAACATCTTTCGCTATGTCTGTCATTACCTTTGAATACTTTTCTAATATCTTTGTTGGTACTTCTTTATTACATATCAGTGATTGTCTTTGTATTTCATCATATAATTGATTTATATATGCTAGTTTGCATTTCATAAAATACTGCTTTGAAGGTGTTTTACCTCTTTTAACTTGTTTTAGATAATCATTGAAGCTATCTTCAAAAGCTTTTATATATATCTTCATGATTTTATTTTGTTGTTGTAAATTTGTATCTTGTAATATTTTCTGTATCGCATTTTGCATACTATCAAGATATTCATTATCTTTTTTCATTTTTCTAACTCCTTTCATTTCGGAGCATAAAAATAAGGCTTTACAGCCATTCGTGTTTCTTTTTATATTTCTTATAGTATTTTTTATAAAAAGGTGAATTCTCACCATATGTTGCTAAATTAAATAAGATACTTGGGTTTGTAATCAAACCCAATCTTACTAATATTCTATCTGATAATTTTTTCATTTTCCTACCCCTTTCTAAAGGTATAAACTATCAAGGAACTTTTTCTAAGTATCTTAAAATCGATTTTAGAAGGTTAGATTATGTAAACCTTTTTCGTTAAAATTATTTATTTATATCAGATACAATTAATTCAAGTTCAAGTCTTGTAAAATCATTTGTACTACCTGTTATTCTGTAATCTGTAATACCTTTTATTTCAAAATTATCTAATTTTAACTCAAATTCTTCTTTTGTTTTTTTAATACTAAGTTTATGTAAAAGATTTATATTTATATCTTTAGAATCACTCATCTCGTTCTCCTATCTTCTATTTCTTTTCCATTTTGACTCCATTTAAAAAACTCCTTTATACTCTTCTCGTAACTGTTCCTCATACTCTTGATTACTTTTCATAAGCTCGTCGCACTCTTTTTTTAGTTTTACTATTTTTTCTTCCCATTTGTTAACCACCTCAAGTGGTACAGCTTGTTTTAAATCTGTATAAGCTTCATATTCTTTATTTTGCAATTTTACGTTTTTTTCTAATTTTCTTCGTTTTTCTCGCAATCTATAGATATCAGCTCTCAATTTTTTATCTGTTATTACTGTTATATATTTACGATTACAATTAGAACAAATAAATCCTTCTATTCTAATTTTGCTACTTTTTATATACTTTAACTCTTTTGGAGTAGCGTCTATTTTTGATTTGCATGTATCACATACTATAATCTTATTTCTCATAAAACTCTAAAGCCCCCTATTCAGAATTTATTTCTCCTTCGCCTTGATTATTGTCATCGCTATTGTTAGTATTATTTATTGACTCAAAATCTGACATCATATTAGTTGAATTAGCTATTATCTCAGTTTCTTCTATAATTCTATCAAACTCTACTTGAGCATCTTCACTATTTCCATACTCTTCAATGTAAGATTTATGACTGCGTACATTTGTACTTACTTCTTGCATAGCTATTGTTTTATTAGTTTCATCATCATCTGGTAAAGGATAATTGTGTCTCCATGCTGTTGTAGTTTCAATTTTAACAATTTCTATATTTTCCATGTCACTATATATTCCTAATGAAACATATATCTCTATCATTTCTACAATCCAATTTAATACATCATCCCATACACGCCATTTTTCTTCGCATCTAGTAATCAAATCATAATATATCATTTTCATAGCTTTAGCTGAAGGTACATTTATTAATGACTCTGGTAATGGCTGTTCCATTAATTCATACATATCCTTCTTTAATTGTGTCAAATAACTATCAGCTGCAGCTTGAAAAGAAAAAGAACTTGAAAGCATCCCGTACTTAGCTGTCGAACTACTTCCAGTACCATCTCCAAGTGTTGGGTCTGATTTAAGATCTATAACTGTATTTGGTGCTATCTTTATATTTTTAATTGATTTACTTGAGCAATCTGTAAATACAGGTTGTTCAAACATTTTAAACTTAAGTGCATCTCTATAATCAGAATTGGTTTTATTGTAATCGTTAGCCATATCAATTAAGTCTTTTACATCTGAATGTCCTCTTATATCTCCTGTAAGTCCATCATTAAGAATAACTCTGCAAGGCAACTGTTTTAATTTTGTGTCCCAACTTCTTTCTAATGGGACTATTTCTTGTTGAGTTCCATTAGAATCTTTATTAATTGTCATAAATGCAGTTGTATTAGTTCCGTCAACAACTTTATAAGTAACCCAGCAAGTATTAGTTTTTTCATTCATTTCATAAGTCCACTTATGCCATCGTTGTTCCTTTGCTAATTTTCCTACGGTGCTCTTATCTTGATAAGCTATTTCTACTTTTTTCAATACATCTATGTCATTTGCATCATATTCATACGTAAACTCGGGCATAGTATAAAATCGAAATTTCATTTTGCCTGTAAGATTCCCTTTAGCATCTACATCAGTTAACGCACATAATAAAACTCTTTTTCCTATAGTTGCATCTAAGAATGCTTTACTTAACTTATTCCAGAACTTTGTATCTTTTAATATTTTTTCTATGATTGCACGTTTTGTATCTATCGCTTCTCTATCAACACCATCTCTATAAGTACTAAGTACTAATGTAGGAGGTACAGATGTCATGAATCTACCTTGTTTGTTTATAAGCTTCTTTGTAAGGTTTCTTATTTGTCTGGTCGGCTTATAATCTTTATTATTAACCTTCCACAATTGACCTGCATCATGTTTTAGGTCATCTTCCTCTTGATATGGTCTTCCTTCATAGAAATCATAATACTGTAAAACTTCCAACAGTTCTTTTCTATACTCTGAATCATTCGACAGCAAACCTAATAGGCTATTTTTTAAATCTCTAAAATCACTCATGTTCGTAATAACCTCCTTTCTGCTCTAATATTTCTATTTCTCTATCTAATGTTCCATAAACTATAGAATCAGTCATAACAGCATAACGTATTTTATCCATAGCATGGTCGTTAACTTTTACAACTTCTTCTTTCCCTTTATCTAATTTATCTGAATCCCAAACATATGATCCAAATTCTTCTATATCTTTATCACAGCTTGGGTCCAATGTTAATCTCTTTGTATTAAGTAAAAACGATACAACTTGTATTCCTAAATCAACCCTGTTTTTTGCAGGTATTATATCTATATCATGTCTATCAAAGAAGCTGTCTTTTCTCATTTCAACAATTAGAGGTGCAGCACTTGGGTCTAGACATACATATTCTGGCAAGACCATTAATTTTGTTAACATATCTTTTAGGTCCTCAACATATTCTTTTGTTGTCTTTTGTCCATCATCTCTACCCGAATGGTAATAACTAGCTATTTCATGATATCGTCCTTCTGGTGCATAATATCCAAATATACCAAAAGTAGTTGCATTTTGCATCCCAAAATCTCCTGCTACAAATATCCTAGTCCAGTTTCTTCTCAGTCTTTTTACATGTGTATTTGTATTAAACATTGGATATATAGCGCCATCTGCAACTGCCCATTGTCCTAAAATGTATCTATTGTAAAACACTCCAGAATACATAGTTTTGTATCTATTTTTAATTTTTTCTGACAAAGACAAGTTGTCGTCCATTGTAAAATGCAAATAAAGTAAATTCTTTTCATTAGCTTTGTCTATCCAATTTTTCTTAAACCAGTGAAAAGGAGCTCCTGGATTACAAAAAAATTGGATAGACAA
>OGMW01000812.1_pt1 | contig 31354 bp, 28 predicted proteins | sample 1573281 | NCBI WGS metagenome assembly OGMW01 (sample SAMEA2581907, study PRJEB24529) | metagenome | biome: Human gut stool | place: China | collected 2011 | reverse complement strand
TGGGGGGACTAATGCATCCACATCCACCATCACTATATCTTTTCGAGAATTCTTTTATAGCAGAAGAACCCCGCCGCTGGCGAGGTTCTTTGACAGACTGCCAAAACAGATAGACTGTGCCGCACCAGGGGCGGCACAGTCTATCTGTTTTGAAAGCCGGTTTGCGGCATCCGTTTCTATGATTCTGCCCAAAGATCGTCCACCTGGGCGCCGGTGTAGTACCAGGTGAGGATGTCCCGGAAGGAGCTGCCCTCCTTGGCCATGGCGTTGGCCCCGTACTGGCTCATGCCTACCCCATGGCCATAGCCGGTGACGGAAAAGGTGAAGCTGGTCCCGTCCCAGGCCACGGTGAAGGCGGCGGAGCGCAGGGAGAACAGGGTGCGCACCTGGCTGCCAGTGAGGGTGACGCCCCCCACCGGGATGCTGGTCACCGCTCCCCCGCTGGAGGCGGGGGTCCCGAACCAGCCCGAGGGGTCGCCGGACAGGTCGGCCCCGGGATAGGCGGCGAGCACCCGGCTGCGGACCTCCTCCGCCGTGAGGACCACCTGGCTGCGGTAGTTGGGGACCTCGTCCCTCTCCGGGCTGGAGACACTTTTCAGATAGTCCACCTGGCTGCCCCACACTGCCACCGCGTCCGCCGTCTGTCCGGGGGCGGAGGAGAAGAACACCGCCTGGATGGGCGCGCCCTGGTAGAGGATGCCCAGCCCGTCGGTGTCCGCCACCGCCTGACTGATCTTGGCGGAGTAGGTCCCGGCGCTGATCCCCCCCCGGGCTCCCCGCCCCCTGCCGCTCCACATAGGCCTGACAGCAGCCGCTGTCGGTGCACACGTCGGCCTGTGGGTGGGCAGCGTGGGCAGAGGCCTGCCGGACCACGGTATAGGTGCGGGCGGCGCAGGCCTGGGCCTTCAGGGCCTCCTCCTCGAAGGCGGCAGGCATCTCCGCCGCCACCACGCCGAAGAGGTAGTCCGCCATGGTCAGCTCCTCCACCGTGCCGTCCGGCTGGAGCAGCTTGACGATGTGGCCCCGGTCCCGGGCGGCCCGGGTGGTCTGCCCCTCCGGAGCTGTGGCCGTCAGGGGGGCGTTTTCCGTCTCTCCAGCGGCTCCGCCCCCCTCCCCCCGGACTGTGAGCAGAGGGAGGAGGAACAGTACTGCGGTGAGCGCCAGCCCAGCCCCCGCGGTGAGCCGCCAGGGGCTGCCCGCCACCGGCGGCATCCGTCCCCTTCTGCGTACCGCTCCCCTCATTCCGGTCCCTCCTCTCCCATGCAGCTGTGGTGACATGGTATGCGCCCGAAGGGCGGGATATGCCGGCGGCAAAAAGCCTTTGCGATTTTGACCGGCAGGCGGTATAATAGGGTCTGCTGAACGGTCCGGACCAGGACCGGATCCCAGGGGAGTCTGCGCCCCATCCGATCCAAGGAGGAATATGCTATGCTGCTGAATGTGCTCGCGGTAGGCGACGTGGTGGGCGAGGGGGGCCAGGATATTCTGGCCCGCCGCCTGCGGGAGGTCAAGCGGGAGGAGGACATCCACTTCACCGTGGTCAATGGGGAGAACGCCTCCGGCGTGGGTCTCACTCCTCGCCAGGCCCGTGGGATGTATGACGCCGGGGCCGACGTCATCACCCTGGGCAACCACACCTGGAACCGCATCCAGATCGCCGACTTTTTGGATAAGGACCCCCATATCCTCCGTCCGGCCAACTACGCCGGTCGGGTGCCGGGCCGGGGCTTCGGCATGTTCGACGGACCCCGGGGGCTGCGGATCGGAGTGATGAACCTGATGGGGCGTCTGGAGCTGAACCCCAACCTGGACAGCCCCTTCAAGACGGCCAACCAGCTGCTGCGGGGGACGGAGGCCCAGCGCTGTGACCTGGTGCTGGTGGACTTCCACGCCGAGGCCACCAGTGAGAAGGGGGCGCTGGCCTGGTATCTGGACGGGCGGGTCCAGGCTCTGTGGGGGACCCACACCCATGTGCCCACGGCGGACGGGCAGATCCTGCCCAAGGGGACGGGCTTTCTCACCGACCTGGGCATGACGGGGCCGCGGCGCTCCGTACTGGGCATCAAGCCGGAGCTGTCCATGAACCTCTTCCTGGGGGGGCTGCCCCGGCGGTATGAGGAGGCGGAGGGCCCCTGCAAGCTCAACGCCTGCCGCTTTACCATCGATACAGAGTCCGGACGGTGCGTCCAGGTCCGGCGGGTGGACCTGGAGGAGTAAGTCCGGCGGGAAAGGAGCCTTTTTTCCATGATCAAACTGATCCACGGGGCGGACCTGCATCTGGACAGCCCCTTTTCCGGCCTGACGCCGGAGCAGGCGGCCGCCCGGCGGCAGGAGCAGCGGGAACTGCTGGACCGTCTGGCCGGGCTGGCCCGGGAGCGGGAGGCCGACCTGGTGCTGCTGTCCGGCGACCTGCTGGACAGCCGGCGGACCTATCGGGAGACCGCCCAGGCCCTGGCCCGGTCCCTGGGGAGCCTCCCATGCCCGGTGTTCCTGGCCCCGGGGAACCATGACTTCTACGGGCCGCAGTCCCTGTATGCCGCCCTGGACTGGCCGGAGAACGTGCATATTTTCACCTCTGGATCGGTCCGGCGGGCGGAGGTCCCCGGGCTGGACTGCGTGGTCTATGGCCGGGCCTTTCTGGGCCCCCGGGAGGACCGCTCCCCCCTGGAGGGCTTCCGGGCGGAGCGGGACGGCCGGGTCCAGCTCATGGCGGTCCACGGGGAGGTGGACGGCCGGGGGGAGTACGGCCCCATCTCCCGGGAGGACATCGCCCGCAGCGGCCTGGACTATCTGGCGCTGGGGCACATCCACCAGGCCAGCGGCCTTCAGCGGGAGGGGAACACCTTCTGGGCCTATCCCGGCTGCCCGGAGGGCCGGGGCTTTGACGAGCTGGGAGACAAGGGCGTCCTCTATGTGGAGGCGGAGCCCGGGAGCTGCCGGGCGGAGTTCGTCCCCCTGTGCCGCCGGCGGTATCAGATCCTGTCCGTGGATGTGACCGGCGCGGAGGACCTGGCGGCGGCGGTGCGGGCCGCCCTGCCGCCGGACACGGCGGGGGATATATACCGCATCCTGCTCACCGGCGAGCGGGGGGCGGAGGCCCTGGACCTGGAGGGGCTGACCCGGGCGCTGGCCCCCCGGTTTTACGGCCTGACCCTCCGGGACCGCACCCGGGTGCAGCGGGCGGTGTGGGACCGGATGGAGGAGGACACCCTCACCGGGCTGTTCCTGCGCCTGATGGCCGCCCGGTGCCGGGCAGAGCCGGAGAATGAGATCCTCCAGCAGGCGGTGCGCTTCGGTCTGGCCGCCCTGGAGAACGGAGAGGATGTGGCGCCATGAGGATCAAACGGATGACAGCCACCTTCGGCGGGCTGACGGAGCAGCGGCTGGAGCTCGCCCCTGGCCTCAATCTGATCCAGGCTCCCAATGAGAGCGGGAAATCCACCTGGGCGGGCTTTTTGAAGGCTATGCTCTATGGGATCGACACCCGGGACCGGGACAAGAAGGGACATCTGGCGGACAAAAACCGCTATCAGCCCTGGTCCGGGGCCCCTATGGAGGGGGAACTGCTGCTGGAGTGGCAGGGCCGGGACATCACCATCCGCCGGGGCCCCCGGGGGAGCGTCCCCTTCGGGACCTTTTCCGCCGTCTATACCGGCACAGAGGAGCCCGTCCCCGGCCTGACGGCGGATACCTGCGGCGAGCTGCTGCTGGGGGTGGGCCGGGAGGTCTTTGAGCGCTCCGCGTTTGTGGGACAGGGCGGCTCCCTGACCGTCACCGCCGCCCCGGAGCTGGAGCGGCGCATCGCCGCCCTGGTGTCCTCCGGACAGGAGGACGTATCCTTCTCCCAGGCGGAGGGGCGGCTGAAGGAGTGGCTCAACCGCCGGCGGGTGAACCGGAGCGTGGGCCGTATCCCCCAGCTGGAGGAGGCGCTGGCACAGGCCTCCGCCGTCCGCGGAGAAGCGGAGCAGGCCAACGATGAGGTGAACCTCCTGTCGGCGGAGCGGGCTGGTCTGGCCCGCCGGAAGGAACAGCTGGAGGCGGAGCTGGAGACCCATAAGGCGCTGGCCCGCCGGGAGCTGAACCGGAAGCTCCGTCAGGTCCAGGCCGAGCTGGCCCAGGCGGAGGTGGAGCAGGAGGGGCTGCGTCAGGAGCAGGCCCGGTTTCTTTCACTGCCGGACCGTGAGGAGCTGAAGAGGGCCCAGGGGGACCTGGCCTTACTCAAGGCCCTGGAGCCGGAGATCAAGCTGGGGGAGGAGTCCCTCGCCCAGGCGGAGGCGGAACTGGAACAGGCCCGGGCCCAAGCGGTAGACCCACAGTTCCCCGGGATGACCGGCGACGAGGCGGTGCAGAAGGCGGAGCGGGACGCGGCGGAGCATCAGCGGTGGACTGAGAAGGGCCGGCGGTGCAGAAAGCGGGTCCCCATGCTCCAGCTGGCAGGCGCGGCGGCAGCCGTCCTGATCGCGGCGGGCGGCATGATAGCCGGCGGCGGGCCGTTCCCCTGGATCTGGCTGGCCCTGGCGGCCTATGGCGCACTGGCGGCAGCCTCCCTCATTTCCCTGTCCGCGGGGAAGAAGGCGGACGCCGCCGGACGCCGGGTGCTGGAGCGCTATGGCGTCCAGGGGACGGATGAGGTCATTGCCCTGGCCCGGGCCTATCGGGAGCGGACAGCGGCCGCCGACCGGGCGGCCCAGCAGGTGCGGCTGGTCCGTTCCGGCCTGTCTGAGCGGCAGGCCCGGCGGGAGAACACCCGGACCGACCTTTTTCAGTTCGTCCACTCCTTCGCCCCGGAGGTGAAGGATCTGTTCGGCTGCTCCGCCGCCCTGTCCCTTGCCCTGAATCTGGAGGAGCGGGAGGCGGTGGCCGCAGCCCGTCTGGATGGCGCACGGCGGCTGTATGAGGCTCTGAAGGCCCAGGGGGGCCGGGAAGAGGCGGAGGACCCAGCTCTGGAGCGACCCGCCCGCACCCTGGAGGAGACAGCCGCCCAGCTGGGGACCGCTCAGGCGGAGCTGGAGCGGGCGGAGCGCCAGCTGAACATGGCGCTGGGCCGACAGAAGGCGGTGGGGGACCCCGCCGCCCTGGCCGCGGAGGAGGAGAGCCTGTCCCGGGAGCTGGAGCGGCGCGAGGGGGAGTATCAGGCCATCTCCGCCGCCCTGGAGGGGCTGAAGGCGGCCAACGCCCAGCTTCAGGAGCGCTTCTCCCCGGAGCTGAACCGGTGGGCGGCGGACTATCTGAGCCGCCTCACCGGCGGGCGGTACCGGGAGCTGTCCCTGGACCGGGAGCTGGACGCCTCTGCCACGGAAGGAAGCGGGGTGCTGCCCCGGCGCGCCCTGTTCCTGTCCAAGGGGACGGTGGATCAGATCTATCTGGCGGTGCGCCTGGCGGTGTACGACCTGTGCCTGAAGGAGCGGCGGGCCCCGCTGGTGCTGGATGACGCCCTGGCCGCCTTTGATGATGGGCGGATGGCCCTGGCCCTGGACCTGCTGGCCCAGCTGGCGGAGGACCGGCAGATCCTGCTGTTCACCTGCCAAAGCCGGGAGGCCGCCTGCCTGTCCGGCCGCCCTGAGGTCACGATCCAGAGCCTGCCAGCCCGGGCATGAGTGTATCTACCTGAATCAACTGTCATTTGAAAGACAGAGGTGTCATTCCCGAGGTACACGCCCCCGGAAATGACGGGATCCAATTTTATTCCGTCGCCTTCAGGCGACGGAACTCCTTGCAGGAGGGCTTTTTTGACAAGCTGAAGGCCCCGGAACATTTTCATGTTCCGGGGCCTGGATTTTTATAGGGGACCGATGGTATCAAAGGGCAGGAGGGAGAACACCGCCTTGCCCAGAATATAGTCCTCGTCGATGGAGCCGATACGGATGTCCCGGCTGTCATCGGAGTTGTTGCGGTTGTCGCCCATGACAAAGATCTCCCCCTCCGGGACCTCAAAGTGGGTCTGGGCCCGGTTTGGATCGGCGGTGATGTCATCCATGGGTTCCCGGATATAGGGCTCATCCAGCAGAACGCCGTCCACATAGACGCTGTTGCTCTCATAGTCGATGTCCACCGTCTGGCCGCCGGTGGCGATGACGCGCTTGACGATGGCCACGCCGCCCAGGTGCTCTACCGTGGTCTTGTTGAGCACCACGATGTCTCCCTGCTTCGGCTCATAACCCAGAGACCAGACCAGCAGGAGCTGCTGATCCTGGAGGGTGTTGGTCATGGACTCCCCCTGTACCCGGGTCAGACGCCCGATAAAGGTGAATACCAGTACCAGGCTCACCAGGGCGGTGGTCAGGGCGTTGAGCCAGTAAAACAGATCCTCCGAGGGCTTCTTTTCCTTCTTCTCCGGCTCGGCGCCGTCCGCCGGGGCAGCCCCCTCTTCCGGGAGTTCGGTCCGGGGCTCCTGGGGCTGGGGTTCATGTTCCAATTCTTCGGCCATAGGGCAACCTCCTCTGGGGCGTTTGTCAGCATTATACCCGCTCCGGAGGAAAAATGCAACCATTGGGCGTTATCCCGGCTCCGGGCAGGCCCGGGCATATCCGCCGCCGGACAGCTGGAGGTACAGGTCCCCGCCGGGGGCGGCCCACAGAATACACCCTGCGTGTTCCCGGCGGGCGGCGTACAGACCGGTCCGGCTGTCAGCCCCCTCCTGGAAGAGGACGCCCAGCTGGACACTGTCCGGGGGCAGCTGGTCCAGCACCTCGCCGGTGAGGGCATAGGAGCCGTCCGGCGTTCGAATATCCGCACTTCCGGGCGCGTCCTCCTCCGCCCCGCTGCCGGAGCCTCCGCTTTCGGAGAGCCCGCTGCTCCCGCTGGCCGACAGAACGGGCAGGCGGAGCAGAAACACAGCGGCCAGACAGGCGGCCAGCAGCCCGGCAGACCGCCAAACAGTCGGACCGGCCAGCTTACAATGTCCCACAGCACTCCCTCCTTGAATCGGTACGGCTCCGGCGGTCCGCGCCGGAGGCTCTCTTTTTTATCAGACGCATCAGAGGGAGAAAAGGTTCCGCTGTGGTGAGAAAATTTTCCCTTTGAAAACAGCGCGCGGAGGCACGGCGGTCAGCCGCGCCTCCGCTTGGAGCATTTTATGTCATTTATCGGCGCGCTGGGTGTCCCGGACAAAGTATTCCGAGTTGTCTGCCCCCTCGGTCTTCCAGTCAAAGCGGCCCATAGACTTGATGAGCTTGGACAGCTTGGAGAAGCCGTAGTTCCGGGGGTCGAAGTCGGGCTGCTTCTTCATCAGCAGGTTGCTCAGCTTGCCCATGTGGGCAAAGCCGTCCTCGCCGCATACGTCCTCCACCGACTCGGCGATGAGCTCCGCCACATCGTCCGGGATCCCGGCGTTCTTCCGGCTCTCCTTTTTGGAGGGCTTCTGAGGCTGGGCTGCGGGGCGGGGCGCGTCGTCCTCCGCCTGCTGGGCGGCCGCCTTTCGGGCGGCGGCCCGGATGACCTCGATATAGACGAACTTGTCGCAGGCCACGATAAAGGGTTTGGGGGTCTTGCGCTCCCCCATGCCGTAGACCTTCATCCCGGCCTCCCGCAGGCGGATGGCCAGGCGGGTGAAGTCGCTGTCGCTGGACACCAGGACAAAGCCGTCGCAGTTGCCGGAGTACAGGATGTCCATGGCGTCGATGATCATGGCGGAGTCGGTGGAGTTTTTCCCGGTGGTATAGCCGTACTGCTGGATGGGGGTGAGGGCGCACTCCAGCAGAATGGACTTCCAGGTGGACATATTGGGGCTGGTCCAGTCGCCGTAAATGCGCTTGATGGTGGGGGTGCCGTACACCGCCACCTCAGCCATCACATCCTTCATGGCGGTTCGGGAGGCGTTGTCCGCGTCGATGAGGACGGCCAGGCGCAGGTCCAGTTCGTTCTCAGCCACGGGGCCCCCCCCTGCCCCGGAGAAGGGCCTCCACCTGGGCCAGCTGCTCCAGGGTGTTCACCCCCAGCATCTCGTCCGGGGAGCAGGTGTCGCACAGGCCCACCCGGCCGCCGTCGGCCTTGATGAAGGCGGGCACGTCAGTGAGGTAGAGCTCCCCCTGGGCGTTGTCATCCCGCAGCCGGCCCAGGGCAGCCAGCAGCGCGGGGGCGTGGAACAGGTAGGTGCCGGTGTTGACCTCCCGGACAGCCTTCTGCTCCGGGGTGCAGTCCTTGTCCTCTACAATGGCTTGGAAGGTGCCGTCCGCCTCCCGGAGGATGCGGCCGTAGTTGCCCCCGTCCTCCAGCACAGAGGAGAGGAGGGTGCAGGCGTTGCCGTCCCGGAGGTGGGTCTCCGTCAGGGCACGGAAGGTTTCCCCCTTCATCAGGGGAGCGTCGCCGCAGCAGACCAGCACATGGCCGTCAAAGCCCTCCAGTAGATGGGCGGCACACTGCACCGCGTGGCCGGTTCCGTGCTGCTCAGCCTGGACGGCGTGGGGGTATTGGGGATAGGCGGCCAGGACGGCTTCCTTCTTCCAGCCCACCACCAGGATCACGTCCTCCGGAGACAGAAAATCCAGCCCGGACAGGACGTAGTGGAGCAGGGGCTTCCCGTCGGCCAGCCGCATCACCTTGGGCAGATCCACGCCCTCTGTCTGGAGCCGGGTGCCCTTTCCGGCAGCCAGCACCAGCGCCTTTACCTTGTGATCCATGTTCATTCTCCTTCGTGTTGGATTTCAGTCCGGTCCCACAGCTGGGGCAGCAGGCGGTAGAAGTCCCCCTGCTCCCGCCACATGGCCAGAAGGGTCCCCCGGGCCACGGACACCTCCGCGGCCTCTCCGGTGAACTCGTTGCTCACCCCAAGGGGGAAGTCGGCGCTGAGGGTGTGGCCGGTCAGCTCAAACTTCAGGTTCCGCAGGGTGACCCCCTCCGCCTGCCCGCTGAGACAGAAGGCGGACCAGAAGCCGGTCAGCCCGGCGGGAAAGGTCATGGTCTCGTTCCGGAGGGCGGTGGCTACGGTGCCCTCCCCCGCCAGAACGCCCCGGGCCCCTTGGGTGGTGAGCCAGGCCAGTGCCTGAAGGTTGGCCAGGGTATGCTCCAGCCGGCCGCCCACGCCGCCCAGCAGGACGAACCGGCGGTATCCCCGGTCCAGACCCTCCCGCAGGGCGTAGACCATATCGGTGTCATCCTTGGCAACCGGGAGCTGCACCACGTTGGGGTGGTTGGGCCGACGGCCCAGAGAGTCAAAGTCGCCCACCACCAGATTGGGCGGCACGCCATAGGCCTCCAGCGCCTCATAGCCCTTGTCGGCGGCGATGAGAAAATCCTGCGCCCCCGGGTGAGGGCACAGAGACCAGGACAGGGGCATAGCCCCTACAACATAACAGATGGATGGATTCAAGCTGGGTTCCCCCTTTGTTTCGACCCCGGCCTGTTCGGATGGCCGGACCAGTTGCGGAGATGCCGATTGACAGTTCGATATATTTGCTTCTATTATAACGCCGGCAGCGGATTTGGGCAACGGAATTTTGCTCCCAGGGCCGGATTTTTGCTGCTGTCCGGCCGGAGCCGGCCCCCGCAGCACGGAACTTTCTGTCCACTGCACGAACCAAAAGCGGAGAATGCTGGATCCGGTGAATTAATTTAGGCGCGTGGTACGCTACCACACGCCTAAATTGCACCGAAGGAACGGAAGTAATTCTCTGATATTCTCTGACAAGCATGCTCTCTCAAACATAGGAAGATGCTGTAGACCAGCAGACAGCGGCATCAGTTCCTGCGGCACTGTGCATTTGTATAACTTGGATTTTCTGTATGCTGTATGTCAAAGGCCCAATTCCTGCACCATGCTTTATCAGGCCTTTGGCCTTCCGCTTGGTAGTGGCTCCCGCTCCTCTTCGAGTCTGTTGCCGCTCCTGCCGCCGGAATTGGTTTCCGAGCCGTCGTTGGTGGTCACCGATCCGCCGTTGTTGGTATAGCTGCCGCTGCAGTCCAGGGCCGTATTCCCGTTTCCGTTGCAGGTAAGATCCAGCGTTCCGCCGTTGACTGTGAGGTCCCCGTTGGAGTCCAGACAGTCTCCGTCCGACACCACGGTGATGGTCCCTCCGTTCACAGTGATGAAGCTGTCCTCACTGGCGGCGAACGGCTCGTCCCTGCCGCCGAAGCCGGAGCTGTCCGCGCCGCCAGCGGCATTGAAACCGTCGTCATGGGCGGTGACATCAAAGGCCCCGCCCTCCACCGTGACGGACAGGCCCTCGACGCCCTCATAGCAGTAGGGGATGGAAAATTCTCCAGCCCGGATGGTCACCGCATCATCGGAGTGGATGGCGTCATCCCCGCTTGAGAGGGTGAATGTCCCGCCGGTGACGGCCAGCGCGCCCCCGCTGTGGAGACAGTCGTCGGCACTGTCCACGGTGAATGTGCCTCCGTTGATGGTAAGGGCGCCGTCTGCCTTCACGCCCTTCTGGCTGACGGTGTCCTCCGCTGTTTCTGTCCCTTCCGCCGTCTCTGCGGCAGAAGCCGTTTCACTCCCTGACGGCTGGGCGGGAAGCTCCGGGAGTTGGCCGCCGCTGTTATCTGGACGTTCGGGCGGCGTCTCTCCCCCGGCGGGCGGATCGCCCTGGAGCGGCGCGCCGTCCTGTCCGCCCGGACCACCGCCCATGCCGCCGGGAGCAAAGCTGTCCCCTGTGGTCATGGTAACGGAAGCGCTGCCCCCGCCGGTGGTCAGGTCAAAGGTCCCACCGTCCACCTGCAGCGCTCCGCTGGCGCTGACGGCATCCCCCTGGGCGGTGATGGTGAAGGTCCCATCCGCCACATACAAAAAGCCCAAAGCGGAGTCATCTGCGTTTTCGGCGTGGAGTCCGTCCTTGCCGGAGATGATGGTGAAATCGCCGCCCGCCACGGCCAGGCTGTCCTTACCCGTCATGCCGTGCTCCGCGGCGGTGACGGTGTAGCTGCCGCCGGTGATGGTCAGCTCGTCCTTGGATACCACGCCGTGGCCCGCTTGCGCGTCAATGGTCAGACTGCCGGAACCGTTGAGGGTCAGGTCGGTCTTGGAGAACACCACGGAATCGATGTTGTTCTCGTCGATGGCAATATAGCTGCCGCCGTTGGTCAGGGTGTTTTCCGTCCCCTCCGCCAGGGTGAGGAACACTTTGTCGGCGCTCTTGGAATAGATGGCGGCGGAATCGGCGCAGGTGAGGCTTGCGCCGGCCAGGACGATCTGCACCTTATCGGTATCCCCGGCGTCCACCACGATCTGACCATCTGTCAAGGCGCCGGACACCAGATAAGTACCCTCGTCCAACAGGGTGATCCGGGAGCCGTCGATGGAGACAGCGTCGGAATCACAAACAGCAGTCTCCCCCTCCAGCTGGATGTGGACGGCGGCGCTCTCATCGTAGCTTCCATCCAGATCCCAGTCGCTGAACAGGGCCGCCGTGTCGATGACGGCCACAGATTCTGCGCCGGTGGATGCCGAGTCTCCTCCGTTGGATCCGGTATCTGTGTTCTGACAGCCGCTGAGCAGCAGCGAAAGGCTCAGCAGCAGTGGAATGGCGATTCTTTTCATGTTGTTCCTCCTGTTCATAGTCCGGCCGCTCCCGTCTCCTGCTGGCACAGGGAGATCTCCAGATTCCCATTGCGCTGGCGCAGGGCGTCGATCAGCGCTTTTTCCTGCCCTCCATCCCGGAGAGTCAGGTCGTAGGTCAGCTTGAAGAGGCTTCCCATGTTGGTGGTCTTGACCTGCTTCAGCTCGGACCGGGCGGCGTACTGCTCCAAAACCGGGTCAAAGACGCCTGTGTAGTCCAGATCCTCCGGGATGGTGATGTGCAGGGTGCGGCAGCGCAGGACATTTTTTCCGCCGCCAAAGCCCAGGGCGTGGTAGGCCATGGTGACCCCGCCCAGGATCAGGGTGAAGAGGACCGCATAGCCAAGATAGCCCATGCCTGCCATCAGGCCCGCCCCCATGGCGGCGAAGATGGCCCCGATCTCCCGGGCAGAGCCGGGGGCGGAGCGGAAGCGCACCAGACTGAAGGCCCCCGCCACCGCCACGCCGGCTCCCACATTGCCGTTGACCATCATAATGACCACACATACCACCGCCGGCAGGGTGGCCAGGGTGATGGCAAAGCCCGCGCTGGGCCGGGCGTGCCACAGCATCAGTACGCACAGGACCAGGCCGATGACCAGCGATGCCCCCACACACAGCAGGAACTGCTCCGGGGTGATCGTGTTGGTCAGCTGGGTGTCAAAGACACCGCGGAAGATCGTCTCAAGCATACCGTTTTCCTCCTTTCCATTCCCGCTCCAGCAGGAGCTGATAGGCCGTTCCGTATTTGGAGAAGGAGGTCTTGTACAGTCTCATCTCCGTCAGCAGGCGTACCATCCACAGCGGGATGGCCCCCGGGGCCTTCAGCTCCATCAGTACCTGATCCGGCCCCAGCAGGGCCGTGCCCCATGGGTCGGAGTCTAGGGTCAACTCCTCTGTCCGAAAGCGGATGGCGTCATCAAAGGTGATGCGCAGGCCGCTTTCCGGGGCAAGCCAGGAATCCCGCTCATAGGCGAGAAAGACCCGGGACTCCAGATCCGGATAAAAGTCCACGGTATAGCGGATCTCCCCGCCAATCTGGGTCTCCGGCCAGGGACAGGCGCCAGTGAGGCAATCCAGGGCCCGGTCATAGGGCAGGGTGAGACGCCGCTTATAGACGATGGAGCGGTATTTCTTTTTCAGCTCCATAAAAACAGGGCTGTCTCTCTCCGTCCGGCCATAGCTGCGCAGGCGCAGTTTCTCCTTATAGACCGGTTTTTCCAGACTCCGGCGGATGAGCCGGAAATCTGGAGTGTCCAGATAGAGGTTTCGGATGGAGCTGTGGCTGTATACATCGGGACGCAGATCCTCCCCGGCGGTGGCGAGCAGCCGGGCCTGCTGGTCCCTGGTCAGCAGATATTTGAATTCATACCGCTGAAAGACGGTTTCATTTTTCACTGCGAGATCCTCCTTGTGTTGGAATGGTAAAGTCAGTGTAAAATCCAAACCATAACTGAACTTAAAAATCCCAAAACTTTTTGCTGACAGCGGCCCGGGACCGTGCTATCTTTTAATTGTATTTAAGGTAGATGCGGCAGAATGCCATCAGAACAAAAGGAGGGATGCGGTGTGCGCATTTTATTGGCGGAGGATGAGCGGTCCCTTTCCCGGGCGGTGACCGCCCTGCTGGAGCGGAACCACTACGCGGTGGACGTGGTATACGACGGCGCGGAGGCGCTGGACTATCTGGAGGGCGGGAATTACGACGCCCTGATCCTGGACATCATGATGCCCAAGGTGGATGGGCTGGAGGTGCTGCGCCGCCTGCGGGAGCGGGGAAATGCCATTCCGGTGCTGATGCTCACCGCCAAAGGCGAGGTGGAGGACAAGGTGCTGGGCCTGGACTCCGGGGCCAACGACTACCTCACCAAGCCCTTCGCCACGGCGGAGCTGCTGGCCCGGCTGCGGGCCATGACCCGGCAGAGCGTCCAGCTCAGCAGCCGCCTGACCTTTGGGAACCTCTGCCTGGATCAGACCACCTTTGAGCTGTCCACCCCATCCGGCAGCTTCCGGCTGGCCAACAAGGAACATCAGATGATGGAGCTGTTTCTGCGCAATCCCCGGCAGATCATCCCCACAGAGCGGTTTCTGGAGCGGATCTGGGGCTATGACAGCGAGGTGGAGGTGTCTGTGGTGTGGGTCTATATCTCCTACCTCCGCAAGAAGCTGGCCGCCCTGCAGGCGGATGTGGAGATCCGGGCCAGCCGCAACCTCGGATATGCGCTGGAGGTGCGGGCATGATCCAAAGGCTGCGGGTGAAATTCATCACCGCCTCCATGCTGTCCCTGGCCCTGGTGCTTCTGGTGATCCTGGGCGGGGTCAACGCCATGAGCTATCGAAAGATCGTTCAGGACGCCGGCCACATTTTGGAGCTGCTCAGTGAAAACCGGGGCGCTTTTCCCAAGGCTCTTCCGCCGGACGGCGAGACCGGGAAGCCGGACCGCCCCCTTCCCCCGGGGAATGGGCTCTCCCCGGAGGCCCCCTTTGAATCCCGCTTCTTCTCCGTTCTGCTGGATGGAGAGGGGCAGGTGCTCCAGAGCGACACTGGGCAGATCGCCGCCGTGGATGACCAGAGTGCCGGAGAGATGGCGCAGGCCGTATGGGAGACCGGGCATACCGGCGGCTTTTGGGAGGACTACCGCTACGTCCGTGTGGCGGAGAACGGGGGCGTCCGCTTTATTTTTTTGGACTGCGGGCGGAGCCTCTCCAATTTTCGGACGACCCTGCTCGCCAGCGTCCTGGTGGCCCTGTCGGGCCTGCTGGCCGTCTTTCTGCTTCTGCTGGTCCTGTCCAGGCGGATCGTCCGCCCGGTGGCGGAGAGCTATGAAAAACAGCGCCGGTTCATCACCGACGCCGGACATGAATTGAAAACGCCGCTGACCATCATCGGCGCGGATCTGGATCTGGTGGAGCCGGAGCTGGAGGGCAACGAGTGGCTTCAGGACATCCGCTGTCAGGTCCGGCGGCTGGCCGGGCTGACACAGGACCTGATCTACCTCTCCCGCATGGAGGAGGAGACAGCGCCCATCCAGCCCATCGAGTTTCCCCTCTCCGACCTGACGGAGGAGATGGCCCAGTCCTTCCAGGGGCTGGCAAAGGCCCATGGAAAACAACTTACGCTGTCCATCCAGCCCATGCTCTCCTATACCGGGGATGAAAAGGCCGTCCGTCAGCTGCTGTCCATCCTTCTTGATAATGCCTTGAAATACACCCCGGAGGGTGGGGAGATCACTGTTTCTCTGTCAAAAGAGGGCCGCACACTCCGTCTTTCCGTCTCCAATACGATCCCGCAGCCCATGGAGCGGGAGACGCTGGACCGGCTCTTTGACCGCTTTTACCGGGCAGACCAGTCCCGCAGCAGCCAGACCGGCGGCTACGGGCTGGGCCTGTCCATCGCAAAGAGCATCGTGGCAGCCCACAGGGGGAAGATCTGGGCGGAGTGCGTGAAACCGGACCGGCTTGCCGTCTGTATCGAGCTTTCCGCCGGCCCGCGCCCCTTCATTTGAGGAGAGTCTGTAACCTGTGGCGGAACAATCAATCAGACAGGCAAAAACCGTCCTGCTGAATGTGTCGTTCAGCAGGGCGGTTTTGCTTGTCCTTCTGGGATCATTCTCTTGAGCGTACCGGGCGGACAGGCAAAAAGCCTGTATTCCATGCGGATTTGTGCCCTTTCAAGCGTTATTCCCACTCGGCAAATTCAGATATATGTGAGTGTATTTGAGGTGATTTCACAGGCAAAACATTCGCAAATATGTTAATGTTTTACCTGTTATCCGGGGCAACTCATTTTCTTAGTATCAAAATAGTATCACAGAAACGGAGGAAAAGCAACCTTTTCAGGCCCTACACAGCCCCGAAAAACTCCCCTCATCTTGAGGGGAGTTTCTGTCGAAATGGGTCTCAAATTGAGACCCATTTCGACCATCGCCTGGGAGCGTTTACACTCCCAGGCAATAGGGGATTGATTTCCGCCGAAGGCGGAAATCAATCCCACCATGGGACGCAATTCGACCCAAAATCAAAGGAGGCGGGCAAGTCACTTTTCGGCTTGACCGCTTTGATTATTGTTTAATAAAACTGAATAGAAGTGTTGAGATTTGTGCCGAAAACGCCACACATCAATTTATTTGTGCTTTTTCCGGTACATATTGGGGCTATATCCCGTTCTATCTTTGAAAAAGCGGTTGAACGTGGACAATCCTCCAAACCCGACAGCAGCCGCAATATCAATGATTTTTGTATCTGTCTGCACTAAAAGGCGCTTCGCTTCATTCAACCTGAGCGAATCCATATATGCTTTGGGTGTCATTCCGTAGGCTTCTTTGAATATTTCTACCGCCCGCCGTTCTGACAGACCGATCTTCTGCAATTCCTCGTTCCACAAAATCTGACGCTCGTACAATTCATCAAGATGATGTTTGATCGTTTCGGCTATGTCTTTCATTGGTTGGTATGCTAAGAGATCACTCCGGCAGCGTTTACACGGACGAAAACCGGCCTCGATTGCTTCCCCGGCATTCTGGAAAAAGCGCACATTTTCTCTTAACGGCTTTTTCGATGGACAGGAGGGCCTGCAAAAAATCCTGGTAGACAACACGCCGTAAAAAAACAATCCGTCATAGTTGGCATCGTTGTTGATCACGGCTTCGTACATTTCATCTGCGGTCATGTTCTCACTTCTTTCATTCAATGGGCTTCTATGTATGCGTCCAGTTCTTTATGCCATTTTTGAATATTGCATTCCTGCGGGTCGGTTGATTTACCCAAAAGGAGGTCGGTCAAATGACATGGAACCTTTCCTCCGATCTGCATGGCTTTAATACAGGACACGCAATACACGACAACTTTCTCACACGGCATACTGTCTGCCCGGCTTTTCATGGCTGTATGTATTTTTTCCATATCACAATTCGGGTACAGACTATCTCCACAACAGACAGAATTCGTGCCGATTTTTTCCGCTTCAATCACTTTGATGTTCATTTTTTGCAACAGTCCTCTGACGGCCTTGTGGACAACCGGAGTATTCCGTACTGGACAGGGGTCATGTACGCTGACCTCCATGCCATGATAATTAGGAAACGGGAAGTTATTCAGATTATCAATGATTTCCCATAACGAAATTGTAGAAATTCCGTCATAAAGAGTACGAAATCGCCTGTCACAACCAGCACATACATTGACAATGATAGAGCCGTTTGGCAGCCCGGGATCATGCCGGCAGCATATATTGTGCATTTGGATTTGCGGGTAATTGCTCTGCAAATACTTGAATAGTTCCGTTACATTCTCTGGGCGGTACAGACTTAATGCACATCCGGGATTGAAAAATAAATTTGTGGTATTCTTTGAAAACATTCTTTCCACCTCCAAAACCAGAATACCAGCCTTGCCCCGAAATTTCTTCTCAAAAACGGACATTTAATTTTAGCATACATTTCTTTTGTTTCACATCCGTATCACTTTTCCAGTGCAATCACATCGGGACGCAATTCAGCCACCGCTCCACCACCCAAAATCAAAAGAGGCGGGCAAGCACCCCTGGTGCTTGCCTGCCTTGATAACCGCAGAGCAAGGCCGGGCGGGGCGGTCAATGGCGGCGCACTTGTGCGCCGTTCAACTCGACCATTGACGGCCCCGGCTGGGATTGCTACAAATCATCCTCTTACCTTCTGAATGAGGGCTTTGGCCTCGTCTTTTTTCAAAACTTTACCATAGGACACGACCTTGCCATCTACCACAAGGGCAGGGGTAGTCATTACACCATAGGTAGCGATCTGCGAGAAGTCTGTCACATGGTCTATGGTTGTGTCCATGTGCAGTTCCGCAAGCGCTGCTCTGGTGGCATCTTCCAGCGCATGGCACTTCGCACAGCCAGAGCCCAGCACTTTTACCCCCGCGATTGTTTTTGCGGCCTCTGCTTCCACCATTTTTTCGGGTGTGCAACTACCGCCACAGCAACAACTTTTTTCCTCTTTCTTCTTGTGAAACAGTCCCATAGCGAATTACCTCCTTAGATTAAATCAAAATAAATTGAAACGCATTGAACAGGTAGCCAACAATGATAATGCCAATCGTACAAATGCCAATAAAGAGTGCCAGCAGTTTGGGTTTCACAGCCTTGCGGAGCATGATAAGGGACGGCAGGGACAAGGTAGTAACAGCCATCATAAAGGAAAGAACGGTCCCCAGTTGTGCCCCCTTAGAAAGTAGAGCCTCTGCAACAGGAATGGTGCCGAAAATATCTGCGTACATGGGGATACCAACGATTGTAGCGAGGATCACGCCAAAAGGATTGTTGCTGCCAAGTACGGTTTCAATCCAACTTTCCGGTATCCAGTTATGGATCAACGCACCGATCCCGACACCAATCAGAATATAGGGGAACACCTTCTTGAAGGTACCCAGCATTTGTTCCTTTGCGTAGGTGAGCCTTTCCCGGATCGTCAGGTCAGGAGACTCAATATCAACGCTGCCAGCCGAAAGTACAAAACTTTCAACATACTTTTCCATACGCAACTTTTCAATCATGCTACCGCCGATTACCGCAATCACGAGCCCAAGGATCACATAGACAACAGCCACTTTTGCGCCGAAAATGCTCATTAGCAGGACAAGACTTCCCAAATCGACCATCGGAGATGAAATCAAAAAGGAGAACGTCACCCCCAAGGGAAGTCCCGCACTGGTAAAACCGATGAACAGCGGGATAGATGAGCAGGAGCAAAAGGGGGTCACTGTTCCCAGCAGAGCGGAGATGATGTTCGCCCAAATCCCATGAAAACGACCTAAAATGCGCTTACTTCGCTCTGGCGGAAAATAACTTTGAATATAGGAGATTGCAAAAATCAATACGCAGAGCAGAACTGTGATTTTCAAGACATCGTAGATAAAAAACTGGACGCTGCCGCCAATGCGCCCATTTACATCCAAGCCCAGTGCCGACAGCCCAATGCCGAGAAGCTCGTTCAGCCATTTCATGCCAAGCACCTGGTCTTGAATGAAATCCCACACGCCCATACAAAAGCCTCACTTTCCATAGATAGAAAATATATCAAAAATTTTTGATGTATCGTGCCGATAGAAACGCCATCTAAGTAGATGGCGTTTCTATCCACAACGAGGACAGGTACCCTCATGCTCCATGTCTGGAGTTGTCAACTTCTTAAGCAATTCCACCGCATAGTTCCTGCCAGCAGGACTCAGGCGGTAGTGCATCCATTTACCCTCCTGGCGACTGACAACAATGCCAGAATCGCAGAGGATTTTCATGTGGTAGGAAAGGCCGGACTGCGTTAAATCCAATGGCTCTTGCAGGACGCAAGCACACTTTTCACCGCTCCTTAACTGTTCCAGGATTGCAAGCCGCTTAGGGTCACAGAGGGCCTTGAATACCTTTGCCTGCTCTTGATACGCTGTCCCCATGTTTTCACCTCACATCAAATTATTTTGATATGATTAGTATATGCGGCAATTATGCGTTTGTCAACAGTTCAATCAAAATTTTTTGAAGTCAACGCCCGCCACGCTCAAGAGAACGTCGGGGCCGCTTGCGGCCTTTCTCTGCCTGTTCCCACTGTTTGCCGGCCTCCACCGCCTCTGCTACCTGCTCCGGGCCAAAGACCCGCTTGACCCGTGTATAGTCGGAGAAGGACGAAAAAACTCGCAGGTCCCTTCAGAAAGGAACCTGCGAGTTTTAATTTCCAGCTATTCCCACTCCACCGTGGCCGGGGGCTTGCTTGTGATGTCATAGACAATGCGGTTGATCCCTTTCACTTCATTTACGATCCGCACAGAGACCTGATCCAGGACCTCATAGGGGATCCGGGCCCAGTCGGCAGTCATAAAATCATCGGTCGTGACTGCCCGGAGCGCCAGCGTGTGGTCATACGTCCTTCCGTCCCCCATGACGCCCACAGAGCGGGTGTCGGTGAGGACAGCGAAGTACTGGTTCAGGTTTCTGGCCTCGCCGGCCCTGGCGATCTCATCCCGGAAAATAAAATCCGCCTGCCGCAGCGTATCGGCTTTTTCCTTTGTGACCGCTCCGATGATCCGGATGGCAAGGCCGGGACCGGGGAACGGCTGGCGGCTGACCAGATACTCCGGCAGGCCGAGTTCCCGGCCCAGTTGACGCACCTCGTCCTTGAACAGCAGGCGCAGGGGCTCGATGATCTCCTTGAAATCCACATAGTCGGGCAGGCCGCCCACATTGTGGTGGCTCTTGATGACGGCGGCGGCGCCCGCGCCGGACTCGATCACATCGGGATAGATGGTGCCCTGTGCCAGATAGTCCACTGCGCCGATCTTTTTCGCCTCTTCCTCAAAGACACGGATGAATTCTTCCCCGATGATCTTGCGCTTGCGCTCCGGATCGGACTCGCCCGCCAGCTTTGTCAAAAAACGCTCCTCTGCATCGACACGGACAAAATTCATTGACCACTTTGCGAAAGCCGCCTCGACCTCGTCGCCCTCATTCAGCCGCATCAGGCCGTGATCCACAAAGACACAGGTGAGCTGGTCTCCGATCGCCTCGGCCAGAAGCGCCGCGCACACAGAGCTGTCCACGCCTCCGCTGAGCGCCAGGAGGACCCTGCCTTGTCCCACCTGTTCCCGGATCTGACCGATCGCGGTGTTCTTGTAGTCCGCCATGCTCCAGGTACCGCGGGCCCCACATACCTCATACAGGAAGTTATGGAGCATCTGCGTGCCGTATTCCGTATGGCTGACCTCCGGATGAAACTGAACGCCGTAAAACCTCCGTGCCTCGTCCGCGATCGCCACATGGGCGCAGGCGGCGGAATGGGCCGTCAGCCGGAATCCGGCCGGAACGCGCGCCATATAGTCGCCATGGCTCATCCAGGAGACGCTCTTCTCCGGGAGCCCCTGAAAAATGGGACAGGACCGGTCATACCACGTTACGGTTTTCCCGTACTCTCTGGCGGAATCCTCCTGCGCAGGCGTCACCTGGCCGCCCAGCACTTGGGCCAGCAGCTGACAGCCGTAACAGATGCCAAGGACTGGGATCCCCAGTTCAAAGATCGCCGGATCCACCTGGGGAGATCCCGCTTCATATACGCTGTTCGGACCCCCGGTAAAGATGATCCCGATGGGGGAAAACGAGCGGATCTCCTCCAGCGGCATGGTGTATGGGTGGACCTCGCAGTAGACGTGACATTCGCGCACCCGCCGGGCGATCAGCTGATTGTACTGACCGCCGAAATCCAGGATCAATATGCGTTCCATTTGGTATCCTCCTTGTCAATCCATGTCATCCAATTCGCCCGAAGTCTTCTCAAGGCCGGGATATGCCTTGCGGGAGCTGCGTGGGCACCGCAGCAAACCGCCTCGTGAAGCACCCTCTGCTCAGACTGCCAAAAGCGATTACGTTCCATCCTCTGACCGCTCCAGCCGCTCCCGGCCACGACACAGTCTCTCATAGGTTTCCCTCCTTGGCCTGGATCCTTTGCCGGATTTTTCGTTCAAACCGGTCCTTATCGCCCCGTCTCGGGATCGCAGTGGGGTATGCGCCCCCAAAGCAGGCGGTGCAGAAGCCCTCGCACCCATCCACGATCTGCAGCAGGTGCTCCACGCTGAGATAGCCCAGGGAATCTACGCCGATGATTTCAGCGATCTCCTCCACCGTGTGGTGGTTTGCGATCAGATGTTCCGCATCGTCAATGTCCGTGCCATAGTAGCAGGGGGCCACGAACGGCGGCGCGCTGACCCTCATGTGGATCTCTCTGGCCCCGGCCCTGCGCAGCAGATCGATCACGCCCCGGCAGGTGGTGCCCCGGACGATGGAATCGTCGATCAGCACGATACGCTTGCCCTCCACCAGCGCGCGGATGGGGTTGAGCTTGATGTTGACGCCCACCTCCCGCAGCTCCTGGGTGGGAGAGATAAAGGTGCGCCCAATATACTTATTTTTGGTAAAGCCGATCCCATAGGGGATCCCGGACGCCCTGGCATATCCCAGGGCGGCGTCCAGTCCGGAGTCCGGGACGCCGATGACCACGTCTGCCTCCACAGGGTGCTCGGCGGCAAGGAAAGCCCCGGCCCGCTGCCGTGCGGAGCTCACCGCGGCGCCGTCGATCACCGAGTCCGGCCTTGCAAAGTAAACGAACTCAAAGACACACAGATGCCTGCCTGCCGTCCCGCAGCGGCGGGTATCGCATTTCACGCCGTCATAGCTGACGGTGACGATCTCGCCGGGGCGGATGTCCCGGACGAACCGGGCTCCGACGGCATCCAGCGCACAGCTTTCCGAGGCAAAGACCGTTTTCCCGTCTGCTGTCTCTCCCATACAGAGGGGGCGGAAGCCGTGGGGATCCCGGGCGGCGATCAGCTTGGTGGGCGAGGAGATCACCAGAGAATAGGCCCCCTCGATCCTGCCCATGGCGGCATAAACCGCCTCCTCGATGGACGGGGTTCGGAGCCGCTCCTGCACGATGATATAGGCGATCACTTCGCTGTCGGTGGTGGTGTGGAAGATGGAGCCGCTCTGCTCCAGCCGGTTTCTCAGCTCATAGGAATTGGTCAGATTCCCGTTGTGGGCCAGGGCCATCCGGCCTTTATGGTGATTGATGATGATGGGCTGGGCGTTGCGCTTGCGGTCGGAGCCGGTGGTAGCATAGCGGACGTGTCCCACGACGATGTTGCCGGTCCCCAGCTGTTTGATGCGCTCCTTTGGGAAAACCTCGTTGACCAGCCCCTCGTCGCAATAGGCGGTGAACACCCCGTCATCATTGACCGCGATCCCCGCGCTCTCCTGCCCCCTGTGCTGGAGGGCAAACAGCCCGTAATAGGCTAGAGAGGCCACATCGGAGGTCGCTCTGGAAAAAACGCCAAAGACACCACACTCTTCCCGAATGTGGCGTTCCTTGGGAACGGGCTGTTTAATTTGTTCCATGTTCCACAAGCCTCTTCATGATCTCGGCGTATGCCTCCTCCACGCCGCCCAGGTCCCGGCGGAAGCGGTCCTTGTCCAGCTTTTCCCCGGTTGCGGAGTCCCACAGGCGGCAGGTATCAGGGCTGATCTCGTCCGCCAGAATGATCCTGCCATCCGAGGTCCTGCCAAACTCCAGCTTGAAGTCTGCCAGCGTCACGCCGCACTCGGCCCAAAAGCGCTGTAAAATGCGGTCGATCTTCAGCGCATAGCCCTTGATGGTCTCGATTTCAGCGGGGGTGGCCAGCTTCAGGGCCAGCGCGTGGCTGGTGTTGAGCAGAGGATCCCCCAGCGCGTCGTTTTTATAGGAGAACTCGAGAACGGGCTCGTCAAACACCAGCCCCTCCGCGACACCGTACCGCTTGGAGAAGGAGCCGGCGGCAATGTTGCGGACGATGACCTCCAGAGGGACGATGGACACCTTTTTGACCAGGGTCTCCCGCTCGCTCAGCTCCCGGACAAAGTGGGTTGGGATGCCGTTTTTCTCCAGCATCTGCATCAGGAGATTGCTCATCCGGTTGTTGATGACGCCCTTGCCCGCGATGGTCCCCTTTTTCAGTCCGTTGAAGGCGGTGGCGTCATCCTTGTAGTCCACGATATAGAGCTCCGGATCGTCCGTTCCATAGACCTTTTTGGCCTTGCCCTCGTAGATTTGTTTCAGCTTTTGCATCAATATTGTCCTCCCTTGTTATTTTCCACTGTCACCGTAGTTTGCAAGCACCCGGGCGGAGGGATCGTTCACATCACAGCCCTTCCACGCCTTGTTGGGCATCCAGAAGTCCACGACCATCCGGCTCTGGCCGGGGTAATATGCTTCAAAGATCTCGCGATACAACAGGGACTCCTTGGTGAAGGGACGGGCGTGGGTGTACGCCAGACGCTTCTCCGCAAATTCCTCGTCGGTATAGCGGCTCTCCGCATAGTCTTTCAGGTAATCCACCATGGAATGGCCTACCGCGTCGGAAAACGCGGCCTTTTCCCGGTAGAGGATGCTGCGGGGCAGATAGTCCCCCTCAAAGGCGCGGCGAAGCAGGTATTTCCCCTTTCCGTACTTGTTCAGCTTCCGCTCCGGATCGATGCTCATCACATACTCCACAAAGTCCAGGTCGCCGAAGGGCACGCGGGCCTCCAGGGAGTTGATGGAGACACAGCGGTCGGCCCGGAGCACATCGTACATGTGCAGCTCCCGGACACGTTTGACCGCTTCCCTCTGGAACTCCGCCGCCGACGGGGCAAAGTCGGTGTATTTATAGCCGAACAGCTCGTCGCTGATCTCACCGGTCAGCAGGACCCGAATATCCGTTTGCTCGTGGATCGCCTTACAGACCAAGTACATCCCCATGCTGGCCCGGATGGTGGTGATGTCGTAGGTGCCCAGCAGCGCGACCACCGTCTCCAGCGAATCCAGCACCTCCTCCGGCGTCATATAGACCTCTGTGTGCTCGCTTCCAATGTAGTCCGCCGCTTCTCTGGCATATTTCAAATCAATGGCATCCTCACTCATACCGATGGCAAAGGTGCGGATCGGCTTGTCAGCGTATTTCTGCGCCACCGCGCACACCAGCGAGGAGTCCAGCCCCCCGCTGAGGAGGAACCCAACCTTGGCATCGGACACCAGCCGCTTTCGGATGCCTGTGATCAGCTTTTCCCGGATGGTCCCGCACACGGTCTCCAGATCATCCCGGCACACCTCCCTGACGGCGGTGATGTCCCGGTAGCAGACGAATTTCCCGTCCTTGTAATAATGGCCTGGAGGGAAGGGCATGATCCGGTCACAGATCTCCACAAGGTTTTTGGGCTCGCTGGCAAAGACGATCGCACCAGCGGGATCATAGCCGTAGTAGAGCGGGCGGATCCCGATGGGATCCCGGGCCGCGAGATAGCTGCCGGTGCGGCCGTCGTACAGGATCAGCGCAAATTCCGCGTCCAGCATCCGGAACATATCCGTGCCGTACTCTTGATACAGCGGGAGCAGGATCTCACAGTCAGACCCGCTTTGGAACGCATAGCCCTTTTCCTGAAGCGCCTGCTTCATCGGCTCAAAGCCGTAGATCTCACCGTTGCAGACCACATAGCTGCCATCCAGCGCAAAAGGCTGCATCCCCTCCGGCTGCAATCCCATGATGGCCAGCCGGTGAAACCCCAGCAGCCCTTTTCCCGTATCCACGATCCGGCTGTCATCGGGACCGCGGGAAAGGGTCTTGTCAAACCCTTTCCTGAACTGCTCATAGTCGGCGGCTTCCGAACAGTAGCCCATGATGGAACACATAGTATCAACCTCCCAAACATCATCAGCATGCAACAGGGCAAGTGCTGTTCTCGCGGTGCCACCTGTATTTGTTCTCGTTTACGAGCCTCAGGGCAAGGCTCTTCCGCATCACGGGCGGTGTTCCGGCTCACCTACTCAGATCCCTCTTTTCAGTTCGCAGCTCGAAAAGTGTTATTCCCGCAAGCTCTGCCGCGCGGATTTCAGCATCCCGCGCTCTCTGTGGGTGAGTTCTTGCCGTACTTCTCTTTTCTCAAACGCTTTTATGCTTTTCCGAATGTCTGTCTCAGGCGGCCGGGAAAATCGGACCTTCCCGTTTTACCCCGTACCCGGTCACTTGACGCTGAAGAGCAGATCGCCATAGGTGGGGAACGGCCAGCAGCTTTCAGCGGTCAGGATCTCCGCTTCGTCGGCCGCGGCCCGCAGCTCGGTCATTCGGGACAGCAGCTCATCCCGGATGAAATCAGCCTCCTCGGTCACATCGGACAGGGTTTTGAGCCTGGCGGTCACACTGTCCAGCGCATCCACTCTTGTGTCTATGCGCTCGGTCACCGCCGCCAGCTTTTTGACCAGCTTCGTTTCGTAGCCGCAGCTGATCCCGGCATCCAGTGCCTTCTTGCCGGCGGCATCCCGGGCCACGTCCGCAGCATAGCGCGCAACGGCGGGCAGGATCTGCTTCCGTGCCATGTCGCTCATGGTCTGGGCTTCGATGCACACCGTTTTGCAGTAGTTCTCCAGCATGATCTCATACCGGGAGCGCAGCTCCGCCTCGGTATAGACCTTGTGGGCCGTCAGCATCTCGATGTTCTTCTTTTTCAAAAGCTCCGGGATCGCATCCGGTGTGGTGCGCAGGTTGAGCAGGCCCCGCTCCTCCACAGCCTCACGGATCCATGCGTCATCGTAGCCGTTCCCATTGAAAATGATCCGCTTATGGGCCTTGATGGTGCGCTTGATCAGCTCATGCAGGGCGGTGTTGAAGTCCTCCGCGCGCTCCAGTTCATCCGCGTAGAGCTTCAGCGACTGGGCCACCGCGGCGTTGAGCATGATGTTGGCACAGGCGATGGAGTTGGAGGACCCCAGCATACGGAACTCAAATTTATTGCCGGTAAAGGCGAAGGGCGAGGTGCGGTTGCGGTCCGTGGTATCCCGGAGAAAGCGAGGGAGCACATCCACCCCCAGCTTCATCTTCTTCTTTTCCACACCGGCATAGGCGGAATCGGTCTCGATGGCGTCCAGAACGGCGGTCAGCTCATCCCCCAGGAAGATCGAGATCACGGCGGGTCGTTTCCGGCCGTTGCAACAGAGGCCCTCAGCAGCCCCTGATAGTCGTCCACCGCCTGGATCACTGCCGCCAGGAACAGCAGGAACTGGGCGTTTTCATGGGGCGTCTCGCCGGGAGAGAGCAGGTTCACGCCCGTGTCGGTGGAGAGGGACCAGTTGTTGTGCTTGCCGCTGCCGTTGACCCCGGCAAAGGGCTTTTCGTGGAGCAGGCACACCATGCCATGCCCGGCCGCTACCCGCTGCATGATCTCCATGGTCAGCTGGTTCTGGTCCGTGGCCAGATTGGTGGTGGTGTAAATGGGGGCAAGCTCATGCTGGGCGGGCGCTACCTCGTTGTGCTCCGTCTTGGCCAGGATCCCCAGCTTCCATAATTCGGTGTTCAGCTCCTCCATGAAGGCGGCCACCCGGGGCTTGATGGAGCCGAAGTAATGGTCGTCCAGCTCCTGCCCCTTGGGGGGCTTGGCGCCGAACAGCGTTCTGCCCGTATAGATCAGGTCCCTGCGCTTTTCATACAGCGCCTTGTCAATCAGAAAATATTCCTGCTCCGGTCCGACAGAGGGGGTCACATGCCTGATCTCATCGCTGCCGAACAGCTTCAGGATGCGAAGGGCCTGCCGGTTCAGCGCCTCCATGCTGCGCAGGAGGGGCGTTTTCTTATCCAGCGCCTCTCCGCCATAGGAGCAGAAGGCGGTGGGGATGCAGAGGGTCTTTCCCTTGATAAAGGCATAGCTGGTGGGGTCCCATGCGGTGTAGCCCCGGGCCTCAAAGGTGGCCCGCAGACCGCCGGAGGGGAAGGATGAGGCGTCCGGCTCACCGCGGATGAGTTCCTTGCCGGAGAATTCCATGAGCACCCTGCCGTCCGGCGCGGGAGTGATGAAGCTGTCGTGCTTTTCCGCGGTGATCCCGGTCAGAGGCTGGAACCAGTGTGTGAAGTGTGTCGCTCCATTCTCGACTGCCCAGTCCTTCATGGCGTCAGCGACCGCATTGGCCACGGACAGATCCAGCCTGGTTCCTTTTTGAATGGTGCGCTTCAAAGAGTGGTACACATCCCCGGACAGGCGGGCTTTCATCACACGGCTGTCAAAGACCATGCTTCCGAAAATTTCTGGTACAGTCGTCATAGTGGGTCTTCCTTTCAAAAAAATAAAAAGAGACGCTGGCGTCATAAGAGGTACTGCCTCTGAGACGCCAATGTCTCTCAACACTGCAAATATACATCCGGCGGTCGGAAAAGTCAATTGTCAATTTGTTGAAAATGGATTTTCCTGGGTGATGATTTTTTGGCAGATTGCAGGCTTGTAAAACGGAGGATTTTCTCGTATTCTAACCGTAAAATCAGGATATTCCGCAAAAATGCGGGCTTTATCTTCCATTTTCTTTGCTTTGTCCGCCGTTTTTCACAGGGCGGTCCCGGCAGAAAAGGCGCGATTTGAGTTGAAACACCTTCGTTTGGAATGACAGAAAGCGGGTGAGAACGTGAAGTATACGCCGGAAGAAGTGATACAGTTCGTTCAGGAGGAGGACATCAAGTTTATTCGGCTGGCCTTTTGCAACGTCTATGGAAAGCAGCACAATGTGGCCATCATGCCCAGCGAGCTCAAACGCGCCTTCGCATACGGGATCGCCTTTGACGCCTCGGCGGTGGATGGCTTCGGCGGCGAGATCCGCTCCGACCTTCTGCTTCACCCGGACCCCTCTACCCTGATCCAGCTCCCCTGGAGGCCGGAGCAGGGCAAGGCGGTCCGGATGTTCTGCGATATTTCCTATCCGGACGGCAGGCCCTTTGAGCGGGATACCCGGAATATTTTGAAAAAAGCGGTGGCAGATGCCAGCGCCCTGGGTTGCCAGTTTGCATTTGGCGCCGAGATGGAGTTCTACCTGTTTCGGGTCGATGAATATGGAGATACTACAAAGATCCCCTATGACCGGGCGGGCTATATGGATATCGCGCCGGATGACAAGGGGGAAACGATCCGCCGGGAGATCTGCCTCATGCTGGAACAGATGGGGATCCAGCCCGAGAGCTCCCACCACGAGAGCGGCCCGGGCCAGAATGAGATCGATTTCCGGTACTCAGATCCCCTCACAGCCGCCGACCACGCCATCACCTTCCACACAGTCGTCCGCACTGTGGCCGCCCAGAACGGACTCTGCGCCAGCTTTTCCCCAAAGCCGCTGCCGGACTGGGATGGAAACGGGATGCACATCAATATCTCGGCCCAGTGTGATGAGGCCGCCCAGCCGCTGCCCAGTGTGATCGCGGGGATCTTGGAGAACATCCGGGACATGACGCTGTTTTTGAATCCCTGTGATGAATCCTACCGCCGTCTTGGCCACGACAAGGCCCCCCAGTATGTGACGTGGTCAGCGGAAAACCGCTCCCAGCTGATCCGCATTCCGGCGGCCGTGGGAGAATACCGCCGGGCCGAGCTGCGCTCCGCCGATCCGACAGCCAATCCATACATCGCCTATGCGCTTTTGATCTATGCCGGGATGTATGGGCTCGAGCATGAGCTGCAGCTGCCTCCCGCTTCTGACTTCAATGTTTATACCGCGCCTGCCGAGGTGCTGGAGGGGCTGAAAAAGCTGCCTGGCTCTCTGTATGAAGCCGCCGCTCTGGCCGGAGCAAGCGCATTCATCAATGAACATCTCCCGGAAACTGTGATCTCTGCCTATCGTCATCGATGAACAGCCTGCCATGACAAGGCGAAAGGAGGAGCGCTCATGGTCTTTCAGGAACGGACATACAGCGTACTGATCGTCACGGCTTCGGACAGCTTTACTGCGAAGATCATGCCTTTGCTCCCCGTGACGGACTACTGGCCGGTGACAACGGTACACAGCATTGGAGAAGCGCGCCGCAAAATCGCGGAAACAGTGTTTGACATCGTGCTGATCAACGCCCCGCTGCCGGATGATTTTGGGATGCGCCTGGCCGTGGACATCTGCACCAGCAGCGGCGCAGGGGTCCTCCTTCTGGTCCGGAACGATCAGTTTGACGATATTTACGCAAAGGTGGTCAGCTACGGCGTGCTTACACTGTCCAAGCCCACGAATATGCAGATGGTGGCGCAGAATCTGCGGATCCTCTGCGCCACTCGGGAGCGGATGCGTCAGATGGAGGCAAAACAGGCCACAGTGGAGGAAAAAATCGAGGAGATCCGACTGGTCAACCGCGCCAAGTGGCTGCTGATCGAGTGCCTCGGCATGACTGAACCGGAGGCCCACCGCTATATCGAAAAGCAGTCCATGGATCAGCGCCTATCCAAGCGGGAGGTTGCGGAATCTGTGATCAAAACTTATAAATAGCACAAAGATTCCTCACACAACAAAATTTAGAATTGTGAAAACTCAGGTTGACAAATTGCTGTCAGCCGCGGTACAATACCAGCGGTTGAACAAAGGCGTTCACCAAGGGACTTCTGTCCCCTGGTGAGCGCCTTTTTCTTTTTTGAATTTTCTGTGGGAGGGCGGCACATGACAAAGTATATTTTCGTGACAGGCGGCGTTGTTTCCGGACTGGGAAAGGGCATCACCGCGGCCTCTTTGGGCCGGCTGCTGAAGGCGCGGGGGCTGAAGGTCGCGGCGCAGAAGCTGGACCCATATATCAACGTTGATCCCGGTACCATGAGCCCTTATCAGCACGGTGAGGTCTATGTCACCGAGGATGGGGCCGAGACGGATCTGGATTTGGGACACTATGAGCGTTTTATTGACGAGGATCTAAACCAGTACTCCAACCTCACCACAGGAAAAGTCTACTCCAACGTCATCTCCAAGGAGCGCCGGGGCGAGTATCTGGGGACCACCGTGCAGACCATCCCCCACATCACCGACGAGATCAAACGCTTCATCTACAATGTCGGCAGTAAAGCAGAAGCTGATGTCGTGATCACCGAGATCGGCGGGACCATCGGTGATATAGAGAGCCAGCCCTTTATCGAGGCCATCCGTCAGGTCGGACATGAAGCAGGCCCGGGCAACGCCCTGTTTATCCATGTCACGCTGGTCCCCTATCTGAAGGCGTCCGGCGAACACAAATCCAAGCCCACCCAGCATTCGGTGAAGAAGCTGCAAGGGCTGGGGATCGCCCCGGACATCATCGTTCTGCGCTGTGACGAGCCAATCACCGATCCGGGCATCTTCCGCAAAATCGCTGACTTCTGCAACGTGAAGCCGGACTGCGTCATTGAGAATTTGACCCTTCCCGTTCTCTATGAGGCGCCGCTCTATTTGGAGCAGGCAAATCTGTCCGCGGTGGTCTGCCGGGAGCTGCGTCTGTCCACACCGGAGCCGGATCTGAGTGAGTGGCGGGCCATGGTCTCTGCCATCAAGCGCCGAAACCGTGCTGTGACCATCGGTCTTGTGGGGAAATATGTGCAGCTCCACGACGCCTATCTCTCCGTTGCGGAGGCCCTGCGTCATGCCGGGTTCGCCCTTGGCGCCGTGGTGGACATCCGGTGGATCGACTCGGAAACAGTCACGCCGGAAACAAAAGATGCCTGCCTCTCCTCGCTCGACGGTATTCTTGTCCCGGGCGGCTTCGGCGACCGCGGCATTGAGGGAATGATCCTGGCGGCCCAGTACGCCCGGGAGCACCACACACCCTACCTGGGCATTTGCCTCGGAATGCAGATCGCCGCCATCGAATTCGCCCGCCATGTGCTCGGTATCACGGACGCCAATTCGGGCGAATTTGACCCGGAATGTCCGCATAAGGTCATCGACTTTATGCCTGGTCAGAGCGAGGCAATCGACAAAGGCGGCACCCTCCGTCTGGGCAGCTACCCCTGTGTGGTCGCCGCTGGAACGACGATGGCGCGGTGTTATGGGAGTCCTCAGATCCGGGAGCGCCACCGCCATCGCTATGAGTTCAATAATGACTACCGGGATGCCCTGCGCGCGGCGGGCCTGACCATGAGCGGCCTTTCCCCTGATGGTCAGTTGGTAGAGGCCGTGGAACTGAGCGACAGACCCTTCTATGTGGGCGTGCAGTATCACCCCGAGTTCAAGAGCCGGCCCAACCGCCCCCATCCGCTTTTTCAGGGATTCATTGCAGCCGCATTGGAGGGACAGAACTAATCCGCTTGGGGGTACAGCAAAGGATAACGTACAATACTTTTCAATTTGCGAAAATTATTGTACGTTATCGATGAAAAATTCTGAAAACATTTAAAAAGCATTTCATCTTTCATATATAAAACAGTTAGCCGACAGCTAACCGTTTTATACAGCTTGTCAAAGAACCCCGCCGGTGGCGAGGTTTTTCTGGTATAATAGAGAAAAAGGGGGGCTAAGGATGGAAAATTGGAGAAAGAATTCTCGAAAAGATATAGTGATGGTGGATGTGGATGCATTAGTCCCCCCA
>OGMW01000808.1_pt1 | contig 31410 bp, 29 predicted proteins | sample 1573281 | NCBI WGS metagenome assembly OGMW01 (sample SAMEA2581907, study PRJEB24529) | metagenome | biome: Human gut stool | place: China | collected 2011 | reverse complement strand
TACGGTGGGTGGTGTGGAAGGGGCAAGTGGGGAATCTCACTTCCCCTATCCGATTTGCAGTGGTACATCTTGATTACATTTCCTGGACCGCGTAAAGATTAATTTTGTGATCCATTTAACGGCTTTGAAACTCCTATGCTGCAGGCGATCCGGACGTGGTAGGGAAAACGCTTAACTTTTATTAAGATTGGACTGAATTTGTTTTGACAATAATCAAACCGGAGTGCGCGTAATAGGTTTAATACTAGGTCATAAGAGGTAGTGATGACCAACACTCTCTTTGAGGATGGTGGCCTGAAGGCTATCCTCCGAACAGTTTTTGACCTCTCTAAGGAGAAACACATATGACCGATATTTCCCGTCGTCGCTTGATTGGTGGCTCTATTGCCGGTGGTGCAGCCATGCTCGCCGGTGTTGCAAAGGCCGCCGAAGCCGAAGTCCCTCAGAAATGGGATGCGACCTATGACGTGATCGTGATCGGGTCTGGGTTCGCCGGTTTGGCTGCCGCCATTGAAGCGAAGAAAGCCGGGGCCAATGTCATCGTTCTTGAGAAGATGGCAACCGCCGGTGGTAACTCCATCATTAACGGCGGTATTCTGACCGCTACGGGCTGCCCGCAGCAGAAGATGCACGGCATTACCGACTCGCCCGAACTGCTTGAAAAGGACATTCTGACCGCGGGTCTGTACATGAACACCTCCGCGAAGGTGCGTCTGCTTGCCCAGAGCGCACTGAGCAACTACGAATGGACCATCAAGGAACTCGGCGTTGAATACCTGCCCGATGCCATCGGCCAGGAAGGCGGCCACTCTGTGCCGCGTTATGTGACGACGACCAACGGGTCGGGTTCCGGCATTGTGAACCAGGAACTCAAACGCGTGAAGGAACTTGGTGTTCCGCTCAAGCTCAAATGCTATGTTGAACACATCATCCGTGCCAAGGACGGCCGTGTGATGGGTGTGCAGGTGCGTGAAGGCTTCCGCTTCCCCAACAAGGAAAGCGGCAAGGTGAAGTTCCTGCGTGCCACCAAGGGTGTGGTGCTCTGCTACGGCGGCTTCTCTGCTGACATCGTCTACCGTATGCACCAGGATCCGAAGCTCAACGAAAAGCTTGACACGACGAACCAGCCCGGTGCAACGTCCGAACTCTGGCGTGAAACCTCCAACATTGGCGCACTGCAGGTTCAGAATGACTGGATTCAGTGCGGCCCGTGGGGTAACCCGCGTGAAAAGGGCATGGGCATCGGCTGGATGTACAACCAGACCGCAGCTGCCGAATACGGCCTGTGGGTGAACACCGACGGTAAGCGTTTCGTCAACGAACTCGCCAACCGTAAGGTTCGTGCTGACGCCATCATGGTTGAGCAGGTTAAGGGGAAGACCTGCTGGGCTATCTGCAACGAACCCAACGTCGCGCCGCTCAAGAAGCAGCGCCCGGGCAAGCTCGAAGCGATGCTCGAACGCAAGATCGTCGAAAAATTCGACACGGTTGCCGATCTGGCCAAGGCCTGCGGTATTGATGCGGCCGCTCTGCAAAAGCAGATTGACGAGTTCAACGGCTACGTCAAGGCCAAGAAGGATCCGGTGCTCGGCCGTTACATCAACAACGACCAGGTGCCGCTCACTGAAGGTCCCTGGTACGCCGGCGAGCTGTCTCCGAAGGTTCACCACTGCATGGGCGGTCTGGTGACCGATATGGATTGCCACGTGCTCGACGTGATGGACGACAAGCCCATCCCCGGTCTGTACGCAGCCGGTGAATCCTGCGGCGGTGTGCACGGTGCTGTGCGCCTTGGCTCCGTTGCCATTCTTGACTGCCTTGTCTTCGGTCGTATCGCCGGTCAGCGTGCGGCAGCAGGCAAGTAAGCGTATCGGGCTCACCTGAGTCCCGGCTGTTCTCCGGGGACCGCTCCGGGGAGCGGCAGGCCGGTCCGGTAAAGACCGGCCGGCAGAAAAGCAAAAGGCCACTTCAGTTTACTGAGGTGGCCTTTGTGTATCCGGAGAAGGGCGCCTGTCAGGCGTTTTCCGGCGTTTTGCCGTCAAGCTTCTCAAGGTGAATCCGGATCATCTTCTCAAAGACGTTTGTCGCCAGTCCGATTTCGCTCGAGAGGGCGCTCACGAGCGCATCGTCCACGATGCCGGGGTTGTCCGCATGGAGCACCTTCAGAAAGGCGCGGGCAAACTCCTCCTTGCCGGTGCCGGGTTCTTCGGCGAGGCGGACAAAATCCTTGCGGATTCTGCTGAAGTTCTGCAGCTCCTCGGGGCTGAAGTACGGGAGGAAGGCTTTGCTGAGCACGCCGTTGTTATAGGTCTGCATCTGAAAAAGCGTCTTGGCGTAAAACTTCTGGTTTTCACGCAGCTCAGGGAGCCGGTCTGCGGCGCAGCGGATCGCCACCGCCTCCATGCAGCAGGACCAGAGCACCTGAAAGCGGCGCTTTTTCTTCATCCCCAGAAAAGGAATCACATTGAGACGGGCCTTGCTGCGGTAGGCGGCTTCCTTGTAGTACATGCCGAGTGTGAGTTCAGAGGCGCAGCCGCCCAGAGATTGTCCTAGATCTTCTGCAAACTCTTTAGTGATACGTGCAGACATTTGGTCTCCTTTGTTTTTGTTGTGGATGCCGCCGCGGGGAGGCTCTCCGCACGGTGAGCCTCGGGTGCATACCGACTCAGAACGTATTGTGACACAAGCAGGCGTGAAAGTTGAACTCAGAAACAAACAGGAAAGAAAAACATACAGGCCTCAGGAGAAGCTGAGAAGTCGCTCATGCTAAAATAATTTGTTTGAATCGGGGTAATGTCTTGCACTCTGAAGACACCCGAACCCAAGCTAATCCCTGCCGCGGCACGGAAAGTCTTTTCCTGACGCGACATTTTTCAATCAAGTTTTTCGAGAGTCAAAAATGGCTATTGAACGTACCCTCTCTATCATCAAACCGGATGCTGTTGCCAAGAATGTTATCGGCAAGATCTACTCGCGCTTCGAAACCAACGGCCTCAAGATTGTTGCCGCCCAGATGCGTCACCTCTCCCAGGCTGAAGCCGAAGGCTTCTATGCCGTTCACAAGGAACGTCCCTTCTTTGCCGACCTGGTCAAGTTCATGACCTCCGGTCCCGTGATGATTCAGGTTCTCGAAGGCGAAGACGCCATCAAGAAGAACCGTGAACTGATGGGTGCCACCGACCCGAAGAAGGCTGCTCCCGGCACGATCCGCGCTGATTTCGCTGAAAGCATTGACGCCAATGCTGTTCACGGCTCTGACGCCCCCGAAACGGCTGCTGTCGAAATCGCCTACTTCTTCCCCACCCTGGCGATTCATACCCGCTAACAGGTGAAGCAGAGGAATTTGCCAGTGACAGAGAACATCAATACCGCTAATGCCCCTGCGGCAAAGGTCAACCTGCTTGATTTTGATCATGCGGGTCTTGTCGCATGGTGTCAGGAAATCGGTGAAAAACCCTTCCGCGCCACTCAGCTCTCGCGCTGGCTTCACCGCCATGTCGAGGGAGATTTTGAGAAGATGACCAACTTGGCCAAATCCTTCCGTGCCAAGCTCGAGGCAATGGCAGAAGTCAAGCCCCCTGTGCCCATCGCGGAGAAGAAGTCCGCCGACGGTACGCGCAAGTGGCTTTTTGATGTCGGTAACGGCAATGCGGTTGAAACGGTTTACATCCCTGAGGACGATCGCGGCACGCTGTGCATCTCCACTCAGGCCGGCTGTGCAATGGGCTGTCTCTTTTGCTCAACCGGTAAACAGGGCTTCAACCGCAACCTCTCTACGGCAGAAATTGTGGGTCAGCTCTGGTACGCCGAGCACGAACTGCGTGCGCTCAACGGCGTCACTGACCCCAATGACCGCATTATTTCGAATGTGGTCCTCATGGGTATGGGCGAACCCTTGCAGAATCTCGATAATGTGATTCGCGCCCTTAAGATTTTTCTGGATGACAACGGCTACGGGCTGTCACGTCGCCGCGTGACGGTCTCCACTTCCGGCCTGGTGCGTCAGATGGACAAACTTGCTCAGGAGACCCCGGTGGCCCTGGCGGTGAGTCTGCACGCTGCCGATGACGAAGTGCGCGACAAACTGATGCCTGTCAACCGCAAACACCCGCTCAGTGACCTGATGGCTGCCTGCCGCCGGTATCTGCGGGTGGCACCGCGCGATTTCATCACGTTTGAGTACGTGATGCTCGGCGGTATCAATGACAGTCTTGACGATGCTGACAAGCTGATTGAACTGGTGCGCCGTGAACAGGTGCCCTGCAAGTTCAATCTGATTCCGTTCAACGCGTTTGCGCAGTCTGATCTGCATGCGCCTGAACGTGAGCAGGTGCTCGCCTTCTGCCGCCGTCTGAACGAGGCGGGGATTGTGTCGACTGTCAGAAAGACTCGCGGCGACGATATCGATGCCGCCTGCGGCCAGCTCGCCGGCGAGGTGCGTGACCGTACGCGCCGTGCCGAGCGCCTTGCTGAGCAGAAAGCGCAGGCAAAAATTTATTTTCACAAGACTCTGCCCGGCAAGCGCTGATGTGCCGGGGCGAGTGAAACGGGGAAGCACTAATGGATAAGGTTCAAAACGGGCAGCTCAAAGATGCCCAGTCAGGGTTCGGCGCGGTGCTGCGTGCCGCACGTGAAGAACAGGGCATCTCGCTTGGCGATATGGAAACGAGATCCCGACTGTCTATTGCTCAGCTCAAAGCCCTTGAAGAAGAAAATATGGCGCATCTGCCGGAACCCGTGTACGTGCGCGCATTTATCCGTAATGTCGCCCGGGTTCTGCGTATTGATCCCACGCCGCTGCTCAATGACTACACCGCCCGCTATGCACAGACCACAGACCCCGTTGGTGTTCTTCCCCAGACCGACGTGGCGCATGAGCCTGTGATCAGTCACTCCTCGGGTCACCGTGGTCTGCGGCTGGTTGCCGGTCTGGTGCTGCTGTGCGTGCTGGTGGCGGCTGTCTGGTACGCCTTTACCGATCAGGGCGGCGTGCGCACACAGGTCGTTGAAATGATTACCGGCAAGTCCTCCACGGAAGCGACTGGCGGCAAGACGGAGAACACCGAGGCGGCCAAGATCGCCGAAGCCTCCGGCCTCAAGCAGCCTGCCGCCCAGCAGAGCACCACCCCGATGGTCGCCCCTGCACCCGCACCGCTCACGCCTGCGCAGGCGCCTGAGAGCGCCCCTGCGGCCGGTGCCGCTCAGAGTCCGGCTCAGCCGGCTGCCCCGAATGCAGCCGCCCAGAGCCCTGCCGCTGCAGCTGCCGCTGCGCCTGCTGCACAGACTCAGGCGAACAGGCCTGCCGAGACAAAACCTGAAGCCGCCGAGCCTGCCAAAACTGAGAAACCTGCAGCCCGCGCCGGTGAACGTCAGGTGGTTCTGCGCGTTTCCGCAGACTGCTGGGTGGAGGTGCTCAGCAGAAACAATGACAAAATTTTCAGTCGCACGATGAGCGCCGACTCCTCCGCGACGATCGTTGTTCCCGCCGGTGCCCGCTTTACCTTCGGTAACGCGCCGGCTGTCAGCATGACGGTCGACGGATCCAAATACAGCATCAGCTCCTACACCCAGAAGGGTGTCGCCCGCTTTGAACTGAAGTAAGTTCTCGCAACCGCTCACTGGGGCCCCGCGACCGGGAGCCCCTTTCTCGTAACGGGAAACCGTGGTGAGCGCGGGCAGTGTTTTCGGAGAAAATTGTGGCAACTCAAGGAATTCAATTTCATCGCAAATCTCATGCGGTCAGAGTCAGCTGGCGCGATAACACCGTGGTGATCGGTGGGATGGCGCCTGTTGTCGTTCAGTCCATGACGAACACGGCAACGACGGACGTGGCCGGCAGTGTTGCGCAGATTATGGAACTCTGGCGCGCAGGCAGCGAGCTTGTGCGCCTGACGGTGAACACGCCTGACGCCGCCCGCGGCGTGGTGGAGATCCGTAACGAACTCGACCGGCTCGGCTGCAATGTGCCGCTTGTCGGTGACTTCCACTACAACGGGCACAAGCTGCTCACGGACGTGCCCGAATGTGCCGCGGCGCTCTCCAAGTACCGCATCAACCCGGGCAACGTCGGCAAGGGCTCCAAGGGCGAGGAGAACTTCTCGCTCATGATTGAGGCCGCCAAAAAATACGGCGCCGCCGTGCGCATCGGTGTGAACTGGGGCAGTCTTGATCAGGAGCTGCTCGCGCGCATGATGGACGAAAATCAGGCCAAGGGCATGCCGCTCAGCAATCAGGAACTCGTTCGCGCCGCCCTCGTGGAAAGCGCGATCAGCAGTGCTGATCTGGCGGTCAGGCTCGGTCTTGGTGCCGACAGGATTGTGCTCTCGGCAAAGGTTTCCGTTGTGCAGGAACTCATTGCGGTTTACCGTATGCTTGCCCGCCGCTGTCAGTATGCACTGCACCTCGGTCTGACCGAGGCAGGTATCGGCTCCAAGGGGATTGTCGCCTCGACCGCCGCGCTTGCCGTGCTGCTGCAGGAGGGGATCGGCGATACGATCCGTGTCTCGCTCACCCCCACGCCGGGTGCCCCCCGCACCGAGGAGGTTGTGGTGGCCCAGGAGATTCTGCAGTCCATGGGGCTTCGCAGCTTTGTGCCGCTGGTGACCAGCTGCCCGGGATGCGGACGTACCACGTCGGACCTGTTCCAGCGCCTTGCAGCCTCCACGCAGAATTTCCTGCGTGAACGTATGCCCGAGTGGCGTCAGCGCTATCCCGGTGTGGAATCGATGACGGTTGCCGTAATGGGCTGCGTGGTGAACGGTCCGGGTGAGAGCCGTCAGGCCGATATCGGCATCAGCCTGCCCGGGGCAGGGGAAAGTCCTGTTGCTCCCGTGTTTGTGCGCGGGGAAAAAGTCTGCTCGCTCAAGGGCGACGACATGCAGGAGCGCTTTCAGGCTATGATTGAAGAATTCGTTCAGAACACTTACGGCGCGTAACCGCGTCGCAAGACAAAACAAAAATCAGTAGGAACTATGAGCAAAGAAAAATTTTTTGGCGTCAAGGGCATGAATGACATGCTCCCGGAGGATGCCGTTGTCTGGCAGACACTCCAGCAGACCGCCGTAAGCGTGCTTGAACGTTACGGTTATCAGGAGATCCGCACACCGATTCTGGAAGACACCCGAGTGTTCACGCGCGGTGTGGGTGAGGTGACCGATATTGTGGAAAAGGAAATGTACTCCTTTACCGACAGCATGAACGGCGATCAGCTCACGCTGCGCCCGGAAGGCACCTCTGCGGTTGTGCGCAGTGTCAACGAGCACAATCTTCTTTACGGCACCGTGCAGCGCCTGTGGTATTGCGGTCCGATGTTCCGTCATGAACGTCCCCAGCGCGGCCGCTACCGTCAGTTCCACCAGATCGGTGTGGAAGCGCTCGGTATTGCCGGCCCGGATATCGACGGGGAAATCCTTGTGATGCTGCAGCGCCTCTGGAAGGAGCTTGGTGTGGGCGCCGTGCGCCTTGAACTCAATACGCTCGGCGCGCTTGAAGAACGTCAGGCTCACCGTGCTGCACTGATTGAGTACTTTGAAAAACACCAGGACATCCTTGACGAGGATGCCCGCCGCCGTCTGCACACCAACCCGCTGCGCATTCTGGATACGAAGAATCCCGATATGCAGGAAATGGTCAATGCCGCCCCGCGTCTGCTTGACTACCTCGGCACGGAAAGCCGCCAGTTCCTCAACCGTCTGGAGGCGATTCTCTCTGCACACGGCATCGAATATGTGATCAATCCCCGTCTCGTGCGCGGTCTTGATTACTACAACCACACCGTGTTTGAATGGATTACGGACAAGCTGGGCGCGCAGGGTACGATCTGCGGCGGCGGCCGTTACGATCCGCTCATTGAAATGCTCGGCGGCCGTCCGGCCCCCGGTGTGGGTTTTGCAATGGGGATGGAACGTATCATCGAACTGATGCGTGAATGCGGCGTGGTGCCCACCCGTACGCTCACTGATGTGTATGTGCTGCACCACGAAGGTGATGCGCATATCAGCGCAATGAAGCTCGCCGAAGCGCTCCGCGATACCGGCCTGCGTGTGATCGTGCACCCGGGTGACTCGAGCCTGAAGTCGCAGATGAAGAAGGCCGACGCAAGCGGTGCGGAATTTGCCGTGTTTGCCACCGTCGACGAACTCGCCCAGGGTATGGTGAGTGTCAAGGCGCTGCGCCAGCGCGAGGGTGTGGCGTTTGCCGAGCAGACCACGGTGTCGCTCGCTGAGGCGCCAGCACTCATTAAAGCCGCCTTTGATGCGATTCAGTAACCTGTTTCAGAAGACTTATTCAGAGTAAGGATTGAAAAGATGGCCTACGACTTAGAAGAACAAGAGAGTATTGACCAGCTCAAAGCCTGGTGGGAGAAGTGGGGCACGCTGGTGACGGCTGTGATCTGCGCCGGCTGCCTGGCCTTTGCCGGCTGGAATGTCTGGAACTGGTACCAGCGCAATCAGGTCGCCAAGGCGAGTGCGGTGTATGTGTCGCTGCAGACTGCGGTGATGCAGGGTGATAAGAAGAGCATTCAGTCGACCTCGATGGGGCTTATCGACAGCTACTCCTCGACCGTCTACGCCACGCTCGGCGCACTCAACGCCGCTTCCGCCCAGAGCCACCTCGGTGACTATGAGGCTGCGCAGTACATGCTCAACTGGGTGATCAGCAAGTCGAGCCAGCCCGAGTATGCCGACATTGCGCGCGTGCGTCTGGCGGCTGTTCAGCTCTCAGCCAAAAAGCCCGAAGAGGCTCTCAAGACGCTTGATGCGGTCAAGCCGCTGCCTGCGCTGCAGGTCGAACTCGACGACCGCTACGGGGACGTCTACTACGCCCTCGGTCAGTACGACAAGGCCAGAGAGCACTGGACGAAAGTTCTCGAGAGCAAGAGCCAGATGGACAACAATCTGCGCACGCTTGTGAATATCAAGATGGGTTCCCTGCCGCTCGGGAAGTAAAGATTTTTCCGGTCACGGGCGGCCCGCAGGCGGTCGCCCCTGACCGTCAGGTGTGTCAAGCCGGTCCGGGCCCGCTGTGCCCGGACGTTAACCAACGGAGCACTCTCTAATGCTGAAAAAATGTTCTAAATTTGCCGCCTTGTTAATGGCTCTGCCGCTTGCCGGCTGCGGTCTGTTCTCCTCGAGCGATCCGCATGAACCCGCCGAGCTGCAGGACTTTAATGAAACGGTTAAAACCAAAACAGTCTGGAGCACCAGTGTTGGCGACAGTGACTCCGCTTATCTGGTGCCGGCCGTCACCGACAACGCTGTGTACGCTGCGGGCGGCAAGTCGCTTTACCGTCTCAACCGCGACACCGGCGCAAAGGTCTGGGAAGCCGATCTCAAGGATCAGGTCACTGCCGGCGTGGGCAGTGACGGCGCCACCGTGGCACTCGTGAGTGCCGGCGGCCGCCTCGAAGTCTTCTCTGCGGAAGGCAAACCGCTCTGGGAGGCCAAACTCACGGCCGGTGCGAATATTCCGCCGCTCGTCGGTAACGGTCTTGTGGTGGTGAGCACTGCTGATGCGCGCACGACCGCCTTTGACATGGGCAGCGGTTCCCAGCTCTGGTCCTATCAGAGTCAGGCTCCCGCGCTCACGCTTCAGGTCTACCGCGAAATGGTCTGGTCGCCCGCCGGTATTCTGGTCGGTCAGTCCAACGGCCGTCTGCTTGCACTGAGCCCGCGCGGCGAAGTGGTTTTTGATGCGGTGGTGAGCGAATCCCACGGCATTACCGAAGTTGAACGTCTGGTTGACGTTGTCGGCCGCCCCTGGGTTGATCAGCAGCTCATGTGCGCCGCCACTTTCCAGGGTGGTGTGCTCTGCATGAACACCCAGAACGGTCAGCCTGTCTGGCAGCAGAAGGTCGACGCGGTCACCGGTCCTGCCGGCGACTTAGAAAAAATGTATGTTGTTGACGCGCAAGGTGTCATTCATGCGTATAATCGCGGCAACGGCCAGCAGGTCTGGAGTCGTAACGAACTGCTTTACCGCAGCCCGAACGCTCCGGTGAAAATCGGCAATACCGTCGCTGTCGGTGACTATGACGGTTATGTGTCCTTCTACAACGCTGCAGACGGTAGCACAGTCTCCCGACTCCGTCTGAGCGGCGCCATCACCACCCCGGCCACGCCGCTTGGTTTTGGAGCTGTGTTCCAGACAAGCGAGGGTGAAGTGGCCTACGTTGTTCAGGATTCGCTCATGCGATAACAGACAGTCGCACACATTTGTACAGTCTGTCGTGTTTACCCTGAGCGGTCCGGTGCAGATACATCGGACCGCTCTTTAATTTCTCTATAAAAATGCTTCCAGTTGTTGCCTTAGTTGGACGCCCTAATGTCGGCAAGTCCACACTGTTTAATCGATTGACTCGTTCGCGAGACGCCATTGTGGCCGATTTCCCCGGGTTGACCCGAGATCGCCAGTATGGTCAGGGACGCGTGGGCCCGGTTCCCTACATTGTGGTGGACACTGGGGGTTTTGAGCCCGTGAAGTCCGAAGGGATTGTCCGCGCCATGGCAGGTCAGGCCGAACTGGCCATTGCCGAAGCCGACGTTGTGCTCTTTGTCTGCGACGCCCGCTCCGGTCTTACGCCGCATGATCAGCGTATTGCGCGCTATCTGCGTGAAACCGGCCGCAGAATTGTCCTCGTGGTGAACAAGGCCGAAGGGCTCAGTGACATTGCCAAGGCGGAGTTTTACGAGCTCGGTTTCAATGAGCCGTACCTGATTTCGGCCGCCCACGGTCAGGGCGTCAAGAGCGTGATGGATCTGGTGCTTGAAGGCTTTGAAGAGGATGAGCCTGAAGAGCCGGAGGATCCTGATGCACCGCGCCGCCTGAAGGTGACACTTGCCGGGCGTCCGAATGCCGGCAAATCCACCCTCATCAATGCGCTGATCGGCGAGGAGCGTCTGATCGCTTTTGATATGCCGGGCACCACGCGTGACGCGATCAAGGTGGATTTCGAATACAACGACCGTCCCTACGAGCTTGTCGACACGGCCGGGCTTCGCAAGAAAGGCAAGGTGTTTGAGGCTGTGGAGAAATTTTCCGTGGTCAAGACGCTGCAGGCCATTGAGGATTCCAATGTGGTGATTCTCGTGGTGGATGCGAAAAACGGCATCGCCGACCATGACGCGCATATCGCCGGCTATGTGCTCGAGAGCGGTCGTGCGCTGGTTGTCGCCGTTAACAAATGGGACCTGCTCGACAGCTATCAGCGCGAGATGTTCAGCCTTGAGCTTGAACGCAAGCTTCACTTCCTGCGCTGGGCGCGTATGATCCGCATTTCCGCACTCAAGCGTAACGGGCTCAATCATCTGATGCGTGCCGTGGACGAGGCGCATGCCGCCGCGTACCGCAAGATTTCCACGCCCAAACTCACCCGTGCACTGCTCGAGGCGGTCGAACGTCAGCAGCCCCCGCGCGCCCGCGGCGGCCGTCCGAAGCCCCGCTATGCTCATCAGGGCGGCTCCAATCCGCCTGTGATTGTGATTCACGGCAATGCCCTTGAGGATATCGGCGAGTCCTACCGCCGTTACCTTGAGAGCTTCTTCCGCGAGAAGTTTGATCTTGCCGGTACGCCGCTGCGTATTGAGTTCCGTACGAAGGATAATCCGTACGTTAAAGACGACAAACGCTGATAACAAACGTTAACCCGTTACAAAGCGCTTCGAAAGAAGCGCTTTTTTTCAGGAATGAACGGTTTGAGTAGTGTTAATATGTATGAAGGTTCCCCCAGAAAAGGAACAACTCTAGGTTTCATGACGCCGGCGGCGTCATGAATAAGAAAAACAATATACCGAGGGTCACCGATTCCTTACAATCGGACCGCTTGTGTGGAGAAGAATAATTATGACTACAAAGGGTCAGCTTTTACAAGATCCGTTCCTCAACAGCCTCCGTAAAGAACACATTCCCGTTTCTATTTACCTTGTGAACGGTATCAAACTTCAGGGGCAGATTGAATCTTTTGACCAGTACGTGGTGCTGCTTCGCAACACGGTGACGCAGATGGTTTACAAACACGCCATCAGCACTGTGGTGCCCACCCGCGCCGTCACGATGCCTGCCGAACTGGAGAAATAAGATCGCTATCTTTCAGATTGATTCACAGCGCGAAGTGAAGACTTCGCGCGCGCTTCTTGTGACCGTAACAATCGGGCGAAGTGTCTATAACGACTCTGCCGATGAGCTGGCGCTCCTGGTGAAATCGGACAATCTGGAGCCCTGTGGTCTGATGACCGCCAAGCGTGATAAACCGGATCCTGCATTTTTTATCGGCTCGGGCAAGGTGGAGGAGCTCGGCGAGATGGCCAGAGCTGCCAACGCACAGGTGGTGGTGTTTGATGTGCCGCTTTCGGCGGCGCAGCAGCGCAACATTGAGCGTGCTATCGATCTGCCGGTGCTTGACCGCACACAGCTCATTCTTGATATTTTCCGTGCCCGTGCCAAGAGCCGCGAAGGGCGGCTGCAGGTCGAACTCGCTCAGCTCGAGCATCTCTCGACGCGACTTGTGCGCGGCTGGACCCATCTTGAGCGTCAGCGCGGCGGTCTCGGCAAGACCGGCGGGCCGGGCGAAAAGCAGATCGAACTTGACCGCCGCATGATCGGCGTGCGCATGAAGCAGCTGCGTGATCAGCTCAAAAAGCTCAACCGTCAGCGCAGCACCCAGCGCAAGGCCCGCGTCAAGGGTGACACGCTGACCGTGTCGCTTGTCGGGTATACGAATGCAGGCAAGTCGACGCTTTTCAACAAGCTTACCCGTGCGAGCAGTTACGCCGCAGACCAGCTCTTTGCAACACTGGATACGACAGCACGCCGCTGCTGGATCAGTGATGAGGAGACGGTGGTGGCGAGCGACACTGTGGGATTTATCCGCGGACTGCCCCACCAGCTCATTGAGGCGTTCAAGTCAACGCTTGACGAGACCGTGCATGCGGATCTGCTTTTGCATGTGGTGGATGCCTCCTCGCCGGTGCGCGAGGATCAGATCCGTGAGGTCGAGAAAGTGCTCGAGGAGATCAGTGCCGATGATGTGCCGGTGATTCTTGTCTACAACAAGATCGATCAGGCCGGGCTTGAACCCGAGATCCTGCGCGACGAAGAAGGACGTCCGAAATCCGTGACCGTGTCTGCGCTCACCGGTGAAGGGCTCGATCTGCTCAGAAGCGCCATTGGCGAGTTTGCTCACCGCTGGCGCGTCGAGCATCCCAATGAGCCGCGTGAACCCGAGGAGTGGGAGGTTTCCGAGATTGAACGCGAGCAGGCACTGCTTGCCGATGACAATATCGAGAACTATCTCTGAGTGAGGCTGCTGAGTCGCACAAAACATAAAAGGCTGTCCGTGAGGGCAGCCTTTTTCTGCATCAGCGCAGGGACGTCCGTCAGATGAGCGTCAGGAAGCGCGAGACCATGCGGATACGTTCTTCGACCGTATTCAGGCTCAGGAATTCCTTGTCGCTGTGGAAGGCGCCGCCGTCAGGACCGCAGCCGTCAACAACCGGCACACCCATCTCGGCGATGTGGTTGCCGTCACTGCCGCCGCCGGCATCAACCCATTCCGCGGTGAAGCCTTCGAGGCGGGCGGCCTCGGTAATCTTCGCAACGAGTTCCTTGGTTTCAGGCGAGAGCGGCATGGCGGGGCTGTAGTTACGCACCACGCATTCCTGCGTGACACCCGGAACCCATTCTTTGCGGGCGAGCTCTTCGATCTGCGCACGCAGTTCGGCACCGTCCGGATCGAACCAGAAGCGGGTGTCGATTTCCAGGGTGCAGGCCGCCGGAATGACATTGGAGACCGTACCGCCGTGAATCACGCCGGGGTTGACCGTGGTGCCTTTTTCGGCATTGGCGAGCTCATAGGCCGCAAGGGCAAAGCGCATGGCGGCGACGTTGGCATTGAGACCGTCGTGCGGATTGTTGCCGGCATGGGCGGCGCGACCCTGGAAGGTCACCTTGAAGGTCTGCACACCCTTGCGCGAACGCACAAGCTTGCCACCGGCACGGGCGGCTTCAAAAATCAGCACATTCTTCGCTTTGGCACCGACCTCTTTGAGCCAGGCGCTCGAGTGCTTGGAGCCGGTTTCCTCGTCCGGGTTGTAGGCTACGCAGATCGAGAGACGTTCCAGATCTTCAGGACGGGCAGCTTTGAGGGCGTAGAAAATCGCAAGCACACCGCTCTTGCAGTCCGAGCATCCGGGGCCGTGGGCAAGGTCGCCTTCGACGGTGAAGGGACGTGCGGCGGCGGTGCCGTCGGGGAACACGGTGTCGAGGTGAGCGTTCATGAGCACGTCGTAGTGATCGGCATCGGGTTTGTTGCGGGCGATCAGACCGCGGCCCACCTCAGGTCCCAGGTCCACAAGCTCGGTCGTAAAGCCGATGGCGTCAAAATGCGCCTTCATGATTTCAGCTGCGCGGGTGACACCGGCGATGTTGGCGGTGCCGGCGTCGAGGTTAACCAGCTCGGCGAGATCCTTGAGGTAATCGTTCAGTACGGTCATTACACACACTCCGAAAAAGAAAAAATCTGTAACTGTCCGGCACCGGGGCCGGAGAGGTCTCCTGCGGGCGCACAGGCGCCCGGGATAATGATGAGTGTAGCAAATCCGCCGCCAGTGAGCGCAACCGGATATGTGCCGGCTGCCATGGGCACAGAGAGCACGGACAGTCCCTTGAGCCCGGCTGAGCGTCCCGGCGCGCATTTTCTCGACAGCCATAAGCTGAAAAGCGCCTGAATTTCTATACAATAGATCGAATAGTTCAAACGATACTGCCCGTTCCGGCCGCCGGGTCTGTGCTCACCACAGACAACCCCCGGCAGACGGCGCGCAGAACACACCGGCCGGCATGGCCGGTGCTGTGAATTGAAGTGGAGCAAGAAATGCCCTTAAATGACCCCCGCTGGGGCCGAGACTCGGAAGAGCCCGACAAGAAAGATTCCGAAGCGCAGAGTTCTGAGGATTCCCGTGACAGCCGTCAGGACGCAAGACAGAGCCGTGACGATGATTCTGTCAGCAGCAACTTCAGAAAAAACCGCAACAGCGCTAACAACCGCGGTGATGCCGGTGACGACATGCGTGACAAACTGGATAAAGACCTCAATGAGGTCCGCAGAACCATCGAGGAGAAACTCGCCCGGATTCTGGGGATTGACTTCAAAGAGGGGGATGATGAGGCCAAACGCCGTTCCAGACTCAAGAGCCGTGACGACTTTTCCCGGGACGATATCGAGGATGCCGAGCCGCCGCGTGAATCGCGCGCCGGCAGATCAGAAGAGCCGCGCCGGAGCCGTCAGAAGGCTGGCGACGGCAACAACTGGCGTCCGCCCATTCCGCCCATCACACCGAGAGGTTTCGGAACGGGAACCCGCTTCGGGATGGGACTGCTCCTTCTGGTTGCCCTCGTTGGCTGGGCCGCCACCGGCTTTTACATTGTCCCTGAAGGTCAGACCGGTATTGTGACCACGTTCGGTCGCTATTCCGAATCGACACCGCCGGGCTTTCGCTGGCATGTGCCCATGCCCGTGCAGGATGTGCAGCTCGTTGACGTGAGCAGTGTGCGAACCGCTGAAATCGGTGCCGCCAGTCAGTCCAACCGCCTGAGTGAAGCGCTGATGCTCACGGACGATGAAAACATCGTGGATATGCAGTTCACGGTGCAGTACCGCATCAAACCCGGTCAGGGCGCACGTGACTACGTCTTCAATATCCGTCAGCCCGAGCGCACCGTCGTGCAGGCGGCTGAATCCGCCATGCGTGAAGTGGTGGGCCGCAAGACCATGGACAGCGTGCTCTTTGAGAGCAAGGCGGAAATCGCCGAGGCTGTCCGTACCTCGATGCAGGACATGCTCGACCGGTACACGTCGGGTATTGAAATCATGAGTGTGGCCATTCAGAATGCCCAGCCGCCGCAGCAGGTTCAGGCCGCCTTTAACGATGCGGTGAAGGCCGGACAGGACCGCGAGCGCTCGATCAACCTCGGTGAGGAATACCGCAACGCCGTTCTGCCGCGCGCGCAGGGTACCGCCGCCCGCCTCAAGGAGGACGCGATGGGGTATCAGGCCCGTATCGTGGAAACCGCCAAGGGTGACGCGGCCCGGTTCGCGAAGCTGCAGACTGAATACGCCAAGGCGCCCGAGGTGACCCGTGACCGTCTCTACATCGATGCGGTCAGAGATGTTCTCTCGCACACCACCAAGGTGTTTGTGGACTCGAGAAGCGGCAACAACATGCTTTATCTGCCGCTTGAAAAGATTGTGGAATCTACAAAGCAGAGCGCGGAAGATGCTGTGAATCAGGCAGCCCGCCGCGATTCAGCCCCCTCAACCGGCAATCCCACTCCGGCACAGGCCATGGGTGGAGCGCAGCAGTCCGGTACCGACCGCTCACATGCAATGCCCGAGCAGGTCTACCGCCTGAGCCGTGAACGCTAATCGAGGAGGTGTGAGATGAAAAAGCTGAGTTCACTGATTGTGATTCTGGGGCTCATCGGTATCGCACTTCGCATGTGCGTTTACACCGTGAGCGAACGTCAGTACGCCCTGGTCTTTGCCCTGGGTGAACTGAAAACCGTGGTGGATAATCCGGGGCTTCACTTCAAGCTGCCGCCCCCGCTGCAGAATGTGGTCTATCTTGACAAGCGCATTCTGAATCTGGACGGCGCAGGTGCCGACCTGGTGCAGACTTCGGAAAAGAAAAACCTGCTCATTGACACGTTCGTGAAGTGGCGTGTGGAGGATCCCCGCCTCTACTGGGTGTCGTTCCAGGGTAACGAGATGGCAGCGGAAAACCGCCTCTCGGCACTCCTGCGTGACGTGCTCAACGTCGTGGTCAACAAGCGCACGGTCAATCAGATCACCTCCTCGGAGCGTGAAAAGGCCATGCGGGAAATTTCGACCATGCTGCAGAACCGCGTCGGCGACGTGGGGATCGGTATTGTGGACGTGCGCATGAAGCGCGTGGATTTCACGCCTGAGATTTCCGAGTCGGTCTACCGCCGTATGGAAGCCGAACGTAAACGTGTTGCCTCGGAGGAGCGCTCCAAGGGTAACGCCCAGGCTGAACGCATCCGTGCTTCGGCCGACCGCGAAAGCGAGGTTATTCTTGCTCAGGCCTATCGTGAGGCCCAGGAGATCAAGGGTGAGGGCGATGCCATGGCGGCGGATATCTACGCCAGGGCCTTCGAACGTGACCCCGAGTTTGCCCGGTTCTACCGTTCGCTTGATGCGTACCGCAATTCGTTCCGTCAGAAGAGTGACGTGATGGTGGTCGATCCCTCGAGCGACTTCTTCCGCTACTTCAAGAGCGGGAAAAAAGAACGCGAGCAGGGCTTTGCGATAAAGTAAGTGTTTACTTACCGCTTTTGAGAGGCGGATCCTGAGACGGCAGCCCGCGGACAGCGTCCGCAGGCTGCCGTTTTCCTAGCATTCGGGATATTCCTCAGGCAAAAAACCTCCTGCGGCCGTGTGTTCGGCCGCATACTTTGCTAAACTCTGTGATTGGGTCATTAAAATCATCAATGTCTGCGGGTGTTTGCGCAGACATCTCACACATAAAAAGGTGCGCGTGCATGGCCAGTTGGTTATTGCCGGAACATTTTGCCGATATTCTGCCGCGCCAGGCCAGAAGCCTGGAGCGGATTTCGCGCAACACGATCGACCTGCTCACCTCATACGGTTTCGAACTTGTCGAACCGCCGCTGGTTGAATACGTAGATTCACTGCTCACAGGGAGTGCCTCCGACCTCTCCCGTAATACCTTCAAATTCACAGATCAGGGCGATGCAGGCCTGCTCGGGCTGCGTGCGGACATGACGCCGCAGGTGGCGCGTATTGACGCGCATATTCTCGGGCGCCCCGGTGTCACGCGACTCTGCTACAAGGGGTTCGTTGTGCATCAGACGCCGGCGCATCCGCTCGCGAGCCGCCAGCCCTATGTGGTGGGGGCTGAGCTTTTCGGTTCCCGGGGTGAAAGAACCGATCTTGAGGTTATCCGCCTTGCTCATAAGGCCGCCTGTATCGCAGGCGTTGAAGGCATGCAGCTCGATATCGGGCATGTGGGGCTTGTGCGCTCGCTGCTCGACGGGGAAAAACTCACCGAAAAAGAAACCGCTGTCGTTCTCGAAGCGCTCAAACTCAAAGACAAGGTGCGTATGGCACCGCTGGCCTCTCGGCTGAGCAAAGAGATCTTTGAGGCGCTCGTTGTTCTGATGCAGACCTTCGGTCCGGTGGAGGTGCTCGACGAACTCAAAACCCGTCTGCCCGCGAAAGCCGGGGTGGCCGAGGCGATTGAAGAGGTCCGTTATCTTGCCGCGAACTGCGGCTGTCCGCTGGTGTCGGTGGACTTCTGTGATGTGCACGGCTACGGTTACCTCACCGGGGTGACTTTTGCCGGGTATGTTGAAGGACTCGCCCAGCCGGTGCTGCGTGGGGGCCGTTATGACGATATCGGGGTGGCCTTCGGGCGTGCCCGTCCCGCTGTAGGCTTTACGCTGTATCTGCGCGAAATCATCTCGACGAGCTACCACGGTCTGCCCGAGGCGATTGTTGCGCCGGCCGAGGATTCCGTGACGCTGCAGGCTGCGATTGCGCAGCTGCGCAGTGCCGGCCATATCGTTGTTCAGCTGCTTCCCGGGGAGGTGGCAGCGGATCTGTTATCCAGTTTCAAAATCGAAAACGCACTTGTGCGTCTAGACAATCAATGGGTGGTCCAGGCCACCGAAATTCGTAAATAAGGGAAATCCAAATGGCCAAAAACGTGGTTGTTGTCGGTGCCCAGTGGGGTGACGAAGGTAAGGGTAAGATTGTTGACTGGCTCACCGAAAAGGTGGCCGGCGTGGTTCGCTTCAACGGCGGCCACAACGCAGGTCATACCCTTGTGATCAATGGCAAGAAAACCATTCTTCGCCTGATTCCGTCGGGGATTATGCATCCGACGTCGGTGTGCTACCTCGGCAACGGTGTGGTCTTCTCGCCGGAAGCCTTCTTCCGCGAAGTGGACGAACTTATTGCCGTCGGTGTTCCCAACGTTGAAAAGCGTCTGTTCGTTTCCCAGAACTGCCCGCTGATCATGCCCTACCACGTGGCATTGGACAAGGCCCGCGAAGCTGCCGCCGGCGCCAAGAAGATCGGCACGACCGGCCGCGGTATCGGCCCGGCCTATGAAGACAAGGTTGCCCGCCGCACGGTTCGCGTGGCTGACCTTTTCCATCCGGAACGCTTTGCTGAAATCGTCCGTGATGTGCTCACGTATCACAACTTCGTGCTCAAGAACTATCTCAAGGCCGAACCGCTTGATGCGGAAAAGGTGATCGAAGAAACGCTCGCCTATGCGGAACGTCTGCGTCCCATGGTCTGTGACGTCTCTGAAGTGCTCAATGAACGTATGGCCCGCGGGGATAGCTTCCTCTTTGAAGGCGCTCAGGGCTCCATGCTCGACATTGACCACGGTACGTACCCGTTTGTGACGAGCTCTAACACGGTGGCCGGTTCCGCCTGTGCCGGCGCCGGTGTGGGCCCGGACAAGCTCAACTATGTGCTCGGCATCACCAAGGCCTACTGCACCCGTGTCGGTGAAGGTCCCTTCCCGACGGAACTGCTCTGCGAAATGGGCGAAGAACTGCGCAAGAAGGGTAATGAATACGGCGCTGTGACGGGTCGTCCCCGCCGCTGCGGCTGGTTCGACGGTGCCGCTCTGCGTCGCGCCGTGCAGATCAACGGTCTCTCGGGTCTGGCCATCATGAAGCTCGACGTGCTCGACGGTCTGGAAACGGTCAAGCTCGGTGTGGGCTACAAGTACAACGGCGAGCTGCTGAGCGTCATGCCTTCGGGCGCTGATGCTGTGGCCGAATGCGAACCCGTTTATGAGGAATTCCCCGGCTGGAAGGAATCCACCTTCGGCCTGACGAAGTGGGAAGAGCTGCCTGAAACGGCCCGTCAGTTCCTGACGCGTCTGGCGGAAGTCGCCGGTGCGCCGATTGCACTGGTTTCGACCGGTCCGGACCGTGAACAGACGATTCTGCATACGGATCCGTTTGCCTAAAAGCAGACATCCTTCAGTTTCGTGAGATCAATGGCAGAGTGTGCAAACATTCTGCCATTACTTTTGCTGAAGAACTCAGACATTTCATGTAGAATGCCTCTTTTTCCGGAATCCAAGGACTTCTCAGATTGAAGAGGTCGGCGGTCATACGTAATCAAGCGGAAGCCCCGTTGCGAAACTGATCAGAACGGGTGCAGCGGGCCGGCGCTTCCGAAGTGGATTTAGCACAAAGCGAGTTTGACATGGCTGATAAATTCTATTCCTGGGACGAATACATTCGCCTCAATGAAAAACTGGTTGCCACCGTTGCAAAGAGCGGCTGGGAGTTTGACAGTATCCTCTGTCTGTCGCGCGGCGGCATGCGCCCGGGCGACTTCTTCAGCCGAGTCTACGACATGCCTCTGGCCATTCTCTCCACGAGCTCTTACCGCGAAGCCAAGGGGACCGTTCAGAGCGATCTGGATATCGCCGAATGCGTGACCGGCGTCTCCCGTCTGGAAGGCCGTGTGCTGCTCGTTGACGATATGGTCGACTCGGGCAAGACAATCAAAGAGGTTGTTCAGGTTCTCAAGCAGCGCTACCCGGAAATCACGGAAATCCGCGTGGCCGTGCTCTGGTACAAATCCCACTCGGTTCTCAAGCCTGACTGGTACGTGGAATTCCTCCCCGATAATCCCTGGATTCACCAGCCGTTTGAATGCTATGACGGCATGGGCAAAGAAAAGATCATCGAACTCGTTGACGAAAGAGAAAAGGCAGGCAAGTAATTCCTGCGTCTGCGTTTTTGAATCCCTGGGTGAATGCCTTGTTGCAATTTACCCGGGGTTTCTTTATTTTGTCTTTATTAGAATTCTGTATTTTATTCAGTGATTCTTTTAACACTGCCGGTATCCTGTCCGGTCATCCGCCCGGCAGGTATTTTCTGACACGTGACTTTAAAAACTCTTATCTGAAATGACTGCGCCTAAAGCCTCTTTTGTTGAACAAAGCATCGGGCTGGACAGCAACACCCTCAATGAAGCGGGCAATGTGATTGCCGGTATCGGTGACCGCATTGAGAAAGTGCTGAGCCAGTTTATGCATAACCTCTCATTTGAAAGCCTTATGCTTCAGCTCATCACGGTTGTGGTGAGTATCGCCATCGGGTACTTTGTCTCCCGTCGAATCAACGCCAGTGTTGTGCGTCTGCTGCCCGATACCGGGGAGAAAGGTTTTCTGGTCTATCTGCGCCGTGTGCTGGTGAAGTTCGTCATGAACGTCTCCTTCAGCTTCCTGTCGGGCTGCGTGCTCGCCCTCGGTGCCTATCTGCTGGTGAATCTGCTCGACATGAAGAGCGCCTCGCTCTTTGCGGTTCGCGTGGCCTACAGTCTGTTCTTCTCCTTTGCCCTGCTCTCGCTGGTGATGGAGTGCCTTGCCGGTATGATCGGCAGCCACTGGATCACGCCCCGCGTACGCCGTTACGTTGCGGTGGTGTTCTGGACGCTGGCGGTGCTGCAGTTCTTCGGCATTCTCACGGATGTGGTGACTCAGCTCAATGCGGTGCATCTGCCGGTGGGTGACGGAAGCATGACGCTCTGGAAGCTCTTTGTGGCGATCTTCTCTGTCATTCTGACGCTGGCGGTGGCCAACTGGCTTGCCAATATGGTGCATCAGTTCATCGCCGGCCTGGAGAATCTCTCCAAGAACATCAAGGTGGTGCTCTCGCGCATCGTCACCGTGCTCTTCATGATTCTTGCCATCGTGATCGCGCTGGGGTCGGTCGGCATCGACCTGACAGTGCTGAGTGTGTTTGGCGGCGCATTAGGTGTCGGGCTCGGTTTCGGGCTGCAGAAAATCGCCTCCAACTACATCTCCGGGTTTATCATCCTGCTCGATAAATCCATCAAGATCGGTGACCTGGTGACTGTGGGCGGTTTCCGCGGCGAGGTGACGGAAATCAACACCCGCTACACGGTCGTGCGCAACTTTGACGGCGTGGAAAACATTGTGCCGAATGAAAACTTCGTCACAAGTGCCGTGATGAATCACTCCTACGGTTTTGAGTCGGCCGTCTCCTATGTGAACGTGTCGGTGGCCTACGGTGCGAATGTGGAACGCGCGCTTGAGATCATGCTCGAGGAAGGTATGCGTGAGCGTCCCCGTGTGGATACGACCCGCAAGGGCTGGGCCTATATCGACTCCTTCGGCAACTCCGGCATCAATCTTGCCATGGGCTTCTGGATCAAGGATCCGAAGAACGGAACGGCCGGTCTTCGCACTGCCATCTCTGTTGCCATCCTGAATCGCTTCAAGGAGGAGGGAATCGAGATTCCGTACAACCGTCTGGAAATCAATCTGCGGGAAGTCGATGTCGATGCGGTTCCGGTCAAGGTGACCGAGGCGAGCAGCACAGCCGGCAGCTGATGCCTGCGACCGGCTTGATAACAAGCAGAAAAAGCGCTGAAGACCGTTTCCCGGTCTCAGCGCTTTTCTTATTCTGCCACCTTAATCGGCACACACCCGGAGTTCGACACCGAGCGCGGCGAGCGCTGCCGCCATGGTGTCGATTTTTGTCGGGTGAGTGAGCTTGAGAATACGGGCAGCCTCCTGGGGTAGACAGTCAAGCCGGCGGGCAAGCTCGGCGGCACTGATGTTCTGCTCTCTGACAATGGCGGCAAGGCGCAGTTTGGCCACTGTGGTGGGCTTGAGGCGAAGGGTCTCCTCGCCGAGCCGGCGGGGGGCGGGCTCGGGTGCCGGATTGCCGTTTTTCATGAACTCCTCAAGATAGCCGGTGAGCGCATCGTGCAGCCCGGGCAGCAGCCGTTCAATGGACGGGGCACGCACGGTGAGTGCCGGCAGGTCGGGGAAATGCGCGCAGAATTCCCCCTGAGCGGTCTGTTCAAGCCAGTAGTTGTAGTGATCAATCAGCATTGCTGCTCCCGGTTGTGCTGGATTTGTGCCGGCGCAGGCCGGTCTTCGGAACATTCTAACATCAGCGGGCACCGTAACAAAAAACCCGCAGCCGGCAGGTATGCCGGCATGCGGGCAGCTCTTGGAGAGAGTGTTCGGTCAGGCGAGTGTTTCAATGACGCCGCGGACATACGCTTCAAAGCGTTCCATGTCGCTGTCAAACGTCGGATTCTTGATCACGTCATTAGCCATAAAGGTTTCAAGTCCGGTCAGACCGATGAATTCGAAGGCTTTGCGTACCGGATAGAGCACGGCGTCAACGCCCTTGCCTTCAAAAAACTCCTTCGGATCGACAAAAGCGTTAAGCGGCGCGTTCCAGGTCTGCGAAATCAGGAAGTGGCCTCTGTAGTTTCCGCCACGACCGTAGTTGAGCTCAGGGGCCGTGTGGGTGCGGCCGTCGTCGCCAAAGTCACTGTTCGTGAAAACCTCGTCCATCCATTTCTTGAACTGCCAGGGCGGTCCCATCCACCAGGCGGGCGTCTGCACAAACACGAGATCCGCAGCTGCGAGCTTCTTCACCTCGTCTTCCGTCTTCCAGCTCTCGTCTTCAAGACGGGTGACATCCACCTCCCAGCCGGCCCCGGTAAAGAGTTCCGCAGCGCGGTTGGCATAGGTGTGGTTAAGCGTGCCGCCTGCAAAGATGAACTTGATCCCGGCGTCAATAATGAGTACTTTTTTAGCCATTTTTTGTCGAATCAGTCTGTTGTCAGAAATTTACGATGCGGGGCATATTCTAGCGACTTCATTTCGATAAATGTCTAAATGATTGTTTCCAAGTGTAAGGCACTGCGCCGGAAGTGGCTCTTCAGCGCATACGGCGGAGCATGTCGCCGCTGATGCGGCGCACAACGGCGCGAGGAACAAATCGCGAGAGCAGACTGCCGAGCAGGTTAAGCCATCCTGTGACGGCAACGGTCCGGCCGGAGAAAAGTGCCTCGAGACCGGCCTCGACCACCTGAGCGGTATCGGCTGCGTAGCGGTCAAACGGACTGTCTTCGAGCAGGCCGGCACTGGTACCGAACCCGGTGCGGGTGGGTCCCGGGCAGAGCGCCGTGACACTCACCGCGGTGCGCCTGAGTTCTTCGGCGAGCGCTTCGGAGAAGCTGAGCACATAGGCTTTGGTTGCACCGTACACACCCATATACGGGCAAGGCTGGAATGCGGCCGTACTGGCAACATTCAGAATGCGTCCGCTTCCGCTGGCGTGCATGCGCCGTGCGATGGCAACAGCAAGCGCCGTGTGCGAGCGCACATTGAGGTCAATCATGTTCAGGAGACGAGCCTCATCGGCTTCAATCATCGGTCCGAAGGCACCGAAACCGGCATTGTTGATCAGAATGACAGGCTCTTTTGCGTTCGCATCAAGCCACTCGAGCACCCTGGCGGGCGAATCAGCGCAACCGAGGTCAAGCGCGAGCACGTGAGAGGCTGCAGGCAGGCTGTCGCGCAGCGCGTTGAGTTTATCCTCGCTGCGCGCGACAAGAAGACATTCGTAGCCTTTCTCTGAGAGGCGCCGGGCAAATTCCATGCCGATGCCGCTCGAGGCACCGGTAATAACAGCAACAGGAGTCTTCATGGGTGAGGCGTGAGAAAAAAACAGGATAGGCAGAGGGTGGAGCTGCCCTCTGCCGGAGAGAGGACCTGATCAGGCTTTGAAACTCAGCACACCGCGTTTGAGGCGTCCGAGTGCGTCTTCAAGACGGGTTTCCTGAGTGGCCGGATTAAAGCGCAGATAGGCTGCACCGTTACCGCGGAAGGGGCCGCCGGCGGAGATGATCAGCCCTTCGGTTTCACGCAGATGCTTCACGAGCGCGTCTGTATTGGCGGTGATTTCCGAGCAGTCAATCCACACAAGATAGGTGGCCGGCATCAGACGGGCTTTGAGCCCGGGAATTTCCGTGTTGACGAAATCAACCACGCGGCGTTTATGACGGGCGAGCACTTCGCGCAGTTCGTCGACCCAGGCGCCGCCGCGGGTGAAGGCCGCCACGGGTACATCCACGGCAAGCGCCCCGGGGTTGCCGATCTGATCGGCGTGGAAGGCGCGGCTCAGACGGGCGCGCCACTGCGCATTGCCGGTGACCACCGCTGCCGAGCTCATGCCGGGCACATTGAATGTTTTCGAGGGGGAGATAAACGTGATGGAGTGTTCCTCACAGGCCTTGCTCACTGTGGCAAACGGTGTGTACCGGTAGCCGGGATCGACCAGGTCGCAGTGGATTTCGTCATTGAAAATAACGATGTTGTGGCGGCTGGCCATTTCACCGATGGCTGCGAGTTCCTCTTTCGTCCAGATCTGACCGGTGGGGTTGTGCGGATTGCACAGAATCATTGCCTCCACGCCCGGCGTGGCCAGCGTGGCGTCAAGCCGTTCCAGATCGAGAGAGTACACCCCGTCTTTGCAATCAAGCGGGCACTCGAGTGCAATCCGGCCGTTTTCCTCAACAGCCTCATAAAAGCAGTGGTAGACCGGGCTGATCAGAACGACCTTGTCACCGATGGATGTAAAGCGGCGGATTGCACTGTGCAGCGCCGGCATGATGCCGGTGGCAAAGAGCAGGTTTTCACGGGGAATCTCCCAGCCGTAGCGGGTGGACCACCACGTGCGGTATGCATCACGCCAGGTGTCATCGACGCGGGTGTACCCGAAGATGCCGTGTTCGACGCGTTTCTGAAGGGCCTCAATAATGGCGGGCGCGGTCCTGAAATCCATGTCGGCGACCCAGATGGGCAGTTCATCCTCATCAATGAGCCACTTGAGTGCGCGGGTGCCGAAACGGTTGACTTCCGTTTTGAAATCGTAGGTCATCTTTGATCCTCAGGTTATCAGTGAATGGTGGACATCAGCCTCGAAAGTGTGAAGGCAGGTGCGTGACGAAGATTATTTTGCCACTTTTTTTCGGCGGGTATCGTGAGCGGCGGCGGGAAAACAGGTGGTGCAGAGGGGGGCAAGTGTTTGCGGGATAGAGTCAGAGATAGTGTCAAACGGGCGGGAGAAGAGAAAAAGTTCAACGAAAAGAAAAAAGGTATACAGATTATTCAGCGCAATCTGTATACCTTCTACAATATGTCTGACCTGAAACTTTCTGGAAGTCTCTGGTGCCCGGGAAAGGACTCGAACCTTCACGCCCTTGCAGGCGTCAGCACCTGAAGCTGATGCGTCTACCAATTTCGCCACCCGGGCGTCAGACAGGAGGTAATTATGCAGAAGGTTTTTGTGTTTGTCAAGATTGTTTTGAGCAAATTGATAAAAAAAAACGGTGGTTTTTGCCCCGGAATCTTAAAAATACCAAAAACAGGTCATGTGAGATCAAAAGTTGATTCTATTGAGTTACAATAGACCTGATTAATCAAATATACAGAGGCGTTCTGTCTGCTGAGCCGCAGACCGGGTTCGTTTGCGGAGCGTTTCGAAGGTACACAAGAAAAAATGACGACAAAACAGGGTGCTGAGCCCAACTATGATGAGATAACAGCCGCAATCGAGGAGTACCTGTCCGATCAGGTTTACGATAAAACAGTCAAAAGCATAAGAGCCTATCTGAAACAGGAGTACAAGCTTTCGCGCGGAGCGGCCAATGATGTTGTGGTGCGGCTGCGCGAGAATTCGAAATACTACAGCAAAGAGACCCGTGCATTTCTTGGCGGCAGACATCAGGAGCAGATACTGACAATCTGCGGAAGCCGCAACGGGGAATACTCGGCCAGAACGCCCGGAGGTGAGCTTCCGGACATGAGTCCGATATTCAATCCCTACAGTGCGGGCTGTCTGCCCGGTGACCATATTGCCGTGAGACTCTTCAGCGCCAGACATGTGCATTGCGTGCGATGGCTCTCGCGCGGACAGAAACGCTGGGTGTGCAAACTCTATGGGGTGCTGGCACGAAAAGGCACGGTGACCTCCTTCCGTGCAATGCCGCTTGATCCTCTTTCACCGACAGTGATTCACGTTCACTCGGATACCCCGATTGATGTCAAGACACTCAGAAAGGACGCCTTCGAGGTGGAGCTTGACGATCAGTCTCCCGATCTGCAGAAAAAAGGGTGGGGGGAGCCCATGGTGAAGGCACGGTTTCTGCGCAGTGTCGGCAGCCGCTTCGACCCGCTCGGAGAAGTGGCCATTGCGCAGGCTGAATTCGGCATCCCGGTCTCCTTCTCTGAGGGCAGCCTCGCTGAGGTCAGCCGTCTGCCCGAAAACCCGGATGCCGCCAGCATGAAGCACCGAGTGGATCTCCGTGACGTGCCGTTTGTCACGATTGACGGCGAGGACGCACGGGACTTTGACGATGCGGTGTACGCGCAGGCGCTGCCCGCCGGCGGCTGGCGTCTGCTCGTGGCGATCGCTGATGTGAGTTACTACGTCCGGCCCGGCAGCGAACTTGACCGGGATGCCCAGCGACGCGGCACGAGTGTCTATTTCCCGGCCTCTGTTGTTCCGATGCTCCCGGAGGCGCTCAGTAACGGACTGTGTTCGCTCAATCCTGAAGTGGACCGTCTTACGCTCGTGTGCGATGCTGTGCTCGATGCGCTGGGCAATGTAACCGCCTATCAGTTCTATCCGGCGGTTATTCACTCGCATGCCCGCCTCACCTACACCAGAGTCTATGACGCGCTCAGAGGCAATGAGGCGGCGATTAAATCCCTGGGTGAGCGCTGGGGGGATATAGAGACGCTTTATGCACTCTCAAAAGCCCGTCTGGAGCTGCGCAAACAGCGCCACGCGATGGACTTCAGTACCACTGAGAGTAAGGCGATCTTTGACGAGAAGGGGTATATCAGCGGTTTTGAAGACCGCCGCATCAATGATGCCAACCGCCTTATCGAAGAATGCATGCTTGTGGCCAATGTCTGTGCTGCCGAGTTTGTTCTCAAGAAAAAGCGTCTGACGCTGTTCCGTGTTCATGACAAGCCCTCAGAAGACCGGCTGCGTTCGCTGAATGTTGTGCTGCGCAATTTCGGTCTTCCCGCGGTCAGTGCAGATCCGGAAAAACTCTCCGAAGTCATCGGACTGTGTCACGACAGGGAGTTTCTGCAGACGCAGATTCTGCGCAGTATGTCCAGAGCCTGTTACACGCCGGAGAATATCGGACATTTCGGTCTGCAGTTTGAGGCTTATGCGCACTTCACGTCGCCCATCCGCCGTTATCCTGACCTGCTGCTGCACCGCACAATCAAGGGTATTCTCTCGCGGCGCCGTTATGTGCCCGAGCTCCTTGTTGCGGATGCGCAGATGCTCGAGGAGCGCTTCCTGCCGGCTCGTGAGGACAGTGCCTCCCGCCGTGACGCCGTTCCGGCAGCAGCTGCGGCTAGCGGCGCCGGGCTTGAGACCTGGGAGCGGCTCGGACAGCTCTGTTCGGCTGCCGAGCGCCGTGCCGATGAGGCTTCGCGGGCGGTGATGAACTATCTCAAATGTGAATTTTTCCTCAAGTATATAAATACGCAGAAAACCCGCAAATTCAAGGGGGTGGTCACCGGCGTGATCAGTGCCGGGATTTTTGTGCAGATCAAGCCGTTCGGTATCGAGGGCTTTGTGCATGTCTCGCGGCTCGGCTGGGGCTACTACGACTTTGATGAACGGACACAGTCGCTCGAGAGTGACGATGAGGACATCAGCTACCGGGTGGGGGATCATGTGCAGGTGAGTGACCCTGATGTTGATCTGGAAAGCCGCCGGATCAGTTTCAGCTGGTGCAGCCAGCAGGAGCACAGACACGCAAGAAAACGCCAGCCCTGGTAAGAAATCACCGGGCAGATTCAGGTAAAAGAGACCTGTTTCTTATACAATCCAGAGCACTGTGCCCGCTGGAGATTTTTTTCATCCGGGTGCCAGGGCCGCAGCTGCCGCGCCCCGGTGGCGTGCGCTGCGATGCGCACTGCTGAGAGGCTTTTCTGCTGCCCGCCTTTAATACTCTCAAGGAAAACAAAAAGTGAAGAATATGGTTGTCGCCGGGTTTCACGCTGTAGGTGCCCGCCTCAAGCTGAGCCCGGAAACGATTGAATGTGTTTATATCGATCCGACGCGACGCGACAAACGCATGCGTGATATGCGTGAAAAACTCATCGCTGCCGGCATCAAAGTGATGAATGCCGATGCCCGCCGTCTTGACGGCATGGCACCCGATATCCCGCATCAGGGGATTGTGGCGCTGGCCGAGGAAATGCAGGCAATGCTGACGTTTGACGAGCTGCTCGATCAGATCACGCCGGAAACGCTGCTGCTGATTCTTGACGGCGTGACCGATCCGCGCAACTTCGGCGCCTGTCTGCGTGTGGCCGACGCCGCCGGTGTTCAGGCGGTGATCTGTCCGAAGGACCGCAGCGCGCATATGAGTCCCGCCGCGCTCAAGGCTGCCGCCGGAGCGGCTGAATCGGTGCCGGTGGTGACGGTCACGAACCTTGCCGCCTCGATCGTGGAGTTGCGTGACGCCGGTGTGACCGTGATCGGAACGGCCGGTGAGGCTGAACGCAATATTTATGATTTTGATCAGACCGGGGCTTTTGCCTGGGTGCTCGGCGCCGAGGGTGACGGACTGCGTCAGCTCACACGCAAGCGCTGTGATGATCTTGCGGCGATCCCGATGTCGGGTGTGGTCGAAAGTCTGAATGTGTCGGTTGCCTCGGGTATCTGTCTGTTCGAGTCTGCCCGCCAGCGCTTTATGGCTAAAAAAGCCTGAGAGAGATAAAAAAATATGGCCGCTTTTGCACACAGGCGGCCATATTGTGTGTAGAATCCTCTTTTTTCTGTCCTTGCTGCACCAGATCAGACGCCTGGGCAGTTTTTTCCGCAAGGAGGCTAAATGCGTCACTACGAAATTTGCATTATTGTGCACCCTGATCAGAGCGAACAGGTTCCCGCTATGATCGATCGCTACAAAGCTCTCGTCGCCGAACAGGGCGGTAAGATCCACCGCATCGAAGACTGGGGCCGTCGTCAGCTCGCTTACCCGATCGAAAAGCTCGTTAAGGCTCACTATGTTCTCATGAACATCGAATGCAGCTTTGAAACGCTCGCCGAAATCGAAAACGGCTTCCGCTTCAACGATGCTGTTCTCCGCCACTTGACCGTTAAGACCAAGAAGGCCGAAACGGAACCCTCCCCGATGATGAAGTTCGTCGAGAAGGAAGAATCCAAGAAGGCTGCTGCCGCTGCTGAAGAAGTTGCCGATGAAGATCACGGCGATGATGATTCCGGCGAAGAAGAAAACGCCTAATCTGTGACGGATTGTTTGGTGCGGTCAGAAGATCAGCCGGAAGTGAACACTGTCAGACTTCAGGGCAGACTCATTGCAAAAAGTGAGATCCGCTACACACCCGCCGGTATCGAAGTATTCGAAGGAGTACTCGGACATGACGGGGAACAGGAAGAGGCAGGGGTGACAAGAAAACTCCAGATCGAAGTGCAGCTCGTCAGTTTCGGCGAAACAGCACACAGGCTCAACGCTGAGCCGATCGGAAAGGTGTTGACGGTTTCCGGATTTCTGGCTCCCCGGTATCAACGGGGCAAAACGCTGATCGTTCACATTAAAGAATATATTTAAGGAGCTCACCATGGCTTTTGGTGCAAAGGGTAAAGGCATGCGTCGCCGTTCCCAGCAAAATTCGCTTTTCAAGCGCAAGAAGTTCTGCCGTTTCACGGTGGAAGGTGTCGAACAGATCGACTACAAGGATATTGAAACGCTTCGTGATTTCATTCAGGAAAACGGCAAGATCATGCCGGCTCGCCTGACGGGCACGAAGGCTCACTATCAGCGTCAGCTTGATACCGCTATCAAGCGTGCTCGCTTCCTCGCTCTCCTTCCGTATACGGATAACCAGTAATCGCCGGGAGTTGATGAAATGCAAGTTATTCTGCTCGAAAAGATTGTTCACCTTGGCGACCTCGGTGATGTTGTTAAGGTCAAAGACGGTTACGCCCGTAACTTCCTGATCCCCCAGGGTCACGCCAAGCGTGCCACCCAGGCTGCTATCGCTGAATTCGAAACCCGTCGTGCCGAGCTCGAAAAGGCTCAGGCTGAACGTGTTGCCGCTGCTCAGGCCATCGCTGATGTCCTCAACGGCGCTGAAATCACGATCGCTTCCAAGGCTGGTGTTGACGGCCGCCTCTTCGGCTCCGTCACCAACCACGACATCGCTGATGCTGTCGATGCCAAGTACAACCTCCAGATCAAGAAGTCTCAGGTTCGTACCCCGCTCGGCGCCATCAAGGCTGTCGGTGACTATGTCATCACCATCGGTCTGATGACGGACATCACCGCTGACGTGACGGTGAAGGTTGTTGCTGAAGACTAACCGGTCTCCAGACGCGCCTGAACGCGTAGCGAATTAAGAAAGAAGCCGCTGTCCACGCCGGATGGCGGCTCTTTTTTTTCACGTCGGCACTGAACTGGTATGGAAATCTTGGACACCTCTTGGAGAAAAAGTATGACCATACCAG
>OGMW01000798.1_pt1 | contig 31712 bp, 27 predicted proteins | sample 1573281 | NCBI WGS metagenome assembly OGMW01 (sample SAMEA2581907, study PRJEB24529) | metagenome | biome: Human gut stool | place: China | collected 2011 | reverse complement strand
TTCGTGAGTTTATGGCGGAAGAGGATACATGGCCCATTAGTGATGTTTGGTATTACCATGACTGGCATAACCATAAATATGGTGACAAGACTTTTAGTGAACTTTATAAAGAAGGGATGGATCGCAAGTTAGGCCCTTCCGATAATCTGGATGATTTTTGCCGGAAGGCACAATTGATTAATTACGAAAGCCATCGGGCTATTTTTGAAGCATGGAATAGCAAGATGTGGAATGATGCTTCTGGAGTGCTGTTGTGGATGAGTCATCCCGCATGGCCTAGTATGGTTTGGCAGAACTACAGTTCGAATGGGGAAACAGCTGGTGCTTATTATGGCACGCAAAAAGCATGTCGTCCTCTTCATATTCAGATGAGTCTTAATAGTCAGCACAAAGTGGATATTATTAATACTACACTGAAAGAATATCGAAATTTGAAGGTAGGAGTCACAGTTTATGATAAAGTTGGCAAAAAAATACGTTCTTCACAACATAAGGTAGGACAAGTGACAGCCAATGCGCTGACTTCTGTAACACAGTTGGAAGATATAAAAGGACTTCCTGATTTCTGCTGGGTAAAGTTGGTGTTGACAACTAATAGCGGAAAGTTGCTGGATGATAATGTTTATTGGCTCAATCAGAAGGAATGGGACGGAAAGGTCCTGGTTAATTTGCCGGTTTCTTCGGTAGATGTTTCGGTGAAGAACTTCACGAAAAAGACTAATCATTATGAAGGCAGGCTTATTGTGAAAAATCCGGGACAATACCTGGCCGCTGCAATAGCATTGACATTAAGGGATGCAAAAACTAATGCGGCTGTTCGTCCGGCTTATTTTGATGATGGATACTTTTATCTGATGCCGGGAGAATCTAAAGAAGTTTGTTTTCTGGTAGATTGTAAGGAGGGAGTTGATAAACTGCTTTTGCGGGTAGATGGATATAATGTTGAACTGAAAGATATATTGTTGAATAGATAAAGAAAAATATTATGAGTAAGAAATTCTTGATTTTGTTATTTTTGATTCCTTTTCAATTGATGTTTGCTCAGAAAAGTTTATTGAAGGACTTTCCTGAAGGATATACCCCAGAAGAGATAGGCAAACGAATAGCATATCGCTTTTTAACAGAAAAACATGCGCTTCATGTTGGTAAATGGATTGGCTATCCGGAAACCTTCTACTGGAGTGGCGCCTTGCGATATGCTGATGGAGCGAAAGACAAAGAGCTTATTCAACGTTTACAAGAAAAGTTTGATTTCTTGTTTACCGAAGAGAAGATTTTACAACCTATTATGAACCATGTTGATTTGAATATGTTCGGTAGTCTTCCTCTCGAATTCTATTTGGTGACGAAGGATCTGAAATATCGTTATTTAGGTTTGCCTTATGCCGATTCGCAGTGGGAGCTTCCGAGAAATGCGAAACCGCATGAAAAGGAATGGGCAGAAAAGGGTTATTCTTGGCAAACACGTTTATGGATTGATGATATGTATATGATTACCATTGTACAGACACGTGCCTATAAAGTAACGAAGGATAAGAAATATATTGACCGTGCTGCTAAGGAGATGGTGATGTACTTGGATGAATTACAACGTCCGAATGGTCTTTTCTATCATGCACCGGATGTGCCTTATTATTGGGGGCGTGGAAATGGCTGGATGGCTGCCGGTATGGCGGAGTTGCTTCAGTGCCTACCTAAAAAACATAAAGATCGTGCACGCATTATGGAAGGCTATCTCAAAATGATGGAGAGCCTTAAAAAGTATCAGAATCCGGAAGGACTTTGGAATCAATTGATTGACAAGTCTGATTGTTGGACTGAAACTTCTGGTTCAGCAATGTTCACTTTTGCCTTTATTAAGGGTGTTCAAAATGGATGGCTAGATGCAGAAGTTTATGCTCCGGCTACCCGAAAGGCGTGGATGGCTTTAGTGCCATATCTCAATGAAAAAAATCAGGTGGGCAATGTCTGTGTAGGAACGAATAAAAAGAATAGCAAACAGTACTATTATGACCGTCCGCGTCGTACTGGTGATTTTCATGGACAGGGACCTTATTTGTGGTGTGCTGCTGCCCTTATGGAAAAATAATCGTTTCTGTATGGAACTCTAGTTGAGGCTTTGGAGGGAATTTTGCCAAATTGGATAATTTTTTTTATTTATAGCCCAATTTGTTTTATTCAATGTGGAGGATGTTCTTTAACTTTGCCTTAACAATTTAGTACAAATAGAATCAGGCGGGCTGATTCACATTAATGTTTTATATGAGTTTGAAATATTTACTTTGTGGAATGGCTTTTGTAGCATGTGCTACTATTGCTAGAGCTTTTAATAATGTGCCGGAATCGATTTCTGCATCTATTTTCTTGAAAGTTCCAGGGAATGACGCGAAGCGTTATCCATTGACTTTTCAGAAGTCGCAAAATAATAACGGCACTTATTATTTGGAGAATTCGGAAAAGATGCCGTTGACTGTGTCTCAAAACATAGTAGATGGTGATGATGGGGTACGTATTAGTGTGTCTATTACCGCATTGGAAGATATTTACTTTAATTACAATCAGCAGGTGGCAACAGACTTCCGCCATAACGATTGCCTGTTCTATATGCCGGGATTCTGGTATCGGCGTAATCTGCGTTCGCCCAAAGAAGCCCCTTCATTTCATACTTCAGACAGTTGGATTGTAAGTGAAGACAGGTTAAGCGCACCTCTCACCGGGATTTTCTGTGAGAAGAAACAACGTTTTATGACTGTCAACAGACTGGATAAATTTATAAATAACACATTGGCTACTCATCGTGAAGGTGAGATTATTCTCTCGGATAAAACTTCTTTGGGATATACCGGATTTGAAAATAAGGACGGGGTTGCTACTCTTTCTTTCGGCTTTCCTTATCGGGAGGCTCCTAAAAGTTATATCCGTAAATTGACATTAGCTCCGGCTGTAACGGCTTATCAGCATCTTAAAAAAGGAGAGACGATTTTGTTGACTTGGCAAATTACTGAGGGTGAAGCTAAGGATTACTCTGATTTTGTGCGCCATACTTGGGAATATTGTTATGATACATATTTGCCTAAGCCTGTAGATACTCCCTATTCAATTGAATATATGAAGCAGACTCTTAGCCAATTCTTCGTAAGTAGTTTTGTAGATAAATATCCGTTGGTATATAATTCGGGTATACATCTTAGAACAGATGCGTGTACAAGTAATGGGCAGGCAGAAGTCGGTTTTATAGGGCGTGTTCTTCTGAATGCATTCAATGCCTGGGAATATGGTTGGGAATGTAACCGGGAAGATTTGAAGGCTAACAGTGCCAAAATATTCGACAGTTATTTGAAGAATGGTTTCACGGAAGCAGGCTTTCTCAAGGAATCGGTAAATTATGACAAGAACTTTGAGGATCCTGTTCATAGTATCCGTCGTCAATCGGAAGGACTTTATGCAATTTTTCATTTCCTGGCTTATGAAAAAGAAAAAGGTCGTAAGCATCTGGAATGGGAACAACGATTGAAAAACATGTTGAACATGTTTCTGCAATTGCAAAATGCTGATGGTAGTTTTCCACGAAAGTTCCGTGATGACTTCTCGATTGTAGATAAAAGCGGAGGAAGTACTCCTTCGGCTACATTACCTTTAGTCATGGGATATAAATACTTTAAGGATAAACGTTACTTGGATAGTGCTAAGCGGACTGCGGATTATTTGGAGAAAGAACTGATTTCTAAGGCCGATTATTTCTCGTCTACTCTTGATGCGAATTGCGAAGATAAAGAAGCGTCACTTTATGCTGCAACTGCTACCTATTATCTTTCATTAGTTACTAAAGGGGAGGAACATAAGCATTATGCTGATCTGACGAAGCAAGCCGCTTATTTTGCATTATCGTGGTATTATTTGTGGGATGTTCCTTTTGCTCCCGGACAGATGCTGGGTGATATTGGTTTGAAAACACGTGGCTGGGGAAATGTTTCGGTAGAAAATAATCATATCGATGTGTTTGTATTTGAATTTGCCGATGTACTTCGTTGGTTATCGAACGAATATAAAGAATCCCGTTTCTCGAACTTCGCAGAAGTGATTTCAACCTCTATGCGACAGTTATTGCCTTATGAAGGACACATGTGTGGCATTGCCAAGGTGGGTTACTATCCGGAAGTTGTTCAACATACCAGTTGGGATTACGGGAAGAATGGCAAAGGATATTATAATGACATTTTCGCACCCGGATGGACTGTTGCTTCTTTATGGGAATTATTTACTCCTGGGCGTGCCGAGATTTTCTTAGAAAAATAATTTAAATTGCTGGTATAGGGTCTCTTAAAGTATGAATAAACTCTTTTGTTCGTTATTGTTCTATTGTTTATCTGTTTCTCTTTCTAATGAAAGGGAAACGGATAATTCGCTTTTATTCGAGCAGGCAAATGAGTCATCTATGTTGATAATAGAGGACCGTTTACCTATTGCCGATCCTTATGTGTTGTTTTATGAGGATAAGTACTATGCGTACGGTACTCGCACAAATGGCTTTGAGGTTTATATTTCTGATGATTTAGAGCATTGGAGACGTGGGGATAGACTGGCTTTGTCACCGCAAGACTCTTGGGGGACAAAGTGGTACTGGGCCCCTGAGGTGTATTATATAGAGTCAGAGAAGAAGTTTTATATGTTCTATACGGCAGATGAGCATATTTGTGTTGCCACTTCTGATAGTCCGGAGGGGCCTTTTGTGCAGGATGAAAAGAAGCCGGTCAGAGAAGAAAAAGGCATTGATGCTTCGTTGTTTATGGATGATAATGGCAAAGCTTATCTTTATTTCGTTCGTTTTACGGAAGGCAATGTGATTTGGGGGGTGGAGATGAACTCCGATTTGAAAAGTGTCAAAGAAGAGACTTTGAGAGAATGTATAAAGGCTGATGCCAGTTGGGAGTTACAGCAAGCTAAAGTAGCGGAAGGTCCCTCACTTCTTAAAAGAAACGGGGTATATTATTTGATTTACTCTGCTAATCATTTCAGAAGTCAGGATTATGCGGTGGGATATGCAACAGCTACCTCTCCGCTAGGCCCTTGGAAGAAATATGACGGGAATCCTATTTTGTGCAGAGATAAGGATGTGGCTGCAGGATTGGTTGGAACAGGGCATGGAGCACCTTTTTTATGCAGGGATGGAAGTTACAAATATATTTATCATGCTCATTCGAGCGTAAATCATGTAGAACCACGTACCTCATATTTGAATGATTTGATTTTTGGAGATGATGGAGTGATTTCTATTGTGGGAAATGTTATTAAACCTGTAGTAGAATCATCTGAATAAAGATTGTGCCGATAACTTAGCTTCTTTGATCTATCAAGAGCAGTAAGTTATATCTAAATACTATAAATAGACAAATAGATTATTATGACTTCAAGAAGAGATTTTCTTAAAAAAGCAGGGTTACTCACTGCATCTTTTGCTGTCCCTGCTCTTAATGCGCAAGGGGAAACAGTGCAATCTAAGATACGTTTAAAGAACACAAAGATTGCGGTGGATGATCGCTGGGATGTTATTGTAATTGGTGGAGGACCTGCCGGGTGTACTGCTGCGATTTCTGCGGCCCGGGAGGGAGCTAAGACTTTATTGATTGAGGCAATGGGACAACTTGGCGGTATGGGAACAGCAGGTATGGTTCCCGCATGGTGTCCATTCTCTGATGGCGAAAAGATTATTTATCGAGGCTTGGCGGAAAAGATATTCGAAGCATCGAGAAAAGGAGTGCCTCATGAGAGAAAGCAAAAACTGAATTGGGTGAATATAAATCCTGAATATTTGATGCAGGTTTACGATCGGATGGTCGCTGAATCGGGAGCAAAAGTCCTTTTCTTCTCGAGGGTTGCTGCTGTTGAGATGTCAGCTGATGATACGGTAGATGCTATCATTGTAGCAAATAAATCCGGGCTTGTTGCATTCAAAGCAAAAGTATTTATTGATGCGACGGGAGATGGAGATGTGGCTACTTGGGCAGGTGCTTCATTTAAAAAGGGAGGTGAGGATGGTATACTGCAAAGTTCTACTTTGTGCTTCTCGTTTGCCAATGTCGATAGCTATAACTACAATCTCATAGGTCCTTCATTGCATACGAGTAACAAAAATAGTCCTATCTTTGACGCGATTAAGTCCGGGAAATATCCATTGATTGGTAAACACTTCAATAGTAATCTGATTGGTCCGGATGTGGTACAATTTAACGCAGGACATATTGATAATGTTGATTCGACTGACCCATGGGCCACTACGCGAGCAATGGCTACCGGTAGGCAAATCGCTGAACAATACTTGGAGGCACTGAAAGAACTTCAGCCTAAGGCTTTTGGTAGCGCTTTTGTTGTAAAGACTGCCTCCTTGTTGGGGGTTAGAGATAGTCGTCGGATTGAAGGGGATTATACGTTTACTTTCCAAGATTGGTTGGAGCGTAAAACATTTGAAGATGAGGTCGGACGTAATTGTTACTATATTGATGTTCATAAACCGGGGCATAAAGAGACGCGTTACAAAAAAGGTGAATCTCATGGAATCCCTTATCGTTGTTTGACTCCTAAAGGTCTGAAGAATCTATTGACCGCCGGACGCTGTATTTCTACTGATGAAGAAGCTTTTGGAAGCTTACGAGTGATGCCACCTTGTCTGGTGACTGGTGAAGCTGCCGGAATGGCTGCGGTACATGCTATCAAACAAACAAAGAATGATGTTCATAAGATTGATATCGGTTTTCTACGTAAAAGATTAAAGGAAGAAGGACAATATTTGTTATAAATGAACATTTATGAAAGTAGATATCTGCCCGGTTAGTATATAAATATATCCAATCATTTACTAATCGGGCAGTCTGTTTTTATGCTAATTTTTCCTTTTATTAGTTCCTAAAAAGAACACGCAACGTTTTAAATTCTAAAGAATCTGGCTGTTGCCGAACTTTTTATATTTTTGCGCTGTTTTGAATTAATATTTAGACAATGTAAAGGTAAAAAGAAATGGCATCAATAAAGTTATTACTTAATAAGCAGAGAATGCTTAATGATGGTAGATTTCCTTTAGTATTTCAAATAATTCATCGAAGACGGAAAGTTCTTTACTATACAAAATATCGTATATTTCAGCAACAGTTTAATAATGAATCGAGGGAGGTTGAATTTTGTGAGTCTTCTGCCTATTCAATGAAAGAAATAAGGGAAATCAATCGTGAGTTAAAGCGGGAGTATAAGAAATTAAAGAACCGGATTGCGGAATTGGAAAAGAAAAATGAGTTGTATTCTGTAGATGATATTATAGAACCAGAAAAGAAAAGAAATCGCCACTCTTACAATCTTCTTCAGTATATAAACATGCAGATCGCATATAAGAAAGCGATAGGAAAAGACGGGATTGCGGCAGCCTACCATAGTACAGGTGTTTCTTTGAAGAAATATCTGAATATGGTTTTGGTACGTAAAGCGGATATTGGAATGGAAAAGGTAGACTGTCGATTTGTAGCCGGATATGAAGATTGTTTATATGCGCAAGGGTTAGCAAGGAATACGATTAACTACTACTTGCGCAATTTCCGGACCATTTATAATTCTGCTATCCGTCAGGGATATAAGCCTAAAAATGAGAATCCTTTCGCTTATATTCAAACCAAACCTTGTAAGACCATAAAGCGTGCTATCAATAAGGATGATATGAAAGAGTTATCCTCGGTGTCTCTGCCTGTTTATTCGGGGATGGACATTGCGCGCGATTTGTATTTGTTTGGTTTTTATGCTCAAGGAATGGCTTTTGTCGATATTGTGTTTCTAAAAAAGAAGAATATACACGATGGTATATTAAGCTATCAGCGGCATAAATCCAATCAGTTGATTCATGTTGTAATCACTCCTCAAATGCAGGTCTTGATTGATAAATATGCGAATGACAGTGAATATGTATTCCCTGTGATAGACCCCTCTTCGTCTACGACTGTGTACGATCAATATCGCCTGGCTTTAGGAAGAATGAACCGGCATCTGAAAAAGATAGCCTCCCAGTTGCATATGAATGTTCGATTGACAACTTATACTGCCCGACACACTTGGGCCACATTGGCAAGGGAGAGTGGTGCCCCTATATCTATTATTAGTGCAGGATTAGGGCACACTTCAGAAGAGATGACGCGGGTGTATCTGAAGGATTTTGATCAGGAGGCTCTGGCGAAGATAAATCGTATTGTTACGAATTTGTTATGATATAGAATGAAAAAATGTTCTTTAAATTTTGCATAGTTCATATTAATAATCTATATTTGTGGACCATATCTATTTTGTAATAGAGAGTATATCAGTGACTTAATGAGATCGATACTGCAAAATAAGACGATTTATTGCAAATAAACACTATCAAAAAGTACGATAATATTCTCCTTTTATACAGTACTGAATTTTCTTCTCATAAATCACAGATTTCTGCCTGGTGACGCTCTATTAATTGTTTTGGAGTACATTGAAACTGCTGTTTGAAGTATCGATATAGTTGAGCCTCTGATTCGAAATTACATACTTCTATTAGTTGTTTCACGCATATACCCGGTTCTGTGACTTTCCCTAGGATACGCTTATTTAGTTGTTTCATCATCCATTGCTTAGCAGTCATTCCGAACTCTTCTTTGAATTTGATGAAGAATCTGGTTCTTCCTATATTTGACTGTGTAATCAGTTCATCCAAATTGCTTACTTTGGTATAGTTCTGCATGACAAAATCCCTGAACTCTAATTCTTTCCCGATAATAGGGTGGAAAAGGGTACCTATTTCTTCTTTCTTATAGAAACCTCTGAGCAAAAAGAAAAATTCACGTTGTATTACATCGTGCAGATGTTTGCAATTCAATTCATTTTTTAAACAATGAATTACTGTCTCTAAAAAAGGCATTAATGGATAACGAATAGGAATAGGGGCAAAATTATACTCCATATCCGCACAGATAGAAGTTAAACCCTGAAACAATAACTTATCACAGTTACTTTGGGGCATATCAAAAGCCATGGCTAACATCTGTGATTTAGCTTTTGCAGAAATCTTCACCATGGATGATTTGGGTAATATCACCATCTCGTTGCTATGAAATGTATGATTACAGTATTGATTACAATACACAGAGAAATCACCTTTTAAAAAGAACAAAAGATAATTTTTATGAGCATACTCTTCTTCTATGCTTGTCCCCTCATCAAATTTAATATATTTGAATCCGGTAGATGTGTCTGTCATGTAATTTTCGCATGACAAATGTTCTCTAAAGTAAAGTAATCCATTGGTTGATTGTTTTGTTTTCATATCCTCCCTTTTTAATGGTACAGAAGCGATCTTAGTTTAAGATGCTTCATAATTTGTTCAGTATATTATTATATAATATGGTTATATTCAGAGTATTATGATTTAAATGATTTCATTCTATTGTTTGTTTTTGTAGTATGAAACATTATATGAAGAACTTTTCTTTATATAAATCATTATTAATCAGATAAATACTGCTATTTTATAAATCCTTAATCTCTATTACAAAATAGAGATGAATAGTCTGGGTAAACAGCATGTGGCTTAATATTCTGTTTATTAATAGATTAACTAGACGACTGCAGCTAAGGGTATGTAAGGAAAATGCCTGAATAGACATTTAATATTTAATAAAGGATAGGTATTTGAGAATATTTATTTGTTGAGAAAAGTAGAGAGAAGAAATGAATTATTTTTTAATAGCGGTACTATTTATTTTTGCAGTTTTTATGGGGTGGGTTATCACTCCACAAATTTTACTGGTAGCTTTTCGAAAACGTCTGTTTGATTCTGTAGGTGGTCGTAAGGTTCATAATGGTGTTGTACCTCGTTTGGGTGGAGTTGTATTTGCTCCGATACAATGCTGTTTATTGGTGGCCTCTATGTTTTTCATATATAAGTCAGGTATAACAGTCTATGCCCAAGATCCATTTACCATACTTTTCCAATTTTTGTTATTGATGGCCGGATTGCTGATTCTGTCTATGGTTGGTATTGTGGATGATTTGATTAGGATTGACTATCGCAAGAAATTTATGGCTCAAATCATTAGTGCTTCATTTTTTCCGCTTTCCGGTCTTTGGATAAATGATTTATACGGTCTGTTGGGGGTTACGTTCTTGTCTCCCTGGATTGGTGTTCCATTGACGATATTTGTGGCTGTTTTTATAATAAATGCCATTAACCTGATTGATGGCATAGACGGGCTTTGTTCCGGCTTGGTAGCGATAGGTGCCCTTATTTTCGGCTTTTTATTTATTTATGGCGGTGCGTGGTTGCATGCAGCTTTTGCCTTTATTACAGCAGGGATATTGTGCCCTTTCTTCTATTATAATGTATTCGGCAAGTCAAAAGGTAAACAGCGGATTTTTATGGGAGATACGGGTAGTCTGACGCTAGGGCTTTCTATGGCTTTTTTAGCAATTAGTTATGCGATGAATAATCCGTTGATTAAACCTTTTTCGGAGGGAGCGATCGTATTGTCTTTTGCTACACTGATTGTACCTCTTTTTGATGTAGTTCGTGTCGTCTGGATACGTTATCGTCATCATAAACCTATTTTCATGCCCGATCAGAATCATATACATCACAAGTTTTTAAGATTGGGGGTATCTCATCACATTGCGATGATCCTTATTCTGATTCTGGCACTTTTATTCAGTTTCTTCAATATTATTGCGGTGCAGTACGTAAGCAATAATATCGTGATTTTTATAGACATTGTAGTATGGATTGCTTTTCATTTGTGGATGGACAGACTAGAGCTGATTCGGGCAAAACATGGAATAGCAAATAATTAAGATAAGTGATATGAGAATAGCTATTATTGGTGGTTCCGGGTTTGTAGGAAGTCGTTTGATAAGTTTGTTGCAGGCTATTCCTGATAGTAAGTTACTGAATATTGACAAGCAACCGAGCAAGCTCTATCCTGACATAACAGAAATAGCAGATGTACTTGATGTACGGAAGTTGACGGAGTTGCTGGCAGGAATGGAAGTAGTTGTTTTATTGGCTGCCGAACACCGGGATGATGTGACTCCTACATCACTTTATTATAAGGTAAATGTAGAGGGAATGCATAATACACTTCATGCGATGAAAAGTAATGGCATTTCCCGGTTAATATTCACCAGTTCTGTAGCCGTTTATGGTTTGAATAAGAGCAATCCTACAGAATTGCATCCCACTGATCCATTTAATGATTATGGTCGTAGTAAATGGCAGGCGGAGTGTGCATTGCAGCAGTGGTATACTACTCATCAGGATTGGAATATTAATATCCTGCGTCCTGCGGTTATTTTTGGAGAGGGTAATAGAGGGAATGTATTTAATTTGCTTCGTCAGATAACCTCCGGGCGCTTTCTGATGGTAGGCACTGGTGAAAATCGGAAATCAATGGCATACGTCGGTAATGTCGTTTCTTTTATAACTTTCCTGATTAGAAATAGCAGACAGGGATATAACGTATTCAATTACATTGACAAACCGGATTTTACAATGAATGATCTGATATATCATGTTGGAAATGCGTTGGACAAGCATATTCCTACTGTGCGTTTTCCTTATTGGCTGGGGATGTTGGGTGGCTATGGTTTCGATCTGCTTGCCAGGATAACAAGGAAAAAACTATCGGTGAGTTCTGTTCGCGTAAAAAAGTTCTGTGCAGTAACACAATTTGATTCTGTCAGGCTGCAGGAATCTGGCTTCAAACCAATTTTTACATTGGAAGAGGGATTGACCCGTACGTTGCAATATGAATTTGGTTCTGAAGATAAAAAAAGTTATTGATTGACAAATTGAACTTTTCGTCTTGAAAGACAAGCGGAAAGGACTGAATATAAATATATGTTTTTTTGAGGTAGCCATCCATTATGTGACTGGCGGGAGCGGAGCGCGCTTGGAGGTTACCTCTTTTTACAGGTATGAATCGTTGTAATTGAAATAGTTATTATGGGTGAAAAAGTAAGGAACTGGCTAGTGGTATGTGTACAGAGTAACAGGGAGAAGAAGACTTATGAGCGTCTTACGGCACTGGGCTTCGAAGCTTTTCTTCCTTTGCAGGAAGAGATGCATCGTTGGAGTGACCGTAACAAGAAAGTACAGCGGGTGGTTATTCCTATGGTTGTTTTTGCACGGCTGGCTTCTACCGAATATATCCAGGCTCTGCGGCTTCCTTCTGTGAATCGCTTTATGGTATTGCGTGGAGAGAGTACTCCTGCTTTAATCCCGGATTCCCAAATGGAACGTTTTCGTTTTATGCTCGATTATTCGGAGCAGGCAGTTGAAATGTGTTCCGAACATCTTCAACCGGGAGAACAGGTGAAAGTTATTAAAGGCCCGCTTACAGGGCTGACCGGAGAATTGATGACGGTGGATGGGAAAAGTAAAGTGGCGGTTAGAATCAATATGTTGGGAGCTGCACTGGTAGAAGTGGCGGTCGGCTTTGTAGAAAGGCTATGATGACGCTTGATGCGTAGGTTGCCTGATACATTTCGTACAGTTGAAGGAACAGCTTTGGTTGATGAAGTATATATAATTAGTACATGAGTTTTATGAATGAGAGTCAAATAACCGTTACGTCACCTTTGATGCCTTCATTGGAGGAATTCAATATTTATCTGCAAGATATATGGCAGCGCAAATGGATAACGAATAACGGCTGTTATCATGATCTGTTGGAGAAAGCATTGGCTGAATATTTGAAAGTCCCGTATATCAGCCTGTTCACAAATGGCACTTTACCTCTAATCACTGCTTTACAGGCGTTGCGGATTACCGGCGAAGTGATAACCACCCCATATAGTTTTGTAGCGACTTCCCATTCTTTATGGTGGAATGGTATTCAACCGGTGTTTGTAGATGTTAACCCTGTGACTTGCAATCTGGATCCAGGTAAAATAGAAGCTGCCATTACTCCTAAGACCACTGCTATAATGCCGGTGCATGTATATGGGATGCCCTGCGATTCGGAAGCCATCCAGGCGATTGCCGATAAATATAATTTAAAAGTGATTTATGATGCGGCTCATGCATTTGGGGTGGAAGTGGATGGCAAGTCTGTATTGGAAGCTGGTGATATGAGTATATTAAGCTTTCATGCTACAAAAGTGTATAACACGATTGAGGGGGGAGCTATTGTTATGAGGGATGAAAAGACCAAGAAACAAATAGATCATCTGAAAAATTTTGGCTTTGCCGGTGAAACCGAGGTCGTTGCTCCGGGGATTAATGGTAAGATGGATGAAATCAGAGCAGCTTATGGACTGTTAAATTTGAAGCAGGTAGATGCTGCTATCTCCAGCCGTCGGCATATCGCTGATATGTATCGAAAAGCGTTGTGCAAGGTAGAGGGAATAACCTTTATGAAAGATGTGGAAGGAGTCCGGCATAATTATTCTTATTTTCCCATATTTGTAGATGCAGAAAAATATGGGATGACGCGCGACGAGCTCTACTTCAAGATGAAAGAATATCATATATTGGGACGGAGATACTTTTATCCGCTAATTAGTACTTTTTCTACTTATAGAGACTTGAAAAGTGCCAATCCGGATAATTTACCTTGTGCAGTGCAGTTGGCAGAGAGTGTAATCTGCCTGCCCATATATGCAGGATTGGAGGAGGAGAATATAGAGCGGATAACAAGTCTGATTGCCGGGGGATAAAATGGATAAGAGACAGAAGAAGATTTTGATGCTCGGCGGATTACGTTATTTGCTTCCCGTTATTCAGGCCGCTCATGAGTTGGGATATTATGTAATTACTTGTGATTATTTGCCGGATAATATAGCTCATAAATATTCTGATGAATACCACAATATAAGTATTGTTGATAAGGATGCTGTGTTTTCGCTGGCTCAAAAGTTGCAGATTGATGGCATTATGTCTTTTGCCGTGGATCCCGGTGTTGTTACTGCTGCTTATGTAGCGGAGAAGTTAGGTCTGCCTGGCTCTCCGTATGAGTCGGTAAAAATATTGCAGGATAAATCTCTTTTCCGTCAGTTTTTGACTGAATTTGGTTTTAACACTCCTTTCTCGAAAGGATATGCTACCGAAGAGGAGGCTCTGGCGACTATAAATGAGTTTTCATGGCCTGTTATTGTGAAACCGGTAGACTCTGCCGGAAGTAAAGGAGTAACCCGTGTAGATCATATACAACATTTGTCTGAAGCAATTCGAAAAGCAAGGAATCATTCAGCCTCCTGTCGTTTTATCATTGAAGAATTTATAGAAAAGAAAGGATATTCTTCAGATTCGGATGCCTTTTCTGTAAACGGGGAGTTGAAATATATATCTTTCTCCGATCAGAGGTTTGATGCTAATGCTGTCAATCCTTATACTCCTGCAGCTTTTAGTTGGCCGTCTACAATGGACTATGAATATCAACAGGAATTGACAACCGAAATTCAGCGTTTATTGAAGTTGTTGAATATGGGTACCTCGGTTTACAATATAGAAACGTGTGTAGATAAAAACGGTAAGGCGTATATCATGGAAGTTTCTCCCCGGGGAGGAGGAAACCGTCTGTCGGAGATGTTACGTTTAGCAACAGGTGTCGATTTGATTAAAAATTCTGTGCGTGCAGCAGTTGGGGATGAAATTGCAGATATACGCGAAGCTGAATACAATGGCTACTTAGGAGAACTGATTTTACATGTGAATGAATCAGGAGTTTTTGATAAAATAGAGATTGATAATCAATTGGAAAAATATGTTTTCGAACTTGACGTCTGGGTAAATAAGGGGGATACTGTACAACCATTTGCAGGTGCCGGTGGGACTTTAGGAACCTTAGTGGTTCAATCTAAAGAGAGGGAAGAACTTACTGGATTCATAGACCATATCGATCAATACGTCAATGTTGTTGTGCATTGAGCAGTTTGTCTATAAAATGAGTGAAGAATGAAAGCTTTTAATATCGTGGTGTGTGCTTCCGGAGGAGGAGGAAACTTCCGTTCGTTGATAAATCATCAATCGAGTTATGGCTATCATATCTCATTGCTGATTGTAGACAGGGAATGCAAAGCTATTGACGTAGCGAAGGAAAATAATATTCCCTGTATTGCTTTGGAGAAGAAATCCCTGGGTGATTCCTTTTTTGAAGAGTTCGACAAAGCGATTCCCCAAGATATCAATCTGATCGTTCTGGCTGGTTTCTTTCCTATCATTCCTCAATGGATTTGTGATAAATGGGAACGGAAAATAATCAATACACATCCATCATTGTTGCCCGAATATGGTGGTAAGGGAATGTACGGGGTTAAAGTGCAGGAAGCAGTTTTGAGGAATCGTGAGAAATACGCCGGATGTACGGTTCATTATGTAAATGTAGGGATAGACACCGGAGAAATCATATTTCAAAAAAAAATATACGTACAAGAAAATGAATCGGCTTGGGAATTGGGAGGGAGAGTTTTCAATGAAGAAATAAAGTTGCTTCCGTTAGCTGTAAAAAAGATCCGTGAAGAACAACTCCGGTTGGCGTTAGATACAGTTTCAGATATGAAACCAAGTCCATTAGTCAGTATTTGTTGCCTGACTTATAACCACGCTCCTTATCTCCGTCAATGCCTGGATGGATTTATGATGCAGGAAAGAACTTTTCCGATAGAGATATTGATTCATGATGACGCCTCTACGGATGGAACACAGGATATCATTCGGGAGTATGAGGAAAAGTTTCCGGATATTATAAAACCCCAATATCAGACAGAGAATCAGTATTCGAAAGGAAAAATGGTAGAAGTCTATAATTATTTTCGTGCCGAGGGCAGATATATAGCACTTTGTGAAGGAGATGATTACTGGACAGACCCGCGGAAACTACAAAAGCAGGTTGATTTTTTGGAGAGCCATCCTGATTATGTGATGTGTTCACATCGATACAGAATCTATTTTCAGCAAGAACAGAGGATGAATGATGAAATCACTCCTATCGCTGATTTGTCGGATGGAATCTCTTTCGATTTATCTTTTCTGGTGCGCGGAGGATGGGTAGCCCATCCATTGAGTGTTGTTTTCCGGAAATCGGTGCTGGATTTGGATGCATATTCAAAATATGCAATGAGCATCGATGCTATTTTATTCTATACTCTCCTGAAAAAAGGGAAAGGATATTGCATGCCTGATGTAATGGCTGTATACAGGGTACATGATACAGGTGTGTGGTCTGGTCTTAATCTGAATGACCAGCGATTATTCTCTATAAAAGCAAGAAGGATAATTTATGATATTGAACGTACGGACGAAGCGGCATTATTCGTTTTATCACAATTCTCCCGCCCGATGGGGCGAACTTTGATTTTAAAAAGATGCGGTCTGTTTGTAAAACTCACGAAGATACTCATCAGCCATTTTGGAGTATGCTGTATATCGAGAATGTGGTTTAACAGATTATTCCTGAATAAAAGATTATGTGTGAATGAGTTGAATCAGATAGAAGATTTCCGTAAAAGCAAGAAAAGAAGAAGGTAGTATGTGTCTAATAAAACAAATTTCTGGAAAATGAATATAGCATTGATTATAGCAGGAGGTTCCGGCAACAGGATGGGACAGGATATTCCTAAACAATTTATACACGTGAATAATTGTCCTGTCATTGTACATACCATGCTGGCTTTTCAAAAACATCCGGATATAACTTCTATTGCAGTTGTCTGTTTGGGTGGATGGGAAACTGTTTTGCATTCGTATGCCCATCAGTATAATGTGACAAAATTACGCTGGATATTTCCGGGTGGTGGCAATGGGCAGGAATCGATAGCCAATGGTATATATGGATTAAGAGAGAATGGTGTGAAAGAAGACGATCTGGTTCTGATCCATGATGCCGTCCGTCCTTTGGTATCACAAGGTATCATATCTTCTAATATTGCCATTTGCAAACAGTATGGATATGCCATCACCGGAATCCAATGTCGGGAGGCTATTCTGGAGAGTGACGATGGCTTTTATTCTACAACGAGTATTCCTCGTGACAAGTTGATCAGGACACAGACCCCCCAGACATTTCGGTTAACGAACATCATAAAATCCCATGAGGAAGCACGGCAAAAAGGAATACGGAACTCTGTGTCTTCATGTACTCTTCTGGCAGAACTGGGAGGATATGAGATGCACATCGTTCCGGGAGAAGAGAGAAATATCAAGATTACCACTACGGAAGACCTCGAGATATTTAAGGTTCTGATGCAGACATCAAAAGAGGATTGGCTGAAATGAGTACTTATTATGAAGATATCAGAAGAGTGAAAGACCTCGATTTACCGTGGAACACTCTGGATGAGACAAATATTCTAATTGTCGGCGCTACGGGATTAATAGGGAGAGCACTGGTGGATGTACTGATGCAGTTGCCGCACAGAAACTTTCATCTTTATGCAGGAGTACGTGATTTAGTTTATGCGCAGAATTGCTTTGTAGAGTATAAGGATGAGGCTGCTTTTACTATTCTTTCCTATGATGTAGTAATGCCGATGCCATTTGATATGGATTTTCATTATATCATCCATGCGGCGAGTTATGCTGCTCCTGGTGCATTTAAGAATGATCCGGTGGGGGTTATCAAGGCGAATATTTGGGGAGTCGATCATCTGTTTTCTTATGGAATACAACATCATTTGCGGAAGCTTTTGTATGTATCTTCCGGTGAAGTCTACGGAGAAGGGAATGGCACTCCTTTCCATGAAGAGGATAGTGGTGCTTTTGACTGGTTTTCTTTGAGAGCATGCTATCCGTCAGCAAAACGGACTGCTGAAACGTTATGTGTATCCTATGCCTCCCAATATCAGATAGAAACTTCTATCGTGCGTCCCTGTCATATTTATGGTCCTTTTTTTACCCCTAAGGACGATCGTGCTTATGCACAATTTATACGGAATGTAGTAGCCGGAGAAAATATCGTATTGAAAAGTCACGGATTGCAACAACGTTCCTGGTGTTATGTTGTGGATTGTGCTTTTGCCATTCTTCATGTGTTGTTGAAAGGAGAAAACGGGAATGCCTATAATATTGCTGATAGCCAGGCGAATGTCAGTATCCGTGCGTTTGCAGGAATAATCGCATCGAAAGGTGGATTGGAGGTTGTATTTGAATTACCTGGGCAAACGAGGGAGAATCCCATCATATCACAGGCTTTTTTTGCTACTGAAAAGATAAACGATCTGGGATGGCATCCTCAATGGAGTCTGGAAGAGGGAATTTCGCATACACTTAACACTTTGGTTGGGACCTAAAAAACTGTTTGATGAGAAAAATTCATCGATTACTGCCTTCATGCAGGCGAGGGTACTTCAAATACCTCTATCTGTGTACTCTGAACTACAAGATCCGTAAAATCAGACGAAAAGAGACGATAAGAGTATTATTTGCTGTAGCAGAGAGTGCGACCTGGAAAAATGATAGCCTTTATAGGGCGATGCTGATACATCCCGGATTCACGCCGTTAATTCTGGTCCTGCCGGATGAGCAAAAAGAAGAGAGTTTAAAGCGGGAGGGAGTGGATACCTGTTTTGATTTTTTTCGTAACAAAGGATATGCTTGTAGCTATCCTTATGAAAATGGCAAACTAATCAACATTCGAAAAACACTGAATCCGGATATCATTTTCTATCAGAAGCCCTATACCTATTATCCTGAAAGCTTTCTATATCGTAGGAATCTGAATGCCTTGTTTTGCTATACAAATTATGCTTTTCACAGTCTTCTGGCAGACTGGGCTAATAAGAATGATTTCTTTCAACTGGTGTGGCAGAACTACTATGAGAATGAATCAGCATTTACTGATTTGAAAAGGAAATACCCGGAAGCGGCTTCCAACATAGTAGTGACCGGGTTACCTATTACGGACTTGTTTCTGCATGAAAATCACGAAGACAGATGGAAGAAAACAGATAAAAAGTACAAGCGGATTATTTGGGCGCCTCATTTCTCCATATCCGATGGCGGATGTTTGAATTATTCCACTTTCTTATCCGTAGCAGAAGAAATTCTGGACTTTGTGAAAACGACCTCTTTACCTGTTCAGATAGCTTTTAAACCGCATCCACTCTTGAAAAGCCAACTGTATGATTATCCCTCCTGGGGAAAAGAAAAGACTGACTGGTATTACTCTGAATGGGAAAAACAGCCGAACAGCCAGTTGGAGACCGGTGAGTATGTTGACTTATTCATGACTTCGGATGCGATGATTCACGATTGTGGCTCTTTTACGATAGAATATCATCATACTTTGAAACCGGTGATGTATCTTGTCAATGGAAAAGAGCACACCGGAATGATGAACTCCTTTGCAAAGGAGGCTTATACGCTGCATTATAAGGGAACGGACATTTGGGATATCCGGCATTTTATTGAGAATATAGTTTTGGGAGGCTCTGATTATCTATTGGAAAAAAGAAAGGCATTTTTTGAAACCTATCTGGTACCTCCGCATCAGCAATCAGCAGCAGAAAATATGATTCAATCCATCCTGGGGGCAGGACATTATGCAGAAAAAAACAGAAACAAATAGCGAAATCCGCTCTCTGGGATTTTCCGGTGTCAAATGGGCCTCGATCGGACGGTTCTCTTCGCAAGGAATCAGTTTTGTTTTAGGACTCATTCTCGCCCGGTTGCTCTTGCCATCAGATTACGGTATGCTGGGGATGCTTGGGGTATTTACCGCGTTTACAGGTTCCTTTATTGATTGCGGTTTCGGTTCAGCCCTGATACGCAAGTTGAATCGTACGGAAATTGATTGTTCTACCGTATTCTATTATAATCTGGCGACGAGTCTACTGGTATATGGTATTCTGTTTTGTAGTGCCCCTTTTATAGCAAATTTTTATAAACAGCCTTTATTGACAGATGTAACTCGAATTGTCTGCCTGACGATACCGATAGGAGCTTTCTGTTCCGTACATAGCAATATCCTGTATTGTCAGTTAAGATTCAAGGATATTGCTGTTGGTAACATATTGGCTACTATTCTTTCAGGCAGTGTAGGACTACTCCTGGCTTATAATGATTATGGGGTCTGGGCACTGGTATGTCAGGGGATTGTAGCTTCTTTGGTGAATTGCGGATATCTTTGGCGAGTTTCCTCCTGGAAGCCGTTATGGGTATTTTCCATGAACTCTTTTAAGGAATTGTTCGGTTATGGGAGTAAATTGATGCTGTCCGGTTGGTTGAATACCACGTATGCGCAGTTATCCCCGTTAATAATCGGGAAGTTTTATTCTTCTTCCTCTCTGGGTTACTATACAAGGGCTCAAAGCTATGTAAATTTTCCAAGTGATAATATAATGGTGGTATTACAGCAGGTCGTTTTCCCTATTCTATCAAGATTGCAGAATGAAGATGATCGGTTGATTGAGATTTATCGGAAATATATCAGGATTTGTGCGGCTTTTATATTCGGTGGAATGGCCATTCTGGCTGCGTTGGCCAAACCGATGGTTGTTTTCTTGCTTACAGATAAATGGCTGCCATGTGTCCCGATTATGATGGTTTTATGTTTTTCCTCCATGTTCTCCTTTGTGAATACAATCAATTTATCCCTCTTACAAGTTAAGGGACGATCTGATTTATTCTTAAAACTGGAGGTCGTGAAAAAAATCATCTCCATTACTATGATATTGTTCAGTGCTTCGTGGGGGATCATGGCAATGTGTTGGGCAATGGTGATATATACCCAGATTGCTATTTTTATCAATACCTATTATACCGGAAAGCTGTTTCATGTGGGATATTGGGAGCAATTGACAGATTTTCTTCCTTATCTGTTTCTGGCTCTTCTGGCTAATGTTCCTGCTTATCTGCTGACATATAGTTCTTTATCTGCCGGTCTACAGATGATATTGGGAGGCTCGATGAGCCTGTTCATCTATCTGTTATTATTAAAAATAAAGCAGGATGAGATGTACTTGCTGATAAAGCACATGTTAGGGGATTTCTATAAAAACAGAATAAAGAAGAATCAGGAAAGGATGGAAAATAATGCTTAGTTTGATTGCCGGAATATACAGGAAATATCAGGAGTACGTCCATCCTGGTATTTATGTCACCAGACACGGAGTTTTGTATCGTGAAAAAGGATGTAGGTATCAGGTGTCTCCTCTTCATAAATTAATGGTCGGCAAGGTGTGGTCAGGAAAGATTCCTTCGCAGGAGAAAGGACGGCTTATACTTCATGTCGGTTCGGAATTAATAGTAAAAGGAAATTTTGATGTGGTTGGCTCAACTGTGGAAGTATTGCCGGGAGGCAGACTGATTTTGGGTTCCGGATATATCAACTTTCATTCTAAACTACATTGCTTCCATCACATCGAGGTAGGGAATCAAGTTATAATTTCCGAGAATGTAATCATCAGAGACTCGGATAATCATCAGATAATAGGAGGAAAGAGCATGTCCGCTCCAATCATTATAAAAGATAATGTTTGGATTGGTATGTCTGCCATCATATTGAAAGGAGTGACCATCGGAGAGGGAGCTATTGTTGCAGCGGGTGCTGTCGTTACGGGAGACGTTCCGGCACATGCGATTGTGGCGGGAGTTCCGGCAAAAGTGATTAAAGAAAATGCTTCTTATACTGTATAAACTTGAATGGTATGGGAAATAATGCGTTAGTGTCTATTATTGTACCCGTATACAACTCGGCGCAATATCTAAGGAAATGCATTGATAGCATTCTGTCTCAATCGTATAGAAATTTTGAACTTCTTCTAATAAATGATGGAAGTGAGGATGCTTCAGGAGTGATTTGTGATGATTATGTGCAGATAGACCACCGGGTGAGAGTCTTTCATCAGAAAAACTCGGGTGTCAGTGCTGCCAGAAACCTGGGACTTGAACAACATAATGGAACTCATTTTCTTTTTATTGATTCGGATGATTATGTGCAAAGCGAATATCTGGAAGAACTGATGAAATACAGAGACTGCGATTTGGTTCAATGTTCTACTCTTGCCGAGCCGACGGGGAGTAGTTACCTTTTTGATGATGACTATTTTGTGGGAAAGCATGGAATAAGGCAATGTTTGTCAAAATACGTTTACCCGGAGTTTACAGTACCTTTCGGTCGATTGTACCGGTCAGCTATTCAAAGAGAGAACCGTTTGTTTTTTGATACCTGTTTGTATTCGGGAGAAGACACCTTGTGGGTAAGCCAGTATCTGTTGTACGTTCATTCGGTGAGGACTTCCTCCTATGCCGGATATATTTACGTACATCACACGGGAGAACACCTGTCTCAAAAGGCAATTTCTTATGAACATCTGGAACGTACACTGAAAAGTCTGGTAAGTGCCTATTCCAGTCTTGAAACAAGATATTCTTTAGATCTGACTCGTACCCGGCTTAGTGTCATTGTTTATTTCTATCACAGGTATGTCATGCATTTGGCAAAAGGCAACTTCTCTGATATAAAAAAAGCACTAAGAAAATCATGTACCAGTCCTTTGATTAAAGACGTTTTTTATGATGAGAAATACCTTTTGAAAGGGAAGAAGATGAGACTGTTCAATGGGATGGTATCGCGTGATATGTATAATTTGCTGGCTCTTTATGTCAAACTATGGAAACGCTATCTCTAATCATGACTCTAAAAGAATATCTCAACTCGGATCGAATGGATTATTTTTCCCCTTTATCGAAAGGATATTGGTTGGATTGTCTTTTGCGAACGGAACAATATTGGATTCGAAAATATGTGCGCATGCTTCGGAAAGAGGAGTACTATACGAATTATAGAAAAAATAAGCTATTGAGATATTACTTCTTCAGGAAAAAAAACATCCTGGGTGCTCGTCTCGGTTTTTTTATTGATGCGGGTTGTTTTGGTACGGGATTGAAGATTTATCATTATGGTTCTATTATTGTCAATCCGAAGTCTCGTATCGGCAGGAATTGTACCATACATGGTAATTGCTGTATTGGCAGTAAAGGCGTCTTACCCGATGACTCTCCTGTCATTGGAGATAATGTGGATATTGGGCAGAACGCACAGATTCTGGGTGGGATAACCATTGCAGACGGAGTGAGAATTGGTGCCGGAGCCGTTGTCACAAAGTCGGTATTAATTCCCGGAGTGGTGGTTGCCGGAGTGCCGGCTCGTATAATAAAAAAAGGTTGATGAAAGTATCTGTCATAACGATTAACTATAATCATAGCAAGCAGCTTGAAACGACGATTCGGTCTGTCGTGGATAATGCAAAGATGTTGGGGAGTGTTTTTGAGGAAGAAATGGAATATATTGTGGTAGATGGTGGAAGTACTGATAGTAGTACCCGTGTAATCCGAAGATATTCCGAATATATTTCTTATTGGGTTAGTGAAGCAGATAATGGTATATATAATGCAATGAATAAAGGAATTTCCGTGGCCCGGGGGGAGTATTGTCTTTTTCTTAATTCGGGAGATACCTTTTATGAAGGAGATACATTGAAAAAAGTTCTTCCTTGTTTGGATACGGATTTTGTTTGTGGCAATGCTGTGTTGAAGTATGCGGGTGGAATGGCGGAATGGAATGCACCGCAAACGGTAGATGCCTTGTTCTTTATGCACCGCTTTTCCGTATGCCATCAGTCCTTGTTTATTCGTACAAGTATGCTTCAATTACGTCCATATAATGAATCTTTTCAGATAGTCGCCGATTATGAACAGATGTTCTATGAGATCGTGGTTAATCATCGGACTTATAAGAAGATAGATTTGTCTGTCTGCTACTATGGATGCGATGGAATTTCATCCAATCATGAGAAAGCGGACAAGGAAAAAAGAATGGTACTGAATGAGTTCCGTTATTTAGGATACATAGAGGCAGATGAACTTCTGGACTTGGTGAACAGGCTGAAGGTGGGTGGCAGGAAATACCGCTTACTCTTATTTCTGACCAAATGCCTGGTAAGTATTCATTGAAGACAGCTGGGATAAACAGAGCATAAGAAACTGATAAAGCTAAATAGACTAACTAAATAAACTAACTAAGATAAGTATAGTAAGATGAATACCGGTATGATTCCGTTAGTGGTTGCTTTTACTCCTAATTATTTTGTTCCTGCCGCGACTTGCCTCTATTCCATATTTGAGAATATGCAAATGGACGCCCGACTGCACATCATCTGTCTGTTGAGCGAGGAGCTGCCTGAACGTTTGAAACAAAAGATTCAGCAGATAGGTGGGGAACGTTCCCGCTACTCTTTTGTGAATCTCAAAGGAAGATTGCAGGATATATATATAGATGCTAAATATACAGAAGCAGCTTCCTATCGTCTTTTGCTTCCGGATCTGCTACCGGAATATGAAAAGGTGATGTATATAGACTGTGATATGATTGTTCGCAATGATTTAGCCCGGCTTTATCACTCCACAGACTTGGAAACACACTATTTGGCTGCTGTATTCGAAGCTCCTGTGGATTTTCAAATCGAACATCTGAAAGCGATAGGTTGTGCCCCGTCGGAGTATATTAATTCCGGTTTTCTGATAATGAACCTTGAACTGATGCGAAGAGATGGCATGGTGGCGAAATTTATAGAAGCCTCAAAAGCGGATTATCTCGAATTTCCCGATCAGGATGTATTAAATCAGCTTTGTAAGAAACGCATAGTAGGGCTTCCGCCTTACTATAATAGCATCAGAACCTTTTATCTGCCACAATATAAGCGGTTCTTCCTACAGAAGTACACGGAACAGGACTGGAAAGAAGTGCATCAGCATGGTACAGTACATTATACCGGGGCTAAACCTTGGAATCATTTTACCGTGGAATTCCAACTATGGTGGCAATACTATGAACAATTACCAGAGGAAATAAAAGAAGAGTGGCAAACAAACAAGAAGATTCATTTCTTATCCGGATTTTATAGAACTTCTTTAGGAGCTTTGATAATCAACGGGCTTCAGTCATTATATCGTAAATTGAAATATCAATGAAAGCACAAACTGTAAAAAAAGTAGCCAAGCGGTTCATTCCTGTAAAACTCTGGAATGCACGACGTAAAACGTCTATCCTGAAACAGCACAAGAAAGTGGCAGACTTCTGGACACCTCTTATTGAAGCTTATTATAATGGAACAACAGAAAAGTATACTTTGAAACCTAAAAGAGAGTTAGGTGCCCGGAAAGTAATCTGGCAATACTGGGGACAGGGTCTTGACAACGACGATTTGCCTGAAATAGTACGAATCTGCTTTAATTCGGTAGACAGATATAAAGCAGATTATCAGGTGATCCGTCTGACGGATGCTACCCTATCAGACTATCTGGACTTTCCTGACTTCGTTCTTCAAAAGCGGAAGAATGCACTATTTAATCGTACGTTCTTTTCTGATTTGCTTCGGGTAGCTTTGTTGAGCGTATACGGCGGTGTATGGTTGGATGCAACTATTCTGTTGACAGGCAAGCTTCCGGGAAAGTATGAGAAACTCGATTTCTTCATGTTTCAACGGTCTGAAGATGAGAAAGATAAGGATTATTGGGAGAATGCCTTTGCCTATTATTTTGGTTGGGAACCCGGTTTTAGAGTGAGGGTGTTGAATAGTATAATCTTCGCCCGAAAAGCGAATAGGGTTGTTTCAGCCTTATCAGATTTATTGCTTTATTTCTGGGAGACACAGGATTCGGTGCCGGATTATTTCTTTTTTCAGATTCTCTTCCATGAACTGATAACCCAATATTGCCCCGATGAGAATTGTCCTGTAGTAAACGATTGTATTCCGCATATTCTACAGACTAAAATCAATGGAAATTATGACCGTATATCATTCGGAGAAGCAATGCAACTAAATAGTATGCACAAGATGGCCTATTTAGATGATACAGCTGTAGCACGTTTGAAACTTATCTTAAGATTGAACCAGAATGCATAATCATCCGATGAAACATGCTTACCTGATAATAGCCCATCATGAATTTGATATTTTGAGTAAGCTGGTCCAGGCTATTGATGATGAACGGAATGATATCTTTATTCATTTTGACAAGAAAATAAAAAACTGTCCATCTTTAATTGCGCACTACTCGAATCTATATATTCTCAAAAAAAGAGTAGATATCCGATGGGGACATTGTTCGCAGATTGAAGCGGAATATGTATTGTTCGAAGCAGCCAGTACGCACGGTGAATACCATTATTATCATTTACTTTCAGGGGTGCACCTGCCTTTAAAGTCTCAAAATGATATACACGAATACTTTTTAAGACTTAAAAACAAAGAAGTGTTGATGCATGTCCCTAATTCAGATTATCAGACTACACTTAAAATCCGGCGATATAACTTCTTTATGAAGAATTTCATGCATAAAATTTTATTTATAAGAAGATTGAATCAATTATTGTGGAGGTTTTCCATCCGTATCCAGAGGGAACTGCGTATTTTCCGGAACAGACATCAACACTATACAAATGCTTCCAACTGGGTAAGTGTAACCCATCATTGTGTCGCCTATCTGTTGCAGGTTAAAGATGATGTTTTACAGAAGTATCGTTTTACCCTGTGCGGTGACGAGTTTTTTATTCCTTCGGAATTGGGAAATTCATATTTGAAAGATCAGATATATTATGATGACAGGTTATTGAAATGTGACTTTGAAGGAGGGGCTAATCCGCGTGTTTATACTTTGGCGGATTACGATGAACTGATGAACTCCGGTTGCCTTTTTGCCCGTAAATTCAGTCACATGGATATGAATATTGTCGATAAAATATTGAACCACATACTAACGGATGTGAAAGGATGAAACATGCCTATTTAATTCTTGCTCATAATGAGTTTACCATTCTGGAACGGTTGATTCAGGCTATTGATGACGAACGGAATGACATCTATATCCATTTTGATGGAAAGTTGAAAAGCTATCCGGTTTTTCAGCCAATACATGCCGGACTCTTTATTCTGACAAATCGTATTGATGTTCGTTGGGGGGATATAAGCGTGGTAAAAGCAGAATATGCATTGTTTGAGGCGGCCTTCCAATCCGGTGGATATAGTTATTATCATTTGTTGTCAGGGGTTGATATGCCTCTTAAATCGCAGGATTATATTCATCGTTTTTTTGTAGAAAACAACGGAAAAGAGTTTATCGGATATTATCAGGGAGACATAACGGCTGGAATTGACCGGAAGGTTCGGCGGTGGCACTTGTTTCCGGAAAACTTTAAGGATACACAAGGGGGTATGTCTATCGGTAAGAAAGTCTTGCGTGCCGGATGGATTCGTATGCAGCTTCTGCTGCGAATTCGACGAAACAAAGACGTGAATTTTAGGAAAGGGACGCAGTGGTTAAGCATCAGTTCCGAACTGGTCGGGTATCTACTACAGCAACGAGAGGAAGTCGTGCGGATTTATAGTCATACTTTCTGTTCGGATGAGATATTTGTGCAGACTATTTGCTGGAATTCACCTTTTCGCAACAGGGTTTATAACATCCATGATGAGGGAGGCGGCTGTTTACGGATGATCGGATGGAAAGGCAACCGGTTGGAGGAATGGCAGGAACGGGATTTTGAAGAATTGATGAGTTCGGATGCTCTGTTTGCCCGCAAATTTGGCAGTAGACATATCGGAGTGGTCAACCGGATTCTAAATGAGATTGTGAAATGAAAGACGAATTGGATAAGAGACAGTCGGAAGTGATTGCAGCCATGAGATTTCCATTGATGGTACTGCTGCTTTTCGCCCATGTGTTACCGATGACATCGGTACCTATTGAGATGAATCTTTCAGAAATGAATATTTACCATTTCTTTTCGGAGGGAATATCTCATAATCTGTCCAGAATACGTAATCCCTTATTCTTTTTTTTCTCCGGCTTTTTTTTCTTCCGTAAACTGGAAAGGTGGAGTCGCAGCTTTTATCATCTCCAATTAAAAAAGAGAGTGATGAGTCTTTTGTTTCCTTATTTCTTATGGAATATACTTATGATTGTGGCAATCTATATAAAGAACTACATACTGATCTCTTTCTTCTCGATGCCACCGGGTGAGGAACTTCTGAACATAGAGAATAGTTCTTGGTATACATTGTTCTGGCATACTCCCGTCAATTATCCCATGTGGTTTTTGCGTGATCTGATCTGTATGTCCGTGTTAGCCCCACTGTTCTATCTATTCTTCAGATATTTGAAAGTATATGGTTTGTTCATGCTTGTAGTTTTGTATTTGTCAGGTTGGGAGAATAATGTGCCCGGATTAAGTGTGTCCGCCTTTATGTTTTTCGGGGCAGGAGCTTATATGGGAATTTATAAAAAGAATATTCTTAGATTCTGTTTGAAGTATCGTTATCCTGCAGCGGTAATAGCTCTGCTGGCTTTATGCTGTGCCACCATATGTAATGGGAGAGAATGGCATACATACATTGTCCGAATCTATGTATTGTCCGGCATTGTCACGGCTTTTAACCTGATGGACCGGCTGATAAACAAGGAAACCTGGAAGAATCTCTTTTGTAACTTGTCAGCTACGGTCTTTTTCATTTATGCGGCTCACGAAATATACATAATCAACTGGACAAAGGGTTTCTTTTCCCGTACTCCTCTTGCCGACTCCGGGGGAGGATTACTGCTAAGCTACCTGTTGATTCCTTTCATCACTCTAAGCGTGTGTCTGGGAATTTACTTTTTGTTGAATAGAATGCTCCCCCGGACACTTGCCTTGTTAGTAGGTGGTAGGGTAAAGGCTCAAATAGCGGTAAACGGAAGGTGAATATGCAAGACGTGACTATTTCGGTGATTATTCCTGTGTATAATGCTTCAGCCACTTTATTTCACTGTCTGGAGTCTTTAGACAGACAGACTTACAGAAAACTGGAGCTTTTACTGGTAGACGATTGTAGTACGGATGAAAGTCTACATATCCTAAGGTCCTATGTAGCGCAGCGGCCGAATCCGGATTTCACAATCCGTATTCTTCACCATGAAGAAAATCGGGGGGTAGCGGCAGCACGCAATACAGCTCTGGAACATGCTAAAGGAGATTATATCTATTATGTAGATGCAGATGATTTCATAGAACCGGATACATTCGAACGTTTAGTGAATGAAGCTACGAAGCGCGACTGGGATATTACGGGACACGAATGGTATCTGGCTTTCGCATCCAATGAACGATATATGGAACAACCTGCATATACCACTCCCGAAGAGGCTTTACGAAATATGATGTGTGGGATTATGCGGTGGAACTTATGGCTTTTTCTGGTTCGGCGTTCTCTTTATGTAGAGAATAAAATCCGTTTTATAGAGGGTATGAATATGGGAGAAGATATGATGGTGATGATAAAATTGTTTGTATGTGCCAGGAAGGTAGGGATGATTCATGTTCCCTTTTACCATTATCGGCAAGGAAACTCAAGCTCGTTGACGAAAACTTATTCGCAGAAACATATAGAGCAGGTGGCCGGCAATGTGTATGAAGTGGAAAAATACATTCATTCTTCTTTATATGCAGATGTGCTGTCCTCTTGTATCCCGTTCCTTAAATTGAACATCAAACTTCCTCTTCTTATCACGGATGACAAATCACGCTATGAACAGTGGCTGGAATGTTTTCCTGAAGCTAACAGATATATGATGCAGAACAAAACACTTCCTTTGAGAACACGCTTGCTGCAATGGATGGCGGTGAAGGGATGCTTCCGGGGACTGCAATTTTATTATCGGATCGTATTTAAATTCATTTATGGTATTATTTATAAATAATGTAGTGGGACGATGGCTCGTGTTTTAGCTATGTTATTCATATCAATGGTGGTGAGTGGATACTATTTTCCATTCAGCTTTGCCGTTTTACCCCAACTGAACACTAAAATGGCGTTGGCAATGGCTGGTGTTTTTCTGGTGGTTCTTCAAGGATGCCGGAGGCATAAAATCACCTTCTCGAAGGAACTGTTGGGAGCTATCATCTTTGCTTTTATTTTTTCCTTTATCTGTTTTATTGCTGCCGATTATAATCATACGGACGATTATTCCTATGTGACTTATTTTGTCTCTTTTTTCACTTGGTTGGGAGGAGCGTTTGTTGTTTGTTTTGCTATACGTATGCTTCATGGCAAGGCAACATTGAGCCTGTTAACGGGCTATCTGACATTTGTATGTGTCTCTCAATGTATACTGGCTATTTTGATAGACCGGTTTCCGGCATTTCAACTTTTAGTGGATACCTATATCTCCCAGGGGCAGGAATTTTTTCAGGAAGTGAGGAGATTGTATGGCATTGGTGCTGCATTGGACCCGGCCGGAGTACGTTTCTCTATTGTACTGCTTCTGATAGCCTATCTTTTGTGCGAGAATGAAGATGTGAAACAGACCAGATGGAAAGTCTCCGTTTACCTCTTTGCTTTTTTTGTGATAGCAGTCATTGGTAATATGATTTCCCGCACTACATCGGTCGGGCTATTACTGGGAATTGTGTATTTGATATGCTCTACAGGAATCTTTCGTCTGGTGATCCGGCGGAGCTATTTCAGACTGTATTCCATTCTGGGAGGAATGCTGGTTGCATTTATCATTTTAGGCATTTATCTATATGAGCATGATCCCTTTTTCTACAGGAATATCCGATTTGCTTTTGAAGCTTTTTTCAACTGGGCGGAAACAGGAGAATTGAGGACCGATTCAACCGATAAATTGAACACCGTAATGTGGATTTGGCCGGAAAACTTGAAAGGCTGGCTGATAGGGACAGGTTTATTTGCCAATTTTGTGTATAGTACTGATATCGGCTATTGTCGCTTTATCTTGTATTGCGGATTAATCGGATTCGGGACATTTATTGCTTTCTTTGTGTATAATGCTTGGGTATTTGCCCGTAAATTCCCTTTTTTCCGGTTACTATCTTTTTTCCTTTTGGCATTGAGCTTTATTATATGGATGAAAGTAGCAACTGATCTTTTCTTTATTTACGCTTTATTTTATTGCTTGGACTGGCAACGGAAGCAGGAGTTATCTTGGGAGGAAAGTGAATGAAAATAGTTTATTGTATAGCCGGGACTTATAATTCTGGAGGAATGGAACGGGTGTTGGCTAATAAAGCTAATTACTTGGCCGGTCATGGATATGAAGTGGTTATTATTACTACAGATCAACGTGGAAATCGACCTTTCTTCGACCTGGACGGACGTATCAGATGTCATGACCTGGGTATAAACTATGAGAAAAATAACGGAAAGTCATTCTTGAATAAACTGATTTGTTATCCTTTCAAACAATGGAAACATCGAAAGAGATTGTCGGAATGCCTGAAGCGGATCAATGCGGATATCACAGTCTCCATGTTTTGTAATGACGCCTCTTTATTATGGAAGATGAATGATAGCAGCCGGAAAATCCTGGAAATTCACTTCTCCCGTTACAAGCGCTTACAGTATGGGCGCAAGGGAATCTGGAAACTAGTGGACTGGTGGAGAAGCCGGATGGATGAAAGGACAGTGAAGAGGTATGATCGTTTTGTCGTACTGACTGCCGAAGATCAGTCGTATTGGGGGGATCTGCCTAATATGACAGTCATTCCGAACGCACTGGCCTATTCTGTTCCCCAATCTCATTTATCACCTCTGACGGTCCGGAGAGTGATTGCCATTGGGCGGTATGGGCATCAGAAAGGGTTTGATTACCTGATAGATGCCTGGAGAATTGTTCACAGTTTCCAACCGGGATGGACCTTGGATATTATTGGAGACGGAGAATG
>OGMW01000786.1_pt1 | contig 31930 bp, 21 predicted proteins | sample 1573281 | NCBI WGS metagenome assembly OGMW01 (sample SAMEA2581907, study PRJEB24529) | metagenome | biome: Human gut stool | place: China | collected 2011 | reverse complement strand
CAGACAGGCCGGCGCGCCGTTGTCCTCGTGGACGAATACGACAAGCCCATTCTTGACGTACTCGACCTCAATTCCACACTCGAGGACCGGCACCGCAATATCCTCAAAGCGTTCTATTCCGTCTTCAAAGGGGCTGACAGCCACCTACAGTTCGTGCTGCTCACAGGAGTGACCAAATTCTCACAGGTCAGCGTCTTCAGCGGGTTCAACCAGCCGGACGACATCAGTATGGATGCACGGTATGAAACACTGTGTGGCATCACGCAGCAAGAAATTGAAAGGTATTTCACTGAACCCATCACTTCCATGGCACAAAACTACCACTGCACTGTTGAGGAAATGAAACAGATGCTGAAAAAACAATACGACGGATACCATTTCAGTGAGAAAATGACAGATGTCTATACACCGTTCAGTCTGCTCAATGCTTTCAATAAACAAAGCATCAGGGATTATTGGTTCAGTTCCGGCACACCCACCTACCTCATCCGTCTGCTCGCCCATTTCAACGAGAACATGAACGAACTGACCGGAAAATACTATGGTCTGGAGGAGTTCATCGACTACAAGGCTGATACTGAACGTCCCTTACCCATGATCTATCAGAGCGGATACCTCACAATCAAGGACTACGACAGGGAATTCAACACCTTCCTGCTGGATTTCCCCAACAATGAAGTCAAAAGCGGATTTCTCACCATGGTAGCCGGGGCCTACCTGCAACCTAAAGAGGAAACAGCAGGATGGATACGCAAACTGGTCATCACCCTAAGGAAAGGAGAAACGGATACCTTGAGAGAACTGTTTACTTCCTTCCTCTCCAGCATACCCTATACCATGCGTAGAAAAGATGACGAACCGGAACGCGAACGCTATTTCCAGTACACCTTCTACCTCATCATGAGGCTGGTCAGTGTCTACACCGTTTATGCCGAAAAGATGCAAAGCCAGGGACGCGTGGACTGTGTCGTTGAAACACCACAATTCGTCTATATCTTCGAGTTCAAGCTCGACGGTACGGCAGAGGATGCCCTGAAACAGATTGAAGAAAAGGGATACGCTACGGAATACCAAACAGACAAACGGAAAATATTCAAAATCGGAGCAGCCTTTTCATCTCAAACAGGAACCATCTCCGACTGGAAAACTGAAACACAGGAAGAGGAGAACTGAACAAAATTTTTCAGCATCAAAACACTTCAGAAGAAAATAACAATAAGATTTTAGCAACAGATAAAAAGACAGTTCCGGAATCTCTGAAATGACTCTCCGGAACTGTCTGTCAAAAAGATAACGATATCGGACCGTTACCTGCTATCAAACTAACACCTTATTCGTGACGCCACGTTTTCTTTCCGTTCTGAATATAAATACCGCTACGGACTGATGAAGAGGGTACTTTACGACCGGAAAGATCATAAACGGGTGATTCATTTTCTGATCCCGACTGCTCAATCTCAACAATACCATCGGGATTACCTATCTTGATATCAAAAGCCTCGACTTCCGAATCCTGATTCAAAGTAAGCCAGGAACGGAAAGGTGAAACGCTGGCAGACTGTCCTGCAGCCACAAGACGGTTATCTTGAAGTACATAGTTTCTTTCACCTTCCGCTACAGTCTGCGTGTCGTACGTACCAGTCAGAGTAGCCACAGAAGAAGCCGGATTGATTAATGACACACCACTTTGCAATTCGGCATCATGGGCGGTCAGACAAGACAATGAAACATCTGTCTTCACCAGATAAGGCATATCCGGCACGATATTCTGACCGGCTTCTGTCAAAACCATTTCTGTCCCGTCGATTGAAGAAGGCTGATAGAATACAACATTTTCTTCAGGAACAAACGGCAGACACAGACCTGTCCAATTGTCAGCAGCCAGATCGGTATGAAAAACCACACTGTCGGCAATAGCCTTTACCGGCTGGTATGCATAACCATCAAAAAGGACCAGACTGGCCATACGGTCTCCGACCAGATTATTGTTCAGAACAGTACCGGCAGCGGTAATGACGGTTTCCTCACTTTCTACGACGGTATTCGGGTTCCCGACACTGAGATCAACTGTCACAGTCTTATCCTTATTGGCCAATTTTTCTCCATCCTTGAAGGTCACGACCTGATCACTGTCCATGTAATACAGATACACGTTGCTGACTTGTCCTTCTCCGGCATTGGAAGCAATAGTCAAAACCAGATCACCGGCCTTTTCGAGAGTCCCCTCTGCTACGGCCCAACACCATCCCTTGCAATTATAACCAGAATTATAACCGGCATCACCGGCTGCTGCCGTCATCTGCACCCCGTTGGTATTGATGATAGGAGCTGTACCAACTTCATCCAGATTCCATCCCGGAAGGATCACGGCTGTTTCGTCCTGATTATTGACAGAAGTCAGTATCCGGTTGTTTTTAGGACCGCGTACGGCCGCTACCATGCGATAAGTACCGGCGGGCATTCCGGAAAGACGGGTTATGGCTGTACCGCCTGTTACTTTGACCAGTCCGGCCGGACTGTCTGACAGACCGTCCCAATTCTCATCAGTCACTTCATTACGTACGACATTGCTGCCTTGTATGGTCCAAGCCGTGATTTTCGGCAACAGAAAAGAAGCATCACCCTTGTGTTCCTTGATAGCATCCACAACGCTACCAGACTCCTGTGCTTTATTGAAAGCCTCAACTGCGTCTTCCAGATCAAAAACAGCCTGTTGGCTTACTGTCCAGGCCGGCTGGTCATTATATACCTTCTGCGCTGCAGTGATTGCTGCTGACAGATCTTCCTTGCCCGCAGGATTGGAAGTGCCGTCCAACAAGGCTTTGGCTTCCTCTATTCTGGTATTCAGTTTCTCCAGATACTCCATGTTCATGGTCGCATCATCAGCATAAGGATAATACTTGATGCGCAAGTTATCAAAGGCTACCCAATCCTGACCTTCGGAAGATGATGCGCTGATTCCGACTCTTAACTTTCCGTCTTTGACTGTCGTACGCACCGCAGTACGGGAATAACATCCCTGATTGAAATAATAAACGGCAGAAACTCCGTCAGCGGGCACATACCATCCCTTGGCATCTGCCACTTCCAGTTCCTTCCCCTGTCCGATCTTTCCTTCATGACGTCCTGCAGCCCAAGCAGGCAAGAAACTGCTTACAGGCTCACCGTCATCACCCTTTGCATAAACAGACACGGATGTATTTTCGTCTGCCACACTCGCACCGGCAGCATTTTCCGCACCACGATAGAATCCGGTCAAAGAGAATTCGTATACACCGGCTGGAAGATGGGTCAAATCAATGTAGGCATCCAGATTTTCGCAACCGCTGAATTCACCAATATACTCACGGTAAGGATCCGTACTTACTCCGGAAGTGGCCGGAATCTTGTTCCACAAGTCATCTCCATTATGCAGGCGGTTGAAATCGGGATTCTTGATGCAGGCAAAAGTCACATCTGCCGGATTTTCTGCCGTAGCTTCCCTGGCCTCAGCCCAACGCTCTTCTGCTGTCACCAGTTTCCAAAGGCAACCGTCTATTTCGTTCACATTGTCACCTTCCTTTATCTCCTGTCCGTAACCGACCTCACCTTCATTCAGTTCGCCAATGGACAATGAAGTCTTATAAGTCAGATAATGTCCGTATATACCGATGGCATAGACATTTTCTTCATTGGTAGGATAGAAAGTCAGACGTTCCTTGGCGGTCGTATTGTCCATAAAATATTTCTGTTCCAGACCAAGACCGCTTCCTACTTCCTGATAACCGAAATAAGTACGCGTGCCATAAGGTGTAGCCAGATAATAGTCATCACCGGTATCACTGTATTCCAGGACATATTCACATCCGGTTTCATCCAATACCGGACGTGTGCCATAGCGTCCTCCGGCATTAAGATACTTGCCTTCCTTCACATTATAAAGATAATATTTCTGTGCAGGATCAATAAATACACTGTGGCTGTTGTCGGACGGATATTCCTCTTCACCTTCTTTCAGTCCTTCCTCAGTAGCCAGCGTATTGATCTGTGCTTCCGTGCCGACCAGGAATGTATTCATGGAACGTGCCGGTACATTCACATTGATGCAATGACCGTCAATATCCAGTTTCAGAGAACGTTCCTGAGCTGCTTCATTACCGACCACGGCCACATAAAGACCGTCAGGACGCTGTGCAACAAGCAGCAGTTCCTTGGCTACGGATTTATTCAGGATCTTTGTTCCCTGACTGATAAAATGGCTGTAGTGCTTGTAAGCATAATATTCGGGCGTATAATAAGCCGTACAGGTTCCATTGGCACGGGGCAGCTTTTCATTGATATGGACAAGAGCATTCTGCCACCAGTTCATGAAGGGGCCGCGTCCGTTTCCGCCCAGAATGGAATTCCAGTTGGTATAGTCCACGCAACCGTTGTTCAGATAATGATGGATAAGTTCGAATGTGTGCACACCCGCCGGCCAGTCGAACGTACCGCCGCCGCATTCACTTTCCGTCTGTACCATTTCCAGTCCGGGATAATCTTTTCGGATAGTGGCAATGGCATCACGTCCTTCCCACTGGAATCCGGCTCCGGCCACCATCTCGGAAAGGCGTTTGCCCTGATAACCTTCGGCCGTACTCACGGTATTCAATATGGTTTCAATATTATTGATATCAGCTGTATTCAGGGTACCCAACCATACTTTAACACCGGGATTATGCTCATTGAGATACGGAATCAGATAATCAGCATTGAAACGTCCGGCATCCTCGGCACTCCAAGAAGTATTGGGGTAATAGTTCACCGTATAGGCTTCGTTCTGGTAACAGCAGCCGATAATGGGGATGCCTTCCTTGCCGTATTCGGTAATGAAACGGCTGAAATACATGGCATGCGCTTTCAATATGGGATCTTCCATCTTGAACTGGGTGGTATAACGCGGATAAGTCACGTCCAACCCATTGCCATAGCCGGCACGGTTACTGTAATGCTCGCTTTTCTTCATCCATGTAGGAGGACTCCAGGGAGAACACCAGAACTTCATATCAGGATTCTCCTCCATGGCCCGCTTGATAAACGGAATGATGGCTTTACGGTCGCGTTCCAAAGTGAAATGTTCCATGTTGAGGTCCTGCTCTCCCTTAGGCATTTCATCAGGACTGTACCAAGCATTCCATATATCGATGCCTTCATCCCGCTCATGATAAAGTTCGGTATAGAAATTTTCAGGGGCGGCATAGTCACTCGCACCCATCGGGATACGACCCAGAGTGAAACGCAGATCACCTTCCGGATCAAATACATTGTGGAAGAACTTGTCCTGCTCTTCCTTTGGAAGCAGCTGCAAGGCATACCAGTCGAGTTCATTGAAACAAGTTCCGAAGCTGCGGAACGTACAGTTCACGTCCGTACTCGTGAACTTCACCCGCAAGGGGTTGTTGTCATCCTCAACCACACTGGCCGGATAAACGTGCCAGATGTCGTTTTCAGTCGTGGAGATCTGCAAGGCTTTCATGTTCTGCGCCTGCATGCAGATCTGCCCCGACAGGACTAAAATAGTGAATAAAGTTTTTCTCATACAATATAGTATTATAAGGGTTAAAAAATTCTCTTTGACGCAAAGTTATGACAGATGGCCGCCATCGCCTTGCCAAAATGTTGAAAAGACTGTCGTATATGTTGCAAATACAAAAAAACAGACTGACAAACAGGTCTTTTTGCTTTTTTGCAGAATATCATACGTCTTAATAGTCCTGCCGACAGTATCAAAAGAAAAAGGTGCGGCACCCTTACTTGAACAAGCAGTTTACCGCATCTTTATTTCTAAAACATTATCTGCCGGAATCAACGTACCTGGAAGGTATTGTAAGAATGGGCCGGCAGTTGTGCGGTCAATGATTTGCCGTCCAGACTGACTGACAGTTCCTGAGGCTGGTCAGTGAAATTACCGGCAATCACAATGTATTTATGCTCCGGAGTCAGGTAAACCAAAACTGGTTTCTGCTCTTTTCCTGCCCCTTTGTAACCCACCATTTTGGCTCCCGAACGGATGAAATTGGCATAATGTTTCACCGCATAGTACTCTGGTGTATAAGTGAACTCACGAGTCTGGCTGTTGACCCGGATAAGGGCATTCTGTTTCCATCCCCATGGGCTTTCACCGTTATCTTTCAGAATAAAATTCCAGAATGTATATTCATTACAGCCATTACCCAGATAATGATTGATCAGCTCAAAAGTATGCTCACCGGCTTTCCAGTCGAAACTTCCCCAGCCACATTCGCTTTCAGAACACATATAATTCCATTCCGGATGCTCCTTACGCAATACGGGAAGCGCCTCGCGTCCTTCCCACTGGAAGGCCATACCGCTGACATATTCCTGAAGTTTCTCATCAGAAGCCACTTTCTGCACATGATCCACACGGTTGGTATTGAATGTACCCAAATAAAGTTTCACCTCCGGATGCTCACGTTTAAGTGTCGGACCCAGATAATCACGGTTAAACCGGATGGTACCTTCCGCGGTCCACGCACAGCCCGGATACGGCGTATAGCTGTAAGCCTCATTCTGATAAATCACCATATCGATGGGAATACCCTGTTCGGCATAAGCGGTAATGAATTTGCAGAAATAATTGGCATAAGCCTGCAAATAACGGGGATCCTGTATGAAATAATCCGTTGTAGCCAGTTGACGCGGGAATTTTCCCTTGCGTTCTCCTGTAAGCTTCATTTCATCCGGATCGATCTTGCCACCTACATTACCATACAAAAGATAATCCAGCTGCGGAGACATCTTGTTGAAACGGCTGCTCAACACCGGATAATCATTATTGATTTTCATCCAACTGGGCGGACACCACGGTGAGACCCAAAAAGTCAGGCCCGGATTATACTTCTGCGCCGCACGGATAAAAGGTATGATGGTCTGCTTGTCGCGTTCTATGTTGAAATATCTTAATTCCAAGTCACCATCCATTTCGTCACAGCTGTACCAGGAGCGGGCATAATCGTTTGCACCAATGGAAATACGGCCACGGGATATGCCTAATTCACCTTCCGGAGAGAAAACCCGCCGGAGAATTTCATCCTGCTCGTCACGCGTGAGCACGCCCAGCGCATCCCAGTCGAGCTCATTAAATGTAGCTCCCCAAGCCTTGAACACCACACTCTGCTCCCCCGTTTCAGACTTATTGACTGCCACGTCCGGAGTACCGGAAGACTTACCCATTTTCACCGTAGAAGTCTTCCACATGTTACCTTCGGTACTGCAATACCAATCCACCCGCTGCGCCATGCCCTGAAAAGAACAGAAGGCCATACCGCCACACATCAAAATCAGTTTTGATAATTTTTTCATCTAAATTACATTTAAAGGTTTGATCAATGATTGTTTCCTGATGCAAAATTAGATCAAAAACTGAAACCGGGCTTGCAAATATGTTGAAATGCCTTGCGCTTATGTTGTAAATACCCTCTGTATCCGGTATTTGTCATTTTCCGTCCTTCTGATACTCGCCCGGTGTCTTGCCAAACATCTTTTTAAATGAATGAGTGAAATAACTGGGTGTTGAGAATCCGCACAAGTCCGCTATTTCCGAAATACTGTAATTACTGGTCCGCAGGAGCTGAGCCGCATGCTTGAGCCGGATAGTCCGAATGAATTCCGAAGGTTTCTGTCCGGTCAGCATCTGTAATTTACGATAAAGATTGGTGCGGTCGGTATGCAGATCACCCGCAAAAGCCTCGACACTGTAATCCGTATTGGTCATATTGGTTTCTACCAGTTCTACGGCACGGGCTATAAACTGTCTGTCGAGATCGTTGTCAGCCAGTTCCTCGCTTTTCAGTTCCACACTCTGCAGAAAGACCTGACGTCTTTTTTCACCCTGTGACAACAAATGCCGGATACGGTTCTGCAATATGGCTATATTAAACGGTTTGGTCAGATAAAGATCGGCTCCTGCATCATAGCCTTGCAGCATATTTTCATTGCCACTCCGCGCAGTAAGCAAAATGATGGGGATATGGCTCGTCTTTATATCTGTTTTCAACTTACGGCACAACTCCACCCCACTCATTCGGGGCATCATGATGTCACTCACGATCATATCCGTATCGGGATTATTCTCCAGTTGCTTCAGTGCCTCGATACCGTCGCCGGCTTTCAACACCCTATACCCCATATTAGCCAGTTCACCAGCAAGAAATTCGCGAAACTCTGCATTATCCTCAACCAACAGTATGGACGCCCCGCCTGCTGTAGCGGCCACAGGTGTTGCCTCATCCATGAGTCTTTCATCACCGGAAGTGGTCTGAACCGGCAATGTAACCGTAAACGTGCTCCCTTCATTCTCGACACTCTCTACCGTAAGCTCACCACCATGAAGACGCACCAGTTCGAAAGTCATGTTCAGCCCTATTCCCGTACCGGTGTTTTGAGTATGGTTGGCCGCCTGATAAAAGCGGTCGAAAATATGGGCCTGATCCGCACGGGGAATACCGATGCCCGTATCACGCACGAACAAACTTACAGCCTGGTCATTTGCCATACAGAGAGTCAGGCTGACCGTTCCTCCTTCACGGTTGTATTTGATGGCATTACTGATCAGATTAGACAGGATATGATGCATCTTGCTGTGGTCAAAAGTATAATAAATATCCGTATCCGGTACATCCAGACTCATGCTGACTTGCCTGCTTTCAGCCAAAGGCCGGAAAGAATCAGCTTCCATACGCAAGAATTCAGTCAGATTTCCCGTACGGAGCTGCAACCGGTCATTACCAGTCTCCATCTTACGGAAATCAAGCAGACGATTGATCATGTCTAACAAATGCTCGGCATGACGCAGAATAGGTTTAAGCGCGTCATTTCCCCCCTTGCTGATCATACTGTCCAGCGGGGTGATAATCAGCGAAAGCGGTGTACGTAGTTCATGACTGATGTTTGTAAAAAACCTGAATTTCAGTTCGGTCAGTTTTTCCTGCATGCGTTGTTCATGTTTCCTTTTCTGTCTAGTCAGGAAAAGACCGACTGCCAGACCGATACAGGCCAAACCCAACAGAACGTATATGGTATAAGCCAGTCTGGTCTGCCACCATGCCGGCAATTTATGGATAACGAGCAACTTTTCGGGATTGCTCCATACGCCATAACGGTCTGTCGCCTTGGCCTCAAGCGTATACCGTCCGGCAGACGGCAACAACAGCCTGAGCGTGTTCTGTCCGATAGGCAAGGTTATCCACTCGTCACTCAGTTCACGGATGCGATAGGCAAACCGGATGTGTCCGGCATAGAGTATGTCAAGCGTTGTCATGCGAATCTCCACCACCTTCGTAGAATAAGGTATTTCCATGACCTCCTGACCGGGAAGCTTCATCAGACTGTCACACAACAACGTGCTGATGACCGGCGGAGCGGCCACAGATGCCCTGTTAAGATCATCCGAAGAAGCCAGGCGGAGGACATTGCCGGCCGACCCGATATATACACTGTCACCTACGGTACAGATACTGCGGAAAAAATCTATCCCCAGGCGTTCGTCAGTCGCACTCAGGATGCGCTGCGCCAGCGTACGGGGATTACATTCGCTGACACTCTGGTCAGTCAAGGCCCAGACATGGCCGAGGCTGTCACAACAGATCCGGTTTACGGTCTCTCCCGCCGCAGCACAATAAGCCATCTGCGGAATGGAATCCTGAGGGTCCTGCCTGTAGATATATCCCTGATTATCTCCCCACCACAAAGTACCGTCAGCGTCACGCCCCAATGCTGAATACGCCGGCATCATGTCCGCCGTAAGTCCGTGCGGACGGCCGTCAGCATCCGTCACCAGGAAAAGCACTTCGGAATCTGTTTGCCTGATTTGTTCCGTCCGCCCGTTCCGACGGCTGTAACGGAATATGCCATGAGAGGTGCCGATCCACAAATCGCCGTCACCGGAATCCCAGATCGAATAGATGTATTCGCCCCAAGGCATCCGGGTCACCAGTTCCAAATGCAAATCCCTGCCTTCCCGCCAGGCACGGTAGAGCCCGTTTCCCTGCGCCAGCCAGACTCCACTCTGCAAACGGCATTTCTCCATTCGGCTAAGATGTCCGGGTGCCCCGACTCCGCTACATTGCTGCATACCGAACGCCGGATTATAGTTGACCAGCCCGAGACGCCCCTGCCACAGCCACAGATCATGGCCTTCCGCTATGATGTTATGAGGCAATATACGCAAATCTGCCTGCATCAACATCAGGCGGTTAAGATCCGGTATCGTAGCAACCTCTTTCCGCTGCTGTTCTGATGATAAAATAAACGTATGTGGCATATAACTGGCCACCCATACATTCCCCTCACGGTCGAGATCCATTTTATCGAGAATATGACGCCCCGGCGGAAGCTGTTGTCTTATCGACAGATCTTCTTCCAAAGTACCGTCCGGACGGATTTGCCATTGACGCAGCATGCTCATGTCTGTCGTAAACAGTGTACGGCAGTCAGCGCTCAGACAAACATCCAGTGCATTGAAACGGGGAGTTACGGATTGGGCCGGGAATCTTTTGCCATTGCCCGCCTCCTCAAGCCGCACGACTCCGTCATTCCATGTTCCAATCCAGTAACAATGATGTACCGTGTCTTCCGTCATCTCGATAGGGTCATAACCATCCCATGGCACCCGATAAAAACGTGATTGCCCTGGGTCGTAACGGAGCAACCCTCCCCGGGTTTCAAGAATCCACAATCTGCCTTTCCGGTCTTCGTAGAAACTGTTGACCGATTTCCCTGACTGGCGGTTGTTCCCGCTTCTGTAACACTTCAGGCATCGTCCCTCCGTATCAAAACAGCCTATGACCTGTCCTGAGGCCACCCAAATACGGCCATCCGAAACAGCGGACAAGGCATCAATGCAACCTGATGTGAACGGTTCATGAATAAATTGGTGAACCGTAAATTTTTCTTTTTTTTCTATTCTACACAAGCCATTCAGAGTTCCTACCCATATTGTTCCGGCCGTATCTTCCGCTATCTGTGTAATCTGCAAAGATGGCAGTCCTTCACGCAACACATCTATCTGATATCCATTATCCCGGCATACTCCGCCCCCATCTGTTGCATACCAGATGTAACCTGAATGATCCTGCATGGTCTGATGCACGTTACCGACCGGCATCTGACGCTGGTTGGGCAATGTGACCAATTTCCATTGGGCATTTGCTGTTGAAACGTACATAAGTAACAAGAACAGGAAACAAGAAGTCTGCAAAACTGATTTCATAAATATACCGTATTTTTCATCTTTTCGATTTTACAAAGTTAAAAACAAAAATCGGAAAATGCAGCATTTTCCATACTGATATCAAAGAACTGAGTATAGACCATTCAGTCATTAACCCGACACCGTATAAATTCCCATAATATCCGCCTGTTCACGCCTTCATAATTTGGATACCATGTTTTTTTATCATAAATTAGCATGATCAAAAACTAATAAAATGAACAAACATAAACTTTCAGCTATCATTATCGGGACATTCATGGGAACTATGTCCCTCTTCGCACAAAAGGGACAGACTGGTTATCAACCCACACCAGAAAACATACAAGCCCGTAAGGAATTCAGCGACAATAAATTTGGTATATTTCTTCACTGGGGCATTTACAGCATGTTCGGACAAGGAGAATGGTACATGCAGAATGCCGGCATTGACTGTCATGAATACGCCAAGGCTGCAGCCGCATTCTACCCGGCTCATTTCAATGCTCATGACTGGGTTGCTGCAATAAAAGCTTCTGGAGCTAAATACATTTGTATAACGACCCGTCATCACGATGGCTTTTCCATGTTTGATACCCAATTTTCTGACTATGATATCATGGATGCCACACCTTTTAAAAGAGATATTATAAAAGAACTTGCAGAAGAATGCCAAAAACAGGATATCAAATTACATCTCTACTATTCGCATCTGGATTAGACCAGAGAAGACTATTATCCACTGGGCTCAACAGGACAAAATACCGGACGTACCAAACATGGTGAATGGAATACTTACCGTAAGTTTATGTTAAACCAACTGACCGAACTATTAAATAATTATGGTCCAATAGGCGCTATATGGTTTGACGGTGCATGGGACCAATGGAACGTCAATAAGGATTTTGACTGGCACCTGGATGAACAATACGCACTCATACATCGGATACAACCAGCCTGCCTCATCGGTAACAATCATCATTTACACCCCTTGGACGGAGAAGACTTTCAGATGTTTGAGAGAGATCTTCCCGGCGAAAACAAATCCGGCTACTCTCCTCATTCCAAAGTAGGCAAATTGCCTCTTGAGACTTGTGAAACGATGAACAGTTCATGGGGATATTGTGTTAAAGATCAAAATTACAAATCAGTCACAGAATTAATAAGACTATTGGTAAGAGCAGCAGGAAAAGGGGCCAACTTACTCATGAATATTGGTCCTCAACCGGACGGAAGACTGCCTGAACAGGCTATTAACCGATTAAAAGGGATTGGCACTTGGATGAATAAGTATGGAGAAACCGTTTATGGTACATCCAAAGGCTGTACGGAAAATGCAGAATGGGGTACTACAACACGGAAGGGAGAAAAACTCTATGTACATATTCTCACAGACAAAATGCCTGAACATATAGTCATTCCTATTAAAGAAAAAGTTAAAAAGGTTACTTGTTTTGAAGACAATACAAAGCTAAAATTCACTCAAAAGAACGGCCAATTGAATATTCATACTGCCAATTGTATTCCTCAAACAGACTGCATATTATCCGTTGTCTTAAAATAATCAGACTTTATATTTCACTCATCCCGATTTGTATCATCTGAATGATAAAACCAAATCGGGATGAAACTTAATTAACATGTTTTTTTCCCGTTACACTCCTCTTTGTATACTACCACTATACATATACTTACGATCTATAATCATCAACTGCCAATCTGGTTTTAAGAGAATTCCGATTCATTATACCTTACAATAGGTATTAAATATACTGTACAACATCATTTTTCCAATTATTATCTCCTATCATTTGAACATTCAGCCATATTTTTTATAAATTTGCAGATCATATAGAAGATAATTCAGATCATTCTGACCAAAAGCCTTCCAGAAACAACCTATTAAACCAACCCCCAACATTATGATACATATTGGAAAGCATATTGAGGATGTACTACATCAACAAGGCAGAAGCATTACGTGGTTTGCCAACCAACTGTGCTGTACAAGAGGTAACATTTATAAAATATTTGAAAAAAACAGCATTGACATATATCTGCTGTGGCGAATATCCAAAACTTTAGATCACGATTTCTTTTCTGATCTATCCTCTAAACTCAATGAAAAATCCTAATTTGTCTATCCATAAAGACAAACAAATAAACTTATAACATAAGATTTCAAACGGCACAAACAGAGAAAACTTAAATTTTTACTCAGTCTGTTTCCTTAAAGCGTCCTATTCATAACATTCTTGCAACTTAAATACATGAACATCAGAAACTGACTGGATATACATAAAAAACAGCATCTTTCAGGACACTCATAACAAACTGACTACATGACGATTAAGTCTTACATTGTATACATTATGTATACAAAAGTATATACATATAAGATACGGTTATCCTTTTTAGAATTCATTTACTTCCCCTATATTTGTGAAAAATAATTATTCATTGTTTATAAATTGAAATTAATTAAGCTTTCGACAAAATAAAATAATATTAGTATATGAATCATTTCATTCCTTTCAGATATCAATTGGCTTGTTTATTCACAGCACTGGCTGTCAACTCAGTAACTGCACAGAAAGTGGATTATTCCGTCGTATCAGTCCCAGAAGAATCCGGTACTGATTTTACACAAATATCCCAAACTTCGGATTATGTTTGCATGCCTGAAGTAAAAAGAAGCGGAAAGAACATTGGCTGGCTATCCAACAGAATTCTGGACATCTCCAAAGACGGAAAAAATATAGCTTACTTATCTTTTAGAAACAATACGACCAACATATTTATTAAAGACTTAAACAAACAGGGATCTTCAATACAGAAAACCAACCGTACAGCAGTACTTGATTTTTCTTACTCTCCAGACGGTACACAAATTGTATTTTCTGAAACACGCGGTAAGAGCAATCAGATTTTTCTGACTGCAGCAGAAAAAAGCTTTGTTTGCAGACAAATTACTACAGGCAATCAGGATTATTCTCCGATATTCTCAGGAAATAGCAATTTGATTTTCTTTACACGAATGGAAAACAACAGCTCCAGTATCTGGAGTTACGACATGAATAACAAATTTTTGGCCAATTACTCCCAAGGGTTTAACCCATATCCTGTCAAAGGAGAAAGTGCCTTTATCTGCGTACGCTCCAATGCCGCAGGAAATAGCGAAATATGGAAAATCAACTATGAAACAGGTGTTGAGGAATGTATCGTTTCACATCCGGAACACAGTTTTACTTCTCCTGTCATCTCACCGGATGGACAATGGTTGCTTTTTGTAGGAAGCAGTAAGATTGAAGCTGGTTCTCTTACCTATTATAATACAGATTTGTTTGTAGCTAAAATGGATGGCACGGGTTTCACTCAATTGACATACCATGCAGCAGATGATCTTAGCCCTGTATGGAGCAAGGATGGACGATATATCTATTTTATTTCACAACGTGGAAGCAAAGAAGCTACAGCCAATATCTGGCGAATGACATTCAATTACTAAAACACTTAAAATCATTACATATTTTATTAATCCTTTAACATCGTAAAATTATGAAAAAGTTTAAGTTCTTATTGACAGCTATGTTATTAGCTTGTTCATCAATGTCTTTTGCTCAGTTCATGAACAGCAAAGGTTCTTCATCTGCAACATCAACTTCAGATGTAGCAGCATGGCATGGTCTGCGTTTCTCATACGACCGTACATTCATGTCATACGACTATGAAGGAGCAGATGATAATAATATGAACGGTTTCACAATTGACTATGTACATGCTTTCAAAATTACTCAATCACTCCCATTATTCATTGAAACTGGTGCAGGGTTAAATTTTGCAAGATGGAGTGACAGCGAATCTGAAGAAATTTACGGATATGAATGTGAAATAAAAAATTCCATTACAACTCTTGGATTAACTATTCCTGTTAATTTAGTATATGGTATCGGTATCAACGACAAAATGGCTATCAAACCATTTACAGGTTTCTACCTGAGAGCCAATTTGATGGGTAAATCCAAATATGAACTCACAGTTGATGGAGAATCTGAAGACGAAACATACAATCTGTTTGACAAAGACGATATGGGTGATGATGGTACATGGAATCGCGTACAGGTAGGATGGCAAATCGGTACCACATTAGATATAAACAAATTCAATATTGGCATTGCATATGCATTGGATTTCAACGAAATTGCAGAAAAACTAAAATCCAGCAAATTCCAGGTTCGCTTAGGATATAACTTCTAAATTACATCCAAAAACTTAACTTTACATAATAAAGGCCCTTGTTATCAAGGGCCTTTATTATGTAAAGTTACATCCAAAATTTTTCGCTCGCTCAAATACCTCACATTAGAGTCTGGAACAAAATAAACTGGTAAATTCTAAACCAGATCTGTCCATTAATAAAGTACAGCGTATTCAGCTTGAGCCTCTTTACGAAGATCTTCAGGAGCAATCTTTACCTGTAAACCACGCTGTCCGGCACTGACGTAAATATAATCATACTGAGCAGCCGTATCATGAATATAAGTGGGAAAATGCTTCTTCATACCTATTGGTGAACAACCTCCACGAATATATCCGGTTGTTGGCAAGAGTTCCTTCAATGGCAGAAGTTCACATTTCTTATTTCCACTGACTTTAGCTGCCATTTTCAGATCAATCTCATGTTCACCTGGTATTACACATACAAAATACCCTGTTTTATCCCCATGAAGAACAATTGTTTTGAATACACGTTCCAGATCCTCACCTAATGAAGCTGCCACGTGAACGGCACTTAAATCATTCTCATCCACTTCATACGGAATCAATTCATACACCACCTTTGCTTTATCCAAAAGGCGGGCCACATTGGTCTTATTTATCTTTTGTTTTGCCATATAATATCTGCTTCAAATATTTAGGAGTATAACCGACCTTGCTTTCAGCCACATGCTCCGGAGTTCCTGAAACCAGCAATTCTCCGCCACCACGACCTCCGTCAAGTCCCATATCAATAATATAATCAGCCGTTTTGATCACATCAAGATTATGCTCAATAACAATAACCGTGTTACCCTTCTCCACCAAACGGTTCAATACACCTAGCAAGACACGAATATCCTCAAAGTGCAAACCTGTCGTCGGCTCATCCAAAATATACAGAGTCTTTCCAGTATCTTTTTTGGATAGTTCCGTAGCCAGTTTAACACGCTGGCTTTCACCACCAGAGAGCGTGGTAGAAGGCTGCCCCAATTTGATGTAACCTAATCCGACATCCTGAAGAACCTTTATTTTATTCAAGATGACCGGTTGGTTTTCAAAGAATTCCACAGCCCTGTTTATGGTCATGTCCAAAACATCAGCTATTGACTTACCTTTAAATCTGACTTCCAAAGTCTCACGGTTATAACGTTTACCATGGCAAGCCTCGCACGGTACATACACATTGGGAAGAAAATTCATCTCTATCGTCTTGTAACCGTTTCCGCCACAGACTTCACATCGTCCGCCTTTCACATTGAAAGAGAATCGTCCCGGTTTATATCCTCTGATCTTGGCCTCGGGCAAACTGACAAACAGGGCACGTATATCATTGAAGACACCTGTATACGTAGCCGGATTTGAACGCGGCGTACGTCCTAAAGGCGACTGATCTACATCCACAACTTTGTCTATATACTCCAGACCTTCAATACTGCCGTATGGCAAAGGATCTCTCAAGGATCTATAGAAATGCTGGGACAGGATCGGCTGAAGTGTATCGTTAATCAAAGTGGATTTTCCGCTTCCTGATACTCCTGTTACACAAATCAATACGCCTAAAGGAAATTCCACGTCCACATGCTTGAGATTATTGCCACAGGCTCCACGCAACCAAAGCGAATGTCCATTACCAGTTCTTCTAACCTTAGGAATCTCAATAGCACAGGTTCCATTCAGATAACGGGAAGTAAGCGTGTCTTTTTTCAGCATATCCTGAGGTGTACCCTGATACACGACTTCTCCTCCCATACGCCCGGCTTTCGGCCCCATGTCAATAATATAATCGGCATTCATCATCATATCTTCATCATGCTCCACAACCACCACGGTATTACCTGTATCACGAAGCGCTTTCAAGGAACGGATCAAACGGTCATTGTCCCTTTGATGCAAACCAATACTCGGCTCATCCAAAATATAAAGCACATTAACGAGCTGAGAACCGATCTGGGTAGCCAAACGTATACGCTGGCTTTCTCCACCAGACAACGTTACTGAAGAACGGTCTAACGACAGGTAATCCAACCCGACATCTATCAGGAATTTCAGACGTGAACGTATTTCTTTCAATATTTCCGCTGCTATACGGATCTGGCGGGCAGACATTTGCTCATCCAAATGAGTTACCCAATCATAAAGTTCAGCAATATCCATAGCTGACAGCTGAGCAATATTTTTCCCGCCTATCTTAAAATGCAATGCTTCCTTATTCAAACGCTGCCCCTTACATTCAGGACACACAGCCGTTTTGGAAAACTGCTCCGCCCACTTTTGAACTGAAGCCGAGCCTTCCAATTCCTGAGTAGTCTGTATATATTTTACCAAACCTTCATACGTCACAAAATAGTCTGAAGAAGTATGCACCAATTGGGCCTTAAGACGTACCCTGTCTACAGAACCATAAAGAATTTCCTGCAAGGCTTCTTCCGGCAAATCCTTAACCGGTGTTTTTACCGATGCATCATATTTTTCCAACAAAGCATCTATCTGCCAGAATATCATACTGTTCTTGTACTTGCCCAAAGGAGCTATCGCTCCGTCATATACTGACAAATTACGGTCTGGGATCACCTTATCCATATCGATCAGACTCACATAGCCCAAACCTTTACACCGAGGACATGCTCCCTGTGGAGAATTAAAGGAGAAATTATGAGGTGCCGGATCACGATAGGAAATACCGGTTTGCGGACACATGAGTCGCTTACTGTAATGACGCACCTCTTCGTTCTCTACATCATATATTGTGATCTGGCCGTCACCCTGAATCATACCGGCAGCCACACTGTCACGTAAACGTTTTTCATCCTTTGATTGAACCTTCAGCTTGTCTATCACAATCTCAATAGTATGATTGCGATATCTGTCAAGCTTCATGCCATGATAAATCTCAGTCACTTCACCGTCCACACGGACATAGATATAACCTTTCCGACGTATGGTTTCAAAAAGTTCCTTATAATGTCCCTTTCGGTTATGCACTACAGGAGCTAATATAAAGGTCTTACGGTTACCATAATCACGGATGATCAGATCTATGATCTGTTCTTCCGTATATTTAACCATTTTCTCTCCGGAAAGATAAGAATAGGCTTCTCCTGCACGGGCATAAAGTAATCTCAGAAAGTCATAAATTTCAGTTGTTGTCCCGACCGTAGAACGGGGATTCTTGTTCGTAGTCTTCTGCTCTATGGAAATAACCGGACTCAAACCGGTTATTTTATCCACATCCGGTCTTTCCAGATTACCCAGAAAATTACGCGCATAGGCCGAAAATGTTTCTATATACCGACGCTGCCCTTCGGCAAATATGGTATCGAAAGCCAATGAAGACTTTCCACTTCCACTCAGTCCGGTAATGACTGTCAAGCTGTTACGCGGCATCTCCACATCAATATTCTTGAGATTATGCACGCGCGCACCAAATACCTCTATCTTTTCTGTATCACTCATCATTTCACTCATTTGAACTGCCACTGCCTGTACCGGAATATCCCGTCAATACATTCACATCCCTTTTGATGTTATACTCACGGCCATCGGCTCCCTTTGCCTTTACCACAACAAAATAAACACCATCCTTCACCGTACTGCCATGGAACTTACCATCCCATCCACCATCCAGTGTGTTCCATGAGTAAAGCTTTTGCCCCCAACGGTTGAAAATGGTTGCTTCAAAACTGACAATAGACTTATAACCGTCCTTTACCTTATAGACATCATTATATCCATCGCCATTGGGTGAGAAAGCATTGGGCATTTCCAATATGGACTCACTGATCGAAACAACAAAAGGATTAGCTTCTCCTTCCGCCGGATACTGGATCGTATCATTCCCTAAAACAAAAGTTGCATAAAATTGTACATAAAATGTTCCGCTTTCCGTAAACGTATAATCCAGATTCTCGTCAAAACGGTTAACCAGCGGCGCATTTTCTTCTCCTTCTCTATATATCCGCCATTCATAACGGACAGAGTACTCGCCCAAATCTTCTACATTAGACAAAAAATGGCCTTCCAATGGAGCTGACTGCGTATCGGAAGCATCGTCTATCTCTTCTCCATCCGGAGTGACATAACTGGCACTTGGATTGGCTGTAGGATAAACATTCTGCGACATCGCTGAATAAAAGAAAAAGCCAAACAGGCACAAAAACAAAAACCTCAATCTATTCTTCATTCTTTAATATTTGTGCAAAAATAATGTTTCCCATTGAAATAACCACTTTTTTTATGTAATTTTGTCGGTCGGATTAATAAAAAATAAAATGGCAAATATCAAACATACCGTGTGCACCCTGGCGGTGTTCCTGTCTTTGGCTTTTTCATCACATGCCCAAGTAGAAAACAGTTTTATACATACCATAAAAGAAGGGGAAACCGTATATTCGATTTCACGGATTTACAATGTAACAACTGACGATATTCTCAGACTTAATCCTGACGCCATAGGTGGAATCAGACAGGGAGACCAACTGCGTATCCCGCAGCAAAAACGAACTGCAACAAACAAGAACCGTTTTCACACTATTGCTGCAGGTGAAACCCTTTACCAGCTGACTAAAAAATACGGTGTCAGTGCTGATGATATTTGCCAGGCTAATCCTGGACTGACCGCACAAAATTTCAAAGTTGGTATGGTTATCAGTATTCCTGAGAAAAAATCAGCAGCACAATCAGGAAATGCAACCAATCCGACATACAAGCCTAAATTTAAGGACTTACACAAGGTTGAGCGCAAAGAAACGATCTATAAAATAGCACTCGACTATAATGTTACCATCGAAGATATTCTCAAACTTAACCCAGAAATCAAGGCTCCTGATTATAAGCTGAAAAAAGGAGAGTTTATCCGTATCCCTTATTCAAGGGACGAGCTGGCCAAACAGGACAAAAAAGAAAAAACACCTACAAATGAAGAGCTGATCAGTGCCAAAAAAGAAAAAGCACCGCAAAATATGGTTCACATGGGAGTCATTCTGCCACTAAAAAGCCAGCATAGCGAAAGCGACAAAATGATAGAATTCTATCGCGGTGTGCTAATGGCTGTAGACAGCATGAAGAAAAACGGACTGTCTGTCAATGTATACACATTCGACTCCGGAAAATCAGCCGGCGACATTAAGGATGTACTGAAAAACCAGACATTGGCTAACATGGACTTTATCATCGGTCCATTATATACCGGACAAATCAATCCCCTTAACGAGTTCTGCAAAAAGCATGGCATCAAGCTTATCGTCCCCTTCTCTTCAGCAGGTGAGGCCGTATACAATAGTCCCAATTATTTCGCTGTTACACCACCAAAATCATTCCAGCAGGCAGAAGCATGCGAACTGGCACTGAAAGTATTCAAAAAGCAAAATTACATATTCGTGGACAGCAAAGAATCCGATGAAGATGGAGCTTCATTCACAGATGCACTGGAAAAATTGCTTCAGCAGAATGGTATCAATTCAAAAACCATCGCTATTGATGCTGATGAATTTGCATGGTTGAGAGTTTTCACCCGTTTCCAGACCAATATTATTGTCCCCAATTCATCAAGTGTCAAACTTATCAACAAACTAGTCCCTATTCTCGACAAATTCTCCAAAGAATATCCGGAATACAAAGTAAAACTATTAGGATATCCTGAATGGCAGACATATACGAACAAACATCTTGAAAATTTCTATAGATTCGACACCTACGCCTATTCAGCCTTTTACAAGAATCCCTTAACCAAAAAATCAAAGGAGTTCAACGCAACATATCAGCATAATTTCCATAAACCGACAATTCCGGCATATCCATGTTTCGGAATGCTTGGATTTGATCTGACTTACTATTTCCTGAAAGGTTTCTCATCTTACGGCGACGGAATAACTTCCCATCTGTCCCAGATCAAGACCTCTCCTTACCAGCATCAGTTTGATTTCGAACGGATCAGTAACTGGAGCGGATTCATTAACAAGGAAATGCAGTTTATCCATTATGCACCATCGCATACTATCGAATTAATCAGACTGAACCCATGACCAAATTGAAATTCATCGCAGCATTTGCACTTTCCATAATATGTCAGAGCATAAAAGCACAAATAGGCGAACCGCGTAATGATCTGGCTATCGGTATCAACGGAGGTTATACACTCAACCAGATGTTTTTCAACCCCAACATCAAACAGACTTTCAAGGGAGCACCGACAGCAGGTATAACCTTACGTTACACATGCGAGAAATACTTCAAAAGCTTGTGCGCCGTGCAGATAGAAATAAACTATGCCAATCTGGGATGGGAAGAAGTGATAGAAACATCTGAAGATACCTACAAAAGAGATATAAGCTATATTCAAATTCCTATCCTGGCACGAATGGGCTGGGGATATGAAGAAAAAGGAGCCATGTTTTATGTAGTAGCCGGTCCGCAATTTGGATTCTATCTTGGCGACAAAGGACATAAAGGTGGTTTATTCAATGATTCAACCCTAAATTTACGTCCTGGCCTTGTCAACCAACAGTATGACTTGCCGGTAAAGAATAAATTTGAATATGGTATTACTGCAGGATTGGGTATAGAAGTCAATACGCGACATGCAGGCCATTTTCTTCTGGAAGGCAGATATTACTATGGACTAAGTGATGTATTCGGAAACAGCAAAAAAGATGTATTCGGACGTTCAGCAAATGGCACAATTGCCATCAGAGCTACATATCTGTTTGACCTGATCAAAACCAAAAAAAGACCCAAGAATGAATAGAATAACAACAAAGTCAAATGACCAAACAGATATATCTGAATATCCTGCAAAAAACTACATCCAAAAGCAGAGGGTGGGGATGCTGGTTATCAGCAAATCCCCACCCTCTGCTTTTGGATATATTCTGTATACAAAAGATAATTCAGTCATATCCGAATCATCCTCTTATTTTTATCTCAACCGATCCAAAGATCTCACAATCAGTTCATCTTGCATAATTCCTCTGAAAGCCAAATAATCCAGAATAAGCGCAACCGCAGGAAGTCCGGCAGTCCAGTTCAAAGTAAAATCGCATACATAACGATCTTTGAAAACAAAGACAAATGCTGTAAGAATGATGTAATAACCAATTAACAGCAGACTGCTGACTACAGTCAATCTCACTTGCAACATCCTTTTCTTAAAAAGAAAAATAGCCACCAATGAACTCACTGCCGACAAGACGAGCACTACAAACAGAGCCCATGGACTCCATATCCGCTCTCCTCCTGTCACCTCCAGATATAGATTATGAAATGCCATCGTCTCCACCCCATTCTGATGGAAATGTCCTACCGTCGTACACAGTCCTACAACCATACAGACGACAGCCAGAAAAAGGTAGACAGTTTGTATTCTCTGTATCATAATTCTATAGAAAAAAAGCGTTACTCTATAGTACCTTTTTCCTTCAACGGATTACGATAGTAGATCTTTCCCTCAATAAATTCCTGTGTGGCGATCAAGGTAGGTTTCGGCAACTTCTCATAATAACGAGAAATCTCAATCTGTTCACGATTTTCAAACACCTCATCAAGATTATCGCTTACTGATGCAAACTCCTGAAGCTTTTTAGAAAGCTCATTCTTGATATCAACAGAAATCTGATTGGCACGTTTTCCAATAATAGCCACACTTTCATAAAGATTGCCTGTCTCATCACAAAGATCCATGATATCACGGGTCACAGTGTTAGTAGGTGCATTTGTTTTTTTGTAATCCATAACTTTTATATAAATTGACTTTATTTTTTATTCACAACTTTATCTGATGCCACAAAAATCTGCTGGGCATCCTTCAAATATTTAGATTCCGGATACTCATTGACAAAACCATAATATTCGTCAATAGCGTCACGGTAACGGTCCATACGTTTATCTTCCACACTCTGACGTGCCAAATGATATTTGGCTCTCAGAATCATTATTGCAAATTCTTCACGTCGGGCCGGACTGGCATAAGGATAATCCAATAAAGCATTTTGGGCTGTCACTATGCAAGCTTCGTAATTACTTCCTCCATAAAAGCAGTTACCCATATAGTTACCAAGATCGTAATATAACTTGGCTGATATATATTCCTTCTCAACCAACTTGTCCTGCAAGGCATAAATCATATCCTGGGTACGATCCTTCAGTTTGGTATATGGATAGAGATCCAGAAAATCCTGAAATTCCTTGATAGCGGTATAAGTATTAGTCTGATCCAGACGGACATCAGGTACACTTTCATACAAAGAACGTCCGGCATAATAACGGGCATATTCTACGTAAGTACCTTTCGGATACGACTGATAATATTTTTTAAAATAAGATGAAGCTACATCATAATTACCGTCACAATATTCCGACATTGCCAACATATATAACGATTCCTGAGCACGAACCGTACCTTTCATAACGGCAATCAGATCACCAAACAACAGAGCCGCCCGAGAATACTGTCCTTTCACAAAATATTCTTTGGCAGCCTCGTATTTATATTCATAATCAGCACTTTTCAGTACATTATTATATTGATTGCAGGAAGTTAACAAAAAAATTCCGGCAGAGAGAATCAAAACAATCCTTTTCATTTTGTACAAATTGAGTTGCAAAAATAAGATATTCAGATGACTTTTGCAAAAAATGAATGTTTTTAAATGCAAAAAAAATCTGCTGACTCTCCATTTACAGATAAAATACCTATTTTTGTACCTCGATAATTATCATTTACGGTCTCAACATGCCAAACTTCGAATTAACATCTGATTATCTTCCTACCGGTGACCAGCCGGACGCAATTGCACAGCTTACAGAAGGTGTATTGCAGGGCGTTCCTGCACAGACTCTTCTTGGTGTAACCGGTTCAGGAAAAACATTCACCATAGCCAACGTTATCAAGAATGTCAACAAACCGACTCTGATTCTCAGTCATAACAAGACTCTGGCAGCTCAACTTTACGGTGAATTTAAAAGTTTCTTTCCCAATAATGCAGTAGAATACTATGTCTCCTATTATGATTACTATCAGCCGGAGGCTTACATTCCATCTACAGACACTTATATTGAGAAGGATCTTGCTATCAATGACGAAATTGACAAGTTGAGACTGGCTGCCACATCAGCCCTGCTTTCAGGACGTAAGGACGTCGTTGTCGTCTCGTCTGTCAGCTGTATTTATGGCATGGGAAACCCTGCCGCATTCTATGACAATGTCATTGATCTGAAAAAGGGCAGGTTACTGGATCGAAATGTATTTCTTCGCAGATTGGTTGACAGTCTGTATACACGTAACGACCTTGAACTTAACCGTGGATGTTTCAGGGTAAAAGGTGATACAGTAGACATTTATCTGGCCTATTCAGACAATTTGCTCAGGGTCACTTTCTGGGATGACGAAATTGACGGAATTGAAGAAGTCGACCCTGTAAGTTGCATGAGATTGAACAGTTATGACGAATATCGCATCTATCCGGCCAATCTGTTCATGACAACCAAGGAAAGTACATTGGCAGCCATCCATCAGATTGAAGATGATCTGCAGAAACAAGTGCAGTTTTTCGAAGATTCCGGTAAACCATACGAAGCCAAACGTCTCTACGAACGTGTAACATACGACATGGAAATGATCCGCGAACTCGGACACTGCAGTGGGATAGAAAACTACTCCAGGTATTTCGATGGCCGCGAACCCGGTACCCGTCCCTACTGTCTGCTGGATTTCTTCCCGGACGATTTCCTGATTGTCATTGACGAAAGCCATGTTTCAGTTCCTCAGATCAATGCCATGTATGGCGGTGACAGGGCGCGCAAAAAGAATCTCGTAGAATATGGATTCCGTTTACCGGCAGCCATGGATAACCGTCCACTCAAATTCGAGGAATTCCAACAACTGGCCAAACAAGTCATCTACGTTTCCGCTACACCGGCCGACTACGAACTGCAACAAAGTGAAGGAATTGTTGTAGAACAAGTCATACGTCCTACAGGACTTCTCGATCCTATCATTGAAGTACGTCCCAGCATGAACCAGGTGGATGACCTGATGGAAGAAATTCAGTTACGCATCGAAAAAGACGAAAGAGTATTGGTCACTACACTGACCAAACGGATGGCGGAAGAACTGACTGACTATCTTATCAAACACGACATACGGACCAACTACATACACAGTGATGTCGACACCCTTGAACGTGTACAAATCATGGACGATCTCCGTGCCGGCATGTACGATGTACTGGTCGGGGTCAACCTCCTGCGTGAAGGTCTTGACTTGCCGGAAGTGTCACTGGTAGCCATTCTGGATGCTGACAAAGAGGGTTTCTTACGCTCACACCGTTCATTAACCCAGACTGTGGGACGTGCAGCCCGCAACATCAATGGAATGGCTATCATGTATGCTGACCGCATTACCGAAAGTATGCAGCGTACCATTGACGAAACGAACCGCAGGCGCGAAAAACAGTTGAGATATAATGAAGAACATGGCATCACACCACAACAAATCAAGAAAGGCCGGAAAATGACAGACCTTATCAGCGCCAATGCCGATGCCCATACTGAAAGTCGCGCTTACATTGAGCCGGAAGAAAAAAGTGTGGCCGCAGACCCTGTCATAGAATACATGAGCCGCGACCAACTTGAAAAAAGTATCGAACGCACGCGCCGCCAAATGCAGGAAGCAGCCAAGAAACTTGATTTCATCCAGGCTGCCCAATTCCGCGACGAAATGTTGCGTATGGAGGAATTGCTGAAAAACAAGTCCTGAAGTCCTGATTTCAGAGAACGGTCAGAGTTCCTGTCCGCACATCCCTGCTGTTCGGGCCTATCATGATTTGAAAATCGCCTGGTTCACAAACCTCCTCAAGTTCTTCATTATAGAATTTCAAAAGGTCAGGAGTCACCACAAATTCCACATCCTGACTTTCACCTTTCTTAAGATGAATACGTCTGAAACCTTTCAGTTCCTGTACCGGACGGGTTACAGAACCTACAAGATCGCGCACATAAAACTGCACGATTTCATCAGCATCATAATCCCCGGTATTGGTTACAGTCACACAGGCCCGAACCTCTCCCCCATCCAGGCTCATTTGAGAATGATCAAGTCGGATATCACTGTAATCAAACGTAGTATAACTCAATCCGAATCCAAAAGGATAAACCGGGTCGTTACTGACATCCAAATAATTGCTACGGTATTTCTGATACCAGTTTTTGGAATTGACAGGACGGCCGGTATTCTTATGGTTATAATACATGGGAAGTTGCCCTACATGCTGCGGAAAAGTTGCAGTCAGTTTACCACTGGGCACCACATCACCAAACAACACATCACAGATCGCATCACCAGCCTCACTGCCGCCGAACCACACATTCAGAATTGCCGGAACATGCTGTTGTTCCCATTTCATCACTGTCGGACGTCCTGAAAAATGCAATAATACGACCGGCTTACCAGTCTCAAGCAACCGTTCCAACAAATTGCGCTGTGCATTTGGCATTTCCAGATCTGCACGACTGCTGGATTCACCTGACATTTCTGCACATTCTCCCAAAGCCGCCACAATGACATCCGACTCCCGTGCCACTTTCATGGCTTCTTCCAACCACACCTTGTCATCCCCCCGTGGCACACGACGCTGCCACATTGCTGCTTTCTGATCCTTTTCACTATACATCAGATTACATCCCGGTGCATAAAGTACCTTAGCCTTATCTCCCACAGCACGTTTCATGGCTTCAAACAACGTACTGTAACGTTCAGTAGTAGCTGCTACACTCCATGTACCAACCATATTATCCCGGTTATCAGCCAACGGACCCACCAAACCGATTACACCCTGACGGGCTAACGGCAACAAATTGTTTTCATTTTTCAACAAAACAAATGTCTCGGCTGCAATCCGCCTTGCTTGCGCTCTGTTTTCTTCCGTATACAATTCAGTAGCAGCACGGTCGGATGAACAATATTTATAAGGATCTTTAAACAATCCCAATTTGAACTTGGCTTCCAGGATACGACGACAAGCCGCATCTATTTCCTCCATCGTCACCTTACCCTCATCAAGAGACTTTTCCAATGTTCCGATAAACCCATCAGATACCATATCCATATCAATACCAGCCTTCAAGGCACGGGCTGAAACGGTCTGCAAATCTCCTATTCCATGAGTCTCCATCTCCAGAATAGCCGTATAATCAGTAACGACAAAACCTTTAAAACCCCATTGATGACGCAATACATCTGTCATCAGCCATTTATTGGCCGTGGCTGGAACGCCATTGATTTCATTAAAAGAACTCATCACCGAAGCTGCCCCTTCATCTACCGCTGCCTTATACGGCGGGAAATAATCATTATACATTCTGTGACGGCTCATATCCACTGTATTATAGTCTCGTCCGGATTCAGAAGCACCATATAATGCAAAATGCTTGACACAGGACATAATATGTTCTTCATCATACTTTTTTTTACCCTGATAACCACGAACCATTGCACGGGCTATTTCTGCCCCCAAATAAGGATCCTCACCACTGCCTTCCGCCATTCTACCCCATCTGGCATCCCGACAGATATCTACCATCGGACTGAAAGTCCAGCAAATACCGTCTGCACTGGCTTCTTTTGCCGCAATGGAGGCAGACAACTCTATGGCTTCCATATCCCATGAACACGACAAAGCCAACGGTATGGGAAACACTGTTTCATAACCATGAATAACGTCCATTCCAAATATCAGGGGTATACCCAAACGGCTTTTTTCCACAGCTATCTGTTGCATCTCCCGTATCTGTTCTACACCCTTCAGATTAAAAAGCCCACCTACTTCCCCTTTGGCTATTTTCTCTGCAACAGCACTACTCTGCGCCTGTCCTGTCACGATAGTTCCCGTTACAGGCAAATTGAGCTGCCCCAGTTTTTCCTTCAATGTCATTTGAGACATCAATTTATCTATAAACGCCTCCATTCTGGCCGGGCGCGCCATACTCTGCCATGTCAATAAACATAAAGATATCACAAGTCCTGTTCTTTTCATTCTATTTTTCACATTAGATTGTTAACGTCACAAAGGTATAAAAAAGCCTGAATGAGCCCAATATTCTTCCTCAAATTTCGACTTTCGTCAGCCAACTCCCTGTATAAGTTATTATTCCTCCAGAAATAATACTTTAGTCAACAAAAAAGGATGCCACCTCCTTAAGAGACTGCATCCTTATATTTTGATATGTTTAATTTCTCCCTAAATCAGAATTGCCATTTACAAGCAATGGTTGGAATAGCATAAAAACGATTATTCTGTCCGGTTGTTGTATATACAAAGTTGTTACTGATCTCCACTTCCGTTCCAATACTCAACTTGCAATCATCACTGACCCGTTTAAGCGGTGCCAAATTAAACCAGAACTGGGGTTCTGAAAGCAAAATCAGATTGCCATTGACCAGATTATTATGCCACAAATCGACAAATCCACTGAATGTACACAAACCATTGGCAAACGTATTACGCCAAACGCCCGTCAGCTGCCAGCTGTGACAAAATGGACCATTCTTAGCCAAATACTTATACATAGCCTGGAAAGAGACACCTTTTGTAAAATCCGCACTATTCCAGTTATAGGAAGCTCCGACAAGATAAGCATCATTGAATGCATAACCATCTCCTTGCCCTGATCCATAACTCAAACCACCATTATACTCTACATGAAAAGCAATTGGCATCTGTTTGGTTTGAATCTCTCTGGAAATCTCAGCATACGCTCCACGCATTACATTGTCTCCAAAATCAGCATCAATAAAGAAATAAGTACTACCCCACCGGTCTGCAGTGAAGTTCTCAACGGTTGCTGTCAGATGCTGGCGATTGTCTATCTGATTGCCATACATACAATGACCCAGGTCGTAATGTAACTGGACGTTGAGTTGAGCAAAGCTGCTTGTAGCCAACATACCGCAAGCAACTAAAGAAATAATCTTTTTATTCATTACTTTTGATTTTTTAAAAAACGGTGCAAAATTAACTAAAAAACTTTATATTACATATCAATTCAACATTATAATTACAAAGACATCATAATTCTCCTATTAACGATAGATTCTGCTTTTTTATTTTAACCTGTAAATCAACCATATAAGAAACAATCGTCAATTTAGCGGAATAAAAAAACAACTTTTTCTCAAAAAAAGTGCTTCAAAAATTTGCAGATTCAGAAAAAGTGCGTACCTTTGCAACCGCAATCGAGAAACAAACACAGTTCACAACTCGAAAAACAAAAGAGGGCGTTTAGCTCAGCTGGTTCAGAGCATCTGCCTTACAAGCAGAGGGTCGGCGGTTCGAATCCGTCAACGCCCACCAACCTCTTACGGCTCCTTAGCTCAACTGAATAGAGCATCTGACTACGGATCAGAAGGTTACAGGTTTGAGTCCTGTCGGCGTCACAGGAGAGAGAGAGTCCAAAAGGCTCTCTTTCTTGCATTTAGGGAGTGCCCGAAGAAGAAGGAATGGAAATCCGTCCCGCGGCGGACAGGATTCATATTCCGGAAAGGGCCGGAGCAAAAAAACGGAAAAACCGAAAACCGGGAAAAAGCCAAAAGCCGGACGCAGAAACCTGGATAGGGAACCCGCCAAGCGCAAAATCCGGACGCAGAAAATCGGAAAGAAGCCCGAAAACCGGACACAGAAACCGGGAGGGAACTCGAAAACCAAGCGCAGAAAACCGGGAAAAACCTGAAAGCCGGACGAAGGAACCGGGAGGGAACCCGAAAAAAGGGACATGCGACGAAAAGCGCGACGAAAAAAGGGGATGCCCGACAAAGTCTCCTCCGCAAGCAAAAATCACCCCTGTCGGAGATTGCTCCGACAGGGGTGAACACGTAAGGCCGAACTCGTCGGACTGCCTCTTGTACCGGCAGTTCCGGCCTCCGGCCGGGCTTCTCTACAGATTGCGGGACAAATCGCGGGCCTCCACTCCTTCGAATGTCAGCCGGACCGGTTCGATCCGGCCCTCGGCGTCGAACGTCATCCGTTCGATGCACACCTGCCGGTGAGCCCCCTCGCCGTCGCCCAGCGGATGACGGTGATAGACGATATAGTAGTCGTCCGTGCCCGGGATGCGGATCACGGAGTGATGTCCGGCTCCCGTAGCCACGGCGGGGTCCTGCCGCATGATCGTTCCGATGCGTTCGAACGGCCCGAGCGGCGAATCCGACACGGCGTAGGCCACCGAATAGTCGGGGCCCGTCCAGGCTCCCTCGGACCACATGAAATAGTATTTTCCCTTGCGTTCGAACAGGAACGGCCCCTCGGTATAGCGTTCGGGGGGGATCTCCTTGTAGAGCTCCCCGTCGTCGAAAGGACGGATTCCCGTGAAGTCCTCCTTCAGCCGCACCACGTTGCAGTGGCCCCAGCCGCCGTAATACATGTAGTATTCGCCCCCGTGTTCGTAAACGAACTGGTCGATGGGCTGCGCGCCGTTCACAATCTCATTGATCAGCGGCTTGCCGAGCAGATCGCGGTAGGGTCCCTCGGGACGGTCGCTCACCGCCACGCCGATACCGCCGACCTCGCCTTCGTGCACGTCGTTGGCCGCGAAGAAGAAGTAGTAGCGGCCGTCCTTGCGGACGGCGGCCGGCGCCCACATGGCCCGCCGCGCCCACGCCACGTCGGCCTGCTTCAGGATGCCGGTGTGCTTCGTCCAGTGCACCAGGTCGTCGGAGGAGAAGCAGTCGAAGGAGAGCTGCTCGTCGTAGGGAAGGCTGCTCGTGGGATAGACCCAGCAGGTTCCGTCGTAAACGACGGCTTCGGGATCGGCATACCATCCCTCGAAAATGGGGTTGCCGCTCCGTTCCGGCGTTCCGGACCCGGCGCAGGAGACGCCGAAGACCGTGCACCCCGCCAACGCGAGCAGGCTGAAAAAGCGGATGTTCATAACGTTTCAGTTGGAATTGACGACGCTAAAATACGAAAAATCCGCCACGGACCCGCAGATCCGCGGCGGAAAATTCGCCGGCGCACGCCCGCGCTCACTTCCGCCCGCCGTCGGGCATCGTCCAGCCGCCGCCCAATGCCTTGTAAAGCTGCACGAGGGCCAGGTGCTCGTCGCGGACGGCATTGCTCAGCCCGATCTGCGCATCGAGGTAACGCCGCTGGGCGTCCAGCACGTCGATGTAGTTGATATTGCCGCCGCGGTACTGGATATTCGCCAGTTTGACGTATTTGCTGGCGGCATCGCGGAGCGTGACGTTCAGCTCGGCCGTCCGCCGGACGTTCCGGTAGGTCACGATGGCGTCGTCGGTCTCCTTGAAAACCTCCAGCACCTTCTTCTCGTAGGCCAGACGCGCCTCGTCGTAGGCCGCCAGCGCGGCACGGTACTTGGCCTGCTTACGGCCGAATCCGAAGACCGGGGCTGCGATCGCCCCCGCCACATAAGAGAAGGGCGAACGGAAAAAGCCCGTCA
>OGMW01000783.1_pt1 | contig 32174 bp, 26 predicted proteins | sample 1573281 | NCBI WGS metagenome assembly OGMW01 (sample SAMEA2581907, study PRJEB24529) | metagenome | biome: Human gut stool | place: China | collected 2011 | reverse complement strand
TACCTGTCAGCAGGTTATAGCGGAAACGGTAACGGTCGGCCAGAAACGCTTTCAGGCGACGCTCCATGTCCACGATGCCTGAAACGGCCTGACGGTTGGCGGCATGCACCTGTTCCGAAGTCTCCGCAGCCTTCTCTGCTTTGCGTTCTTCGGAAGCCGGTTTATCCGCCGTCTTTTGAACGGCCTCTCCGGCCGGTATGTGCTGTTCCGGCTGTGCCTGACAGACTGCCCGGTGTTTCTGTGCCCAACGGGCTGCAGCCCTGCGGACCAGTATAGTCAGTGTCTTCATGTCTTTTTCTTTTTTTATACAAAGATAAGGTACGCCCAAAGCCACAGTGTCACTAATGTTCACTGGCGGTCACATTGAAGTCCATTTGGTCACTTTTGGTCATTTTCAAGTTTGGCTCGCCTGCAGAAAAGACGGCATACCACCCTTCTTTCCTTATCCGGACGGACAGGACGTTCCGGCTATCTGCTATTCCTGATTCCTCCGGACTGGAGTGCGCCCCGTCGTTTCCCCCAAAACCGGATTTTTGCCCTGGAATTACCCTAAATTCGGTTTTTTCCGACTTTACTTCCACCTCTTCACCAGATATTCCAACATCCTGATCCTTAACCAGGAACAGTGTGAAGCCATCAGATTCACCCCGTTCACATCCTCTCTCACGCATTCTCAGCCCCTTCATGCCCCTGTCGCATTCATTTCCGACCCAAAAAGGTCGGATAAAAAGGCCGCTACAATGAGCCGCCAATGTCCTCTATGCCCTTTCTGCAACGCATTTTTCAGACAAGAAGAAATCCCCGGTCGAACCCGATTTTTTCATGGGAGACTTTTCCAAAAACTCGGCTTACTTTGAAAAAAGTAAGCTTTACTTTTTAAAAAGTAAGCCTTACTTTTTTGAAAGTGTCCTGATTTCAGAAAAATTCATTCCAAAGACAGATGAACGTAAAAAGGCCGGAAATCGCCTGTGAAGCATCCCGTGAAGGAGCGGTGAAGGACCTCCTTCACCCTGAAAGCCGCATGGACAGCGGGATGTGAAGGGGTGAAGGAGAAAAAAGAGAAAATTGACGGAGTAAGCCAATCAGGAGCCCCACTCCACCATAAAAAAGTTGACGACTGTGAAACATTATTCCGCATAAAATCCTACCTTTGTAAACATAAACCGACTGCACGAAAAGCCCTGCAATCCATACCGGCTTTATCCGCCAACAGCATGACGGCAAGATAGATTTTTTTGTATATGACATACGATATTTTCATAAGTTACAAGCGTAAAAGTCTGGCTACGGCCAACAATCTTTATTACAGACTGACGACAAGAGGATATTCTACGTTCTTCGACCTGGAGGAAATGCGCAGGGACAATTTCAATGTCCAGCTATTGAATTACATCGAGAACGCAAAGGATGTCTTTGTCCTTCTTGAGGAAGGGTCTCTCGATGCATGCCAGCAGGAAAACTGGGAAGAAGACTGGTTTTGCAAAGAAATCTCACATGCGCTAAAGACTAAAAAAAATATCATCCCCATTCTTATCGGCAACTACAAGATGCCCAAACAGGATTTCTTCCCTAAGGAATTACAGGAACTGCCGCTAAAAAATTCACCGGAATTCTCATTTTCATATTTCGAGGAATATCTGAACAAACTGATCGAAAAAGGATACATCACGTCCGAGGCTCAAATAAAAAACCAGGCTACATCCATTTTCAAATTCTACTCAAACGAGAACTGCCAGGTTTATAAGGAAGGAAAACTGGTATGCAGTCTGGAAGGAATGTCTGACGAACCATACTATCTGCCGGTCCAAAGGAAAGGCGACTACAGGTTCAGATGCGTCAATTCCATTACGGCAGAATCAAAAATACTAAAGGCACATATTGACATGGATGAAGAAAAGGATATAGACATTCTGTGGGATGAGCACAAACCTCTCGTGCCTGATCAGGAATGGCCCGCCGGAATTATGATAAGCGGAAATGAATACACCGTTGATCTGGGTGTAGTCCAATTCAATATGATTCGCGTGGAAGGCGGTGAAATGGTGATCGGCGCAACCGCTGAACAGGCAGACAAAGCAGAGAATAACGAGCATCCGGCTCATCCCATATCCCTGCCAACCTACTATATCGCACAATTTCCGGTCACCCAGAATGTGTGGGAAGTGGTAATGGGATACAACAAATCACACTTTAAAACGAACGAACTTGCAAAGTTTCCAAATTCCATCGATTTGTTTGAAAGGAAATTAAAAATTCTATCCTCATTATTACCTCCTTTAGGAACCATACCCGGACTTGATCGGGCAAAACAGGAAGCTATGCTCAAAAAACATCAGCAGTCAGTTGACAAAGGTCATTATCCTGCAGAGAATCTGAGTTTAGATGAAGCCCGCGAGTTTGTCCGTCGCCTATCCAGGATGACCAATATAGAATTTGACCTCCCCACGGAAGAAGAATGGGAATATGCAGCACGAGGCGGACAGAAAAGCAAGCATTTCCGCTATGCAGGAAGTAACAACCTGGATGAAGTGGCATGGCACAGAAACAATTCAGAAAGAAAGACACATCCTGTAGGAGAAAAACGCCCCAATGAACTGGGGTTGTATGACATGTGTGGCAATGTATGGGAATGGACCAGAACACCGGCCCACTCTTATTCAACGAATATTGAACCGGAAGGCAGTGTGTTCATCCGCCGCGGAGGAAGCTGGTGGCACGAAGATAAGAACTGCCGGGTCTCACGCCGATATGCATCGGACCGTTCGAAGAAAACCAGCGGATTGGGACTGAGAATTGTGATACGCAAAAACATCAAATAATCTCTTAATAGATGTATTGAGACGGTCCATCACCTACCCCCTTCATTCCAGGAATGAAAACATATCTTGTACATACGTTTCAAAATTGTTTTCATAGCTCCCCATAACTCCCCTTATTTATGGTGTATGACATGCCTTTTTCAGGAGTGCCATAAGCTAATGCAACAAATTCCATATACACACGGGCATCGGATGTATGTCAAAAGTAATTAATTTGAGAAAAATCTGAAGAATAGAGTTGCAATTAGAGAAGAAATCAAATAATATATCCCCCCAAAAAAATAAGAATATATGTATTTCCCTATGTATTTTCCTTTTATCTCATCCCAGAAATAAAGCGACAGTCACAGCTGAAATTTTATCACGCATAAATTATCTTGACAAGATGACCCGTGATGTCACATTTATAATGCCAGGATATCAAAGAGCCCAACTGAATGATGAAGTTATAAATGAGTCAGACAATAATCTTCAACTTACATTTGACGAGAATTTATTTATAAAAATAGTTCAAGAATTGGAGAATGAATCAAACGGAAAATTCTTGTATAATGATATGTGTGAATTAGTATTTATAGGTATTAAGTCAAACGGCGAGTATGATTTTGATAACTTCCAAAGGCTAGATTTGAATATACTATCCCAAAAACGAGGCATTGATCCTATAAAGTTGATACTAACAGTAGCACAACAATTCAGAACTGATAAAAATGATACTATTGAAATTAAAAAATATGTCACCCAGATATTGGGCGAATTGACAATGCAAGATTATAATCCAGCTATAAAGATTTTTATTGCTGGAGCAAAGAAGCTAAGAGAGGAACGTTCTTTATTAAGAGAAGAACTAAGTAAAGTTGAAAATACCCATAATTTAGATATTCGTTCTCTTACATTTGAAGATTTCGCAACCTGTTTAACAGGAGAAGATAGAGGTCGTCAAGCAGATTACAATAAATTTATAGAGAAGGAAGCCAATGTAGTTGTATTTATTTTTGATTGTACAGCTGGAGAAATAACCGAAGAAGAATTTGATATTGCATATAATTCACTTAAAGAGAATAAGCATCCTGATATATTTGTATATGTTCGTAAAAGAAGCCCATTTTCATTACGGAGCATATTTGGTGATCGAAGATTGCAGAAGATTAAAAATAAAATTTTTGCATACCAAAAAGAATATTACATAGAATATGAAAATCTTGATAATTTAAGATATCTATTTTATAGTGATATGGTTTCCTACTTTATAAAACAGGAAGAAAAATAACCACTAATTTTACATTCATACTTCATAAATTCAAGGTTAATCCTTTTAAAAAAACGAATTTATTAAGGATACTCAGTAAATTTTCCTAAGCAACAAGGTGGCATATAAAGTAGATAGAACATACTCACTTTATATGCCATCTTTTATTGTTGTTTTTCGTTATTTTATACATAGGGTAAGGTAACAGATTAGCGAAATCATAACAAATCTGTTCTGAATTGATATAATTTAATGCTATCAGGCCCGACTCAGTATGATTCGTTCAGATTCGCCACTGAGTCGGAACTAATTTTTTGTATTTTGCAATACACACTTTACCTGAAGAGACGGTTCCGCAGCATAATAAGTGTAAACAAAAAATACGGAGTTCGGGATGAATTCCGTATTTTTTTATTTTATAGCCTTATCAAACCGGCCATCCGGAAGGCAGCTGAACCGGCTCACATCCGACAGGGTAACAGAGCGGTATCCACTGATGTTTTTTCGGGAAAGTGCTCACCGCATATCCGTCCGGCTTACATAAAGGGTTCCATACACATCAGCAGGATTTCCCTGACAGAGTCCCGCGCAGTTTGCCACTGAGCCTTTATCCTGTCCAGACCGGTTGTTGTACCCTGCCCCAAGCCCTCATCCGCATGGTGGCCTCTGGAGCACCCGTTATCTTCCTCTTCGTTTTTGTGACAGGAACACATCCTGCACATACGTTTCAAAATTGTTTTCATAACTCCCCTGATTTATTGTGTGTGACATGCCTTTTTCAGTAGTGCCATAAGCTCCCTGTATACGGTATCCGAAATCCGGTTGTTATCGCGTGCGCTGTTGATGGCATCATAAACCTTGTCGCCGGAATAGGAATCCAATCCGCCCCAAAGATCATCAGTCGTGAGACTGGAAGTGTAGATATGGTTCGTGTCCAGTTTGTCAATCAATGCCGACTTGGCCACATTACGGGCGTCCACATCGGGCGCTGCACCAAAAGAAATATCGTGACCGCCGTTAAAGACATGCTCTGCTCCCCCATCCGTTCCAAAAGCCGACTTCAGAGCCTCTTCTATCTCACCCGGACTATAGGCGGAAAGGTCAATGCCCGAATATTCCATACCACCCATTATGGCATCATGCCCGTTGTGATCATATCCGCCGTCTCCGCCATCGGAGAATAATTCACTCAGTTTTTCCAATAATTCGCCTAACATATCAGTCTGTTTTTAGTGGTTGTTACTTATTTTTCTGTTCTTTAAAGGCCTCACGGAAGATCTTCCCCAGTTCGTCCTTTGAAAGTTTTGATTTGCCAAGATATTCTCTTTGGAAATATTCTTTGGCCGTCGCCCCGATAGCCCAGGCAAAAGCTGCGGATGTAGCCGCATCAAGAGCGACGCCCGCACCGTAACCCAGTCCCGTTGATTCCATAAGCGCAGAAAGCAGTTTGGATCCGATATTCATGGAAAGGAACCAGAATCCTGCACTGAGAATAAACTGTTTGACAAGTTTCCAGCCTTCATCCTTTGTCAGTTTAATATCGTAGCAAAGCCCAATGGCGACAACGCCTGCCCCCATCGCGGAAGCGGTAAGCGCCCAATTGACATGTGCGGGCACAAGTGCAGTACCTACTACTGTAGCCATCATGGCCTTGATAGCCTTATCTGCTTTTTCATTACATACATTCACTGAAGTAGCCATATTCATATACCCTGATTTGTGTCGGGCACAACTTCTATTCTGTTAATCCCATTTGCAATAATGACGGATCATATCGCGTAAAATCTAACAGGCAACCTGATTTTTTTTCAAATTCTGATATGGCACTAAAAAAACGAAGTGGCTTCATTACCTAAATATTGGTAATATGGCCACTTCGGTATGGTGTTCCTATCAAGAAATCATCAATCTGAATATATAAAGGAATAATTTTAACTTCCAATATATAATATTAAAAGTTTATTATACTATTTGACATAATAAAATCATCATAAATCTCATAATTTGCATTAGTATAATTATATTAAATCATTTCACTCTGACAACGAGAAAAACTTCCTTACACCTTTAATCATAAAAATATTTATATATTAGACAAACAATAAATTCTTGTCCAACCATTGATCTACGATAGTAGAAATTACATTACCTTATTAGGCCTGTTATTATCCGGCAGGACGCAAACAATCTACAATAGTAAAAATTACATTGCCTTATTAGGCCCACGCCGATTGTAATAAGTTGTTTTAATCTACAATAGTAGAAATTACATTACCTTATTAGGCAATAACGATTCAAGCAGAAAGGCTTACATAATCTACAATAGTAGAAATTACATTACCTTATTAGGCGCCTTTATAATAGGGGGATAAGTACCCGAATCTACAATAGTAGAAATTACATTACCTTATTAGGCTAATATTCTATCAAATAACCCTGATTACATATCTACAATAGTAGAAATTACATTACCTTATTAGGCCAGGTGGATGATACTCAACCAGCCAAAATCTACAATAGTAGAAATTACATTACCTTATTAGGCAAAATATTTACTTATAAAATAATTAATATATCTACAATAGTAGAAATTACATTACCTTATTAGGCACAGGATAAGTAGAGGTTGAAAAATAACATCTACAATAGTAGAAATTACATTACCTTATTAGGCAAACTCAGCGTAAGTAGGAACAGCACCCGATCTACAATAGTAGAAATTACATTACCTTATTAGGCGTGTTTGCACGAGTTTTGTATGTCTAATCTACAATAGTAGAAATTACATTACCTTATTAGGCCAAGCTCCAGCAACAGCAAGGCCCGCCGATCTACAATAGTAGAAATTACATTACCTTATTAGGCCCAAATTGTGGACTAGGTAACATACCATATCTACAATAGTAGAAATTACATTACCTTATTAGGCATTGGCCGGAGAAGTTTTGCGATGTCGGATCTACAATAGTAGAAATTACATTACCTTATTAGGCATCCCTCACGCGGCTAGCGCGATGTTAGATCTACAATAGTAGAAATTACATTACCTTATTAGGCATTGAAGTGATCCAGGGTGCCGTTTGGATCTACAATAGTAGAAATTACATTACCTTATTAGGCTAAATCAGAATAATGACAATACACTCTATCTACAATAGTAGAAATTACATTACCTTATTAGGCAGAAAATGCAAAGATAGGTAGTAGCCATATCTACAATAGTAGAAATTACATTACCTTATTAGGCGAGAAAATTCTATCTGATTCAATGAAACAATCTACAATAGTAGAAATTACATTACCTTATTAGGCATCTTAAGAAGAAACCCAAATGTAACGTATCTACAATAGTAGAAATTACATTACCTTATTAGGCATAAGACGCAGCTTGAAAGACATTGGAATGATCTACAATAGTAGAAATTACATTACCTTATTAGGCGTTACCATCTGGTACACTTCTAGACTATCTACAATAGTAGAAATTACATTACCTTATTAGGCCAGGAACTTTACATGCTTAAGGATCCTTCATCTACAATAGTAGAAATTACATTACCTTATTAGGCAAATCGGTAAACTTGTCCACCTGATCGATCTACAATAGTAGAAATTACATTACCTTATTAGGCAAATTATGGAAAAAATAAGTGACCTAATCTACAATAGTAGAAATTACATTACCTTATTAGGCCTTGAAAACACATTGTTCCTTATTTCTATCTACAATAGTAGAAATTACATTACCTTATTAGGCATACTTTATGTCAAACCAATTAAAATTATCTACAATAGTAGAAATTACATTACCTTATTAGGCGGTTGTGTTTAGTTGCTGTTCGATTCAGATCTACAATAGTAGAAATTACATTACCTTATTAGGCCTTCAAAATCAGTCATAATTCAATAGTTATCTACAATAGTAGAAATTACATTACCTTATTAGGCAAATAGCCAATGAAGAAAAAGACTTTCATCTACAATAGTAGAAATTACATTACCTTATTAGGCAAATATATAGATCAGTGTATTTATTACAAATCTACAATAGTAGAAATTACATTACCTTATTAGGCTTAGAATCCGTTGCAATCTCATAATGTCCATCTACAATAGTAGAAATTACATTACCTTATTAGGCCTCACACAAAGTTCAGGTGATTATAGTGAAATCTACAATAGTAGAAATTACATTACCTTATTAGGCGCCATTAATGCTATCGCGTTCATAGTTATTATCTACAATAGTAGAAATTACATTACCTTATTAGGCCTCTATAACTAACATGAAACGTCTAATATCTACAATAGTAGAAATTACATTACCTTATTAGGCATAATGATTTAATAATTGAAATTTGTTATCTACAATAGTAGAAATTACATTACCTTATTAGGCTAATAAATAAGCATACGTACGAGATAATCTACAATAGTAGAAATTACATTACCTTATTAGGCTACTTAACAGTTATTTAGATAGTGTTTATCTACAATAGTAGAAATTACATTACCTTATTAGGCGTTTTTATTTTTGATTCAGAGGTAAAGATCTACAATAGTAGAAATTACATTACCTTATTAGGCACGATCAAATGAAAATATCGCCAAATGGAATCTACAATAGTAGAAATTACATTACCTTATTAGGCGGTTTCGGTCGTTATATAAGGCAGATAATCTACAATAGTAGAAATTACATTACCTTATTAGGCCATTTTACTTAAATTTTGGTCTTTCTAAATCTACAATAGTAGAAATTACATTACCTTATTAGGCTTTATTATTCTATCCATAATACAATTTTTATCTACAATAGTAGAAATTACATTACCTTATTAGGCGTGGAACGGAATGCTTCAGGGCAATATATCTACAATAGTAGAAATTACATTACCTTATTAGGCTTTTATTAACTTCAGAAAAACCAGATTATCTACAATAGTAGAAATTACATTACCTTATTAGGCGGTATATAAACGGACTTTACGAACTGATATCTACAATAGTAGAAATTACATTACCTTATTAGGCCAGAAATAAGCATATCCAGCCAGGCCTATCTACAATAGTAGAAATTACATTACCTTATTAGGCTCCTGAAATCGCCTCAAAAATACCTTTATCTACAATAGTAGAAATTACATTACCTTATTAGGCCTCCGTTTAGCAGAGTGTACCCAGAAGTGATCTACAATAGTAGAAATTACATTACCTTATTAGGCCCATGTGTTGCGCGATTGAATTATGCCGATCTACAATAGTAGAAATTACATTACCTTATTAGGCAGCCAAATCTGAATAATGAAAATACACTCGATCTACAATAGTAGAAATTACATTACCTTATTAGGCAAAAAGACGGTGCAATTATAAGCGCGTTGATCTACAATAGTAGAAATTACATTACCTTATTAGGCTCTTAGAATACAAAGATAAGATAATTTATTTAGAAATCAAACCATTAACTCAATAATAAAAAAACACATTTTACCCCCTCCTTTTATCACATCTAATTTAACAGCCTATAAATCAATAACTAAATTGTATTTTCTAAAAAATACAGACCCACATGTGAATATCTAGAAAAAGACAATATCCGTATCTCGATGTATAGCATTACCATATTTTATCAGATTATCTCTATCAACTTCAAAAATAACAATGCTATCAGCTGCATTAAAATGTTTCGCGAATTGTTCTATTTTGAGTTTAATATTACTCAATACCCGATTTGTATTATTTACCTCATAAACTGAATATTGTAATCGTATGGCACCATACTTGGTTATCATACGCTGAAATCTACCACGCAATAGATCGTCCGATATATCATAACTGATAATTATCATTTTTTCAAGCAGAATTTAGGAAATGTTTTTTGAGATTTCTTTTGCATAAAAAACCTATAATAAGACTGTATATAGTGATAAATCTCCATTTTATATACGATCAATGCATTAAAAAAGACCTTATAATACTCAGAGCAACATTCGTTTTTCAAAAAATATTCTGATTTATAAAGCTTAAAATCACTCTTCTTAAATTGTTTCCTGTTAAAGGCCAATAAAATAGCATGATCAACAATGCATCTAAACGGCTCCATCAAATCACAAACCAAAGATTTGCGTTTATACCAGTTACGATGATAGACACCCACGTACAAATCAAAACCAAACATACGTATATACGACTCTATGTAATTAAATAAAATGGTATATCCGATATCTAAAACCGTATTCATTATATCTATTTTTGCCCTGGGAAGTCTTTTATTCCAGTCTAATTCCTGATAATAAGCCTGGAAAAACATTTTGGAAACAACACCCTCCATCCCCATTAATTTATTATAATCAGTTATATCAGCCAACGTATTGATTGCTGCATCACACTGAGCCACAGCATTTAGAGTCAGGGTGTCTTTTCTGCGTGTTCTCAAAAGAAGGGCGCGCTGGTTTTCTATTTTGTTTTCAACCAACAATCTTGCTATGGACAAATCATCTTCAGCAAAATGATATTGACGTTTGCGCAAAAGGAAATTCCCCTCCGCACTGTCAGCCCAATAAAATACAGGACGCAGATTAGGTTTCATCACAACTAAAGCAACATTAAAAGCCTTACATTTTTCAATTAACGGTGATGTAACCGTTATATGCCCGATAACAAACAGAGCCAATAACTTCTGAAATGGAATTTTAGTTAACGTCTTAACTGTAGAATCGTTCTTTTCTTCTAAAAGAAATTCGCCATTGGAAACTCTAAGGCTACGTTCATGCTCTATACAGTTTATAATAAATATTGTCCGTATATCTATATCTTTATGTGTATACATTTTCCGATTCTGTTTTGTCACAAAGGTTACAATATATGCAATGCCGGCATTTGTTCTTATTAACAATAAGAGGAGTTTCCGGATCAAACGTCCTGAATTGGTGAATAAAAGATTCAAACTCTTTTCTGTCCCGCTCGTCAGGCAAGGCTATCTCGGTAGTCTTGTTGGTAGAAATTTCATAAAACATTAGATGCTCTATTTCATATCCCATTTCCACCAGACAAAAATATTGTGCCCACAACTGATAAATCTGTCCTCTGTAAATCTGTTTTAACTGATACTTCCTTTCAACAAGAGTTTTTGTATCCATCCTATAAAGATCGATCTTCCCTATCAGCCCCAGAGTCTCACTAGACACCGACAAAGACATAAGGACTGACCGCTTTGTTGTAGCTGACCTGTTATCAACTGTGGAATGGGCGATACGGCCTTTCACCTGCGGAGTTGCATGATAAAGACTTTCGTCCGTATTCATATATACATTATGAAGGTATATAGAATACGGGCAAAAGATAAAATCATTGAGCATTGATATAGCAATATAATCACTCATTCCGAATCAAAGATTTTGAGCAAAATCGAGCCATTCCTTATTTGTGATCTTGAAATTGATCTTTTTCTGGTCATCAGACATACGTATACGCTCCTGCAACATCAGCCCTTTTCTCGCTATATTGTATGCACCATTAGCATCTGCATTACAAGGCAACGAATCATCTGCTTTACGGCTGTCATAAAATTCACCATTCTTTGCCATCACCGGAGAAATCAGATAATCAATATCCGTACCGGTCACACTGTTGCGCATTTGCAATGTCAACTTAAACAAATGAATCAATTCAACAAAAAACTCTTTTTCGGATATTTCAGACAATTCCTCTTTAAGGTTTGAGTGCCTGTCTATATTGAATTTTTCAAAAAGACTCTTAAATGCGTCGGTCAGATTGATTTCTTCATTGTCCCACTGAGAATTTTTAGCTACGTTTCGGAAGGTTCTTATTCTGGTTCCATAAGTACATAATGTCCAGTGTGTTTTTGTCCCTTCGGCTTTTTGGGTAAAATGATTATAATCAAACTCAAATTCGAACCAATCCTTATCAGACTGATAACGGATAAAATCAAAACGTGAGAAAAAGGCTTTCGCTTTCTCCACACTTTCATATTTGACATCAAAAAGATTCACAAAACCTGTCATGGGATCAATCTTACTGGTATTCCATGCCGGAATATAAAACAAGAATCCTGACTGTTTACCCAAATTGACAAAGCTATCGAATTTATTAGTCAACTGATAAGCATGCAATATACCACCAGGTAATTCTGGATTTTCATTCTTAAAAGCTAAAAAATTCAATTTATCAATTAACATTTTCTCAAATTTCTGATAAACCTGTTTTTCTACCTTCTGTCTTCCGCGCTTAAATCCGGTATTCAAATCTTCAAGAACCACTATGGCTTTATATTTAACCATGAGCTCTGCTATTTTATGTACAACCTGACTTAAATAACCTTCCTTCAACTCTTTTATATTAGCAATACTTTGCCAACTTCTTCGCGCATTCAGCCGTTCTTGTTCCTTCTGATTGAGTAAATCATGATAATTGGTCTTATACGAGATGCCTTTACACTCGTTAACGATTTCATTAAGTGAAAATTGTTCACAGATTTTTCCTTTACTGTCTATAACAACCAGATACAACAAATGGCGTTCGCCACGATCAATACCGATCACATGAAGATCATCAGCTGTACGAATATAATCATTAACCAACTGATTGATATTAGACTGTCCTGCGGTTTTAAAATTTAACGTTATAGGTACATGCAGCTGAAACTGGTCAACCGTATAACGTTTGTCCTTAATCAAATCATAGCCAAAAACACTTTCAGACTTGGGATTCAAACTATTCTTATTTTTCAAAGGAACATTCGCCGGATGGGTAGGCTTACCCTGTTGTAAACTCGCTTTTCGGAAAAACACCTCTGCCTGCCCGTTCAACTTATACACCACATCAGCCAGATTACGCTCATCAAACAACATTTTCCAATATAACGTATGCATATTGGGCGTACCCTTACTGTAGCTGGAAAAATCTTTATTATAAATCTGGAACAGATACAGTTTATCTTCATCAACTAATTTTTCTACGTAATCAGCAGAAACTTTTGCAAATGATAATTTATACCCCTGCATTTCAACTTCTCTATAAAAACCACTTAAATCGGAATATGACGAAGTCTCTGAAAACTTAAAACCAAAACCTTTCCAATCATCATGTTTCTGTATAGAAGCTTTAAAGAAATCAATTAAATCATGACAATCAGACAAATTGAAGTTATCACCTTTTTTATGTGTCCCCCGTTCATATTTATCCAGCAATTCTTTGCTAGGATTAAATTCTGCTACTCTTGATTTTGAAAAGAAAACCTTCGGCAACATCTTATTCGGGCCAGGCAACAGTTTATATTCCATTTTTTCATAATAAGGCTCACCCAAATCCAACGAGGGAGTGTTAACAAAAGCTTTCCTGAAATTTCTATCCATAATGGCCAGAAAATAAGAACCGTCCCTACGCAATATTACAGAAAGATTGTCTGATTCCTTATTAAGATCCCAACCATCCAATAAAGTAGGATTCTTAAAATTCAGTTTTATTTTATCTTCTGAATAAGGCTTTTTAGTCAGATAATTTCTTACTTTATTATACATTGGGGTTAAAATATCCAACTCATTCCAGTACTCACAGAAATCACCATAAAAAGTCTCGTTCTTATCCGCTTCATCTCCGGCTCCTAACAATGGCTTTATAAATAATTGTAGTTCCTTAATGGAATCTAATAACTGCTTAATCAACGCCACTGATTGACTGTCCTGAGCCAAATTATAACCTGATGGCAACTGACATTTCAATAATGATTCAACCATGGTATAGGCATTGGTAATCCTTGCGAACAGATTTTCCTTTTGAACAGTATCCGAATTCACTGCACCAGACTGTCTGAAATAATCCTCTATACGAACATTCGGAAGACCACTCTCCGCCAATGTTTGATTAAGAAAAGCAATTGAAAAACTGGGATATGATTTAAACAACTTATCTATTCTTTCCTCATAGTTTTCAAATGTTTCTTTTTTCTTTTGTACGTTTGTTGCCTCTAAATATTTTTTAACTGCATTGGATATGACACCCCATCCTCCGGCAACACGCTGCGAAATCTCTGTCAACTGCTGATCATTACGAATAAAGATACCAGACAAATCATAATTTGCGATAGACTCCATTAATAATTTCAATGTCGCATTATCCACAAGATTCTTAACTACATTATCATAAAAATCCTTTATGGAATTCAACAAATCCGCATCACTTTCAATTTCATCCGGAAGCCACGACAAAGCTTCCTTATCACTCAATATTTGTTTAAAAAGGAACTTCAGCTTAGGTAGTTTTTCTGTTTTATGATGTTGATTGTAAATATTGATCAGTTCATTCAATCCCTGAACTTTTTCGCCTTGTTCTGTTGTTTTACCACCTATTATTGCATTATATACGTCAATGTGTTTCTGAGTCAATACAAAAGAAAAATAATCCAGACTAAACAGATCTTCCAATTTCTCAACCTGGAGATATTCCTCAAATGTTTTGTATAAACTCTTGAAATTCTCAGCAATCTCCGTATTCGCGATTTTCCGGAAAACATCTATATTGTCTACAAACTTGGGCAAATTTTCATTAATCAGACGATAAGCAATAGCTGTAGATTTTTCTTCCTCTGAATACATATTTGCCCTATTTTCATGAAAACCGGTAAAATAGACCGTAAAATTCTTAAATTCAGAAATCAAACTGATTTCGTTATCAGCTTCGGGACTACCACTAACAAAGTCTATCAAATCCTGCTGAATAAGTTCCTTTTTAAAGATTCTGGAAAAACGCTCACTATTTTTCAATTGTTTGGCAATGCATTTTCTCAAAGCCGCCTGGATCTTCTTAAATGTGTCCCTTTCTTTATCAGATTTCTGACCTAAATGGTAATAATAAAAATATTCCTCCAAAGAATCTAACTTACCCTGACTTTTAACTGGCAAACGATAACCATCCAAAACAGATTCGATATAGGCTTTATGATAATCATCAATTATCACTTTTACCTTTTTATAACTTTCTGCCCTATGTCTGTCTTCATCCAATATACCACTCGCTACGATATTATCGTATGTTTTGCCAATAGGAACCAATTTGAATCTTAGTGTCTTAGACAACGAATAAAGATTCGTAAAAGAAGAAAATGTTAATAAATTATCCATACAGTTTAATATTTAATCATTATAATAATTTACAAAATTTCTATATCTACAGTTTGATTACCCCCCAAATAATCTTCCATCCGGCCATTCAGCAACAAGTCTTCCGCACACGCACGCTGCACCAAAGCCTGATAACGCAAAGGAGAATCTGTCAAAGGATATTGCCCCCACCCTACTTCCATCTTATTCATTTTGATATAATTATCAAAGATCTTATTATAGTAATCCTCTGTAATTACTGATAAATCTTTCAACCGATGAACAATTGCAGCTATGGAAATGCCGTAATTGGTCCTCACGGCTGACAGTTCATCGATGGTAAGCCGGCTCCTTTTTAAGCCCAGATACAATCGGGTACTTTCAACCGGCAGAAGAAATGAGGAAGAAAAACGGTGACATAAACGTTCTATCTGGTTAGGAGCCATCTCCTTTGGGAAAGGAAACAACAAATGGGCAAATTCATGAAGGGCAGTAAAACGTTTACGCTCCACTGTGACATTCTTATTGAGCACTATGAAAGGAGCCTTTCTGTTAGCCCAACCGCACAGGCCATCTATATTTTCACTCAAATCCATCTCCAATACTTTGATACCTGAAGACTCCAGCATCCTGCAAACAGAAGGGATCATGTCATGCCCCAAGTTCCACTTTCTACGAATATCTAAAGTGGCTTTCTCCATACCGTCATAAGTCAGTTCAATCTGCCTTTTACTTAAAGGAGCCTTATAAGCGATATGATCAGACAAGAGTTGCTCCAACATGAAATATTTTTCAAGCATCATGATAATATCTGATTTCAGCGTTTTTTCATCCTTTGCTGAAAGATGACCGATATACCGGTAGTTTAAATCCCTTACCGTTACCTGCTGCTGACCATAAAGTGTATTTTGATCAATTCCATAAACTTTTAATATGGCATCAAGAACAGGTTTTGAAGGATTCATCAAACCCTTCTCATACTTAAAAAGTGCCTGTTTTGACACTATAAAGCCTATTTTTTCACATACAGAATCAAGACTTAACCCTCTATATTTCCGTATTTTCCTTAGCTTTTCTGAAATTGTATTGTCCATAATTTCCTTTTTAACTAATCATGGTTTACAAAAATAGACATTTATTCTAATAAAATCAACTTTATAAGGATTTTTTATAATCAAATCTTATCACTTTTATACTTTTGTATATGTTAAAACAAAAACAAAAACAAGAAATGCTATAATCTGACGTTCCTTTGTCTGATTATAGCATTTAATATCAGTCTTATCCTATCAAATAATCTAAGATTCTTTCATCGTATTAAAATTGTTTCCGCTATTATCCCTAACCATACGGATCTGACCTAACAAACCAATCTAATCCAAACACTTCAACTTCTTCAATCTTGATCTTATAGCACCACGGTTACGCTGGAATATCTCCATCAGTTCCTTTACAGTTTTCCCTTCTTCATAAAGAACAGTCAAACGTTCATCATCTTCTTTTATTCAATAATACAATTTTTCTATTTCTTGCCAATGTATTTTAAAGTACTGATCTATAGATTTTATAATTTCATGAATGACCATATTTGAAGTATTCATCACATCAACATCAACATACGATAACACTTCATTCAAAAAAGAATTTCTTGAATGTCTAGACTTTACAAAATAAAAGTCATAACGAAAAAATTCCTTCCAAATACTATCAAAATTATAATCTTTCTGTTTTCGTAAATAAATCTGCATTTCCTGGTGTATTGTCATATCACCCAATTCTTTTATAAGGTAAGAGGCATGACTATAATAACTATCTATTGACTTAATAATCTCTGGATCCAAATTAAAATTAAAAATTCTAAATCCCTTAGTCTGAAAAATCAAATTCCAACAAATCATCCTAAAATCTGAATTTAATACTATTTTCCGCAATTCAGATCCCGGAAACAAATCATTAAAATTATAGACGCTGCCAGTTTATGAACTTCTCGTAATTTACTCCATAATCTGTACAGAACTCCCGAAGATCCTTGGTCTCGCTGCATAACTGGTAGAGGTCATATACCTCCTGATAGTTTACTTTCTCTTTTGCCATAATCATTGTTGTTAAAGGGGTACGGCGCAAAGATATGCTAGGTTGAAATGTGTGTCAAGGCGGAGAATAGAATGGTTACTTAGTTAATCTTTCTCTTAATGCAATATGCCCCGTATTTATCATTAAATGCTTCTTTCCCAAGTGTAGTATCTTTATAAGTCATCATAATTTATTTAATAAAAATTGATTTTGTATATTCAGGCTACCCCACCGTACCGTTGGCTGATATAATTAAACACAGCATCACGATAATAAGTAATGCTTTCATCTGAATAACTTTCAGGTAGTTCTTGCCATAGTAAATCCCTTATTGCAATAACAATAGAAGCTTTTGTTTCCTGTTTGTCAAATGGATGATCCATTGTCTTTAGCATAGACTTTATTTTGCCCAACAAGTCTTTGGCTACATTCTTCAGCTTTCTAATATCTTCTTTAGACAAATCGTCTTTAAACAATACATCGTACAAAGAAAGCTGTTCATCATTTTCAAATCCCTCTCTGATGTAACGCTTTTCTTCTTCCGACAACTCTTCTGTAAGATGTATCAAGTCTTCAAAAGTCTTTTCAATGCTTGCCCTATTCTGTTCAGCATTATAGTTGTGAATGATTTCCTGATACTTCTCGTAGAAGTTGATTCTGGAAGGATTAGCTGCCATCATCTGAACAATACGTTCCTGCAGTAATTCCTGGATATCCTTCATTATCAGATTCTTTTCTCTCTTTTTAGCAAATTCCCGCCTGGGTAAATCAAAATCGATTTTACTGATATCAAAACGACGGTTCGAACCACTTTCCGCTACTATATTGTCAGCATCCAGTTCCAAGTGCTCATCAACAATGGCATTAATCGCTACACTTAGATTAGTAATATCGGCATGTTTGCGTTTTTTCTGCAATTCTTTATATATTGCCTCAAGTGCATCCTTGCTTTGTTTCATTTCCTGCGTGATATCATCACGATCGAGGAACTTCCATAATTTCAGCAAAGTAGTGATATATGTGCAGTAGCTTTTACGTATTTCAATCGGTTCACATACAGCGTCTGCCCCTGTTCTCAGCAGCGACAGTTTCAAGAATGTATCTGCATCAATCAGTTCCTTCAGCTCAAAATCATGCTCTTTAAGAAAAACTGTTGCCGCAGAAATTGTTTCTGTCACATGCTTAATCAGTTCCTGTTTGTCAATTGTCGGATCATTGCTACCGGCTTCACCTTCCGGACTGGCAGTATAATCTGCCAATGCTTTACGAAGAGCCTTTACAATTCCTATATAATCTATGATCAAGCCATTGTCTTTACCGTCTGCCACACGATTTGCACGTGCAATAGTCTGCATCAACGTATGGGCTTTCATGGGTTTGTCAATATAAAGGCATGAAAGCGACTTCACATCAAATCCAGTCAGCCACATGGCACAGACAAATACCACACGCAATGGATTCTCTGTATTTTTGAACTCTTTGTCGAGCTCGCGTTTTTCCATTTTTTCGCGATGTGGCAAAATATCAAGTCCCCATTTCCGGAATGTCTGTATTTCGTTCTGCTCTTGCGAAACGACAACAGCCATTTCCGTTTGTTGCATCCATTCCAGCTTACGTTTCAGCTCCTGTACTTCCTGCTGATACATGGATTTGGATATCTGTTTTTTCAACGCCTCTATTTCTTTCTGCCAATATTCCTGTACATAGTTGTACATGCGTACGCAAGTCACCTTGTTATAACACACCACCATGGCCTTTCCCGAAGTCCACAAGTCACTGTAATGGTGCACAAAATCCTGCGCAACAATTCTGAGTCGTTTCGGTGCCGTCAGCAAATGTACCTCTTTGGCAAATTCACGTTCCAGTTTCGCCTGTTGCGAAGCATCAATCTCGCCAGCCTGTTCCAAAACTGCAGCAATTTCTTCGTTGATTTCCGGATTCTTCAGCTCCTTCAGACGTTCGCCGCGGTTCTCGTAATATAACGGCACTGTAGCCTTATCGTCAACGGCACGTTTGAAGTCGTATATACTGACATATCCACCAAAAGTTCTGGCAGTTATATTGTCATCACGTAGCAAAGGTGTACCGGTGAATCCGATGCGGTTTGCTGTAGGCAGCAAATGCAGAAGGTTTTCAGCGAATACTCCATTTTGTGTACGATGCGCCTCATCACTGATTACAATAATATCATGGTCAGGATAAATTGGTTCAGCATCAGGCTTATTGAATTTCTGAATCAGGGAGAATATGAACGAAGGATTACCTTTCAGCTTCGTTATCAGGTCATCTCCGCTGCTTGCAATGAAACTTTTGGCTTTCACATTCCCAAGCACACCGCAATTCTCAAATGTGTCACTGATTTGTTTGTTCAGTTCTTCTCGGTCGGTCAGGATGACAATTGTTGGCGAACCCGCGAATTTCCGTCTGATTTTGCAAGCAAGAAACAGCATGGAATAACTTTTACCGCTTCCTTGCGTATGCCAGAAGACTCCTAGTTTTCCGTTTACATACTCACGGTTTCTGTACATTTCCACAGCCTGATTCACTCCCAGATACTGATGGTTTCGTGCCATAATTTTCACCGTTTTTCCGTCAGAGTGGTCATACAAGATATAGTTTTCCAGCAGGTCAAGGAAATTTTCTTTTTTACAGATACCACGCAGCATAGTCGGAAGCTCTATGTTTCCATGATCCAATTCTGTAAGTCGTTTCCACTCATGGAAAAATTTCCATTTAGAATCAATGGTACCGACACGGGCTTCCAATCCGTTACTGAATATGATAAAGGCATTATGATAGAACAGCTGTGGTATGGTGTCCAGATAATCCCGATAATTCTCGTTAAAAGCATTCTCCACTTCCACATTGTGGTTCTTCAGCTCAACAAACAGCAATGGTATGCCGTTTACAAATCCCACAATATCCGCTCTACGCCTATATAGGGCACCGTAAACCCAAAGTTCCCTGACGCATAAAAAGTCATTATTGCCGGCATTTTCGAAATCTATGACTACAGCTTTTATTTCTTCCGATGTGCCGTCCGGCTTTATGCGTGTTACGGGTATGCCATCACGGATAAACTGATATTTCTGTTCGTTTATCTGCATCAGAGTCTGACTGCTCATACGTTCCGTCATTCTTTCAATAGCTTCCGCAATCTGCTTGTCGTTTATCCACGGATTCAGCTTTTTCAAGGCCTTTCGGAATCGCTGAGTAAGCAAAACTTCATGGTAACTGTTACGCCCCAATGTACCGTTTTCTCCTAATACCTCTTTGTCGTATGCATAAACAGAAGTCCAGCCAAGTTCTGTTTCCATTAACTCAGCAGCACTTTTCTGTATGAGTCGGTCTTCGCTGTAGTCTATTGACATGATTTAATTCAAATTAGTTTTAATCTAAAGTACGTAGTTTCTTTTGTAAATACCAAATAATAATACCGCAATATGGATAATACTTTTCCTTTGTTCCTTCTTCGTCTTTCTCGGAATGCTTTTCACTGTATTTCTTTAAAAACAATTCCAGAGTTCTCTTATCCCAGTTTTTCCCTTTTTTACAAGTTGAATTGATTTGAGTGATAACCTCGGTCAGCATTAAAAACCTATTCCTACGCAGCAGTTCTGTATTCAGATTAAGAACATCTTTCATCTCATTATTATACACATCATTTGTTGAAGATATTTCTCCATTGGAACTGTATCTGATCGTCTCAATAAATTGTTTATCAATTGGACTAAACGAAATATCCTTCGCCCCTTTTAATCTATCACAGTGATCTTGCTCTCCAATATGACCGGGACAACAAACCACCATATTCATGTAATCCAGTTTTAAATCGTCATGTTGTTCTCTGCTTTTGATGTGCTCAATGCGATGGTCCTCATTGGTATAGACAAAGTTTACTCCATCTTTTTTATATATTTTGTCTTTCGTGGGTATCCTTCGCATACAATAGGCGCATATATATCCCTGTTCCTTCAAAAGCGATTGGACTAACTCTGGAATAGCCTGATAATCTACTCCTGGAGTGTTTCTATACTCAGTCCACTCTTTCGGCTCTTTATTTTTTGTAATCAGAATCATAAGGCTTGTTATTCCATAAACGAGATTAATGCTTCCATTCTTGTCAATTCCGGATCACCACTGGCAATATTCTTCTCTAACTCTTCCAACGATTTCCTCGCTGTCTGAATATCACCTTTATCTATTAATTCCAGTATGGATTTAATATCATTATTTACTTTCAAGTCTCGCGAAGGCTGCCCCATATACGTTTCAATAATTGTTGAAGCATCCATTCCGTAAATATTCAATTCCTTATGCGTGTATTCCCCATCAATATATTCCAGTTTATACACCACATTGATATCATTTCCGTTTTCATCTTTTCTCGGTTCAACCGATGACATCACCAGCGGAGCATGTGTACTTACTATAAACTGAATCTTTGGAAATGTATCTTGCAATGCTTTCAGCACACGGACTTGCAAAGCCGGATGCAGATGTTCATCTATCTCATCAATGATAACAGTACCGTGTGTATGTTTGTAACACTGGTCGCCAAACATAGATTTGTTGAGCAAAGCACAACGGAAAGCAATATCCATCACAATATTCACCAAACGACGATAACCGTCAGACAGCAATGCGGATTCTGATTCGCGCCCATCGGCAAACAGAAAATATACCTTGCCTTCATTATGGCGTATATCCATATCATTGATGATATTACAACCAGCAGGTCCTAATGCATCGATGATGGCATTTCTTACAGAATTAATTTCGTCCTCACCTTTTTGAGCCTCTTTTAATACCAGCAAACGCTTTATCCAGCATTCAAACAGACCTCTGCAGTCAAAGCATTCATAATAACCAAATGAAGGTTTTTGAATGTATTTTTTGAATTTCTCTTTGTCAAATTTACGCACAGAATGAATATCTTCTGTAGTAAAATAAGCATAAACGGGTAGTGGATTTATTTGCTGTATGCTTTTGTCTTCTAATACAATATGCGACCAAAGTTTCGTATTGCTTGCGTAATCTCTTAAAGGTATCAAGCCGGAAACAAGGTTCCGTGAATTCTTCTTTGATTTCTTTTCAATCTTTAAATCGATGTTTCTATCTAAAGAATACGATTCACCCATAGTCGTTGAGATAACAGGAAAATCCCATTCACCCGGATGAAACACGATTTCCACAGGTTGTTCTGTTATACCCGTGCTCCTAAAATCGTTATCATCTGCGCTTTTCCATACCGTATTTTCATCGCTAAAGCCGGAAAAAAAAGCGTTCATAACCAGATTGCATGCACGGAGCAATGAGGTTTTACCTACAGAATTATCTCCTATCAGCAAATTTACACCTCTACGAAATTCTATACTTTTTTCTTCGTAGCATCGGAAGTTTTTTATTGTTATATCTCGCATAATATTTCAATCTTTAGTTAGACTTCTATTTCTCCACTCATCAGTTTGGGAAGCAGGCGGTCGCGGGCTTCGGTGAGTTTCTCTATTTTAAAAAGATAATCCCTTATTGCATTAAAAACAGGTTTTATTTTTCTTCTGAATTCAGTTAAAATATCTTCATCTGGAAGCATAATATAATAATCATTTATAATATCTTTATTTATATGTTGTTGTGCTCCTCCTGTCGCTTTATTAATTATGAAATGAATATTATTATAAATGTTTAAATATAGATATTCACTAGTTGTATCTATTTCATCAATAATACCAACAACGGATTGGTTAGCACAAGTCTCTATTTCTGTATAACTCACTTGTCCTAATGTAGAGCCTGTTATTGCCAATATCGTAGTATGAATAGGCATTAATTTAGTGGAAGAATTGTTGTAACCGTCTATTGTAATCTTTTCAGAAGGGTTGATAATTCTTAATTTATTAATCTCGCCTGAATTTATCCAAGAGATATCTCCTCCCCAATAATTATTTATAGATCTGGACGGTGTTCCTCCTAATACTGTTTTATATCTATCTTTAATTTTCATATAAGACCATCCTTCCGGCACCCCATCCACAATCTTAGTATTCTCATGCCCTGGAAAACGTAAATCAACAAACCATTCTTTATAAAGACGCTGTGCGGCTTCTTCCAATAACTTAATCTGTTTTTGGTAGTTTTCTATCAAGGAATCGTAACGGGAAAGAATATTTGCAATTTTATCTTGAATTCTTCTATTAGGTATTTGTATTTTTAAATTCCTAATCTTTGGCATATTTATATGAGCAACAGTAGCACCATTGGCAGAGCTTTGAAGGTCGTGCTGAACTTTAGGTGATAACATATAATAAACCAAGTACTCAGGATTTACTTTATTTATATCTGGTCTAATTAGGACCGTACGTTGTCCCAAACATACTTTTTGTCCTTCAGTAATCAATGCGACATTACCTGCTGGAGCCTCTCTTGCTAATATAATATCATTTACTTGTGGTATAGCACGAATATTTCTTTTATCATATACTTCTTTACAAACACGATGTACATTATCTAAAATCAATCGTCCTTTGCCTATATTAGGGGTTCGTATTAATGGAAATCCATGCCCTTCATCTTTAGCTGTAGAATGTGGACAATCAACAATTAGTTCACAAATATCTAATAAATTCATACCTCTCCCTCCTTTCTATCCTTCAAATTTACCACTTCCCAGTATCCACTCTTATTACTACCCACACGCACAATCATCCCGGCTTTCCTCAACTCACCCAAACGGCGTTTGATAGTTGCTTCCGATACGCCTAATAACGTTCCATATTCAGCATAATTCAGTTTATTATTCTTTAGTATAGCTTGATACAATCGTTCTGTTATCGGGTCAGATATATCATTTATCGGGTCAGATACCGGTTTTATCAGGTCAGCTGCCTGTGACTTCTTGTATGCTTCAATCTCTTTACTTATGTTCCGAATATGTTCATCGAACATAAATTCATAGAAAGGAAGAAGCGTTTCCTGTTCGCGTGCATCAATAAGCGACTGGATATATTCTGCCTTATCATCCTTGACTACTTTCGAAGGAACCAAACCGAATTCATATTGCAGATGATTCATCACCAGCCTTGACATGCGTCCGTTTCCGTCCACCCAAGGATGAATGGTGACAAGCTGGTAATGAGCTTCAAAACTGAGCCTATATTTGGAGATTGTATCGTCTGTATTCAGCAGTTCCTTTCGCTGACTGTTTATATATCGGCAAAACTCCTCCAATTTGGCAGGAACTTTCCGGAAATTCATATAGGAACTTCCTCCTACACCGGCTGTAACACCAAGCAAACGCAACTCTCCCTTCGATGAGTCAAAACTACCGCTTGCTGTGTTATATTCTCCACCCGTGTTTTTCATCACCAAAGCAGACAAGCCTTTTAACATATCGACAGAAAAATCAGCATGCGCCTTGGCAAGCTTCATTGACTGTTCGTATGCCGCTTTCAAATCCAGATTCATCATCTGCTCCTGCAGACTGCGACCCTTTGCCGTGATACCTTCATCGAAAAGCAATTGGTTTTCTATTTCAGTAACTGTGCTGCCCTCAATGGCTGTGGAATGAGTAATAAGGGAATACAGATAAAACTTGTTGTAGTCTATCTGCTCCGCAATACCCAATGCCTTATATTCATCCAGCAGGGAAAGCAGTGTTTCCGTCTTATTGTTCATGCTCATTTCAGCGTCTCCCAGTCGTTTAATATTTCCTTCATAAGCACGTTCGCTTCTTCATGAAGTTTTGCCAGTTCCGCATGGATTTCATTCATACGTTCGTGAAAATCCACACCGTCGTCTTCTGCTTCCGGAACACCAACGTAGGCACCCGGCGTGAGCGAATAGTTCTTTTCCTCGATTTCGTCCAGAGTGGCAATCTTACAGAGTCCGGCAATGTCGTTATACTCACCTTTGCCAAATTTTCCGGTCAGCCAGTTATATTCTTGTATAATCGTCAGAATTTCTTCAAGCTCTTTGCAAAATGTATCTCCAGCCTGCCTCATGGGCTTGAGTTCACGCTTTTTCAGCCTTTTTTCTGCCAGCTTGACGCAGCTCTTGGTCTGCTCTATCTGTCCATTTAAGTTCCTGGATAATTCATCATAGTTGTTCCACGGACTGTCAAGCCATACCAATGAACTGTTGAACTGACAAGCAGTGTCGCTGTCAAGAAGAGAAACAAATGGCAGAGCTTCTTCCGAAATAGAATTTACCGTCTCGTTTATATCATGATTATATTTTTCCAATAATGCCTGATATTTATCTGTTTCTCCACGGTAAAGATGGACGATTGCCTGCAAATTGAGCAGCTGCCATTCAGTCCATTCGTTCAGAGTGCGGTCAACAACTGTATAATATTTACGGGCATCTATAAAAAGCACCCTGTCGCGATTTTCTTCCCGTTTAGCCTTGTCGAAAAACCACAGTGAACAAGGCAATGACAATGTGTAGAAAAAGTTATTCCCTACGCTGACCATTACATCCACATGTCCGGTCTTTACCAACTGCTCCCTGATATCGCGGTCCTTGTTGGAACTGTCGGTAGCTGAACTCGCCATGACAAAGCCGGCACGTCCACGCTCATTCAGATAAGCGTAAAAATAATTAATCCAAAGATAATTGGCATTGCCCACCTCCTTTGTTTTGGCATTGACACCAGGCAGTCCGAAAGGAAGGCGTCCCGCACTTAAAGCCGACTCAGATTTTACCTTATCCACATTAAAAGGAGGATTAGCTATCACATAATCGCATTTGCCTACGAGATTGAATGCATCATGATAGAACGAATTGGCTTCATCGCCAGACACAATACGTCCGTTAAGACCATGAACAGCCATATTCATCAGACAGAGCTGGGCATTATACTCCACTTTTTCCTGACCAAAGAATGTCATCTGCGTATTGGCGTTCATTCCTGCCGCATTGACGAAATCACCGGTCTGAACAAACATACCGCCCGAACCGCATGCAGGATCGAACATTACGCCTTGTTCCGGTTCCATCACATTGACCAGCATTTTCACCAAAGATTTCGGCGTAAAGAAAACTCCATCGTCGCTGGCTACTGCCTTTGCGAATTTGGAAAGAAAGTATTCGTAGATGCGGCCTATGATGTCGCCACCTATTTCATCAATTGTCTTATTATTGAAAATGCGCAGCAATTCACGGAGCAAATCATCGGCGAACATCGTATATGTCTTGGGCAATACACCTGTAAGCTGTTCGCTTTGCTCTTCCACCAGTTGCATAGCATTGTTTACGGCTTCGCCCAATGAATTCAAAGGTTGGCCGTCCTTGTTTCTCAGACCGGCAGAAGTGATATTGTCCGGCAAATTGACAAGAAAATCAAACTGAGCCTCGCGTGGAAGATAAAGCGCACTTTTTGCTTCAAAATCGCTTGGTTCAACAGGCATTACTCTTCCTCCGCGTGATGGCCGGTCTTTCAATATCTCTGCTTCCACCAATTTATATCGGCTATAGGCATAACGGAGAAACAGCAATGCTAAGACGGGCATGCAATACTGGCTACTTGTCAGTTTGCTGCCTTGTCTCAACAAGTCAGCCGATTCCCAAAGTTCCGCTTCAAGTTTTCGTATATTTATCATATATAATTTACTTTTTAACGCTGTTCCTTTTCTTTTCTCAATTCACTTAATACCTTACCATTATAACTGAAATATTTAGGACCTTGGTATGCTCCCGATGTGTTCTGCTTTTCTTCTGGCAGGAAATTAGCTGTAAATGCAGAGAGGCTATACAGACGGCCATCATACTCAATTTTATCATCACTGGCAATTCTGACAGGCATTCGAAGTGGATCAAAAACAATCGTATCCCCTACATTCAAGCCAATCATATGAAACTTAAACGGAGGCTTTTGGGTCTTGCGTTGTTTTTCTTTAGATTCAGCCTCTATCTTCTTATCTTCATCTTTACTTTTGCTGACAACAGGCTTCCCATCAACATACACATATAGCTCGGCGTCATCTAGCAAATCTGCAATATCACGCATAATATCCAAAGCGACAGATGGAGCTATATTGAAAAACTCACGATTCTGTCTTATACGCAAATCTGTCAGACGATCAATCTGTTTATGTATCTGTCTCTCAACTTTAGCATATTTGGTTGTTTTAAGCGTTGCATAAATCTCAAAAGGTAAAGACACAGCAGTATTATCAAGTTCTTTGCTTCTGACATCTACAGGGCGTGAACTTTTACCAATCTTGACCCAATCTTCTCTAAAACTCGGGTTTGTCAATATATAAACATAACCTGTTTCATTTTCCATAATTACTCGGTTCTTAATAAATCATCAACCTTTACTTCCAAGCACTTAGCTATCTGAATCAACATTTCCACATTGGGTTGTGAAGTATTTGTCACCCATTTTGAAACAATTGCAGGGTCTTTTCCTAACTGTTCAGAAAGCCATTTATTGGTTTTACCTTTTTCGGCAAGAATAACTTTTATACGGTTCAAAAGTTTACGTTCCATAACTATTGCATTACTGTCACAAATATACTATTATATTTGAACATATAATAAATTATTGATGGTATATTTCAAAAAAATGACAGAATTGACATTTTCTTGAATTATGATGATTTTTAATATACTACGTTAATGAAAATATACTGCCAAAATTTATTTTAGTGAAATAATAGATAACAATCAGTAAGTATATCAAGGGAACAAGTAGTTTTGTAATCTCAGAGATCCATATCAGGACGGTTAGTTCATACATGAAAAATTAATATTCATAGATCAAAATTCTTATCAAAATCATCTATAATACAGAAAATTTCAGTAATTTTATCCTTAGTAATCATTGTCTTTGATTTTGTAACTTATTGTTTGTCAAATTTAAAGATACAAAGTAATTCTGTAATTACCAACTTTTATGGGAATCTTCTTATCCTGAACTCACGTACTAATCAAAAATTTGAAGTGCCTTTCGTAATATTAAAGATTACTTATACACTAGAACCAAGCGGAGTTGATTTAATAAACAAGCTTGTTACTCCAGACACTGCAGTTTTTTCAGTCTTGCCCTTATGGCTCCACGATTACGTTGAAATATTTCCATCAGTTCCTTTACAGTTTTCCCTTCTTCATAAAGAGCAGTCAAACGTTCATCATCTTCTTTCGTCCAAGGCGCATAAGCATTGGCGTGAAGCTGTTTCTGGCGCTCCATATAAGATATTGGTGTCTGAACCGGCTCTTCTTTATCCTCTGACTTCTGTGTTTGGAATTCTTGCTGAAACTTTTTGATCAGATGTATGAAGTGCCCGCCAAAAGTACGACATTTATAATTTCCGATACCAGGAATATCAGCAAACTCCTCAATTGTCACAGGCTGTTTCTCTACCAAAAGACGAAGAACCTGATCCGACAGGACGACATAATCAGACCATTCAAAAAGTTCTGCGATTTGCTTGCGTAAAGCGCGCAAGCGTTCATACAGGATCTGGGTATGATCGGGGATTACATGATCTTCCTGACCAGCCTTCTGCTGCAACCTTCTCCGTTTGCGCTTTGTCTTAGTTTCATGCTGTATCTGGGCTAGCTCCACAGATTTTCTGCCATATACCACCTGTTTACCCATCTCCGTCACCTTCAAGTGATTGTCTTCATTATATGCCACTTCGATATATCCCATTTGCAGCATTTGAAGAAGATAATCTTTCCAATCCCCTGCAGGGACGTCTCGGCCTACTCCAAACGTCTTCAACAGATGAAACCCCTTGGAAACCAAATTTTCCGTAGGCATTCCCCTCAATATATCTATAGTCATAGTGAATCCAACCGTTTCATCTGTCCGCAAAATTGCAGACAAGGCTTTTTGAACCAATATGGTTCCATCGAAATAGGTTGGCGGAGCTTTGCATATATCACAGTTGCCACAATGACAATCATTAATTTCACCGAAATAATTTAGCAAAATCCGCCTTCTGCATACTTGAGCTTCCGCGTATTCCTGCATCCGTTTCAGTTTTTCATGATTGATTTCCTTCTGTCCGCTTTCATCAGCAAATTTCCGCAAAGTAATCAAATCCTGCAAATTGAAAAACAACACGGTTTCTGCCGGCAGGCCATCACGTCCGCCACGACCTATTTCCTGATAAAAACTTTCAATACTTTTTGGCAAATTATAATGGATTACAAAACGAACATTGCTTTTGTCTATTCCCATTCCAAAAGCGACTGTTGCAACCACAACCTGAATACGTCCTTTCAGAAAATTTTCCTGAACCTGATTTCTCACAGTCATGGACATCCCAGCATGATAGGCACCCACTGAAACTTTTTCAGCACAAAGCCGCTGCGACAATGCCTCTGTTTCCTTGCGGGTCATACAATAAATAATACCACTTTCCTGTGGATGCCGATCAATGATATTGAGTATAGTTTGAAGCTTTTCTTTGGCTGAATAGCCACGTCGGACATCCAGACTCAGATTCGGGCGATCAAATGAACTGACAAACAGTAGAGGTTCTTTCAAATGCAACCTGTCGATAATATCGGATTTGGTCACTTTATCTGCCGTAGCCGTCAATGCCATTACAGGGATGTTCGGAAAACATTCATGTAGCACACCTAATTGTACATACTCCGGACGAAAATCATGCCCCCACTGTGAAATACAATGAGCTTCATCAATGGCAAACAAGGATACATTCACAGCGTATCTCAACCAGTCGATTTCTGTCATAAGCCGCTCCGGGGATATATACAACAATTTGATTTTCCCGTCCATACATTGCTGGCGGACAAGCCGGTCTTTTGTTTCGTTATTGGCACTATTCAAAGTTTCTGCCTGTATGCCGTTGGCGCGCAAGGCATCCACCTGATCCTTCATAAGAGATATTAACGGAGATATGACCACTGTTATCCCGTCAAGCAATAAAGCCGGTATCTGGAAACAAATGGATTTTCCTCCTCCTGTGGGCATTAGGACCAAAGAATCCTTTCCATGAAGGGCACTCATGATAATTTCCTCCTGCATAGGGCGGAAGGAACTGTAGCCATAATATAATTTCAATACATCTAAAGGTGTCTGCATAGCTATCTTTTTTATCATGCATTCATTCCGAAAAAGTTTAGCCGGTATTTTCCCATCAATCTATTGTAGAAGATCAAACAATATATTGTTTTCGGAAGACGTGTTTAACAGTATTATTCACAAAGATAAATTATTACTCCAATAATTCCAATATTATTTACCGATTCCAAACTAAAACCATAACAAAAAAACCATGTATCTTTGCGCAACAGGATAAAACTTCAATGGATATTTGGGACAAAAAGAAACGTTCAGCCGTAATGGCTCTCATCAAAGGAAAAGACACGAAACCAAAACTCATCATACTTAAAGCCAAACGAACAACCATTACAATATTAAAAAATACCGTAAACAAATTGCAACAGAAAAACAGGTGGAATAGTTGATCATACACAATTAAAAAACAAATGACAATCCACAGGATATATCATAAAGAGAGTTTCCGCACCTTACGTTTTCCTGGTTTTTCATTATCTTTGCAATTACGTTTATCAAGAATAAAAAATGACAACATGACAGAAGAACAAAAAATATCTATCATAGAAAGCGGAAAAGAATATTTCCGCACCATTCTTATCCCCAACCATTTAAAAAGCCTAAACGAACTCACCCTAAAAAGTTTCAATATCAACCCTTTCGCCATCAACTATCTGGCCGCATTCCTTTGCGGCAACACTGAACCTGAAGCACTAGCCAAGGCATTGGTCTACCCTCGTATTCTGGAAACAAGTATCAATACCAGCTTCGGACAGAACATCCAAGTGTTCATATCCCGGCTCGCAGAACTTACCAGCAACGCATCCGGCATAGACGGTATAGATATAGAATTTATCGATGCCTTGGATGGAAGGAAAAAGTACTGTCAGTGCAAAGCCGGCCCTCAAACCATCAATAAAAATGAAGATATTGCCACAATATTGGGACACTTCAAGCATCTGATTGGAAAAACCCGCCTGGACAAATTACCATTTCAACTGGACGATCTGATTGTGGGGGTACTTTATGGCGAACATGAAGAACTTTCAGCCAACTACCACACCATTGAAGCACATTACCCGGTTTATTGCGGTGCTGAATTTTGGGAACGGTTCACGGGTGACCCGCAATTTTATTATCGCTTGGCGAAGGCATTCGGCGAGGTCGTAGAAGAAGACAATATTGACGGAAGCCAGCTTTTGAATAAAAAAATAAAAGAAATCGCCACCGAAATCCGAAACAAAAAAGGGATCTGATGGGGTGCATTCTTACTCATCTAAAGTTTGGCAGACATCATGGGGGTTTCACAGGCCACCGCAAAAAAATGGTGTGACGGAAAACATTCCCCAAGTACTAAAGGTAAGGAACGGAAGGGTTTTTATATGGAGAATATCGTTGAATTTAAGCCTTACGACTGCAAGATTTTGGGTATCCTGTAGAAAGCTCCAAGCATAAATCCGATACCTCCTATTTACTTTACAAACTGGAGGAAAGCAAGGAGAACATACCAGACCTGAATATTGACAAATTCAAAATTATCACAGGAAAAGGTGTGAAAAATAAATAAACACACCTTAATCCTAATCTGTTACTCAACCAAAGAAAACCAATCTTTGTAATTCCAAAGATTGGTTCACGTACAAAAAGCAATATTGCCCGTAATCCAACTTACAGCTTCGTTGGTTACGGACAATATTGTCTTTATTCAATCTGGTAAATTATTTGATCAGGATCTTCTTTCCACCTCGTATGTATATGCCGGGGCGAAGCACATCGCCGATAACGCGTCGGCCCTGGAGATCATAGACCGGCAAATCCTCCTGCTGATCCGGATCCATCTTCACACCGTCTTCTATACCTGAAGGCGTGAGCGAGCC
>OGMW01000777.1_pt1 | contig 32326 bp, 30 predicted proteins | sample 1573281 | NCBI WGS metagenome assembly OGMW01 (sample SAMEA2581907, study PRJEB24529) | metagenome | biome: Human gut stool | place: China | collected 2011 | reverse complement strand
TGCACTGGATGTTGTACTCGCCGTACTCGGAGGCGATGTTCTTGGTCAGCATCTTCAGGCCGCCCTTGGCTGCAGCGTAGGCGGAGACGGTCTCACGGCCCAGCTCGCTCATCATGGAGCAGATGTTGATGATCTTGCCGCCGCCCTGAGCGATCATGTCGGGGATGACAGCCTTGGCGACGATGAACGGAGCGTTCAGGTCAACATCGATGACCTGACGGAACTGAGCAGCGGTCATTTCGGTCATGGGGATGCGCTTGATGATGCCGGCGTTGTTGACCAGAATGTTGATATGGCCGACTTCCTCGGTGATCTTTGCGACCATGGCGTTCACGGCGTCCTCATCGGTGACGTCGCAGACATAGCCGTGAGCCTTGATGCCGGCTTCTTCATAAGCGGCGAGGCCCTTATCGACCAGCTCCTGCTTGATGTCGTTGAAGACGATGGTAGCGCCGTTTGCGGCCATTGCCTTTGCGATCGCCATGCCGATGCCGTAAGATGCGCCGGTGATGAGCGCGACCTTGCCGGTCAGGTCAAAGGATTTGGGAGTACACTGTGCCATAATTAAGTCCTCCAATCAGAATTTTGCTTTGCGGGGTGCTGCGCTGCCGGACGATACCTGTAGTCCAACTGCCGTCACGGGAAGCAGCAATTTGGACTGTCCGGCCCTGCACCCTCTTGTATACTAGAGTAGCATTCTTTATTCCGACTGTCAAGGTGTTTTCTTGGCACAATTACTGCAAATTTTTTCTCATTTTGCTGCGTTTTCGTGAAATCGTCATAAAAACGGGCTCTGCAAAGGCCGGGATTGCTGCTTGTTGCACACAATAGCCCTTCAGCCCAGTTTTTTCTTCTGCTGGTGGGCCATGATGGGCATTAAGATCGCCATCGGCATGAACCGCTGGGCCGTCGTCGCCGCCCGCATGAGGGCCGATGGGACGATGATGGTCTTGTGGTGCAGCATCCCCCGCATGGCCTCCTCCACGCAGAGTTCCGGGCTGATGCCCCGCAGTGCGAACACCACATCGGCCCGCTCGTTGAACTCGGTGTCCACCGGGCCGGGGCAGAGGGCGCAGACGTAGACCGGGCTGTGCTGCTGGCGCAGCTCTTCGGCTACGCCCCGGGTCAGGCTGACGACGTAAGCCTTGGTGGCATAGTAGCCCGCCATATAGGGTCCGCCCGGCAGCAGCCCGGCGGAAGACGCTACGTTGAGCACGGTGCCGAAGCCCTGCGCCTCCATCTTTTTCACGGCGAACTTGAACAGCTGGTGCATGGCCAGCACATTGACCTTCGCCATGGAGAGCTCTTTCTCGCCGCTGGTCTCAAGAAAGCTGCCGCAGACGCCGAAGCCGGCGTTGTTGATGAAAATATCGATGCGCTCGTCCGTCAGCGCCTCGCAGAGACGGGCGCACTCGCTCTCCTGCTCCAAATCAGCAGGCAGGATGCGGCAGAAGGTGCTGTATTTCGCGGTGAGCTCTGCGGCCAGAGCTTCGAGTCGGTCAGTGCGGCGGGCGGTGAGGATGAGCCGGAAGCCGAGGCGGGCATACCGGCGGGCAAACTCCCGGCCAATGCCGGAAGAAGCTCCGGTTATCCATACAGTTTTGGACATAAATTACTCCTTATAAAATCCGGAAGCCTTATCGATGGCCTCCAGCTCGTCAGCGGTGAAGGTGGTGTTGTTCAGGGCAGCGATGGTAGGGACAGGGTGGAGCAGCGTGCAGGAGATGCAGCATACATGGCGGGAAACTTCCTTTCGTTCAGTTTACCCCATTGTAGCACGGAAAAACGGCAGAATCCACATAAAAGTGCAGCGCCCCGGCATCTTTGCTGCCGGGGCGCTGTGAGAAAAAAGAAGAAAAGACGAGAAGCTCAGATTCAGGCGTCAGCCTTGACGTCGTTCTTGATGCTCCGGGCGGCCAGATAACGGGCCGGCTTCATGAGCAGTACGCAGCCGCCGTTGAAGACCAGAGAGCCGACGATGTACACCCCGAAGAAGAGAGGCAGATTCGCTGCAAAAGCTGCGCTGTCGATGCAGGCGACGGTCAGGTAGGCAAAGCCCACATTGTTCAGCACCTTGGGGGCGTAGGGGTGCAGGATGATGAGGATGAAGAGCACCACGCCCAGCGGCAGCAGCAGGCCCAGCATCCCGCCCAGAACAGGCGTCAGCGCACCGATGGCCAGCATCGCCAGCACCGTGAGCACCATGCCCACGAGGCCGCCCAGCTCCACGCTGATAAAACGGTCTTTGATGTCGCCCTCCATCGTGAAGAGCATGATATTGCTCAGGAAAACGAGCCAGCTGTACTCAAACTCGATGGCGTGAAAAAAGGCGTTGGCGATCAGGATCCACGCTACCATCATCAGGCGGAAGTAGAGCAGGAAACGCTTGGTCACAGTTTCGTTCATGGAAAAACTCACTTTCCAGAAGCTGCTTTCATAAGCGGGGTGCAATGCTTGTGAAAACGGCTTCTTAGCTTCGGCCTGCAAAAGCGGCTGGCCGGTCGTTTTTGTGTCGGATGAGGTTATTATACCCTGTCTGGAAGCAAAAGGCAATATTTGCTTGCCGATATATGCAATAAAAACTTGCCAAGTTTCAAAAAACAGCTCCGTCTTGTTGCCCGGCGAGGTTTGGAGTATAATAAAACCGTAAACGAGAAACACCCTTTTCAAGGAGGAGATAAAACATGAACAAACCGGTCCTGGTGGTCATGGCTGCCGGCATGGGCAGCCGCTACGGCGGTATGAAGCAGATCGACCCGGTGGGTCCCTGCGGTCAGGTCATCGTGGATTATTCCCTGTACGACGCCCGCCGCGCAGGCTTCGAGACGGTCATCTTCGTCATCAAGCACGAGATCGAAGAGGCTTTCAAAGCCGCCATCGGCGACCGCGTGTCCAGGGTGATGGACGTGAAGTACGCCTTCCAGCAGCTGGATGAGCTGCCCGAGGGCTACACCATCCCCGAGGGCCGCGTGAAGCCCTGGGGTACCTGCCACGCGGTGCTGGCCGCAAAGCCCTACATCCACGGCCCCTTCGCCGTCATCAATGCCGACGACTACTATGGCCCCGAAGCGTTCAAGGTCATCTACGATCACCTCTCCACCCACACCGACGGCGAGGTCTACGACTACTGCATGGTGAGCTACCTGCTCAAGAACACCGTTTCCGAAAATGGCAGCGTCGCCCGCGGCGTCTGCGCCCTCAACGAGGACAGCACCCTCCACAGCGTCACCGAGCGCACCCGCATCGAGACCTATGAGGGCGGCATCCACTACACCGAGGACGGCGGCGAGAGCTGGACGGACCTGCCCGGCGAGACGCCCGTGAGCATGAACCTCTGGGGCTTCGGCGAGAGCTTCGTGAAGGAAGCCGACCGACGTTTTGCCCGCTGGCTGGACGAGAATCTGGAAAAGAACCCGCTCAAGTGCGAGTATTTCCTGCCGCTGGTGGTCAGTGAGCTCATCGGCGAAAAGAAAGCCGCCGTCAAGGTGCTGCGCAGCACCGATAAGTGGTATGGCGTCACCTACCGCGAGGATAAGCCCGTGGTGGTGGAAGCCATCGCCAAAAAGACGGCCGACGGCCTTTACCCGGAAAATCTCTGGGCTTAATTTGCATAAAAAATACGGCTGGGACAGCGTCCCAGCCGTATTTTTTTATCTTTACTGGATGCCGAATCCGTTGAAGGAGTCGGGATATTCTTCCTCGAGCTGCTCGAGCAGGCTGTTGAGGGAGCGGTTGTTCTGACCGTGCTTCAGCTTGGGGTAGGCGCGGAGCATACGGCCCTTGCCCAGCAGATGGGTGCCGCGGCGGGTGCGGGCCTGCATGACCTGCGCACGGGCGGCCAGCTCTTCCTTGAGCTGTTCCAGCTGCAGGAATGCGGTGGTCTGCTCGGCCTTGCCCTGCGCGGCCAGCTTGACGGCCTTGGCCGCTTCGGCGGCGTTGAGGCGGGCAGTCTGGGAGGCGCGGCGTGCGGCCTCCATGGCCTCGTCGGCGCGGGTGCGCATGGTGGAAGCGGCCTCACGGGGCGACAGCTTGTCGTAGCTGTCCCGGGCCTCGGCGGCGGCCAGCTTGAGCTGCAGGCGGCTCTCGTCCATCTTCTGGTCCATGTCCAGCGCGGTGGTGCCAAGGATCTCGGTCATGGCGTCGCTGACAGCATGCATACTGTCGGCCACCTTCTCGAGAGCGTCCAGCTCCCGGGCGAGGTCGGAGGCGGCGATGGCGGTAGCCACCACGTCAGCGGCATACACCGCGTAGAGCAGACACATCAGCACAAAGCCCACCAGCGGCGGAATGATGTTCACCAGCGCGGCAAGGGTGGGATGGATGACCTTGACCATCACCATGGCACCCACGCCCCACATCAGCGAGAACTCAAGGCAGACATAGCCGCCGATGTTGAAGGGTTTGTCGGTGTAGTCCCACCACCGGGTGCGGTAGAGCTTATACAGCGCCCATCCGCCCACCAGCTCCAAGGCACTGGGCAGGATGACACCGCCGAGATACAGCAGCAACAGGTCATCTTCCAGCGGTGTGAGGAAGAAGAGCACCAGGATCATGCCGAAGCCGTAGATCGGGCAGACCGGGCCGTTCAGGAAGCCCCGGTTCACCAGCTGGCCGGTGGTGGCGGCGGCATACACCACCTCGACGCACCAGCCCAGACAGGAGTAGATGAGGAAAAACGCAAGGATATGATAAAGCGAGAAACCGCAGACTGTCGTGTTGAGAAAAAACGACAAGGGGACACCTCCAGTCAGTTCTGTTTGCGGACGATCTTATATTCATCGCCCGGCTCAAAGTAAGGGCAGGCCGAAGTGGTATGGGAGAGATAGCGGGCCATCTCGTCCTCATCCAGTGCGCCGCCCTCGGCGCAGTAGAAGCTGCCGTATTCGTCCTGCTGGTTGTTCAGGCAGTATTCACAAGGGTCAGACATTGCCTTCACCTTCAGCCTTGGCCGAAGCTTCGGCCTCCGCCTGCGCGGCCAGCTTCTTGAGCACCTTCGGCTCCACCCAGGTCACGGAGTCGTCGCCGGCCTTCTTGCGGGCGATGAGGGCCTTGATCTTAATGCCCATCTCGGTGAACATCCCCTCATGCTCGGTGCGGATGTTCCACTCCGGCTCGTTCTCGTGGAGGTCGTAAGTCTGCCAGACGATGTCGTAGCCGGAAGCGGGGAAGTAGGTCAGGCTGTCGCGGAACAGGTCATCGTCGTCGGTCTTGAAATAGATCTCGCCGCCGTCCTTGAGGAAATCGCGGTACTGGATGAGCTGACGGGGGTAGGTGAGGCGGTGCTTGTTGGAGGAAGCGTTCTTGCTCCACGGGTTGCAGAAGTTGATGTAGATGCGGCTGACGGTGTCCTCCGGGGTGATGACGCCCTTGATGCGCTCGATGTCGGTGCTCATGATCTTGACATTGTCGATGGGGCGGCCTGCCTCGGCGTAAGCGGCTTCGATCTTGCGCTTTGCGAGGATGAGCACCTTGTCGGTGATGTCGATGCCCAGATAGTTGTTCTCGGGGTGGGCAGAGGCCAGCTGGGAGATGAAGCCGCCCTTGCCGCAGCCCAGCTCCAGCACGAAAGGCTGCTCCGGGCGGGCATACTGGCTGTGCCACTTGCCGCCCCAGATAAGGGGCTCGTGGACGTGGAAATCAGCGGCCATCAGTTCGTCGTGGGCGTAGGGCTTGAAACGCATTCTCATAAGATAGTATTCTCCTTGTGACGTGAAAAGTTTGTACTTACAGATCTTTCTTCAAAAATTCCTCCACCTGCTCCGGCGTGGCGGCGCAGCTGCCCTGGCAGATACCGGGCTTGCCGCCGCCGCGTCCGTTCAGGGCGGCGTTGAGGGCTTTGGTCAGGGCGCGGACGTCGCCGCCGGAGCGCGCGATGCAGTAGCCGGTGCCCTTCTCGCTGGGCGTCAGAGCGGCGCAGAGACCGGTGGTGGCTTCGCTCAACCGTGCGGCCAGACGGTGCAGGCCGTCCGGGTCGAGGCCGGGAACGGTGCGGATGGCCGTCTCGTCGGGGCCAAGCTGTGCGGCCAGTGCATCGAAGAGCTGACTGCACAGGCCGAAGTGGGCGAATTTCAGGGCCGTGTACTCGTCGTACACCCGGTGGACCGCCACGGCGGTCTGGTCGGCCTTGGCCGAGAGCAGTGCGCCGATGTCGGCCTGACGGCCCCGCATGGCCTGCGCTTCCCGCAGGGCGCGTCCGCCGCAGACGACGCTGAGCCGGACACCGCCCTTGTAGTTCTCAGAGGTGAGGATCTTGATCTGTCCCACCTGTCCGGTGGCGGCGGTGTGGGTGCCGCAGCAGGCGCAGACGTCCGCGCCCGGGATGGTCACGATGCGCACCTGCCCGGCGATCTCTTTTTTGCTGCGGTAGGTCAGCGCCGCCAGCTCTTCGGGGGTGGGGTAGGTGATGAGCACCGGCACATTCTCCCAGATGATGCGGTTGGCGGCAAGCTCTGCCTCCCGCAGGCCCTCGGCGGAGATGGGGACGCTGGTGTCCATCCGCACGGCGTCGGAGCCGATATGGAAGCCCACGTTCTCCGCCCCGAACATCTGGTGCAGGATGCCGGAGAGGATGTGCTCGCCGGTGTGCTGCTGCATCTTGTCGAAGCGCCACTCCCAGTCGATGGTGCCGGTGACGGCGGCACCGGGCTGTGCGGTCTCGGGCAGGGCATCCACCGTGTGCCAGATGATGCCGTTCGTCTCGTGGACGTCGGTGACATGAAGCACCGTGCCGTCGGCGAGGGTCAGCATGCCTCTGTCGGCGGGCTGACCGCCCCCTTCGGGGTAGAACACCGTGCCGTCCAGCGCGATGCGCCCGCCGCCCGTCTTTGCGTCCGCCTCTGCGGCCAGGATGACCCCGGCGGCAGTCTTGCGGAATGCGTCGTTCTCAAAATATTTTTCCGTGCGCTGCATGGCACGATACCTCCTGCAATAAAAACGATATTATCCCACTATAAAACTAAGTATACCACGTTTTTTGCCTGTGGAAAATAGTCTTCGCTTATGTTATGATAGGAAACAGCAGAAACCCAAACGGAATATAAAGCGAGGAAGGTATCATCATGCGTGAAAGTGGAATCCTGATGCCGGTGTCCAGCCTGCCCGGCCCCTATGGTATTGGCTGCTTTGGCGCCGAAGCGCTCAAGTTCGTGGATTTTCTGGCCGCTGCGGGCCAGCACATCTGGCAGCTGCTGCCCCTCAGCCCCACCGGCTACGGCGACAGCCCCTACCAGAGCTGCTCTGCCTTTGCGGGCAACCCCTACTTCATCGACCTTGATGCCCTGAAGGAAGAAGGCCTGCTCACGGCAGCCCAGCTCAAGGCAGAGCCCTGGGGTGATGACCCGAAGCAGGTGGACTACGGCACCCTGTACCCCAGCCGCTACAAGGTGCTGCGCACCGCCTATGCGGCCTGGCGCAAGGCCTGCAAGGGCCTGCACGGCTGCAGCGATTACTTCCCGGATGACTACTATGCCTTCACCCTGAGCAACGAGGCATGGCTGGAGGATTATGCCCTGTACATGGCTCTGAAAGTGGCCAACGGCATGAAGAACTGGGTGGAGTGGGAGCGCCCCTACCGCCTGCGGGACAAGGCTGCGCTGGCCGCCTTTGCTGCCGAAAACGAGGAAGAGATCGGCTTCTGGAAGTTTGTACAGTACAAGTTCAGCACTCAGTGGCAGGCTGTGAAGCAGTATGCCAACGACAAGGGTGTGCAGATCCTGGGCGATATCCCCATCTATGTCTCTGCCGACTCGGTGGATGCCTGGGTGGGCGGCAAGCTGTTCGAGCTGGATGCCGAGGGCCGTTTTGCCCGTGTGGCAGGCTGCCCGCCGGATTATTTCTCCGCCGATGGTCAGCTGTGGGGCAACCCGCTGTATAACTGGACGTATCATAAACAGACTGGATATGCATGGTGGGTCCAGCGGGTGCGCCATGCCCTGGGCATCTACGACCTGCTGCGCATCGACCATTTCCGGGGCTTTGACACCTACTGGGCCATCCCTGCCGACAGTGCCACCGCCAAGACCGGCAAGTGGGAAAACGGCCCCGGCATGGAGCTCTTTGAGGCCCTGGAGGCTGCGCTGGGCAAGCTGCCCATCATTGCCGAGGACCTGGGGGAGCTGTTCCCCAGCGTGCGGAAGCTGCTGGCTGACAGCACTTTCCCGGGCATGAAGGTGCTGCAGTTTGCCTTCAGCGGCGGGGATAACGAGTACCTGCCCCACAACCATGTCAAGAACAGTGTGGTCTACCCCGGCACCCACGACAACACCACCATCACGGCCTGGTGGGAGAGCGCTGCCACCCCCAAGGAAAAGGCCACGGCGGCGGCCTATCTGCACCTGACCGGCGCACACCCCACCGCAAAGGAAGTCGCCGCCGTCAAAACGGCGGCTGCCCGCACCGCTCTGCTGCGGGCAGCCCTGGGTTCGGTGGCCGACCGTGCCATCATCCCCATGTCCGACTGGCTGGGTCTGGGCGAGGAAGCACACCTGAACACCCCGGGCAAGCTGGGCGGCAACTGGGCATGGCGTGCAGCGGCCGGTTTTGAGAGCAAACCGCTGGCAAAGACCATTGCCGACGAGTGCAGTGTGTACTGCCGCGTCTAATTCCGGCGGGCACTTTGTAAATTGTTTGGCAATCTGACGAAAATGCAAAAATTCCAGTGAAAAATTGTGCGTTCTGCTGGCAATGGCCCCGCCTGAATGCTATAATGGCTATGAGTTCCCGGAGAGTGCCGGGAATCAGGCAGCTGCCCGTGCACGCGGCACGGCAGCACGATGCATGATGATGGGGAAAATGCAATGGAAAAACAATGGACCGAGCAGGATCTGCACAGTTTTGTGCAGACTGCACAGGCGGTGTTTGACAGCGTCAGCCTGACCGAAGAACAGCCGGAACCCGGCTGGCAGGACGAAAGCCTGCAGGTGGACTATGAGCTGCGCGGCGGACGGGTGGACTGCGTGCTGCACCGCATCGTGGAAGCGGACGGCAAGCGCTGGAAGCTGCAGATGTCGGCACCGCTGGCAGGCAATGTCCTGCCCGAAGAGCGCATGACGCCCCGGGAACGGGAGCTGTGCGACGATATGAGCCACGATTTTCTGACCGGTGTGTACAACCGCCAGTATCTGGAGCGGGTGTTCGGCGCAAAGCTGGAACAGTGGGCCCGGCAGGGCCGCAGCGCCGCTGTGGCTCTGGTGGCTCTGGACAAGGGCCCTCAGCTCTGCGATACTTACGGCCAGCCGGTGATGGACCAGCTCCATTGCTTCGTGGGCAACCAGTGGAAAAAGCACTTTGATACCCCGACGGAACAGGTGGTCTGTCGCCTGACCGGCAGCGTTTTTGTGGTGGGCAGCGTGGACACCACCGGCCCGCAGCTGGCGGCCCGGATGCAGGAGCTGTACGAGCAGATGCCGCACGAGTGCATCACCACCACCGGCATGATGCACCGGGTGCAGTTCACCATGAGCGGCGCGGCCGCCGGGCTGGACGAGGTGGAGGCCAAGAACTGGCCTGCCCTCTACGAGCTGTGCGATGCCCGCCTGCGCAAGGTGCAGGCTTCCGGCGGCGACCGGATCGGCTGTGCCGAATAACGATCATGTATAGAAAAGCCCCTTTTGGCGCACACTGGCTGCCAAAGGGGGCTTTTTGTATGGAAAACCAGAAAAACGACAACCTCAATCTCCTGGAAGCCGTGGTGCAGAACACCGAAATGGGCAAGAACACGCTGGAACAGATCGTGCCTATGACCAACGACACCCAGTTCAAGGCGGAGCTGCTGCGCCAGCGCAACCTCTACCACCAGCTCAATCAGGAGGCCCACACCGCCATGGAAGCCTGCGGCGGCACCGCCCAGGGCCAGAGCGCCATGGCAAAATTCAACACGAAGATGGGCATCAGCATGAAGACCCTGACCGACAAGTCCACCCGCAACCTGGCCGAGATGCTGACCCAGGGCAGCGGCATGGGAGTGGTGGACTGCGTGAAGGCACAAAAGGACTACCCCAATGCCGCACCCGGCACCAAGCGCCTTGCCCAGCGGCTGATGGAATTTGAAGAGGACAACCGCGTCCGGCTGGAACAGTTTTTGTAAAAAAGAAACCCTCTCAGGCTCACGTTGTTCGCCAGCTCTCCCGAAGGGCGAGCCCTTGGCAAAACGGAAAACTTTTCCGGAATGTCAAAAGCTCCCCCCTTTCGGGGGAGCTGGCAATGCGAAGCATTGACTGAGAGGGTTACAGATGCAGCACGCGGTCCTTGATCTCCTGGGTGCGGCCCTGATTCCAGAACTGGGTGCCGATATAACCGCAGGTACGGCGGGCAACGTACAGTGCTTCCACCATGGCGGCCACGATCTTCGTGGCGGTGGCAACGTACTCTGCGATGCTGAACTTCTTGACCACCAGCACCTCGTGGCCGTCCTCGTCGGCATTGTCGCTCATGGCGCGCAGGATGACGCAGGGCACGCCGTTCTTGGCGGCGATCTGACTCACGGCTGCACCTTCCATCTCCACGCAGTCCGGGGCGCACTTGGCCTCGATGGCGGCTTTGGTGGCGCTGTCGCCCACAAACAGGTCGCCGGTGGCGATCTTGCCTACCAGTGCCTTGACACCGGCCTCGGCACAGGCCTTTTCGGCGGCGGCGATCAGCTCCGGGTCACCGGTGTATTCCTTCTGATACGGCGGGTTCTGGCAGATCATATCCAGCTGGGCGTCGTGGTACAGCACGGTCTTGCCGATGACCACGTCGCCGATGCCGATCTTCGAGGTCATGTTGCCTGCAATGCCGGAGAAGATGATCTTCTCGGCACCGAACTTGGTGATGAGCACCTGGGTGGTGGCGGCGGCGTTGGCCTTGCCCATGCCGGCACAGCACACCACCACCTGCTTGCCTGCCAGCGTGCCCTTGTGGTACTCCACGCCGCCGTAGGGTTCCACGGTGACGTTTTCCAGGCGGGCACACAGCTGATCGACTTCATCGGGCATTGCGCCCATAATACCAAAAATCATAGAACTCTCCTTACACGTTGAACAGGAACTCGATGACGTCGCCGTCGTTCACGACGTACTCCTTGCCTTCGGTGCGCTGCAGGCCCTTGGCCTTGACGGCGGCGTAGTCGAAGTTGTTGGCTTCCAGATCCTTGTAGCCGATGACGCTGGCGCGGATGAAGCCGCGCTCAAAATCGCTGTGGATCTTGCCGGCAGCCTGCGGGGCCTTGGTGCCCTTGCGGATGGTCCAGGCGCGGCACTCCTTCTTGCCGTCGGTCAGGAAGGAGATGAGGCCCAGCAGGTCGTAGCTGGCGGTGATGAGGTTGTCGAGGCCGCTTGCCTCGATGCCCATCTCGGCGAGGAAGGCTTTCTTTTCCTCGGGGCTGTAGTCGGCGATGTCCTCCTCGGTCTTGGCGCAGATGGGGATGTAGCGTGCGCCCTCTTCCTTGGCGCGTGCAGCCACCAGCGGGACGTACTTGTTGTTCTCGATGCCCTCCATCAGGTCGTCCTCACCCACATTGCAGGCGTAGAGGACGGGCTTTGCGCTCAGCAGGCCCATCTCGTGGAGCACGGTCTGCTGCTCGGCGTCGTTCTCGTCGAAGTCGAAGCTGCGGGCGGGCTTGCCGGATTCCAGATGGGCGGCCAGCTGCTGCAGCCATGCGGCCTCGGCGGCAGCACCCTTGTTGTTGCCGCTCTTTGCGGCCTTGGCCATGCGGCCTGCGCGGTTCTGGACGACTTCGAGGTCGGAGAGGATGAGCTCGTAGTCGATGGCGTCGATGTCGGCGATGGGGTCCACGGCCTCGGCCTTGGTCACGTCCTCCACGACATGGATGATGTTGTCGTCGTCGAAGCAGCGCACGACATGGACGATGGCGTCGCACTCGCGGATGTGGCCGAGGAACTTGTTGCCGAGGCCGGCACCCTGGCTTGCGCCCTTGACGAGGCCGGCGATGTCCACGAACTCCACGATGGCGGGGGTCTTCTTGTTGGTCTGCCAGATCTCAGCCAGCTTGTCCAGCCGCTTGTCCGGCACGGCCACGATGCCGCTGTTGGGCTCGATGGTGCAGAAGGGATAGTTTGCAGCCTCCGCGTTCTTGGTGGAGGTGATGGCGTTGAACAGAGTGGACTTGCCGACGTTGGGCAGGCCGACGATACCTAATTTCATATAAAATACGCTCCTTCACGTTATGGTAGACATAATAATACATCTACCATTATACGCGAAGGAGCGTATGAGTGCAAGTATCAATCCTTCAGTTTGCTCAGATAGCGGTAGACGGTCGCTTCCGAAGAGCCCAGCTGTGCCGCCACCTCGCTGACCGCGCCTTTCATGTAGAAGATGCCCGCCTGCTGCAGGTCGTCCACGATGCGGATCTTCTCGTCCATGGTCAGCCGATCCGGGGGCAGGCCGGCGGTGCCGGTCACGTCGGTGATGGCGGCCTGCACCGCGTCGGGCAGGCTGCTGACGAAGTTTTCGACGCCCAGCGTGGGGCCGGGCTCCTGATGGGCCCCGCAGAGGGCCAGAAGCTCCTGCGCCATCCGGCTGTACTTGGCGGCGTCAAAGTTGATGCAGAGCATCCCGATAAGCTCGCTGCCGTCCTTGATGAACATGGTGGAGGAGCGCAGCCGCCCCCTGGCCTGCGACGCGCCCTGATAGCCTGCCACATAGGGCTGCTTTTCGTAGACTTTGCCGTGGATGAACCGCAGGGCCATGTTGGACAGCGGTGCGCCCTCGGTGCGGCCGCTGATGTTGTTGTTCACGATGGCTGCGATGGTGCCTTCCTCGCTGGTCAGGTCGTGCAGCACCACTTCATAGTCCGGCCCCAGCGCCTCGCCCAGAAACGAAACGAGTGTCCGGTAGGGTTCCAGCCGTGCATCCATGTATGTCACCACTTTCCATGTTGTTTCATGAGGGAAATGATGAGAATTTATTCTCATCCTGCTGCCTATATCATATCACGTTCGTGTGTTGTTGACAATGAAAAATGGAAAACTCAATGCATTTTCGTGAAAGTGCTTCAAAATATCCGCGAAATTTGTCACAAGTGATAATAATTTCTCATCGAGAGAGAAAATTGTTGACTTTTGCCGCCCACCGCGTTAGGATAGGGTCAGGACAAGGGGCATCAAGGCAAGCGATGCCCCTGCAATTCAGAAAAGGAGAGAGAATTATGAAACAGGCACTCGCCACTGCACAGGCGCCCGCCGCCATCGGGCCGTATTCGCAGGGCATCGCAGCAGGCCAGACGGTCTACGTCTCTGGCCAGCTCCCCATCGACCCCGCCACCGGGGCCATCCCCGAGGGCATCGCAGCCCAGACCGCACAGTCCCTCAAGAACATCCAGGCCATCCTTGCTGAGCAGGGCATGACCCTGGCCGATGTGGTCAAGACTACGGTCTTTCTGGCCGACATGAACGACTTTGCTGAGATGAACAAAGTCTACGGCGAATACTTCGCCCAGCCCTTCCCCGCACGGAGCGCCGTGCAGGTGGCGAAACTGCCGAAAGGCGCACCGCTGGAGATCGAATGCATCGCCGTGAAGTAACAGAGCATCCTATAAGAGAAAGAGACGGTGCAATACTATGGAACAGAATATGTTCATCCGCATCCTGAACAGTGAGATGGAGCTGGCTACCGGCTGCACCGAGCCGGGCGCTGTGGCGCTGACTGCCGCCGAGGCGGGTCAGGCCCTGCGGAAGGCCGGTGTGGATAAGGCCGAAGAGATCACGGTCAACGCCAGCATCAATATCATCAAGAACGCCATGTCGGCGGGCATCCCCGGCACCGATTACGAGGGCATGGACTATGCCGCCGCTATCGGTGCGCTGGGCGGCGACCCGGTCTATCTGCTGGAAGTCATGAACCACGTCCCCCGCGAGACGGTGGAAGCTGCCGCCGCGCTGGTCAAGGCCGACAAGGTCAAGGTGAATGTGGCGCAGGTGCCGCAGAAGCTTTACATCGAGGTCATTGCCAAGGGCGGCGGCCATACGGGCCGTGCCATCGTCCGCGACCTGCACACCAACGTCGTGCTGGTGGAGCAGGACGGTGTGGCCACTCTCGACAAGCGGGACACGGACACTGCCGCCGCAGGCGACAGCGATGTGGTCACCCCGGAGCAGATCGCATCCTTCCTGACCGTCCGCTCCATCTGGGACTACTGCACCAAAGAGCTCGACCCGATGAACGACCCCATCGACATCATCCGCAGTGCCGTGAAGGTAAACTCCGTCATCAGCGATGAGGGCCTTTCCAAGGAGTACGGCCTCGCCATCGGCCGCAACCTCGACCTCAACTGCCGCAAGGGTCTCATGACCCGCGATCTGACCACCAACTCCATGATCGCCGCCGCTGCGGGCGCAGACGCCCGTATGGCAGGCGCTCCGGTGTCGGTGGTGGCAAACTCCGGCAGCGGCAATCAGGGCATCACTGCGACGATGCCCGTCGTGGCTGCTGCCCGCTGGCTGGACATCGACGAGCCCACCATGCTGCGTGCCGTCACCCTGTCGAACCTCATCGCCATCCGCATCAAGTCGAAGTTTGGCCGTCTGAGCAACCTGTGCGGCGCCACCGTCGCCGGCACCGGCGCGGCCTGCGGCATTACATACCTGCTGGGCGGCGGCTACCATGAGATATGCTGCGCGATCCAGAACATGGTGGGCAATGTCACCGGCATGGTGTGCGACGGCGCAAAGGCCGACTGCGCCCTGAAAATTTCCACCTGCGTCAATGCCGCCTGTCAGGCAGCAGCCATGGGTGCCCGCGGCGTCCGCGTCCAGAGCACCGACGGCATCGTGGAAGAGAACGTGGAGCGCACGCTGGACAACTTCGCTATCCTCAGCACCCACGGCACCAGCGACAGCGTCATCCTCGACCTGATGCTCAACAAAGAACATACTCCGGACGCCGAATAAGCGTCCTCGCAACACCCTGGCAAGCCTGCATCCGCATCCTGCAAAAAACACCCTGCGCCCGAAGCGCAGGAGAATTAGGGGTAAATTATTATGAAAAAACTATTCAATAACCTGCCGTTCCGGCTGCTTCTCGGTATCATCATCGGCGTCATCCTGGGCCAGGTCTTCCCGGAGAGCGTCATGAAGGTGGTCGTCACCTTACAGTATATCATGGGCCAGCTCATCACCTTCTGTGTGCCGCTCATCATCATCGGCTTCATCGCCCCGTCCATCACCAAGCTGGGCAAGAACGCTTCCCGCCTGCTGGGCGTGGCCATCATCATTGCCTACACCTCCTCGGTGTGCGCAGCCCTCATGAGCACCGGCGCAGGCTACGCCCTCATCCCGCACCTGTCCATCGACACTGAGGTGGCCGGTCTGCGGACCCTGCCCGGCGTCGTGTTCGAGCTGAACATCCCCCAGATCATGAGCGTCATGAGTGCCCTCGTGCTCAGCGTTCTGGTGGGTCTGGCCGCTACCTGGACCAACAGCAAGCTCACCTGTGATTTCCTTGGCGAGTTCCAGAACATCGTGCTGGACATCGTCGGAAAGATCATCATCCCCCTGCTGCCCTTCTATATCACCGCTACCTTCTGCAACCTGAGCTATGAGGGCATGATCACCCACCAGCTGCCCGCCTTCATCCAGATCATCCTCATCGTCATGGCAGGCCACTATATCTGGCTGGCTGTCCTGTATCTGCTGGCCGGTGCATACTCCGGCAAGAACCCCTGGGAAGTCCTCCGCCACTACGGCCCCGCTTACCTGACCGCTGTCGGCACCATGTCCAGCGCCGCCACCCTGGCAGTCGCTCTGGACTGCGCCCGCAAGAGCAAGGTCCTGCGCAAGGATATGGTCAGCTTCGGCATCCCCCTGTTCGCCAACATCCACCTCTGCGGCTCTGTCCTGACTGAGGTCTTCTTCTGCATGACCATCTCCAAGATCCTCTACGGCCACCTGCCCAGCATCGGCACCATGCTCCTCTTCTGCGCCCTGCTCGGCATCTTCGCCATCGGCGCTCCCGGCGTCCCCGGCGGTACCGTCATGGCTTCTCTGGGCCTCATCACCGGCGTTCTGATGTTCGATGACGCCGGCACCGCTCTGATGCTCGCCATCTTCGCCCTGCAGGACAGCTTCGGCACCGCCTGCAACGTCACCGGCGACGGCGCTCTGACCCTGATGCTGACCGGCTACGCCGAGAAGCACGGCATCAAGAACAACGACAACATCCAGAGCCCCGTTCTGTAAAGACAGCTTCAAAGGATTTGAGCGCATTTCCCTGAAAATACCAGAAACCGGGCTGCGTCCCCCATTCTGACCGGCCCGTGATATGCAAAAGGGGCCTCCTGCAAAGGAGGCCCCTTTTGTTATGCATGGATTTACTGATCGGGAAAAGGGCAAAGTGTGTCGCTGACGCCAGAGATATAATTCATATCGACATCGTAGAATTTCGCCAGTTGGATGAGGCACTCGACCGGGATGCGCACTTTGCCCTTTTCGTAGTCGGAGTAGGTGGTCTGGGCAACGTGAATGGCATTTGCGACCTGTGTCTGATTGAGGTCGTGGTCGCTGCGTAGAGCTTTGATACGTTCGGTATATAACATAAAGTTCACCTCTTTGTAGAAAGTCTACAAAGGATGGCCCGAACAGCTTGATTTTTAACGGACAGTCCGTTAAAATAAAAAGTGAAAGGAGAACTAGAAATGTTTGTTTTCTTTACGATACCTTGGATATTTGTCATTGCACTCGTTGTAATGGCTTTGGGCGTAGGTGTCAGTGTACTTCAGTTTATTTTAGACCACATTATCATCGTTTCAATCATCCTCTGGCTTCCGGTAGCGTGGGTCACATGGACAATGTGGAAGTATTATGATGACGATGACGAAAAGGTGGAGTGTGTGCTATATCCTCTTTTTCTGGTTCCGGCGTATGCGGCTATAATACAAATAATTGTTTCTGTGATGGAAGCACTGGAAAACGACTTGTTCGGATTCTTTTTGATGTTTTTTACCGTGCCGCTCGAAGTAATAATAGTTCTCGTGGGATGCATGGGAATTGCATGGGCGTTGGTGTGGCTCTATAAAAAAGTTATTAAATCGAAACTCGTTACGATAGTGCTTGGTGCTCTGGTAGCTGCCCCAATGACGTACTTCCTCTGGAATCTGAACTGGTGATAGTATTCCAATCGAAATTTTTGACCAGCGCGTAATGCAAAAGGGGCCTCCTGCAAAGGAGGCCCCTTTTGGTGTATTTATATTGCTTCTCTCGCCCTCTTTGTCTGCCAAAGATTCAAAAATCATACAAAACCTTCTTTATTTTGTCATAACTGTCCCGTATAATAGAATATAGGTCAACATCAGAATTGCGGCCAGCGCCCGGCGGGGGCTGGCTTTGGACTGGATAGAGGAGGAACACTCACATGGCAAACGAAAAGATACTCGTTGTGGACGACGATACCAACATCTGCGAGCTGCTGCGGCTCTACCTGACCAAGGAGGGCTATCAGGTCACGACGGCCAACGACGGCGAAGAGGGCCTTGAAAAGTTCAACCAGCTCAAGCCCGACATGGTGCTGCTGGACGTCATGATGCCCAGGATGGACGGCCTCGAGGTCTGCCGCCGCATCCGCAAGCTGGGCAACACCCCGGTCATGATGCTGACGGCCAAGGGCGAGACCTTCGATAAGGTGCTGGGCCTCGAGCTGGGCGCAGACGACTACATGGTCAAGCCCTTCGACACCAAAGAGGTCGTGGCCCGCATCAAGGCGGTGCTGCGCCGCTGCACCGTCACCACGTCCCAGACCGAGAGCTCCGAGGGCGTCATCGAGTTCGACAACCTCCGTCTCGACATGAACAGCTACGAGCTGCGGGTCAAGGGCAAGGTGGTGGAAGCTCCCCCGAAGGAGCTGGAACTGCTGAACTGCCTTGCCTCTCACCCCAACCGGGTCTACACCCGCGACCAGCTGCTGGACGAGGTGTGGGGCTTCGAATACTACGGCGACAGCCGCACCATCGACGTCCATGTCAAGCGCCTGCGCGAGAAGCTGGCTGGTGCTTCCGATAAATGGGAGCTGAAGACCGTCTGGGGCGTGGGCTATAAATTCGAGGTGCGTCAGTAATGCGCAAAAGTGTTTCCGTTGCGTTCTTCTCGCTCATGAGCACCCTGCTCATCTTCGGCACGGTGATCATGGGCGGCTCGGAGCTGGTGCTGTTCAGCAACTACTTCGCCCAGGAGCGGTACGACGTGCTGGACGAAGTGGTCAATGTGGCCCAGCGCACGGCGTCCCATCTGGTGCAGGAAGCCGCTCTGCCGGAAGGCGAAGAACTGGAAGCCCTGAACACCAAGCTCGAGCTCATCGGCGAGAGCGCGGAAGTGTACCTGTTCTTCACCGACTGCGACGGCAACGTGGTGCTGGCCTCAGACCCGGACGATCTGGCCGGGGATGTGGTGGAGGCGTCCGTGCTGGAAAAGTCGGCCAAGGCCAAGGAGAATTATCACATCTTCGGTACGCTGGACGGCGTACTGACCGAGAAGAGCTACATCTCGGTGCATGAGATGCGCAGCGAGAGCGGCGAGTGTACCGGCTACCTTTTCCTCTGCTCGTCGGGCGACCGGCTGGTGGAGTTCCGCAAGGAGTTCTTCTCGAACTTCTTCCTCTCGGCCTGTCTGATGCTGCTGGTGGCCAGCGTCCTCACCAAGGTGATGATGCATAAGCTCACCGACCCCATCCAGAAGGTGACGGACGCGGCCCAGCGCTTCGGCGGCGGCGACCTGTCCGTCCGGGTCGAGGGCGTGGACGGCGAAGGCGAAGTGGCCGACCTGGCCCGCACCTTCAACAAGATGGCGGACAATATCCAGTCCAATGACAACTCCCGGGGCCAGTTCATGGGCAATATTGCCCACGAGCTGCGCACCCCCATGACCACCATCAAGGGCTTCATCGACGGCATTCTGGACGGCACCATCCCGCCCGATATGCAGAACCACTACTTACAGCTGGTCAGTGAGGAGACGGGCCGTCTGGCGCGCCTCATCCAGAATATGCTGGACCTCTCGAAGCTGGAGAGCGGCGAATATCAGGTGAACGCCCGGATGTTCAACATCTGGGAGACGCTGACCGGCGTGGCCCTCTCGGCGGAGCAGCGCATCAACGACGGCATGATCGACATTGACGGCCTGACCATGGATGAGAAGGTGCTGGTCTACGCCGACCCCGACCTCATCCATCAGGTGGCCTACAATCTGCTGGACAACGCCATCAAGTTCACCCCGGCAGGCGGCACCATCCGCTTCGGGGTGGAGAGGCTGGGCCCGGAGGTGGAAGTCTCCATCTGGAACTCCGGCCAGGGCATCAGCCCCGAGGCGCTGCCCTACGTCTTCCAGCGCTTCTACAAAGAAGACCAGTCCCGGGGTCTCCACGCCCGGGGCGCGGGCCTCGGCCTGAACATCTGCAAGGTGCTGGTCAACCTCTCCGGCGGCCAGATACGGGTGGAGAGCAAGCAGGGCGAGTGGTGCAGGTTCGTCTTCACCCTGCCCGTCCAGCCCCCCAACCCCGGCGGCATGAAGCGTCTGCCCGACGAGAGCGGCCGCCCCGGTGCGGTGGAAGACCCGGCCAGCATGAAGCCGGTAGACTAACTTCACAGCGGTCAGACTGCCCCTCAAGGGAGCGGTCTGGCTGCTTTTTGCATTGTGGAAGAGGGAAGATACGCAGAACTTTACGTCTTTTCCGTGAAAAACACGGCGGCGGGTTTGATTTTTTCGCTGTTTTCATGTAAACTATAATCGACTATGCCGACTGCTCCTGTGGGAGATGCCGCAGGGACGGCGGCAGAGCAAAATTACAAAAATTCTCTAAAAAATAACGGGGAGTAAAATAAAATGACAACGATCAGTCCTTCGATCCTTTCGGCTGACTTCAGCCATCTCGGCGCAGACTGCCGTATGGTGCTGGATGCCGGTGCGCAGATGCTGCATTATGACGTGATGGACGGCCACTTCGTGCCGAACATCAGCTTTGGCGTCCCGGTGCTCAAGAGCCTGCACAAGGCCCTGCCGGACGCTTTCTATGACGTCCACCTGATGATCACCCACCCCCAGCAGTACGCCGAGGCTTTTGCCAAAGCCGGTGCCAGCCTGCTCAACTTCCACCTCGAGTGCGACGACGACATCCAGGAGACCATCGACGCCATCAAGGCCCAGGGCTGCAAGGTGGGCATGACCATCAAGCCCGGCACCCCGGTGGAAGAGCTGGGCTACTACCTCGACCAGCTGGACCTCGTGCTGGTCATGAGCGTGGAGCCGGGCTTCGGCGGCCAGAAGTTCATGCCCTCGGCCCTCGACAAGCTCCGCTGGCTCAAGGCGGAAAAAGACCGCCGCGGCCTGAAATTCCTGCTGGAAGTGGATGGCGGCGTGGATGCCGCCACCGCTCCGCAGTGCGTCGCCGCCGGTGCGGACGTGCTGGTGGCGGGCAGCGCCATCTTTGGCGCCGCCGACCCCGCCGCGGCCGTCCATGCGATGGCAGCTCTCTGAGAGGGGACTGCCCATGGATGAAGCATTGATCCGGCTGCAGGAGGAAGAACTCCAGCGCACCGGCAGATACTATAAGCACATCTGCTTTCTCTGTGTGCCGCTGCTCTGCGTCTCCTGCTACCTCTACGGCCTGCGCCCGCTGCTGCTCTGCGGCTTTGCGGTGCTGATGGGCAACCTGTGCGACCGGCTCATCTCTCTGCTGCGCCGCCGCGTCTATCAGGCCGGGGATTATTCCAACGAGAGCTTTGCCCTCGTCATCACCCTGCTGATGCCCGCGACGGTGGACTGGTACGTCCTCGCCGCCGCTATTCTGGCCGGTGTTCTCATCGGCAAAGAGGTCTTCGGCGGCTATGGCAGCTACCCCTTCCACCCCGCCGCCGTGGGCTACGCGGTGGCGGCAGTGTCCTGGCCGGAGCAGGTCTTCCGCTATCCGGCCCCATACGCCAATATCCCGCTCTGGGACGCCTCCGGCGTGGCCACATCCAGCACCATCTCGGACACCCTGCGCAGCGGCGGCCTCATCAACATCAGCGCCCTGTCGCTGGTGCTGGGCGAGTATGCTGCCCCGATGGGGACTGGTGCAGCCATCGTGCTGGTGGCCTGCGGCCTCTTCCTCTGGATGCAGAAGGATGTGCGGCTGAGCGCCTCCCTAAGCTTCCTCATCACGGCGGGCCTCATCGTCTTCTTCTTCCCGCGCCAGCTGGGCCTGACGGAGGGGACCGCCTTTACGGCGGGCCTTGTGTTCCGCCTGCGCTGTGTGCGCGACGAGATGCTGACGGGCGCGATGCTCTTCAGCGCCGTCTTCCTGCTCAATGAGCCCTACACCTGCGCCCACCACCGGCTGGGCCGCATCCTCTACGGCGTCATGGTGGGAGCCTTTACGATGGGCTTCCGCTACTTCGGCGTCTACGAGACGGGCGTCTGCTTCGCCATTCTGGCGGTCAACAGCATCTCCGGCTGGCTCGACCGCACCGAAGTCCGCCTCCATGAGCTGATAAAGAGCGGCAGACAATTCAAAGAGAAGAAGACCGGAAAGGGGGATGCGGAATGAAACGTCATGCTGCAGAACTCCTCACCCGGGACCCGGAAAGATTCTTCCACCATGACCGCGTCTTCCTGAATAACCCCGTGGTCATGCAGGGCATGGGCCTTGCGCCGCTGGTCGTCCTTGCGACGAGCGGCCAGAACGCCCTGATGCTGGCCGTGGCCGTGGCGCTGCTGCTGACGCCCTCCCGGATGCTGGCCTGCCTGCTGAGCCGCCTGTTCCCCCTGCGGGAGGAGCATCCGGCCAACGCAGAGCTGGAAAAGAAGCTGCTGCCCCGCAGCATCCTCTATTCGGGCAGCGCGGCAGTGGTCTATCTGGCGGCATACCCCATCCTGAACCGGCTGTTCGGCGTGAGCCTGCTGGTGCTGGGCATCTACCTGCCCATGCTGGTGGTGGAGCCGCTGCTGACCTATCGCTTTGGCCGTGTGCAGGAGACGATGAAAAAGGCCGTCTCCAAGGGCATCCGCATCACCATCGGCTACGGCCTGCTGCTGCTTTTGCTGGGCTGCGTGCGCGAGTGGCTGAGCGCCGGTACGGTGTTCGGCCATGTGCTGAGCCGTCCCGTCCTGCCCATGGCCAGTATGCCGGCAGGCGGCTTCATCGTGCTGGGTGTGCTGTGTGCCGTCTGGCGCACGCTGGCCAGGAAGTACAAAAACTATCTGACATCGGAGGCCCGCGGCCTCATGGCGGTCTATCGCCAGAAAGAGGGGGAGCCTGAGGATGAATGATGTGATGCAGGCCGTCGGCGTATTTTTCAGCTACGCCGTGCTGGCCGTCTTTGCACAGAACGCGGTGTTCACCCGGGGCCTCGGCGTGTCCCGCCTCGTCCAGCTGGTGGGCGACGAGCGCACCAGCAGCGGGTGGTTCGCCCTGCTGCTCTGTGTCACGCAGGTGCTGGTGGCTCCGCTGGCGTTCTATGCGGGCGGCTTCATCGCCGCCCGGCCCAACCCCGCCCAGCTCCGTCCGCTGGTCTTTCTGGCCTGCGTGGCGGTGGTGAGCCTGTTTGAATTTATCGTGCTCTGGGCCGCACGGGGCAAGCGCCACGGCGGCCAGCTGCTCCGCATCCTGCCGCTGGCGGCGGTCAACAGCGGCGTGCTGGGTACGGTGCTGGTGGAGCGCACCCAGAGCTTTACGCTGGAGCAGAGCATGGGCTTCGGCCTCGGCAGCGGCCTGGGCTATCTGCTGGCCGTCATGCTGGTGACGGAGGCTGACCGCCGTCTGCGCAGCGAGGCCATCCCGGAGGCGTTCCGGGGCCTGCCCATCACGCTCGTCTACATCGGCGTGCTGGCGCTGGCTATCTATGGTTTTACGGGCCACTCGGTGATCCTGTGAGGAGTGCAGGAGAAAGGGACGATCATGGCAAAGTATAAAAAGGTCAAGCGGTATCACCGCAGTTTTTACAGCCCCGGCATGTGGGTGAAGAAGGCCGTCGGCATCATCGTGCTGGTGGCCGTGGTGCTGGTCGTGGGCTGGCTGGCCGCGCCCCATGTGCTGGACTGGGCTACCCACACCTGGTACACCGTGGTGCGCAACCGTGACCTCTCGGCTTCGTCTGAGACGACAGCCTCCAGTGCGGCCGCTTCGTCGGAAGTGACGGCAGAGCCTGCCGCTTCCTCGGAGGTGCGGGCGGACGCGGAGCCGGCTGCACCCGCAGGCGTCATCATTGAGGGCAGCTGGGGCGTTCTGGACACGGCTGCGGCAAAGGACGAAGCTTCCCTGCGTGCCGCCGCCCGGCAGCTGGCCCAGCAGGGCGCGGCCTACGCCGTCGTCACCCTGAAGGACAGCGCCGGAAACATCCTGTATCCCTCTCAGGTGGCTGCTGCGGCAGGCAGCATCGAGGGGGCGTCCCTTGACCCGGCCCTCATCGCCTCGGTGCTCAAGGAGAACGGCCTTGTGCCGGTGGCAAAGCTGGCGGCCTTCCGCGACCCCATCGCGGCCCGCGCCGACCGCAATATGGCCATCGGCTACACCGGGCAGGCTTACCTCTGGCTGGATAATAAGGCGTCCGCCGGCGGCAGCCCCTGGCTCAACCCCTATTCCGACGAGGCCGTCCGGTTCATCGGCGACCTCATCGGCGAGGTGCAGAGCATGGGCTTTGACCATGTGCTGCTGGAGAACGTCCAGTTCCCCTCTGCCCAGAACGGCAAGCAGGACTTCGGCTCCACCGACGGGCGCGACCGCAGCGCCCAGCTGGCTGCGGACATCGCCGCATGGGATGCCCGCTTTGAGGGCAGTGTGACCCTGTGGTACGGTTACTCGCTGGGTCAGGTGATGGAGGGCGCTTCCACCGTGGGCGGCTCCGCGACGGCACTGGGCGTCAGGAATCTCGTGGTCGAAGTCCCCGCAAAGCAGACCATGGACGACACCGCCCGCAACGAGCTGCGGAACACCCTGTCGGCTTCCGGCGTGGAGCATGCCGTGTTCTGGGACGATGCAGCGGGCATTTTCCGGTGAGAGCGCTCCATTTGCTGTTGGTGATTTATGTGAGAGTGAGGAATGTGTTATGAAAACTGCATCCTGCTTTGGCCCGGCCCACATCCTGCTGCCCGGGGAGAATATCCCTCTGGAAAAGTGGGGCTGCGTGGCCTGTGACCAGTTTACCAGCGACCGCGCCTACTGGGAGCAGGCAGACGCCGCTGTGGGCGGCTGCCCCAGCACCCTGCGGCTCATCCTGCCGGAAGTCTACCTCGAGGATAAAGACGCGGCCCAGCGGGTGGAGAACATCCACGCCGCGATGGACGAGTACAGCCGCGACGTGCTGACCCGCGCCGTGGACGGCTTTGTCTACGTCGAGCGCACCGAGCAGAGCGGCCGGGTGCGTCAGGGCCTCGTGGGCAAGATCGACCTCGAGGCTTACAGCTACGAGAAGGGCGCCCGCCCGGCCATCCGGCCCAGTGAGCGCACCGTCACCGAGCGCATCCCGCCCCGCATGGCCGTGCGCCGGGGTGCGGCGCTGGAAACGCCCCATGTCATGATGCTGGCCGACGACCCCGGCTGCACCCTCGTCGAGCCCATCGGCGCGCGCAAGAGCGAGCTGAAAAAGCTGTACGAGGGCGAGCTGATGCAGGGCGGCGGCCACATTGCAGGCTGGGCCGTGGAAGATCCTGCAATGCTGGCGCAGATCGATGCTGCACTGGCTGCACTGGGCAGCCAGGAGGCTTTCGACGCCAGGTATCCCCAGGCCAGGGGCGCAGCGCCCCTGACACTGGCTGTGGGCGACGGCAACCATTCGCTGGCCGCAGCCAAAGCCTGCTGGGAGGAGCTGAAAGCCACCCTGACCCCTGAGGAGCGGGAAAACCATCCCGCCCGCTGGTGCCTGGCTGAGGTGTGCAACGTCCATTCGCCCGCCATCGAGATCGAGCCCATCCACCGCGTCCTCTTCAATGTGGACTGCGGCGCGGTGCTGCTGGCCCTCATCGCGTGGAGCGACTCCAACATGGCCGGCATCTGCTTCGGCGACTCGAAGCAGCAGGCCTTCACGCTGGCCGGCCCCCATGTGTCCAACGTCCTCAGCTTCGAGGACCCCGTCGCCCCGCTGACCGTCGGCACGGTGGACGAATTTATCGAATACTTTATGGCCCGCCACAGCGAGGCCCGGGTGGATTACGTCCACGACGAGCCCGCCGTCCGCGCCCTGACCAGACAGGGCGGCGTGGCCTTCCTGCTGCCGCCCTTCGAGAAGAGCGATCTGTTCAAAGGCATCGTGATGGGCGGCGTGCTGCCCCGCAAGACCTTCAGCATGGGCCATGCGGAGGAAAAGCGGTATTACATCGAGTGCCGCAGAATCAAAGAATGACCAAGGAGAACCATGACTTTTAACGATTTGAAACTGTCCGCCCCCCTGCTCAAGGCTGTAAGCGAGGCAGGCTATGAGACCCCCTCGCCCATCCAGGCTTCGGCCATCCCGCCGGTGCTGGAAGGGCGCGATCTGATGGGCTGCGCCCAGACCGGCACCGGCAAGACTGCTGCCTTTGCGCTGCCCATGCTCGACCGGCTGAGCGCCGCCGCCCCTCGCAGGAAGGGCGCTGTCCGCGCCCTCATCCTCACCCCCACCCGTGAGCTGGCCCTCCAGATCGGCGAGAGCTTCGACGCCTACGGCAAGTACCTCAAACTGCGCAGCACCGTCATCTTCGGCGGCGTGGGTCAGGCCCCGCAGGTGGAGGCCATCCGAAAGGGCGTGGACATCCTCATCGCCTGCCCGGGCCGTCTGAACGACCTCATCGGACAGGGCCATATCGACCTGTCGGACCTCGAGGTCTTTGTGCTGGACGAGGCCGACCGGATGCTGGACATGGGCTTTGTGCATGACGTGAAGAAGGTCATCGCAAAGCTGCCCGAAAAGCGCCAGAACCTGATGTTCAGCGCCACCATGCCCAAAGAGATCGAGCAGCTGGCCGCAGGCATCCTGCATGACCCCGCCTTCGTGAAGGTGGACCCCGTGTCCAGTACGGTGGAGCGCATCGACCAGAGCCTGTATTTCGTCGAGAAGGGCAACAAGAAGTTCCTGCTGCCCTGGCTCATCAAGAACCTGACCCCGCCGGTGCAGAATGCACTGGTGTTCAGCCGCACCAAGCACGGCGCGGATAAGATCGCCCGCGATCTGACCAAGCAGGGCATCACCGCCGCTGCGATCCACGGCAACAAGAGCCAGACCGCCCGTGTGGCGGCGCTGGAAGGCTTCAAGGAGGGCAAGACCAGGGTGCTGGTGGCTACGGACATCGCCGCCCGCGGCATCGACATCAGCGAGCTCTCCCATGTGTTCAACTACGACCTGCCCGAGGTGCCGGAGACCTACGTCCACCGCATCGGCCGCACCGCCCGCGCGGGCGCAGATGGCACGGCGGTGAGCTTCTGCGCACCCGAAGAGATGGAATATCTGGCCGGCATCGAAAAGCTCAACCACCGGAAGATACCGGTGGTGTCCGGACACCCGTGGGACGGCGTACCCGCCCCCGTAAAAGCAGCCCCGCCGGTGCGGGGCCGCAAGCCCAAGGCCGAACAGCCTGCCCCCGAAAAGGCCGAAACTCCCAAGGCGGAAAAAGCCGCCAGACCCGCTGCGCCCGAAAAAAAGAGTGCGGCCAGGCCCTCTGCGGCAAAAAAGCAGAAGGCCCCCAAAATCGAAGCAAAAGAGGAACAACTCATGGATGATAACAAGCGCACTCCCGGCGGACGCGACAACAGCCGCCGTAACAATAACAACCGCCCCCGCCGCGAGGGCAATGCCCCCGCACAGGGCGCAGGCCGCGGCAGCAACGCCCAGCCGAAGTTCGACCCCCACTTTGTGAGCGCCCCGGAGGCCACCCCGCTCCGTTCCGCCAAGAAGAACGCTGCCGCCCCCGCCGCTCCGGCCCAGACCATCCCCACCGCGATGCAGAACCGCCAGCCCGCCCAGCGCAGCGAGAACAATGGCCGCAATGGTGCAGGCCGCAGCCCCCGCAATGAGCGGAACGACCGCAGCGCCCGCCCGGCTCAGCCTGCCCAGCAGAACAGCCAGCGCAATGAGAACCGCAGTGGCCGCAGCAGCAACCGCAATGAGCAGAGCGGCGCAGGCCGTGCGCCCCGCGCCCCTAAGGCAGAGCAGTCCGGCCGCAATAACCGCAGCCGCAGCAATAATGTCCCGACGAAGGACGAAGACCCGGGCCTCGTGCTCATCAGCCGCCGCCCGCCGCAGCAGAAGTTCACCAGCTTTGAGGAGTATATGAACGCCCGCGGCGGCGCGACGGCTCCCATCGAGGACCACAGCGAGGAAGTGTGATGGCAGAGGGATTCGCCCCGTGGTGCTGCCCGCTGTGCGGCGCACCGCTTGCCGGGGATAACGCACTGAAATGTCCCTCTGGCCACAGCTTCGACCGGGCCAAAGAGGGCTACTGGCATCTGCTTCCGGTGCAGAACACCCGTACCAAGGCCCCCGGCGACAGCAGGGAGATGGTCGCTGCCCGCCGCGCGTTCCTGAGCGCGGGCTACTACGGCATCTTCGGGCAGGCGCTGGGAGAACTCTGCCTCGCGTACGGTCAGCCGAAAGCCGGAAAGCCGCTCCGCCTGCTGGACGCAGGCTGCGGCGAGGGCTGGTATGACCGGTGCATCGCAAAGCAGTTCGAAGAGGCGGGCCGTCCGCTGGAACTGGCCGGTTTTGACATCGCAAAGCCAGCCGTGCGTCTGGCTGCGAAGGCCCTGCCCTCGGCCCGGTACGCCGTGGCGTCCAGTTTCCATCAGCCGGTGCGCACAGGCTGGGCGGATGTGCTGCTCAACTGCTTCTCGCCCTTCGCGCAGGAGGAGTTTCTCCGCGTCCTGCGCCCCGGCGGACGGCTCATCTACGCCGTGCCGGGTGCGGAGCATCTCTTCCAGATGAAGGCCGTCCTCTACGAAAAGCCTTACAGGAACCCGGTGCAGGAAGTGGAGTATCCGGGCTTTGAAGCCATCGGAGAGCGGGAAGTCTCCGGCAGCATCACGGTGCCTGCCGGGCAGCTGGAAGCTCTCTTCGCCATGACGCCCTACTACTGGAAAACGCCCCGGGACGGCGCAGCCCGTCTCGCGGCACTGCCGGAATTGACAACGGACATCTCGTTCCGGTTCCTCGTATTTGAAAAGAAATAAACGAAAAAGGCATCTGCCGTGCGGCAGATGCCTTTTTCGCTTTATGAGTACATCAGACAGGGATGGAAGTTGGTTACTTGTCGGCCTTCGGTTCAGATGCTTTTTGGGCCTTGGGCAGCAGGTTTGCACGCTCGAGGGCCGGGCGCAGGGCCAGATAGAGGAGGACGACGCAGACGGTGGAGGCCACGCTGTTCACGAAGGTGACGCCGCCGGTGATCTTGGTCAGAGCCTTGGCGATGGTGTACTCCTGGCCGAAGATGTAGACGTTGCGGAAGTAGCCGAGGAACGGGTCGGTGAAGACATTCAGCAGCAGGCCGGAGGCAGCTGCGGCGATCACCTTGGCCAGATAGCCGGGGGCGTGCTTGTCCAGCTCACGGAGCTTGAACACCTTGTGAGCGACCGCACCGCAGGTGATGCCGATGATGAACTTCAGGACGAAGGTGGTGACGGCATAGCCCGGGTCACCGGCCAGGATGTCGGCCAGAGCCAGACCGATGGCACCGGCCAGACCGCCGGATACGCCGTCCAGCAGCAGGGCGGTCAGGGCGGTGAAGGTGTTGCCCAGATGGAACGAAGAGCCGCCGTAGAACGGCACACGGAAGAACAGGTAGGCCACGAGGCTCAGCGCGGCCATGACGCCGGTGAGCGCCAGCTCGTGGACGGTGAAGGTGCGCTTATACAGCACACTTGCAAAGACGATCACGATGACGACGACTGCCAGCAGCAGCCACATTGCAGTTGTTGACATGATTTTCCCTCCCAGTTTTACGAAATACCCACAAAACCGATTGACTTTTTTGGCTCTTGCGGGTATGCTCCTATTATACGCAAAACTGGCACTGTGAAAATACCCAGAACAAAGATTTTTTATGGGTCCAGTTTGGCGCACTGCCCGAAAAGGAGGGGCTTTTTATGGTCCATTTGACGACAGCACTGGACGCGGCGTCCGGTGTGCCGCTCTACGAACAGCTCTACCGCAGTCTCGCCGCCGAGATGCGGACGGGGGCGATCTCGGCCGGGACCCGGATGCCCGGCAAGCGGCGGCTGGCGGCAGAGCTTTCCGTCTCGGTGAACACGGTGGACGCGGCCTACCAGATACTGGCGGCGGAGGGCTATCTGGAGGCGCGGGAGCGCAGCGGCTTTTATGTACAGGAATATCTGGCCCTGCCCGAGCGGACAGAGCCCGCCGCGCCGCCCCAGCCCGAGGCAGCGCCAGCGCCGGAGCAGCCCGTCCGCTACGACCTCTCCACCCGGGGCGTAGACCCGGAGCTGTTTCCGTTCCGCACATGGGCGCGGCTGCAAAAAGAGCTGCTGTACTCTTCGCCGGAGCTGCTGACCCACGGTGACGCCCAGGGCGACCTCTCGCTGCGGCAGGCGCTGGCCGAGTACCTTGAGGAGTACCGCGGTGTGCGGTGCGGCCCGCACCAGCTCGTCGTTGGCGCGGGCCTCGAATATCTGCTGGGTCTGCTGGCCCCGCTCCTGCCCGGGCCGGCGGCGGTGGAGAACCCTGGCTATCCCCGCGCCCGGCAGGTGATGGAAAACAACGGCATCTCCTGCTGTTGTCTGCCGGTGGACGAGGACGGGCTTTCCATCCGGGCGCTGTCGGAGTCGGGGGCGGCGGTGTGCTATGTCACCCCCAGCCACCAGTTCCCCACGGGTGTCACCATGCCCGCCGGACGCCGGGCAGAACTGCTCCACTGGGCGGCACGGCGTCCCGGACAGCGGTACATCATCGAGGACGACTACGATTCCGAGTTCCGTTTCGACACCCGGCCCCTGCCCAGCCTGCAGGGGATGGCGGGGGCCGACGGGCCGGTGGTCTACCTCTCCACCTGCTCCCGCAGCCTCGCGCCCAGCATCCGCATCGCCTACATGGTGCTGCCGGAGCAGCTTCTGCCCGCATGGCACGCGAAATACGCCCTCTACTCCGGCACGGTGAGCCGTTTTGAGCAGCAGACACTGGCGCGGTTCATCACCGGCGGCTACTTCACCCGCCATCTGGCCCGGGAGCGGGTGGCTTATAAGGCCCGGCGGGACGCCCTGACAAAAGCCCTGCGGGAAGCCTTTGCGCCGGAAGAACTGCACCTCACCGGCCTGCACACCGGCCTGCACTTGCTGGCCGAACTGCGCGACCCACCGCCGGACGATGCTCTCCGGGCCGCCGCTGAGGCCGAGGGCGTCCGGCTCAGCCTCCTGAGTGACTATGACCTCACCGGCGGCGGGGCCGCTCTGGGCGGGACGCTGGTGCTGGGTTACGGCTCGCTGGCCGACGAGAGCTGTGCCTCGGTGGGTGAGACGTTGAAGAGGGTCTGCACGGCGGCGTGGGAGTCGTCGGTGAGGGTGTAGCATTCGCCGTCCCACCCGCCGGGCAGGGCCTCGGTGTGGATGGCGGCAGAGCGGTCGGCGAGAAATTCCAGCGTATCTTCTAAGATGAGCAGGTCCTGCGCCGTCAAATCGGTGAGCAGGCTCGAGCTGTGAGCCCGCAGGGCGTCCGGCAGGGCAGCGGGCAGAAGTTCCAGCTCCTGCCGGAAAAAGGCGTCCCACACCGCCGCCCGGGCGGCGGCTTTGTGGGCGGGCGGGACAGTGTCCTCCATCCCGTTGAGCAGTTCTTCTGCCTCCCGGGCCGAGATGGCCTGCACATTGGAACTGCACCCGGTGAGGGCCAGCTCCTCGGCGGTCAGCGCTCCCGAAAAGCCCACCCGAAGCATCCCGTACCGGTCGGCGATGGCTTGCAGAACGGACGGCGCAAGGGCGAGATAGTGGGTGTCCTCGGGCAGGGAGAGAGCCGAGAGAAGTGCTTCCCGGCAGCGGGCCGGGCCAGCGGCGCGGTAGCAGTCGGAGAGGGCGGCTTCGTCCGCTCCGAAGGGTACGGTCAGCTCTCCGGGCAGAGCCAGCGCATGGATGCAGTTCTGACTGGCGCTGAGGTAAAGCAGCAGAAAGCCGGGTGCTGTCGTCTCGGTGGGGGCGATGCAGACCAGCAGACTCAGGCGGTTCTCTTCCTTCGGCTGACGGATGGCGACGCCGCTCTGAGGCCGGGAGGCCAGTCTTGTCCGCAGAGAGCGTCGGGTGAGCAGCACGGTGCCGCCCACCAGCGGCAGCAGCACCAGCAGCGCCGCCAGCAGTGCGGCCCAGAAGGGCCTCCAGCCTTTTTCTTTCATCTCCCATTTCCCCTCCATAAAAAAACTGCATAAAGCATGGCCTGATGGGGGAACCTTTATGCAGAAAAGGAGGGAAATGCTATGAAATTCGATGATACCCCCAGCAGGGAAGAGCGGGAAGACTTCTGGCTCGACCTCGGCCCGGCCAGTGCCTACGAGGGGCTGGACTGCTGTGAGACAGCCCGCCGCGACGGCGACGCCAGCCCGGACGGCCTCGCCCATGGTTTCGAAGGGGCCGAAAGCCCGAAAGACCTCGTGGCCCCGCCCGACGACGACCCGGACAGCGAACCGGTGCCGCATCTGCCGCCCCAGCTGAAAGCGCTGGAGTGGCTGGACACGATGGGCAGCCCCGATGATGTACCGCCCATCGACCGATAAAGGACGGGAAAAGTCATACCATAATAAAATTCACCTTCTGGTATGAAAGATGAAACTCGGGAATAAAATGTGGTAAAAGGCTTGCCAGGAAGCCGGAAATGTGATAAAGTATCTCCATTGTGTACAGTTGTGCATGTGGTGAGAACCGAATCGCAAGATGTGCCGCCCGGTGAGCCGGGTGTGCCGCACTCTGGAGAAGCCTGCAGGAAGCGGGTGCCGAAGGTGTAAGGCCGTTTGGGCCGATCTCTCAGGCAAAAGGACAGAGCAAACGTCTTTTGCACAGGAAAGGTGTCCTGTGCGGGGTCATACGCTGAGTTTTTTGCGGGCAGAGCCTTTGGAAAAGAGGTTCTGCCCGCATTTTTGTTTGGGATGATCAGAGGGGGATTTCATTATGGTAGACATCGTCACGCGCGTCAACAATGTGGTCAACGGCTTCGTCTGGGGGCCGTTCGGTCTGGCACTGCTGTTCTGCACCGGCCTGTGGCTCAGCGTCCGCACCGGCTTTTTCCAGTTCCGGCGGATGGGCTACTGGCTCAAGCATACCATCGGTGCAATTTTTACCAATAAGGACGTCACCGCCCACACCAGCAAGGAAGACATGGCCATCAGCCAGTTCCAGAGCATGTGTACGGCGCTGGCAGGCACCATCGGCACCGGCAACATCGTGGGCGTGGCCACGGCCATCGTCTCCGGCG
>OGMW01000754.1_pt1 | contig 32885 bp, 24 predicted proteins | sample 1573281 | NCBI WGS metagenome assembly OGMW01 (sample SAMEA2581907, study PRJEB24529) | metagenome | biome: Human gut stool | place: China | collected 2011 | reverse complement strand
ACTAGCGGAAAACGGTAGGATATGCAAAATTGGTCCAAAAAAAGTCCGCACCTCCAACTGTCCCAGTTATATAAACCGGTGACCGATGCAGAGCTGCCTTCACTTGTAAGATTGCGGATGCTGACCGGTTCTTCTGTAATAAGGAGTGTGGCGGCATCGGCTTTGAGACCGTAAATTGTGGCACTGCCTTCTGTGTTGACGATCGAGACGTCCGAGATATCGGCCGCCGCCCGGAGATGCGCCCCGGCCTGTGTGGCGCTAAGGACGTAGAGCACACCGGTGGAATTCGTAACCGTTGCCCTGACGTTGTTAACGGTCAGTGTGGAGCTGCCGTCCTCTTTGCCGACAGTAAGCCGGATGGTACTGGTGGCATTGTTTTCGGTGTCGTTGGCAGTGATAAGGTGTATCGAGGTCTGGCTGGTTAACCTGTGTTTCGGGATTGTGAAAGTGGAGTCTGTGAGACGGACGCTGCCGTTGATAATGGTGGTGCCGCGTGTGCGCACACCGCCAAACGTGAGCGGATATCCTGAGATGGGCGTAATCGTTTCTGTGATATTAAGGTCGCCGTTGAGGATAAGCGTCTGTGCGGCGCCGGCAGAGTCCTTCTGTGCGTCGTTGTAGATGGCGTAGAGACCGCGCTCATCCAGATCAGCTGTTGTTGTATTCGTGAGATTGATGGTGAGCGAACCGTTCACGGTAATTGTCCCGGTGCCTGACGGTGCAGACGAGCGTGCGAGATCGATGCCGCGCAGCGTGGCGTTGACGGTGGTGCCGCCATCGGGCAGCTTCACGGTAGCAGTGGCCGGGTCGGTGAATTTAATCAGCGTGTCGTCGACTGTGCTCTCTGTTACGGTGTGATCGCCGCCGGTGGTGATGAGTGCTGCGCCGGCCGTCATGCTGGCGGTGAGGAGTGCGGTGAGCATCACGCAGTACAGTGGTCTGAGAGTCGGAGTGCAGGTTGTATGTACTGACATCAGAAATCCTTCCTGAGACGGGTTTTGTTGATTTTTAACCGTTTTCAGAAAAATGAGTTAAAAATATCTTAAAAACTGAAAAAGAAACTCTTTTTTTTATTCAATTATAGCTTTTGCTTTCTGGACAGATCAACAAAACATATGTAAATCAGGCGTTCTTGTCGGGTAAAGGCAGTCCGGGATGGTAACAGAATTCTGAGGGGAGAAAAGTATTAATAATAAATATAAAAACTTGAAATACAGCTTTTATTGCGGGACAGTAACAGATAGGCGGGACGAATAAAATTCTGTACCGCAAAAAAATCCGGGCCGCAGCGTTTTACTGCGGTCCGGAAATTAGTAAAGGTCAGCGGGCGTTGAGGCGGGCAACCAGCTTTGCGAACAGCCTGGTGGCGTAAACCATGCATTCGGGCTGGATGTCAAAGTTTTTGCGGTGATGACCCTGGTGGTTTGCACCGAACACAAAATGCACAGCCTGTCCGCCTTTCTCGGTTACGCGGTGCATAAAATGCGTGCAGTCCTCAGAGGCGGCCGGGCGAGAGTCTTTCTGCACATGCGTGACGCCCGGAATCGTCCTGGCCAGCTCGAGCGTGGTGTCAGCGAGCGATTCCGAATAGGCGATTGTCTTTGCCACGCCGGCGACGGTTACCTTTGATTCAACGCCGTAGGTCAGTGCCACGCCGCTGACAATCTGCTTGACCTGTGCTTCAAGGTAGTCGTTGACCTCCTGCACCGTACCGCGGGTCTCCACCTGCAGTCTGGCATGCACCGGCGTGACATTTCTTCCTTCGCCGGCAGTAAAGGTGCCGATGCTCACGCGGCTGTCACCTTTGCTGTGACGGGGAATGCCGGCAATCATCAGAGAGGCGGCAGCACCGGCGAGCAGGGCGCTGTGACCTTTTTCCGGTTCGGCGCCTGCATGTGAGGCCACACCGGTAAAGTCAATGTCAAGCTTTGTGCTCGCGAGCATGCCGCCCGTGCTGATGAAGATTTCTCCAAGTCGAGCAAGCCCGCCGACGTGGGAGGCGATAAAGTAGTCCGCATCGTCAACCCAGCCTGCCGCCGTCATCGCGTAAGCGCCTCTGGCACCTTCTTCGGCCGGCTGGAAGATAAGACGGATTTTCCCGCACAGACTCTCCCTGTTTTCGGCCAGCCAGGCGGCCACTGCGAGGCCGACACTGGTGTGTGCATCATGGCCGCACGCATGCATAAAGCCTTTGTTGAGCGAGCAGAAACCGTCCCGGTTCGGGATATGTGCCGGATCATCGGTCTCTTCAACACAGACGCAGTCGATGTCAAAGCGGCAGACTGTTGTCGGGCCGGCCCGGCCGGTATCGACCTCGCAGACGACGCCGGTGATCCCGTCGAGTCGGTCGATAAATGCTTCCGGAACGCCCCAGGAGAGGGCACGTGCCCGGGCGGCAGACACTTTTGCTTCGTCGCGTCCGAGCAAATGCTCAGCGGATACCAGTGCCGGCCCTACTGTGCAGGGCAGGCCGAGCTGTTCCAGACGCTCGCAGATGTAGTGCGTTGTGAAAAACTCCGTCCAGCCCTCCTCCGGATGGCGGTGCAGTGTCTGACGATCCAGAGTGAGTTCTTCGAGTAATGTCTGATCAGTGTGTTGCATTGTTAATCCTCCCGATTACAAAAGTTGTGTTTCCCCCGCTGTGTTGTGACCCTGCAGACAGCTGTGAGCAGGAGTCCGAGCACACACAGTCCGATGGCGAGCCAGGCACACTGCGCAAAGCTCCATCCGGCGCTCTGTAGCCGGTGCATGGTTACCGGTGCAAGAATGCCGGCAAGCGCAAAGCCTGTGAACATCACGCCGTAGTTCACGCTGGCGTAGCGCGTCCCGAAACGGTCTGCGGTAAAGCCGGGATAAATACCCATAAACGCACCGAACGAGATGCCGACGCCGATGATGCCGGCGACAAAATACAGGCGGGCATCAGGCGCGGCGAGCGTCATCAGAAAGAGGCCTGCAGCGGCAAAAGTCAGTGTGGCTGCGAGCACCGGCAGCCGGCCGAATCTGTCCGAGAGTCCGCCTGAGATGAGTCTTGAGAGCATATTCGAGAAGGCAAGAACAGAAACGAGTGTGGCGGCCTGAGCGGGCGAGCAGGCGAGCACAGCGCGTGCGACCGATGAGGCCTGAGAGATGATCATCATCGCCGGGAATGCGCCGCAGAGCAGCAGCCCGAGCATCGGCCAGAACGTGACACTGCGGAGCATCTCTGCGGGACGCTTCGAGCTGTCCTCGACCGGCGCGCCAGCCGTACTGAGTGCGGGTGCCGGTCGCGGTGTGAGAAGACCGCCCGCGACAATGACGCCGCCGAACACAGCGCCAAGCACAATAAAGGTGTTTTCGATGCCTGTGCTGCCGATGAGCCACTGGGCCACAGGCGGCAGAATCACAGAGCTCATGCCGTAGGCCGTGGTGACAATACCGCCGGCGAGGCCCCGGCGCTCGGGAAAAAGCCGCACTGCCGTGCTGATGCACGTGCCGTAAGTGAGCGCAAGACCGATGCCGAAAAACAGCCCGTAGCACAGCGTGATGGCACTCACGGAGCTGAGCAGTCCGCAGCATGCAAGACCTGCACCGATCAGCACCCCTCCGGAGACAATCGTCACTTTCGGACCGAAGCGGTCGTTGAGCGCACCGCCGAGAATCATCGGAACAGGCCCGATGCCGTTTGCAATGGCAAACGCGAGTGCAAGCTCTCCGGCGCTCACCGGCATACCGGTAAGGACGGTGAGCCGCTCTGCGGCGGCTGCCGAGAGCACGCTCCAGGAATAGATGGAGCCTGCACAGAGATTAATAAGACAGATCAGTGCCAGTATCAGCCAGCGGTTTTTCATGACGGGGTCTCTCCTCAGAGCTCATTGAGCAGTTTTTCACGCAGCTCGTGCGCTGCCTGCATAGTGGCATATTTTTCACCTATCCACAACGCCTGTTGCTCAAGAGCGGATTCCGCCCGCTCAAGCTGTCTGAGAATCTCTGAGCCGGAGGCGCTCCCGGCGGTTTTCCGTTCGGCGAGAATACCCTTCGGATCCATGGCAGAGCTGAGCTCGTCTTCGGAGAGCGGCAGTGTTTCAGGGCAGTTGTGTGAAAGGGCCCATTCGCGCCAGCACTCTGCCACCTCGGCATAGGTTGTGTTAGCCGGTGTTTTACCGAGCGCCCGCGCACGACTTACGAGTCCCGAGGCAAAGGCGTGTCCGGTTCTGAAATCAATGCCCGCCTTGAGCATGAGCGTGTCGGCAATTTCCTGCGTGCAGGTCCAGTCGCTGTTGAGCTCTTCGAGGGCGCGCGCCTGATTAACCTTCAGATGACTGATGATATCGGCAAAGGTGCTGATCACACAGGCACAGTCCCGGGCAAGCTCAGCCATCGTGTCCGCATCGCGCACATCAGGCATGCCCAGTGAGAGGTTCTGCATGCGAAGCATCACACCCTGGGTCTCTCCGAGCACGAGACCCGCGTCGCGGCGGCAGTCATTGATATAGCCGGGATTGCGTTTCTGCGGCATGGCACTTGAATGGTATACACCGTTTGTGCTGTCATAAATAATCCAGGGACGCGTCTGCGCATACTGCACCATAAAGTCGGAGAGAAACTGATTGACGTGAAGCATGATGCCTGCAATGATCTGGCTGATCTCAAGCGGCAGGTCATTACCCTGACACTGTCCGGCATCAAATGCGTTCCCGGCACTGCGTGAAAAGCCAAGCAGCGCTGCCATTCTTTCCGTGTTGAGCGGCCAGCCGGTACCGTTGCAGACAGCGCTGCCCATGGGACAGGCATCGTAACGCTCAAAGCATTCGCGCAGCCGGGCCAGGTCGCGGGAGAACACCTGATAGTGCGCCAGCAGATAGTGGCTGAAGTAGGTGGGCTGAGCCTGCACGCCGTTGGTGTAGGCCGGCACGATACTGTCCTGCTCGCGGCGGGCCAGTCCAGTGAGAGCATGCAAAAGCGTGAGCAGTTCTTCGGCGAGTTTCACAATACGTTCGCGGTTCATGCCGGCATTGGCTGTGGCGAGTATGTCCTGACTCGAGCGTCCCGCGTGGAGCACGCTGGCATGAATGCCGCACAGTCCGAGGAGTTTCGGTTCAAATTCAATATAAAGTGCACAGCGCCTGTAACCGGGCTCATGCGCTTCTTTTTCAAGGGCGTTGAGAGCGTCACGGATTTTCCGTGCCAGTGCCCGATCGAGCAGTCCGCTTTCCGTATTGGCGATGACCGATGCCCGGTTGATGGCCTGAAGCCAGTCCTCGGTGTCGGTTACCGTATCAAATTTTGTTTGAGGGAGTTTCCCCATGTGCAAGCCAAGCATTATTGTTTCCGTTGTCTAGTGAAAAAAGAGCCGGCCCGGCCCCAACCACACGACCGGGCCGGCATACGGTGCCCCGTTTTAGAAGCGGTGCATCAGGCCGAGAATGACTTCGTTGGCACTGATCGAATCACGCTGCCAGTCGGCATCCTGCCAGAAGTAGCCACCCACGGCATAAACCGTGGTACGCCGTGAGAGCGGGTAGAGGTAGCCCAGACCGGCGTTGGCGCGCTGGAAGCGGTTCTGCGAGTCGGTGCTCTGGTTTTCACCGCGACCGTAGCCCACGCTCGCCTTGAGCGTGCCGCCCGCCACGGGAATATCCACACCTGTGGCAAGCGCCCAGCTCTCAAAACCTTTGCTCGCTTTCTGACCGATGGCTAGCGGCGCGAACTCCTTGGTGGAGTAGCCGCCGATGTACATGGCGTTTTTCAGATACTGCACAGAGCCAAAGAGCTTGAAGCTGTCAAACTTGTAGTGTCCGCCCACGAGCACCTTGTAGGTGTCTCTGTCCATGGTGGTGGAGTTGTTGGCGGCGCGAAGCCAGTCAACAGCGGCGGCAAGGTAGAAGCGCTCTGCCGTCCAGCTCAGACCGGCTGCACTCCAGCGGTTGGTGTCGGAGGTGCCTTCTGTTGCATCATTGCTGTTACCCAGAGAGTGCTGGAGGTGGATTCTCACGCCGCCAAATGAGGGCGAAATGTAATTGATCATGTTGTTCCAGCGGGCAGTTGCCAGCGTGCCTGTGAATTTCCAGCCGCCCGTCATATTGCCCCAGCCGGCACCGAAGGGATTCACTTTGCTGTTGAAGATCCCGGTCGTACCTGAACCGGTGGTCAGAGCAGGCATGCGGCCCGCCTTGAGTTCGCCGAACGTTTTGGAACGGATCCCGACACTTGATTCACGCTCAAAGATCGGGCTGCCGGCACCGTAGAGGGTGCCGTCATCGGGCAGAAAACCGCTTTCAAGGTGAAAGATCACTTCGGTGTCGTCCGAGAGTGCCTCACTGCCCTTGATGCCCCAGGTGCTTACGTTGCCCGTGCCCTGAGAGACCATGGTCTTGGTGGCAGCCTCGCTCACATAGCCGTCTGTACCGACAGTGAGGGCTTTTGACTGTCCGACCGGACCGCCCATGCCGGCGTTGAGGTCTTCATGGATATAAGCCAGCCCCTGATCGAGGAAGCCGAAGAGCTGGACGTTACCGGCGAGAGCGGCGGAACCCGCAGTGGCCGCAATGGCAGTGATGACACACTGCGAGAGAAGTTTTGCTTTCATGGAAAATCTCCTTATTGAGGGGTCAGACGGCGGTCAGGCTTTGCAACACCGCCGCGGATGGGACATGCCCAGAGATGGCTGTTGTGCACGCTCTGCATGCCGCTGAGTGTGGTAAGAACAGTTGATCTCGAGGGATTGAGTCTGCCCGCCGAATAAATCAGACGGCCGTCGCAAAGCGTGTGGACCGTTCTGTGAGTGACGGGATCGTAAATCGTGATATCGGCATCAAACCCGGGCTGCAGCGCTCCCTTGCTTGTCAGATTGAGCATTCTTGCCGGCAGCAGCGAGGTTTTCGCCGCAAATTCAAGCCGTGTGAGTGCTGCAAAATCAATCAGCTCCGTGCCGAGTTCAACAATGACGTTTCTCGGAATGGCCCCGCCGTCTGTGCTGATGGCATCCACAAGGAATGTGCCGTCACGCCGTCTGGCGCAAGCGAAGAAAACGCGTGAGAGCAGCGGATTGACCCGGTCAAAGGAGCCGTCGCTCACCAGACCGGCTTCAAAAAGAGCCACACCCCGCTCGCCCGTGACCAGTCCGAGGCCGTTTTCCGTTTCGGTGATCACGGCGAGAACCTGAGCCTTAATCGCGCTGATGATGCCTTCGCGATCCTGGGTAAAACCGAAATGAGCGAGCTGTGCACTGACGATCTTGGAGCGCGGACGGCCTTGATCATCGAGCGCGAGAGGGCAGCCGTTGCGTGCAGAGAGGTAGCTCTCAGTGACAACTTCAGGGTGTGCTTCAAGGAGCGAGGCCACCTCACGGCATTCGTCGATTTCATTCATGATGCGGCCACGGCAGTAGGCGTTGACGTGCGCGAGGTGAAACGGTCTGCCCTGGGCGAGTTCAAAACTCTCCCGGCAGCCTTCCAGATTCGAACCGAATCGGGTGCTGCCGGCGTGCCAGGCCACATACACATTATGTTTGTGAGCGGCTTCAATCACGCGGGCCGAAGCCTCCGGGGTGAGCGGGAAGTGCCCGCCCAGAATCTTTACACCGAGCGCGCCCGCCTCGAGCGAGGCGGCGATGAAAGACTCGATTTCCGCCATGTCCGGATCATTGCTGCGGATGTTCCCGCCGGGTATAAACGCATTGAGAACAGCAACATTAATCCCTGCACTGTGCCGGTGGAGGTCGGCGAAAACCTTTTCAGGCGTGCCGGCCATTTCAATGCAGGTGCAGACACCGGCCTGCGCAACCATGGCGCTGCTGAGCGGATGCGGCGCCAGATGCAGATGCGTGTCAATAATGCCCGGCTGGGCGACAAGCCCCTGCGCGCAAATCTCCCGGAGTGCTTTCCCGGAGATTTCCGGCGCAAGCTCAACGATCTGGTTGCCGTCGACAGCGATGTCGGATACGGCGTTCAGACCGCTGAGCGGATCCGTGACGGTTGCGCCTCTGATAATCAGATCGAACATCACGGCTCTCCTTTAGACCACGAGGAGCGCAGCGGCAACCGCGGCGATGAACATACCGGGGAGGAGGCGCTTGGAAACGCTCACCGGATCAGCACCGGCCATACCGGCCACGATAATGATGGCACCGGCGAGCGGGCTGGCTGTTCTGCCGAACTGACCCGCCAGAATAGCGAGCAGACCGAGCGAGTGAGACTGCATACCGAAGTCCGAGGCAAGCGGTGTGACGGCCTGATTGAACGCCCAGATTGCCGCTTCACCCGAGCCTGTGCCCAGCGCCATGAAGAACGGGCCGAGACCTGCACCCCAGCGGGCGACGTCGTTGGAGGATTTCAGCAGCTCGATAAAGGAGGAGACGGCACCGGTAACCTGAAGGCCGGCGGTGAACACACCCGCAGCCACAATCAGACCGATCACCTGAGCATAACCCTGTCCCATGCCTTTGAAAAACGATTTGGAGAGCTCACCGGGGTTCGCGAGCGTGACAACGCCGATCACCACCATACCGATAAGCATTGCAGCCACCACATCCATGCCGGACTTCGGGAACCAGATCGTGCTCACAACCAGAATGGCCAGCGGCACAAGCGGCGCGATGGCTTTGAGGTAGTTGACGGAAATCTCGGCCGCGTCCTCGATTTTCATCGCGGCACGTTCGGCCTCGGACATCTTGTGGTCCTTGTAGCCGAAAAGACTGATGGCAGCATTGATGGCGGTTGCAAGAAGCACAAGCCCAACGATGTAGGGAGCTGCCCAGGCGATAAAGCCGATCAGGTCCATCTTGGCCATTTTGGCCACGTAGATGTCATGGGCACAGCCCGGATTGAGGAGCAGACCGCACATGGTGCCGCCGCCGACAGAGGCTGCGGCTGCCGCCGGACGGATACCGGCGCGCTTGAGAAGCGGGATGAACGTTGCGCCTGCCGTGGCAGCAGTACCGGCTGCTGACATGATGGCAATGTTGATGAGGAAGGTGAGAATGGTGACAATGGGGATGAGCCAGCCGCCGAGTGCCTTCACCGGTTTTGCCACAGCGGCCACAAGATGCTCGTCACAGCGCGAGGTCGTGACGACCGCCGCAAAGCCCATGGCCGCACAGATGGGCGGCACAAGTGTGACGTTGGTCATTCCTTTGATAAAGGCCTGAAAACCTTTAAACGGATCACCGGCAGCAATGCACATTGCAAAGCCGGCGATCAACAGAAGCAAACGCGTCTCGTAGCGTTTGATCAACCCGTACACTGTCAGCAGTATCACTGCGACAGCAAACCAAATCTGCCAAGTCATTTAACTATCTCCTTTGAGTCCGACTTTCGTCCTATGTCTGTCGGTGAGGAGAATTATCACCATGCTTCTGTTAAAAATAAAGTCAATATTCATAACGCTCTATTGTCATTTATAGAACAGATGAGGTATATTTCTGATAACTTAAAGGCTTATTGCTTTAGTCATAAGGATTAGGTAATTGCGATTTTCGCAATACAATGTTTTAAATATTGAAATTATTAAGGGTTAATCCCTATAGCAGTATGGACCGCATTGATGACCTTAGCGCCTGGCGTATTTTCTGTGAGATCGTGAATGCCGGCGGTCTTAACGCCGCCTGTGAAAAACTCGATATTGAACCGAGCAAGGCAAGCCGTTTTGTGCGCGACCTCGAGGACCGTCTCGGCGCCTCGCTCTTTAGCCGCAGCTCCAGACGCATTGAACTGACGGATTTCGGGCGGCAGGCGCATGAGAAAATTCTGCTTGTGCTTGCCATGCATGAGGCGATGCTCAAGGATCTGCGGGGGGACCGCAACAATATGGCAGGGCTTATCCGCGTGACCTCGCACGCGGGTATCGGTCCGGCGGAAATCACGCCTGCGCTCATTGAGTTTCAGAAGATCTATCCCGATATCCAGTTTGAACTTCACGAACTCTCGGGCACACTCCCCGAAGGTTTTCTGACCGAAGACGGACGACTCTGTGACGTGGCGATCGGCTACGGAGAGAAGGACCAGATGCCGGGCTGCATTCTGCGCTACAGCGGGGATATGCCCTTTATTCCGTGCGCTTCACCCCTGTACCTGAAAAAGTACGGTGCACCGGTTACGCCAGAGGATTGTGAGAGGCACACGGGCATTCTGATTAACAGTCTCTCGAGAACAGCCACCAAAACGCTGAGCAACGGCAGCCGCGAGGTGATGCTCAGGTGGAAAAACACGCTCACGGTGCACAATCTGATTTCAGCCAAGACCGCTGTGATGCTTGGCGCCGGCATCGTCCCTGATCTGTCGCTTTTTCACTGCCGCGAGGAGATTGATAACGGGCATCTTGTGCCGGTGATGCAGGGCTGGCGCCGCAGGTCGGCTCCGTGCTATGTGTTTGCGCGCGAGGAGGCGTACGAGAAGCGCAGAGTGAAGGTCTTTGTCGAGTGGATCGCCGAGAGGGAATACCTTTTCATGCAGAATCTGAAGGCAAAATATCCCCAGTTTTACACCTGATCCGAGCCGGCTCTTTCACATATGCTCACACAGGCTAATCAGTTCACCCAATAGCATTCAGACGGCAGAAGGCGCACAATGAGCGCAGTTTTGTTTAGAGGCGCCGCTGCAGAGGCGGCGGGCGCCACAGACGCATTTGCGGAGAGCCTAGCGTGGACAGAAACTCAGACATTTCAGCCTTACCCAAACCGGTGCAGCGCTTTCTGGGCTACACCCAGATTGTGACCACTTCCGACAGCACTTCAGAGACGCGCCCTTCGAGCGAAGGGCAGCTCGTATTTGCCCGTGCACTTGTCGGGGAGCTCCGGGAGATGGGGGTTGAGGATGTCAGGCTCACGCCCGAGGGAATCGTCATGGCCTCGCTGCCGGCGAGCCCCGGCGCGGAGAGTGCGCCCGCAATCGGCCTGATTGCCCACATGGACATCTCGCCCGAGGCTGACGGCGGTCCGGTCAACTGGCGTATCACGCGCTATCAGGGCGGTGACATTGTGCTCGATGCCGAGCATGAGGTCGTGCTCAGTCCCCGGGTGTTTCCGGAGCTTATCCGCTATCTGGGCGAAGAGATTATCGTCACGGACGGCAGAACGCTGCTCGGCGCGGACGACAAGGCGGGGGTGGCCATCGCCATGAGTGTGATGGAGACGTTTGTGAAAAATCCGCATCTGCCGCACGCGCGACTGTGTGTGGCTTTCACCCCGGACGAGGAGATTTCGCGCGGCGTGGACTACTTCGATGTCAAAGCCTTCGGTGCCGATTATGCCTACACGATTGACGGGGGTGAGCTCGGGGAGCTCTCGAGCGAAAACTTCAACGCCGCCATTGCCAAGGTCACCTTTCAGGGGCAGTCCGTGCATCCGGGCTCGGCCAAGGGGCGGATGGTCAATGCGGCACTTCTTCTCAACGACTTCATCCGCAGTCTGCCGCGCGACGAGACACCTGAAAAGACCGAGGGCTATGAGGGGTTCTATCACCTCATCCGCATCGAGGGCGGCGTCGAGCAGGCGAGCGCCATTGTGCTGATCCGTGACCATGACCGTGATGCCTTTGAGGTCCGGAAATCCCGCTTTGTGGCGCGCGCCGAGGACTTTAACCGCGACGGCAGGGGCAGGGTGATGGTCCGTGTGAAGGATCAGTACTACAACATGGCCGAGAAGCTGCGTGAAACGCCTGCGGTGCTGCGTCTGGCGCGCTCGGCGATGGAGAGCGTCGGGGTGAGCGTTATCGAGCGGCCGATCCGCGGCGGCACCGACGGCGCAAGACTCACCATGCTGGGGCTGCCGTGCCCGAATCTGTTTACCGGGGGCTTTAACTTCCACGGTCCCTTTGAGTGCCTGCCTGTTGGCGCCTTTCTGAAGGCCTACGAGGTCGCCCTTGAGATCGTCTCGCGCTCGGCCCGTGTGCGCACACTCGCCGAAGGCTGAGTGCAGCGGCCGGACGCACGCCCGGCGCGCTCTGCAGAGAGTGGACAGTAGCGCAGAGCTCTCGTAGAATAATCTCACCTTCACCACGCCGGGACCGGATACCATGCGCCAGATTTTTACCGCCTTTCCCTATGTCGAGCCCAGAATTGACGACAGAATCGCGGAGCTTATCCGTGCTCACAGCGAGCTGCTCGAGCTGCGCGCAGGCGATGTGCTCAAGATGCCCGGCGAGCTGCATCACTTCTACATGGTCGAAGAGGGCGTGTGCGGGTACTTTATCGGCGGGGCCGTCTTCGGGCGGGCCCGCATCATGTCGCTGCTCCCGCCCCAGCGCACCGTGGCGGATCTGTCGGTCTCGACCGGCCGGCGCTGCAATATCGAGACCCGGGTGCTCACGCCGGTGGTGCGCGCCCGGATCTGTCCCGCGAGTTTCTTCCGGCAGTACATCTTCTCCAACCCCGAGCTCGCCGAGCGGTTCTACCGTCAGGCGGTGCAAAAGCATGAATCCACTGTGGAAGGCATGGTGGCCAATTTCACGCTCCCGCCCGAGGTGCGCCTCAAGATTCTGCTCAAGCTGCTCTGCGCTGACACGCCCGCCCGCGGCCAGTGGCACCGAGTGCCGTACCGGCTCACGGCCGAGGTGATGGGACTGGTGGTGAATCTGACGCGTTCAAACGTCTCACGCCAGCTCAACACCTGGCGTCAGGAGGGGCTGGCGCGAAAGGCGGGCCTTGACTGGGAGCTCAACGCGGAACTCTTCTCCGATGTCTACGACTGGCAGAGCGAAAGTCCGGTGCCGCTTGATACGGTTGCCGCCGCGGTGGCGAGTCCCGTCGCACCGCTTCCGCCGATCTGAGCGGACCATTTTTATTGCGCCTTATTTCCTGTTTTCGCGTTTTTCTGTAACGCTTTACAGAAAAGAAATTTCTGCAGAAATATTTCCGCCTCTTGTGCGCCCGGGCACACGCAAAAAAAATGTGCGGACACACGGTCCGCACACCTCTTCGGTCTGATGCCGTTTCCGGGCTGCGCTCAGGGCAGCGGGGCGGCGCTCAGATCAAACATTCTGTCGAGTCTCAGCAGGAGCTGCTCAATCTTGTCAATCCCGGTGAAGCGGGAGAAGTCGAGCACGCGCTGGAGCTCCTGACGGGAGCAGCCGTAGCGGCGGGCGAGTTCACTCGCGCTGATGCCCACTTTAAGCAGCCGGTGCCAGAGCAGAATCTTGGCCTGCAGGTAGATGTGCACATACAGATAGAACTCGTCCTTGTGCACACGGGTGGGTTTGGGAACCTCCCGGCCCATGCGGCGGTAGTGCTTCTCGAGCACTTCGCTGAACTTTTCATGGCCGTGATCGGCAATATCCGCGTGATTTTCGAAGACGATGTCGCCCATTTCGGGAATGTCAGGAAAGATGCAGCGCAGTTTGCCCTCCTTGGTGACGTCAATCGAAAAGGGGTATTTCATTTGAAAAGATCTCCTCTGAGGGTGCGGTGTGAGAGCCCGGTAAATAAATCAGTTGTCTCAGGAGCGAGTTTTTCTGTGCGGGAAAGTCGCGGTTCTCAAACTGCAGAAAAAAGACTCAAAAATATTTCAGAGCGAATTTTACAGTTTCGTCGTGGAAAAGACCACTTATTTTGGTCATTTTATTTTAACACTGCCAGAGGCAATCCGAGCAGTATGAGGGCAAATCTGAGCTAAGGTTAAATCTTTTAGGTATTTTTAATAACCTTATAGTTTAAACGCATAAAAAGTGCACCACCCGTCATGGGTGGTGCACTCCGGCGCTGCCTTCTCGCAGAGGCTCTTCTGAGAGTCGCGGCGCACTGCCGCCCGGACTGAGGCAACCGGGTCCGGGTGGCACAGCCGCCGGCTCACAGTCGCGCCCGGCGCCTGCAGAGGCGTTTTTACGGCATCCACATCGTGTCGTCGCCGAACCACTTCTTGAAGATCTTGGCGTATTCGCCGTTGTCCTTGAGGGTCTTGAGCGCGGCGTTGAGCTCATTGGCAAGCTCGGTATTGCCTTTTTTCACCATCATGGCCGAGAGATTGTTCGTGAGCAGACCCGGGAGAATCGTCGTCTTTTCGGCAATCTTGGGCTGCATCGTGAGCATGTAGGCCGTCGAGGGCTTGGAGTTGATCACGGCGTCCACACCCTGGTTGCCGAGCTCAAGGAGCGCTTCACCGACCTGATTGAAGGCGGTGATCTTCGCATCCGGAATCTCCTTGGCCTTGTCGTGACCGATGGTGCCCATCTGCACGGCGATCTTCTTGCCCTTGAGGTCGTCAATCGTCTTGATCTTGCCTTCGCTCGACTTGTTGACGATGATGGCCAGACCCGACTTGTAGAACGGATCCAGAAAGTCGACCTTCTGTTTGCGTTTTTCGTTGATGGCAAAGCCGGCGGCACCAACGTCGACCATGCCGTTCATCACCGAGGGAATGATCCCGTCAAAGTCCATGTTCTGCAGCTCGATGTCGTAGCCGGCCTGTTTGGCCATGGCGCGGATCAGATCCATTTCAAAGCCGACGATCTCACCGGTGTCGCTTTTGACGAATTCAAAGGGCGCGTAGGTGGCGTTGGTGGCAACGCGCAGCGTCTTTGCCTCACCGGCAACGGAGACAGTCATCAGAGCGGCGGCAAAAAGACCGAAGAGGGGGAGTTTTTTCATGATGTGTTCCTTTTTTCTCTTCTTATCCGCTCTACACATGAGCGGATAAGGTCAGGGGAGAGTTTTTTACTGTTTCAGCAGGGGCTGTACGTTATTCCAGACCGAGCGCCTTCATGTCGGGTTCGGCGTTAAACCACTTCTTGTAGATCTGAGCGTATTCGCCGCTTGCCTTGATGTCGGCGAGCGCCTTGTTGAGCTCGGCAAGAAGCTTGGTGTTGTTCTTGTTGACGATCTGACCCACGGGCTGAGAGGTGAGCCAGCCGGGCAGCAGCTCGGTCGTTTCGGCAATCTTGGGCTGGACGTTGAGCATGTATTCGGTGGCGGGCTTGGAGTTGATCACGGCATCCACACCGCCGTTGACGAGTTCGAGAATCGCCTCGCCAGAGTGATTGAAGGTTTTGATCTCGGCATCGGGCACTTCCTTGGCCTTGTCATAGCTGATGGAGCCGAGCTGCACAGCAAGCTTCTTGCCCTTGAGATCTTCAAAGGACTTGATCTTGCCCTTCTGATCCTTGTGAATCAGGATGGCGAGACCGGACTTGTAGAACGGATCGACGAAGTTCACTTTTTCCTTACGTTTGGCGTTCACGGAAAAGCCCGATGCGCCGACGTCAACATTGCCGCTCATCACCGCGGGAATAATGCCGTCAAAGTCGATGCTCTGAATCACCACATCGTAGCCGGCTTTTTTACCCATGAGCCGGATAATGTCCATTTCAAAGCCGGTGATCTGTTTGCTCTTGGAGTCGACGAACTCAAACGGTGCAAACGTGGGATTGGTTGCCACGCGCAGCTCTTTGGCGTAAAGGGATCCGGAAAGAGCGATGCCGGCGGCGAGCAGGGTAAGCGTGAGTTTCTTCATCATTCGGGTTGCCTCATTGTCTGGAGAACCCCTCAAAGGCGCCGGAGTTGCTGGCAGCCTAAGAGGGGCGTGGTTACGTCGGTAAACCCGGGTGAGCCGCCGCCGTCTCGAGGGGGAGGGGAGCCGGTGCGGGGCGTTTTTGCCCGGGCGATGAGGAAAATATACGGACTCTTTCGGCAAGAAGCCGGAAAAAGAAACAAGTCTTTGGGCTGGAATGAGCGGGGCTAGGGGTTTACCCTATTTGCCCATGAATGGTTGAAAAAGAGCGGGTATTTGTCGACATAATTTCCGCGCGCAGCGGGCGTTTCGTAAGGGCCGCGAGCGCAGGGAGGCAGTTTAAAGAGGGGCTTGAGACTGAGGGCGGGGCGGCAGCGAACAAGGCAGCGGACAATAAAAAGGCCGACACTCGTCGAAATGCCGGCCTTTTCCCCCTCTGAAAGATCGGGTGAAAAAAATTCTGTCAGCCCGTCTTCCCACACCAGACAATGGTGCCGGGTTGATTAACCCGTAACACCGAGCGCTTAGAGAGACTCGATGCATAGGGTGAATCATACACACTTTTGTCCTTTTTGTCGAGTAGTTGGATAAATTGTCGACAAATAAAAACTTTTCTCCGTGCGCGCTTTTCTCTACAATCAGAGTAAGGTGCCGGATCGGCCTGAAAGAAAACCGGCACAACTGAATCGAGGTGTGCACGTGAGTGAGAATACGGAAACAAAAAAGGAAGTGATTGCCGGAAAAATCGAGGCACTGCGCCGCAATGAGTGGCCCGCCGTGCGGGATCTGCTGCGCTTTCTCTCCGCACGGCTTCAGGAGACGCATGTGCCGGAGGTGGCGAGCTCGATGACGCTCACGACGCTGCTCTCGATCGTGCCGCTGCTCGCGGTGAGTCTGGCAATCTTCTCGGCGTTCCCGAGCTTTGCCGATAGCCGCGCCGCGCTCGAATCCATGCTCTTTGAGAGTTTTCTCCCCGCGCAGTACTCCGAGGTGATCGTCGGGTATCTGCGGAACTTCTCCGAGCACGCCTCGGGACTTGGCGCCTTCGGTCTGATCGGTCTGGCGGTCACCAGCCTGATGCTGATCAACAAACTCTTCACCACGATCAACCTGATTTTCGGCGTGCATGAGCCGCGCGCCATGGCGCAGCGGCTGCTGCTGTACTGGGCGCTGCTCACGCTGGGGCCGATGGCGGTCGCGTTTTCGCTCACCGTCTCCACCCAGGTGCTCTCGGCGGCTGCGCAGGGTATCGAGGCGGGCATTCTCACCAATGTGCTCGTTTACGTGCAGGGGGCGCTGCAGACGCTCGCCTATGCGCTCCTTTTCCGGCTCGTGCCCAACTGCTTTGTGCGGTTTTCCCACGCGCTCGCGGGCGGGCTCTTCGTAGTGCTTGCCAACAGCCTTGTGCGCATCGGGTTTGAGCACTATGTGAGCGCCGGGACGATGGGCAACATCTACGGCGCCTTTGTGGCGCTGCCCGTACTCATTCTCTGGATCTATATCGGGTGGTACCTTGTCTTCATGGGGGCAGGGGTGGCCGCAACGATGCCGCTTCTCACCTCGGGGCGCTTCCGTGACACGTACCGTGCCGGGAACCGCTTTCTCACGGGGGTGGCGCTTCTCAAGGTGCTCTTTGAAGAGCGCCAGGCCGAGCGCGCCGTGGTGAGCATCCCGACGCTGTGTGCCCGGGTGGGGACGCACCCGCAGATGGCGCGCGACATTCTCTCGGATCTCGCCCGCGCGGGCTACTGCATGGAAAGTGCAAGCGGCCCCTCGGACAAATCGCCTGACTGGACACTCGTGGCCAATCCGGAGACCACCACACTGATGGGGGCGCTTAATGTGCTGCTTCTGGACGCGGAGAACAAACTCATTCAGGGGGATGCTAAAAAGCATGCCGATGAGGGGATTCTGGAGGACTGGTACGCCTCGCTGGTGAGCTCGGCGGCGCTTTCCGCGCCGCTCGCGGTGTCGCTCGGCGCTGAGGGGCCTGCGATCCCTTCTGAGGAGCGCGTGCGCTGACGGGCGCCACGCACCCCGGGGAAAAAGGGTAAAAAAGAAGGCCGGCCCTCCATGCGGGAGACCGGCCTTTCTTAATGCGACGGTGTCAGATTACTTGACATCCGCACCGCGGATCACTTCCTGGAAGTGCTGCTGAACACGCTGGTTCATGAGCGCCTGACGAAGCTGCGCCTTGAGCTGGTCAAACTTCGGGAAGAGCTGGGCGGGACGGGTGGCTTCGAGCTTGATCACGTGGAAGCCGTCCTGCAGACGGATGGCCTGCTGGGACACGTCGCCCGACTTGAGAACCGAGAACGCGGCACCGAAGGTGCTCGGCACGGCTTTGGGCACTATCCAGCCGAGGTCACCGCCCTTGGTCTTGGTGTTGGCGTCAGCACTCAACTCACCGGCGAGCTTGGCAAAGTCCTGACCCTTTCCCAGACGGCTGATCACGTCCTTGGCCTGTTCTTCGGTCTGCACGAGGATGTGGCGGACATGGTATTCGGTGTCACCGTAGCTGCGCTTTTCGTTGTCGTAGGCCTTCTGCAGGTCCGCGTCAGAGACCGGATTGGCTTCAGCCCACTGCTGGGCGAGCGCATTGATCAGAATCTGTTCCTGAGCATTCTTGAGCGCCTGCTTGACCTTGGGCGAGGATTCCACCTTGGCCTTTTTGGCTTCCTGGAGCATGACGGTGCGCTCGATCATGATGTTCTTCACGACGCGTTCGAGATCGGCACCGGCAGGCTGACCGCTCTGCACGAGCTGGTCATACACAGCCTGCTGCTCGGACACGGACACCGTCTCACCGTTGACCTTAAAGGCGGCGAGCTGGGCCTGGGCGACAGAAGCCCCCATCAGAGAAGCGAGACCGAGGGCAATCAGTTTTTTATCCATTTTAGAAATTTCTCCGTATTCTCAGTGCCGTCTGCCGGGGCAGGGCGGCTCAGTTCTGAGTGACTTGTGTCAGTGTGTCTCACTGACGGTTCTGTATCACACCGTGCACGGGTCCAACCTGTGCGGCATGACGACCATTTTAGCGAAATGTACGGTACACAAACACCCGCAGTCTGCGAGTGAAGCGCAACGAGGCATTGCTGATGTGAGTTAATTTTGCCGATCGCGTTGATCACGGGCGATTAAAAAGGCAATCCCAAATGTAAAAAGAAGTGTCAACCCCGCGAGCCCGAAGAGTTTGAAGGAAACCCAGAAATCGGTCGAAAAACTGTAGGCGACAATGAGGTTGAGTACACCGATGGCGATGAAAAACTCGGTTGCGAGCGTGGCGACCTTGTCCCAGGTCGCGCGCGGGATATTCGCAAGCTCCTCGTCACTTTCCTTCGTGAGGAGCTCGGCGACGAAGTTTCTGCCCCTGATGCGCCCGTAGAGCAGAATGCCGGCAAAAAGCCAGTAGAGGATGGTGGGCTTCCACTTGATGAAGGTTTCATTCTGGAAGTACAGCGTCATGCCGCCGAAAACCAGCACAAGCACGAGCGAGATCCAGACCATCGGTTTGACGGGGCGACCCCGTGAGACGAGCAACACGATCTGCACGATGGAGACGAAGATGGCTGTGGCGGTGGCGAGCATGATCGGCGCGAGCTCGGGCGTCACCCCCGTCGAGAGGATTGAATTGAGCCAGTCGGCTGAGGCGGCACTGTTGGCCTCCGCGTACTTGAAAACGCCGAAAAAGAAAATAATCGGCAGCAGATCGGAAAGGAAATTCATGGCGTGTTATATCCGGGGCAAAAAAAACGCGCCCGCCGGCCGCGCGCCGGCAGGTCGCAGAGGCAGCGCATACGGCCGCCCTCTTTAGCGGAAAAAACCTTAGCACAACTCAGAGCCGCGTGCCGGAGAAAAATGCGCTGAAAATGCCGCAGATTGTGACGGCGGCAACCTTCGGGTGCCCGACCTGACAACAATCGTTTACTTTCTCAGACAAGGCAGGGGCTCATGAGCGTGTGTGCCGGCGCAGGCGCACTGATATTATTGAACCGGTTTCAGGTACGCAAACGGTGCCTGTAGCGTATTATTCAGACTGTCGGATTCACGCTGCCTGCACAAGGCTGCTGCGAGCACACGGGAAAAGTGTGCCTGTTGCGCGGCCCGCCAGAGAGGCAGCCGGACAAAGTGAGGATCCAAAGCGAATGTTTTCAATGAAAAAATACGGGCTTCTGGCAGCCGTCGCGCTGCTCGGAGCCTCTGCCGCCTGTGCAGCTCCGAAGGAGAAAGTTGTGTCACAAAACGCCTTACCCGTTGCCGTGGTTACGGTGGAGGGGATTACGGAATACGCCCTCCCGAACGGCCTTAAAATCGTGCTCTACCCTGACAGCAGCAAACCCACCGCCACGGTCAATATGACCTATCTGGTGGGCTCGCGCCACGAGAACTACGGGGAGACGGGGATGGCGCATCTGCTCGAGCATCTCATGTTCAAGGGCAGCAGGAATTTCCCCAACCCCACGGCGGAATTCACCCGCCGGGGCTTTCGCATGAACGGGAGCACCTGGCTTGACCGCACGAACTATCACGTCTCCTTTACCGCCACCGATGACAACATGCAGTGGGCCATCGCCTGGCAGGCCGATGCGATGGTCAACTCCTTTATCGCGCGCAAGGACCTTGATACGGAAATGACGGTCGTGCGCAACGAGTACGAAATGGGCGAGAACCGCCCGAGCTCGGTGCTCATGAAGCGCATGCAGGCCGTGATGTACGACTGGCACGCCTACGGGCGTCCCACGATCGGTGCGCGCAGCGACATCGAAAATGTGGAGATTCCCAATCTGCGCGCCTTCTACGAGCGCTACTACCAGCCCGACAATGCCGTGCTGACGATTTCCGGCAAGTTTGACACCGAGAAGGTGCTGGGCTGGGTCGCGAAGAGTTTCGGGCCGATCCCGCGCCCGAAGCGCGAACTCCCGCACGAATGGACGGTTGAACCCACCGCCGACGGCGAGCGTGACTTTGTGGTGCGCCGCCCGGGCGAGACGAAGATGATCATGCTCGGCTACCGTATCCCCTCGGCGCTCGCTGCGGACTATGAACCGGTCAACACCGCCGTGTCGATTCTCGGGAACGAACCCACGGGGCGTCTGTACAAGGGGCTCGTTGAAACCGGCATGGCGAGCCAGGTGTTCGGCTGGACGATCGCCGGCAAGCACCCCGGGTTTGTGATCTTCGGCGCGATGCTCAAAAAGGATGCCGATGTTGAGCCGGTGAAGGCCAAACTCATCGAAATTGTGGAAAACACCTTTGCGGGCAAACCCGTCACCGAAGAGGAGCTTGACTTTGAAAAGCGCGATCAGGCGCTCATGTTCGAGCGTCAGCTCGCCGACCCGGAAACCTTCGGCATCGAGCTCTCCGAATATATTGCGCTCGGTGACTGGCGGCTTTTCTTTGTTGACCGCGAGGAAAACGAAAAGCTCACCCGCGAGGCGGTCGATGCCGCCGCGAAGAAGTATTTCGTGCGCGACAACCGTGTGACCGGCGTCTATCTGCCGAGCACCGATCTCAAGCGTGCCGAGGTGGCACCGGCGCCCGATGCCGCCCAAGTGCTCAAGGGCTACACCTTCAAGACCGAAGGCAAGGTGGTCGAGGCGTTTGACGCAACGCCCGAGAACATCAACGCACGCACCCGGATGGTGACGGCGGGCGGTGTGCACCTGGCGCTCCTTCCCAAGAAGAGCCTCGGGGACACGGTTGAAGTGCGCATGCTCTTTACCAACGGCAACGCGAAGACCGCCGGCAACATGGCGCTCAACCGCGTGGCGGCCGAGATGTTCATGCGCGGCACGAAAGAGTACACGCGCGAGCAGATTGAAACACAGTTCACGAAGCTCAAGATGGAGGGCAACCCCTTTGACTTCACCACGGACCGTGAACACCTCATCGAGGCGATCCGCTTCGCGAGCCACCTGATTCTCAACTCCACCTTCCCCGAAGAGGAGTTCAAGGTGCTCTCCACGCAGCTCGCCACCCGCACGAAGGCCGCCTCGGACGATCCGCAGACCCGTGCCCGTGATGCGATCAACACGTACCCCGCCGGCGATGCCCGCCACGGGGAAACCTCCAAGGAGCTCCTCGGTGAAATCGAGGATCTCACGGTCAAAGACGTGCGTGAGCATATCCGCAAGGTCTTCCAGACGGGTGAAGGGTATATCGCGCTTGTCGGGGACTTTGATCCGGATGAGGTGACGGCGGCCCTGAGCGAAAATCTCCTTGGCAAAAAGACTGCCGATGTCGCTTTTGAGCGTCCGGTGGCTGAATACAAGCCCGTGGAGGCTGCGCGTATCGTGATTGACACGCCGGAGAAGGAAAACGCGGTGCTCTTTGCCCGTATGGACTTCCCCGCCAACAAGGACGATGCGGATGCCGCGGCACTTTATGTGGCCGACTGGATTCTCGGCGGCTCAACCGGACTCTCGAACCGTCTGGTGAACCGCATCCGTCAGAAGGAGGGCCTCTCCTACGGTGTGGGCAGCACGATTTCGCTGCCGCGCTTCGGAAACCGCGCCCGCTGGTCGGTGGGCCTTATTGCCGCCCCGCAGAGCCTCAAACAGGCCGAGGCGAGCCTGATCGATGAGATCAGCAAGGCCTATGCGAACGGCGTCACGCAGCAGGAGCTCGATGAGGCCAAACGCGGTCTGCTCGACTACCGTGCCATTAACCGTGCCCAGGACCGCATCCTTGCGGCCCAGTGGGTCCGTCTGATGGAAAAGGACCAGGACTGGCTCACTGCGAAGGCGCTCGATGAGAAAATCGCCTCCCTCACGCTCGAGGAGGTCAACGCGGCGATGCGACGCTTCACGGATGTGAAGTCACTCACCGTGGTGATGGCGGGCGACGTGAAAAAGGCCCGTGAAGCCGGACACGATTTCTCAAAGCGCTGAGAAGCAGCGCCGGCTGACTGAATCCGGATCCTGCCGTTAGCGGCGGAAAAAGCAGAACATGTTGTTCTTTGCCTTTTCCGCCTGCGAAGGCAGGATTTTTTTTGCCCGAAATTTCGCAGACGGAAAATAAAAGCGGCGCAGGTAAATTCGCAAACGGATTTTCAGCCTCTCCCGCTCTATAAGTCTGATTCAGCAGGCTTTTTTCCGTTTTTTCCGCCCGTCTCCCGCGTCATTTTCTTTTTCAGAATCCGGCCGCACGCAAATCCGTCTGCCCGGATTTCGCACTGCGAAACCCGGCATGGCATCCGGTTTCAGAGCGCAATTTCCTGCGAGCGCCGCCGCGCGAGGCGTAGCTGAGCACCCACTCACCCCCTTTTACGACTGCCGCAGGCTTTTTGCCCGGAGAGGCTCACAATAGGGGCACTTAAAACCACATTCAGATTCGCATCCGGATTTTATCGGACCCCGCCTGAATTCGAAAACGGAAATTGGAGAGCAGGGTTTAAAAATAAAGTAGAACAAAAAATAGAAAATATTGGACATTATTTTCGTTTTGTGTAAAAATTCTTCAGGCTGAAGACATCAGACAGGAATTGGACCGGTTAATCGTTCAAGATGGCAGCAGTTATCTTTAACGCATTCGAGGTTCTTCCATGCAGATGTCCAGGCTCCAGGCGATGTCCGTCAGCGACTGCTGGCACGACTATGCTCTAGGCAAACTGACCAGATTCGAGTGTCTGTTTCGAGACTTTCTTATGGACGAAATTTCCTGGCCGCAGTACGGCGCTGCTGAAATTATCCGCCTGCGCGAGCGGCATTCGCTCACACAGGAGGCGCTCGGGCGTCTGCTCGGCGTATCCTCCAAGACCGTTCTGCGCTGGGAGACCGAGGGCGAGACAGTTCCGCAGCCGGTTCACATTGCGCTTGCTGCGCTCGACCGTATGGGCGAGGGCATTTTTGAGCTGATGTCCGGCACAGGATCGTTCCGCGAACTCGAGAGCAGCCTCTCGCCTGCGCCGGGGCTGGTGCGCGGTTTTGAGACCGGGTGCCGGCCGGCTCCTTCGCCGGAAGAAGCCAGTGTTCCGGAGACTTTCACCGGACAGACCGTGCGCGAGCTGCGAGCCCGGCTCCGAATGAGCGTGCGGGACTTTGCCGCCGCACTCGGTGTGGCCACGAGCACAGTGAGCAAGTGGGAGAGCGGCGAAATGCTGCCGCGCGGGGCATCGCTCACATTAATGCAAATCCTCTGGCAGCATGGAAGCAGGGTGCTCCCAAAGACTACCTGAGCCTCATTTGAAGGATGACTCGAATGTTGTTAAAAACTCTCGGAGCTGTCGCCACTGCGGCAGCTCTTCTCACGCTCACGGGCTGCAACGCCGTGAACAGCCTTGTGAACGAACGTGTGGAAACGGTTGAGTACTACCGTATCTACGATATCCGCACCGATGCGAAAATCACACCGGTTGTCAACGCCGCAATTGAAGGCCTGAGCTACACGACGCAGCCGCGCTCGCAGCGTCATATTCCCGCCTGGAGTGAACTGCCGGAGAAACCGGGCCGCTTCAAACTCAAGAATATGCTCAATCCGGATTCCGGCCTCGCGCGCATGATGGCTGCGAGCGGCCAGACGATGGGCAAAATCGCCGACTGCGAAGGCGCCATCTGGACGGCGGTGGCCGACCGCGACAGCAAGGAGTCCGGTGCGCACCTCTATGCGTGCCTGTGGCCGTACAAAGGCGGCTACCACCTCGATATGTACGCGACGTTTATGAAGCGCTCAGGCAGCCTCACCGAAGTCTCCCGCCAGCTCGCCTACGCCATGGTCGGCACACCGGAGCAGTGGGTTGAGAAAATGTTTATGGATGCGCCGCGCGAAATCCGCAAGAAGACGGGCGCCGAAGTGACGCTGATCGAGGCCTATCCGGAGGTCGGCTCCACGACGTGGCTTGACGAAGGTGACGCCATCAAGGATGAGTCAAAGAACAACAAGTTCTGAGATACGCGCTCTCTGACACTTACTGACTGATACAGCCGGTCTGCGCCTTTGTGTGCGGGCCGGTTTTTTATGCGCTCTTAGTCGTGGCAATAATTTTTTACATCCATCTATTTGCGAATGATTCTCATTTGCGTTAATATTCAATTCAACAGTTGAGGACACACTGCTGACAAACACCGGATGAGGGGTCGTCCGGAGCGGTGTTAAAGCCATCCTTTCTCACTTATGGCCAGAAGCGTCAATCTCCGCGACTTCGCGTCTTCAACCTGCAGTCCTTGGCGGCGGCATTCAGAGTCTGGGTTCTCTGGGTGCCGCCTTTTTTTTGCGCCGCCGGAAGGCAATGATAAAAAACGGGGACAAAAAAAACGGCCCGGCGTGCGGACCGGGCGCGTAAGGTTAAGCGTTACTGCGGACCAAAGAGCGAGGAGAGCGGCGGAACCGTCGGCAGGTTGCCGAGGTCGACGGGCTCCGCGGGTTTGTCGTCTTTTGCGGTGGGTTTTGCCTGATCAGCCTCACCAGTGAGCGCCTCCGGCACCACATCAAGAAGTTCACGCGGATCGCCGTAGCGCACACAGCAGACCTCGGCGGGGGTGCGCTGGTAGATGAGCACACGCGGGGCAGCGAGTCCTGCGAGCGGCACCACATACTCGTCCGGGCTCTCGCCGCCTGTGAGCGCGAGAGCACTCTCCGGGGTACGGCGGTGGGTGAGCACCGCAAAGACCACTTCGAGCGCATGGATGATTTTTTCGCGCTCGGGATCCGTGAGAATCGCCTGCTTGTCCTGGCGGAACTGACGGGTTTCGAGCAGAGCGAGCGGGGCGCTCCTGTCAACGGTGAGGCCGCCCGCGCGCGCAGTGGAGGCGGTTTCCTCGGTGATGTTGCGGCGTTCACGCTCGCGCCAGCGCAGCATGGCCTGCGCCTCCTGCAGCGCGGTCAGGGTTTTGAGCGTGGGGGCGGGGGCGACATCTCGAACCGGCACGAGCACACCCTCGGGCGACGCCGTCCCGTCCTCAGGGGTGCTGCCAAAGAGCGATCCCTGGGAGAAGACCCCCTGCATGTAGGCGGCTTTTTTGCGCGGACGCGGTCTGCTCAACGGAATTTCCCCGTCACGCGCACACCGCTCGAGCACCTGAACCATTAAGGCCTCAGGGGTGAAACCGGCATCATGGACAATCGTAAGCGCTCGCCGGAGGGTATCCTCGTTGAGAGTCAGACGAAGTTCAAGGGTTCTGTTCAATTTTGATTCCTCCCGCACTTAACCGATCAGCCTTGCGTGCCCGCTGCGAAGAGCCGGCCGAAAAGGCTGTGATGGTCTTTTAGTCTACAGAAGGCCGCGGCATTTTGCATATATTTGTGCAGAAATGCATCAGACTGTGAGAGAAAACGGGTCGTGAGGCGGGCGAAAAAAAAACGGCGGCCGGAATTTCTTCCTCTGCCGCCGGCAGCCCCGGGCCGGGCGGCCCGGGATGACATTCTGGTGTTTACTCGGGATTGTAGGGAAGCGCGAGCACCTCAAGCGCCTCGCCCTCAGCGCTCAGGCTGAGGCCTTTTTCAGCAGCCGAAATCAGCACGGACACGAGGACGAGGGTAGTGCCGGCCACCGTGGCGCCGTGCACCACAAAGCCCGCTTCGGCGCCCTCGGAGTAAACCGTATCCCCGGGGTGAGGGGTGCTCCCGGAAGTTGCACGAGCGAGGAACATGCGGCGCGAGGGACGGCCGATATGCTTCATGCGCGAGACGACCTCCTGACCGGGGTAGCAGCCCTTGGTAAAGGAGACCCCGTCAATGGCATCGAGATTGATCTGCTGCGGGACAAACTTTCCGTTGGTTGCCGTCCAGACACTGGGAATGCCGGCAGCGGCTTCGGTGAACCAGAAGGCGGCTTCGGTGCCTTCGAGCGCGGCGCATTCGCCTTTGGGCAGCAGCACGAGGGCGCGGGCGGCAGCGGTGCACACGCCGGGGACGGGCGGCACGGATTCGATCATGAGCACGTGACGGCGGCCGTCTTCGCTCACCACCGCTTCGCCTGCCGCCGGACGGGGCAGATCAAAGTCGGAGAGCTGTGCATCGAGGTTGCCGAGAATGGCGGTGATATCGTATTGGGCCGTCACATCCTCGACCTTGACATCGTCGCGCAGCACAAACATTCTGAGACGCTTCGCGAGCATGTCGGCGTTGTCCGACGGAATGAGCATCATCACACCGTCCTCACCCGTGAGCCAGAGGCGCATCGTGCCGAAGAGCCGTCCCTTGGGGTCGCAGTAGCCCGCATGCGCAACACGTGCGCCCAGATGCATCACGTCCTGCGTGAGTACACGCTGGAGAAAGTCACGCGTATCGCGCCCGTGCAGGTGCAGGACGCTATAGGAGACGTGGGCGGTCTGGCCCAGGGACACCGGACTTGTAAAAACAGTTTCGTAGCATAACGTCATGATTATTTTCCTTGGCTTTAGGGCGGGCTCAGGCAGAAAGCCCGCTCCTGAGGGATAAATTCTCTTACCGCGGCCGCTGCTGCAGGCACGGTGTTTGTGTTGTCGGCTGATACTCTAGCACGGTGAGCTTAAGCGTAAGTCACCCGGGCGGAGTCTCGCGTCAGGCAACCGCCTCAGGGGGCAGACTCCGAGGTGCCCTCTGAGACCTTTCCGGCCGGCCGTTCTGCGTTATCAGCCTTATCAGCATTCTCAGACTTCTTAGCTTTCTCAGACTTCTCAGATTTCTCAGCTTTCCCGGATTTCTCTGCCGGGGTTTCTACACCTGCTCCGGCCGCCGTCCCGGCCTGAGCCGTGCTATCAGTCTTATCAGCCTTATCCGCTTTGTCATCAGCAGCCTTCTCTGGCTGGCCGGTTTTATCCGCCGCACCGCTTTGCGCCGCCTTCTTTGCCGCCGTCCGCGGACGGTTGAGAATGTAGCGGTTCACCGCGCGGTTGTGGGCATTGAGGTTCGTGGTGAACTCGCTTGTGCCGTCCCCGCGCGAGACAAAGTAGAGGTACGCGGTGCGCTCCGGATTGAGCGCCGCCGTGAGGGAACTCACGCCCGGCGAGCCGATCGGCGTGGGCGGGAGTGCCGCGATGCGGTACGTGTTGTAGGGCGTCTCCGAGGCAAGGTCACGCCGGGTGAGATTGCCCGAGAACCCGGGGCCAAGCCCGTAGATCACCGTCGGGTCGGTCTGCAGCGGCATGCCCTTTGAGAGACGGTTATGGAAAACCGAGGCGACTTTGCCGCGGTCGGCATCAAGCCCGGACTCCTTCTCGATGATCGAGGCGAGAATGAGCGCCTCGTAGGGGGTATTGACCTGAAGGTCCCCGCTGCGCTTTTCCCAGAGCGAGGCAAGGAGTGACTTCTGCCGCTTCACGGCCATTTTCATCACCGCCAGATCGCTCACCCCCTCCATATAGTGGTAGGTCTCGGGCGCGAAATACCCTTCGGGCGTTGCGGCGAAAATGCCGAGCGCCTCGGCGAGCGCGGCATCACTCATCGCTGTTGTCTCATGGGTGAGGCCGTCGGCCGCGTTGAAGATTTTGCGCACCTCCCAGATGGGCGCCCCGTCCGGAATGCGGATCACCCCCTCGATGAGTGCGCCGCCCGAGAGAATGTCGAGCATCGTGGCAGGGGTCATTTCAACCGGGAAGCGGTAGCGGCCCTTGTGCAGTTTCGAGAGCGTGTTGGGGTGCATGCGCGCGGCAAGCTTCATGAGCCACGCGGGCAGGTCATAGCCCTGCGCACGCAGAGCGGCCGCAACGTTGAGCGACGTATCGCCGTCGCGCACAATAATCGTGGTACTGCCCGGGTGCGGATTTTCGATCGGCTCGGCGCCGGATTTTGCCGCAGGGCTCACCCCTTCCTGGGCCACGGGACTCGAGTAGGGGATGGGCCGGGTGTTGACCGCCCATTTGGCGCCCTGATAGAGGCCGGCCGCGGCAAGGGCGGTGAGAAGGGCAAGGGCGGCAAAAATTTTCACCGCAAGGCCCGTGCGGCGCCCTGTGGCGGGCGCTGCAGCCGCACCGGCGGGCGCGTCGCCCGGGGCGGCCTCGCTCTTTTTCGCATTTTCTGTCACTGCCGCTTCAGAGACGCTCTCCCCGACGCTCTCCTGACGGTGCTCTGCCGGGTGATGTTTCCTCGTCGTGCCTTTTTTGTGTTTTGACATGTACAGATCCTTGCACTCACACCTGAAGTAAAAAAGACGGACCCGCGCCTCTTCTGACGCGCGAAAGCGTATTTAATCCTGTGCGCATTGTAGCAAAAGGCGCTCTGAGACTGAGACCGCGAGTCTGTGTGCCATTGTGAGAAGCTGTGAGAAGCTGGCCGGGGCGTGCCGCCGGTGCGGCTTACCTGCTCGCACGGTTTTTCTTCAGGTTACAATGTGAGGCACTGTTAGCAAAAATTCGTCTGGAGATTGATCTGATGCCAGATTTCACCGGCCCGGTGCGCGGGCGCTTTATCACGTTTGAAGGAATTGACGGCTCCGGCAAATCCACGCAGATTCCGCTTCTTGCGGACTTTCTGCGCAGCAGGGGGATAGAGGTGGTGCTCACCCGGGAGCCCGGCGGCACGCCGCTTGCGGAAAAAATCCGCACGATGATTCTTGCCGACGAGATGACGCTCACCACCGAGACGCTGCTCTTTTTTGCGGCGCGCGCCGAGCATGTCGCAAAAGTCATCCGTCCGGCACTCGAGCGCGGCGCCTGGGTGCTCTCGGACCGCTTCACCGATGCGACCTACGCCTATCAGGTGGGCGCCAAGGGCATGGCCCCGTCGCGGGTTGCCGAGATTGAAGCCTGGACGCTCGGCGATTTTGCCCCCGATGCGACGCTTCTTTTCGATCTTGACCCCGCAGAGGCCGCCAGGCGCCGCGGCGTCCGGGGCGAGGCGGCAGACCGCTTTGAAAAGGAGGCGGTGTCGTTTTTCACCCGGGTTCGTAACGCCTACCTGGAGCGCGCCCGGGCGAATCCCCGTATCATCCGGCTTGATGCGACCCGCAGTCCCGGGGAGCTCGCCACTGAGATTCAGGGAGTGTTTCAAAAATGGTTATAGCCCCTTATCCCTGGCTCGAAGGTGCCGCCGCGCAGCTCTCGGCGCTCACCGGCACGCTTCCCAATTCGATTCTTCTGCACGGCGCTGCCGGCTGCGGCGGGTTTGAGCTCGCCCGTGCCTTTGCGGCCAGTCTGCTCTGCGAGTCGCCGCTCATGGACGGCGCCCCCTGCGGGGAGTGCCCGGGCTGCAAACTCGTGGCCGCCGGCACACATCCGGACCTGAAAATCATTGTGAGCGAATACCTCGCCGAGCTCTACGATCTGCCCTACAGCGCGGCGGAAAATGAGACAACTGACAAAAAGAAGCGCTCGCGCGAGCTTCGCATTCACCAGTTCCGTGCGCTCTCGGACTTTGTCGTCACCTCTTCGCACCGCGGCGGACGGCGTATTGTGCTTGTCTACCCGGCGGACATGATCCGTGCCGAGGCGGCCGCCTCGCTGCTCAAAACGCTCGAAGAGCCCACCAACGGGCTGCACTTTATTCTTGTTGCGGACGATATCGACGGGGTGCTCCCGACAATCCGCTCGCGCTCGCGCCTTTTGCGGCTCAACCGCCCGAGTGTGGCCGAGTCGCTTGCGTGGCTCAAAACGCAGCGCGTGCGTGACGCGGAGGAAAAGCTTGCCCTGAGCGGCAACTCGCCCATTGCCGTGGCGGAAAACCGCGCGGGCGAAACCCTGCCCGCCAAGGCTGTGAGCGCCATGCTCAACAACCTCTTTAAAGCGAGATCACTCTCGGTGACCGACATCCTTGCGATGTACTCAAGCGATATGACGCCGCCCGCCGTGGCCGCGTTTCTCTCGCGCTTTTCCTACGATCTGCTGCGCGTCAAGGCCGGGCTTGCCCCGTACTACTTTATCAAGCTGCGTGACGAGATGATCGATGTCGTTGAGCTCACGAGCGAGGAGAAACTCTTCGCCTGGAACGAGAAAGTACTCGCCATGGCCCGCGCGGCCGAGCATCCGCTCGCCCCGCAGCAGGTCTTTGAATCGGTCATGATCGCGTATATCGAACTTTTCTGAGTGCGCAGACGCACTCACTTCGTCGCGGCGCTCCAGGCAGAGTCCTAGAGCGCCTTCATTTTGTCCATCGCCTCGCTCAGCGTTTCCTCTTCGGGCGAGAGATAGCGCCCGGTGGTCGCCACCGAGGCATGTCCCATGGCGTGCTGCACCACGTTCACGCTCATTCGCGAGAGGGCATTGACGGCAAAGGTGTGCCGCAGCCAGTGTGTGGAGGAGGCGCGCAGTTTGGCGGCGTCCATCGGACGCGAGGTGGCGATTTCGCGCGCGACCGCATCAAAAAAGCCTTCGAGCACGCGGTAGAGCCCGCTGCGGGTCATGGGGCCGTTGGGATGCCGCCCGCGGCCGAGGTTGATGAGCACCGGGGTTTCGGGCGGACACTGCCCGGCGGGCGGCAGGCCGCGCGAGGCAAGCGCCGCATTGAGAATGCCGACCTGCTCGGCAGTGAGCGGCAGACGGCGCACTTTAGCGCCTTTACCCACGATTTCAATCGAGAGCCGGGTTTTGAGTCCGATGCGGCGCTCGACAATCCAGGAGAGTCTGGCGTCAAGCATTTCGCTCGCACGCATCCCGAGACTCTTGCCCATCATGAGAATCACCTTCATCCTCTCGCGGGGCCAGCCTTCGGGGAGCAGTGCGAGGTGCCCCACAATCTCCTCCCACTGCGCTTCGGTGAGCGACCTGTCCGCAAAGGCCTGCGGCGCGCCTTCACCCTTTAAAAGCGGCACCTTGGGTGAGACCTGGTCAAAGGGGTTGAAGATGAGGTAGCCCGTTTTCTTCAGGAAGTTAAAGAGCTGACGCACCACGACGATGGCGTTGCGCCGCGAGGTGCTCATGAGCGGCCCGTTAAAGGGGCGCCACGCAGGCGAGAGTCTCGGCACATTCTTCGGGCCGATCCAGCGGCTCTGGGGCTCATGCCAGTGCCGTGCCCATTCTTTTTCATCCATCCGCCCGAGCTGCTCGAGCCAGCGCAGATAAAGCGCCGCATCGCCCGCCTTGATGCTCGAGAGGGCGGTCTGCCGCTCCACAAGGCACCAGAGCAGGAACCGCTCGGCCTCCTTGCGGTAGTTGCCGTAGGTGTTGGGGTTGGCCGCGCGGGCGGCAAGCCACGCGTTAATCGCCTCGAGGTCGTTGCCGGCAGTAAGACTGCAGGTCTGCGAGGGTGCGCGGTTGATCCCTTCTTCACCGTTAAGGCGCTCGGGCATGCGAAGACTCTCAAGCGGCACGATGTCGCGCTCTGTCCCCGCCTCGTCAGTCACCTCGCCCGTGAGCACTTCGGTGCCGGGCGCGTGCCCCGGGAGATAAAACCGTGCGGTCACCTCGCCCACGTCGCGCCCGTACGCATCGAGCCAGCGGATCAGTGCCGTGGCTGTTTCGGCGGTAATGCCGGTGAGCGGCCTGAACCACGTGGCACCCGCTGCTGCCGCACACTCGTAGAGGTCCTCGGCCGTCAGTATCCCGAAGTGCGCGAGCACCTCGGCAACGGAGGCGGGCAGAACCGTGGCGAGCCGCGTGTCGTAGCGGAGCTGTTTTTCAAGGAAGCCGGCAGGAAATTTTGAGTCAGTCTCTGACATGTGAGCCTCGTGGCGTGGCAAAATAGGCACAAAATCCCATTTTGCCAAAAAATTCAGACGTTCGCGGCAGGACTGCCGCGCCCTCTGTCCATCCATTTTAACTATGTTCAGACTTCAACACCTGCGCTGTCACCTCCGGCGCCCGGGGAAGGGACTTCTCAGTGCGGCGGCACTGATTGCCGCTCTCGTAACCTCACCGGCCGCGCCCGGCGCCTCGAATTCGTTTCTCGGCGTCGGCAGCGGGGAGACGCCCACCGAGGCGATCCGCTCGCTCACAACCTATCAGGAGAGTCTGCCAAAGTCCGTGCCCGCGCCGGTGCGCAAAAGCATGAAGGACCCGGCCAATCTCACGGGTGAGCCGGAGCCGCTGGTGAAAAACCCGCCTTTTACCGCCCCGATCCGGCTCGGTGTGCAGCACTCGCTGCTCAAGAGTTCGCAAAGCGAAATGGTGCTCAAGACGCGCGACCATCTCGCCCGGGTCTACGGCCGGCAGTGGATTAACGTGTTTTATCTGGAGGACGCGGACCTCTCGACCGCGATCCGTTCGCGGCAGGTCGACTTCTTTATCGCCGATGTGGACTTTTTCACCATCGAGGAAGGCTTTTCCTTTGTCGAGGCGATCGCAAGCCTCTGGCCCTCGGATGCGGACAGCCCGCAGGGGGCCACGGCAAGCGTGATCGTGGCGCGTAAGGCCGGTAACGAAAAGGCGCCCGCGCTGCACGATCTGGCCACGCGCAAAATTGTCGCGAGCAGCGCGGATTCGCTCTCGGGGTGGCTTGCGGCGGCGGTGGAGCTGAAAAAGCATCACGTCTTCATTAATGACGACCCGATGAAAAACGTCTCCTTCACGGGCGGAAACGTGAGAAAAGTCTTCTCCACGATGAACGCCTCGCCCGACGTGATCGGGGTGCTGCCCGCCTGCGAGCTTGAGCACCTCGGGGAGAAAGGGGACATACGGCTTCG
>OGMW01000737.1_pt1 | contig 33425 bp, 28 predicted proteins | sample 1573281 | NCBI WGS metagenome assembly OGMW01 (sample SAMEA2581907, study PRJEB24529) | metagenome | biome: Human gut stool | place: China | collected 2011 | reverse complement strand
CAAAATAGGTGTACTTGTTGCGTGCCTCGGACTCACCGGCAAAGGCAGCCATCAGATTTTTTTCGGTTTGAGTACCTGCGTATTTCGTTTCTTTCATGATCGATTCTCCTTTCGGTTTTCTGCTTTCATTATATTAGAATTATGATTTCACTCTGTGACAAAGTCACATCTATTTCAAACGATTTAGTCTGTTCTTATCCCGCAACGTGATCGCGCCTCGTCTTAGTTCTACGAGCCCGTCCTCCGAGAAGCTTTTGAGCATCCGCGCCACCGCCTCCCGCGCCGAGCTGATGTGCTGGGCGATCTGCTCATGGGTCATGCGTATCGTGTCGGAGTCAGTACGTTCCGCTTCGGCAAGGAGAAACTCTGCCAGCCGCCGATCCAATCCCTTGAACATGATCTGCTGCATCGCCCACATCACATCAGAAAAGCGTTTCCATTTCGTGTTCGGTCAAGGATGACCAGAACGGAAGCTGTGTCAGTGTTCGTTCCATATCAATGGCAGCTATGCTTGCCGCAGCCGTGGTTACCGCAGGTGTGACCTTTCTCGCCGTGCTCATGGTCATGGTGATCACAATGAACATTGGGGTCATAGCCCAGATTTCCGCTGAGCAATGCGCTCACCGCTGCATCAGCGTCCCCGCTGACACCGCCGTAGAGCTTGATGCCCGCTTCGGCCAGAGCTGCCTGGGCACCGCCGCCGATGCCCCCGCAAATCAAAGTGTCCACGCCGTTCTGCATCAGGAAGCCTGCCAGTGCGCCGTGACCGCTGCCGTTGGTATCAACAACTTCCGCATGAGTGATTTTGCCGTCTGTAGCTTCATAAAGCTTGAACTGTTCGGTATGGCCGAAATGCTGAAAAATTTGACCGTTTTCATAGGTAACTGCAATTTTCATAATGGAATCTCCTTTGCATTTTTTGTTGGATTTTTCTGTGTTGGCTCTCTGCATCCGGCACCAACGGCCGCAGTGGGCTGCCTCCTGCCCTCCGCAGATGCGGTAGTTTCCTCCGGTGATGTGCAGCGGTTTTCCGTGGACAAGACACGCTGCGATCTTGCGCCGTGCGACTTCGTAAATCTCCTGCACGGTAGAGCGTGAAATGTCCATTTGCACGGCACACTGTTCGTGGGTTTGCTGCTCCAAGTCAACCAGACGAATGACCTCGTATTCGTCCAGCGTCAGCAGGATCGGCTCGGTATTCTCGCACCCATTGGGGCAGAAGGTATCAACTTGTGGTGCGCCACAAATCCGACGGCACCGTGACGGTCTTGGCATGGACGCGTTCCTCCTTTTGTTTTCGGTATATACCGATTATAACACCTCGCACAGAAAAATCAATACAGATTTTTTAAAAGCCGCTGTAATGCTTATCAGAATCTCAAATATAAATATGGAAATCGACATTTTTGGTGCAGAGGATATTCAAATCTCCAAGCTGTGTGTCGGATGCATGAGTTTCGGCAAGGCATTGACCAGAATCCCGCGGATGGCAGCCGGAAATGCAGCGCCGTCCCAATCAGCGGCTTTTCTGTTTCCGGTATTCCGTTGGGGTTAATTGGTAGCGTTTTTTGAATAATCTGCAAAAATAGTCAACGTTATGAAAACCTGTCTCAGAAGAAATGAGACTGACTTTTTTCTCGGTTTTTGAAAGCAACTGACCGGCCTGTTTTAAACGGTAGTTAATGAGATAGTTAACCGGCGTTATATGTAAATATTTCCGAAACAGATTCAAAGCGGTACTTTTACTGACCATTGCCTGTTCTGCAATGTCATCCAATGAGATACTCCGTGAGTAATTTAGATGGATAAATTGCAGCATGAGCTGTAACCGGGCTTGAGAAGCGGTTGAATGATCCTTGTGTTCTTCCTGATATGAAATGTCTGTGTTTTCAAATATTTCCAGCCAGAGATTCTGAAGGAGAGAACTGGTAAGGAGTTCTTTGGATAAAACGGAATCCTGTGCAGAAATAATTTGCCGCATGATAGATAAAACCTTTGCTTGCCAGCATACTTTTTTATGAAATACGAGAAATGGCAATGAGGAAGAAATGATCGGCAGAATATATTTCTGATAAATCAGGCTGTCGCAAGGGGCAATAAAAGAAGGCATAAATACAAAATTGGGAATGAGGGCTTTTGAGGGAGAATAAAGGCGATGGAGTACCTTTGTATTAATGAATATGCCATTTCCTTCGGTTAAATGAAATTGGTCTTCTCCAATCCACAAAGTAACGGTTCCGGATTCAATATAAATAAACTCCAATTCAGTATGCCAGTGCCATTCGATACAGTTGAAATCAAAAACGGACAGATCTTCATAGTAAAACTGGAAAGGATAGAGAGTGCTTCCGTGCTGAGCTGTCTCCATCAAATCTTCACCTGTAATGATTTTGGTATAGGTTGTATTTATATTCATAGAAACCCCACTCTTTGAAACATACTTTACGATATTATACAATAAATTTCGGAAATAAATCAATGAAAATAAAGATGTTATGTTATATAATTCAATAAAAAACGAGGAGTGATGACCATGCCAAATTACCGGAAAACAAAAATAGCCTGTTATATGGGATTTATTACACAGGCAATTGCAGCTAATTTTGCCCCATTGTTATTTTTGAAATTTCATAATGATTATCAGATTGCACTTGGAAAAATCGCGTTGATTTCTACCTGCTTTTTCCTTACACAGTTGTTGGTAGACCTGTTTTGTGCAAAGTTTGTGGACAAAATAGGGTATCGCATCTGTATTGTTACTTCTGAGGTATGTTCCGCAGCAGGATTGGTTGGTCTGGCTTTTTTGCCGGAGCTTTTGCCGGAACCGCTTGTTGGAATTATCCTGAGTGTGATTGTATATGCAGTCGGAAGTGGTCTGATTGAAGTGCTTTGCAGCCCGATCGTGGAGGCGTGTCCATTTGATAACAAAGAGGCAACGATGAGTCTGCTTCACTCTTTTTATTGTTGGGGAGCAGTGGGAACGATTGTGATCTCTACACTGTTTTTTGCGGTGTTTGGCATGGACAGCTGGAAATGGCTGGCTGTCTTATGGGCGCTTGTTCCGGCCATAAATATCTATAATTTTGCAACCTGTCCGATCGAGCATTTGGTAGATGAGGGGGAAGGAATGGGAATAAAAGAACTGTTTCGAAAACCTCTTTTCTGGCTTTCCATATGCTTGATGATTTGCTCCGGTGCATCAGAACTGGCTATGGCACAATGGGCATCTGCTTATGCGGAAGCTGCTCTGGGGCTGTCAAAGACAGTTGGTGACCTGGCCGGTCCCTGCATGTTTGCTGTTACAATGGGGATCAGTCGTATAATTTTCGGAAAATATGGTGATAAAATGGATCTGATGAAATTTATGATCGGATCTGGAATTTTATGTGTGATATGCTACCTGCTTGTTTCTGTATCGTTGAATCCGATATCAGGTTTGATTGGATGTATTATCTGTGGCTTTTCTGTTGGGATTATGTGGCCCGGCACAATCAGTATTTCATCAGAAAGATTTCCGGCAGGTGGAACGGCTATGTTTGCTTTGCTTGCTATGGCGGGGGACCTGGGTGGAAGCATAGGTCCGGGGATTGTTGGACGTGTTACACAAAGTGCAGGAGACAATATTCGTGCAGGTATGGGAGTTGGGCTATTGTTCCCGGTTATTTTATTAATCGTGCTTTTTATTTTTGCAAGGCAAAAAAATAATAAATGAAAGCTTTTTATAATTCATTACATAGAAGTAATAAGTCAGAAAACTGCCCAAAGAGTGATGGACTCAATTACAAAATATATTGAATCTAAGCTACTTCTAAAAGTAAATCGCAAGAAAAGTAAAATAGGAAGACCAATAGAGATAAAATACTTGGGATTCACATTTTACAATCAATTCAAAGCCAAGAAGTATAAAGCCAAAGCTCATGAAAAGTCAGTACAAAAGGTAGTAAGAAAATGGAATGACCAAAGGCAAACAGGAAGTGCCAGAAGATGATGCCCTTGACTTTTCTCCAAAAAAGTTTTACTATCAAACTACTGTTAGATAGTATTAAAAACTAGATATCGGGGTAATGTAAAAAAGAAGTGGTTTGAAAGTTGAAGAAAGGCAGGGGCGATCAGGACATGAATAAGAAAGCATGGAAAGCGGGTGCGGTATCGGCACTGGCAGTTGGAGCGGGGCTGGCGGCAGCGGCGTCGAAGCGGAAAAAGGCAGGAAAAGTGGTTAAGTCGGCTTCGGATTACCGGAATACGGAACGCGGCAGCCAGGAGAAAAACAGCAAGGGAATTTATTATTCGAAGGGAAATTATGAGGCATTTGCGCGCCCGGAGAAACCGGCGGGAATCGAGGGCAAATCGGCTTATATCGTCGGAAGTGGATTGGCTTCTCTGGCGGCGGCGTGTTTTCTTGTGAGAGACGCACAGATGCCGGGAGAAAATATCCATATTCTGGAGGCGATGGAGGTAGCAGGCGGTGCATGTGACGGTATTCAGGATCCGACCCGTGGATATGTGATGCGCGGCGGCCGCGAGATGGAGGATCATTTTGAGTGCTTGTGGGATCTGTTCCGCAGCATCCCGTCCCTGGAGGTGCCGGGGGCATCAGTTCTCGATGAATATTACTGGCTGAATAAACATGATCCGAACTACTCGCTCTGCCGTGCGACGGTCAACCGAGGCGAGGATGCACACACGGACGGCAAATTCCGCTTGAGCCAGAAAGGCAGCATGGAGATCATGAAGCTGTTCTTCACGAAGGATGAGGATCTGTATGACAAATCCATTGAGGATGTGTTTGATAATGAGGTGTTTGATTCGGATTTCTGGCTGTACTGGAGAACAATGTTTGCGTTTGAAAATTGGCACAGTGCATTAGAGATGAAACGCTATTTTCAGCGTTTTATCCACCACATTGGCGGACTTCCGGATTTCTCGGCACTTAAATTTACGCGTTACAACCAGTATGAGTCGCTGATTCTGCCGATGCAAAAATATCTGGAGACGGCAGGCGTCCAGATCCAGTTTGGCACCGAGGTTACGAATGTGCGGTTTGACATCCAGGGTGAGAAAAAGGTTGCGAAGGCGATCGAGTACGTGAAGGGCGGCGAGAAGAAGGAAATCGCGTTGACTGAGGATGATTTTGTCTTTATTACGAACGGAAGCTGTACTGAGGGAACGATCTACGGTGACCAGAATCAGGCACCGGTAGAAGGTGCGGAAGTGCGTACCAGCGGCTGCTGGAGTCTGTGGCGTCAGATTGCTGCGCAGGATCCGGCATTTGGACATCCGGAGAAATTCTGCTCGGATATCCAGAAGACGAACTGGGAGTCTGCGACGGTCACGACTTCGGATGAGACAATCATTTCCCAGATCCGCAAGATTTGCCGCAGGGATCCGAGAAGTGGACGCGTCGTAACAGGCGGTATCGTGAGCTGCCGTGATTCAAGCTGGCTGCTCAGCTGGACGATCAACCGTCAGGGACAGTTCAAAGCGCAGGATAAGGACGAGATCTGCGTCTGGGTATACAGTTTATTTACGGATGTACCGGGCGATTATGTGAAGAAGCCGATGCGCGCCTGCACGGGCAAGGAGATCACAGAAGAATGGCTGTACCATCTCGGAATCCCGGAGGATCAGATCGAGGAACTGGCTGAGAACCATGCGAACTGTACGCCGACGATGATGCCGTATATTACAGCATTCTTTATGCCGCGGCGTGCCGGAGACCGCCCGGACGTTATCCCGGATGGATGTGTCAATGCGGCATTTCTGGGGCAGTTTGCGGAGACCCCGCGTGATACTATTTTCACGACCGAGTATTCCGTCCGCACCGCGATGGAAGCGGTGTATGGCTTGTGCGGCGTAGACCGCGGCGTACCGGAGGTATGGGGAAGTGTCTACGATATCCGCGAGCTTCTGGACAGCACGGTCAAGCTGATGGACGGCAGATCGCCGCTGGAAATGAAGCTGCCGATGCCGTTTGAAGCACTCAAAAAGCCGATTCTCCGGAAGATTGACAAGACGGTGATTGGAAAGCTGCTGCGCGATCACGGCGTGCTGAAAGACTGGATGGTGTAAGAGACTGAGGAACGCAGGTGTTACTGTTCACAGTAACACGCAGGTAAATATGGCTGCGTTAGATAAAGGAAAACAGGCTGTCACAAACAGAAGGCCCCGGACGGAAAACGTTCGTTTGGCATTCGTGTGGCAGCCTTTTTTGTGTAACAGGAAATTGTCGTGAGGCACATTCTTTTTCACTTGCCCGTTTTTCTCTGACATGATACAATAAAGATTGGCGTAAATGTAGAAAATTTGAGAAGAAAACGATTTTGAAAAGGATCGTTTGATAGATGTGAGGGAAAATAGATGGATTATTTACTTTGTATCCCGGCGCGGGAGACAAATACGAGAGAGAATTGTGAGAAAATACATAATGTTCTGGCGCGCATGTCCGATACCTACAAACTGCGGATTGTACCGGAACCGGTTAAGAATAAGCAGTTTCCATGTCCGCCGTATTACAAGAAATACCGGATCTACAAGCCGGTAAAGGAACGCGATACGAACGGAGAGGCATATCTGGAAAAAGAAGAGGAAGAGATGCTCTTGAGTTCCTGCAAGACGGAGGAAGAGCAGGAACTGATGAAAAGCTGTATCTATGCGTACCAGTATTCGGCGGCGATCGTACTTAAAAGCTTCCGGGAGAAGGAAAAGAAAAATAAGATGCAGGTTCGACCTCTTTCGGAGCGGACACAGGCGCCAAGAGGCGTAAGTGGTCCGAATAGGGGAACACGTCTGGAAACACCGGAAAAAGCCGAAAAGCCGGAACAGGAGCGTAGCGCACAAGAACGTCCGTCTGGCAGTGACAGACCGGAACGATCGGAGAGAAGCTATCGGAACCGTACAGCGGATCGTGCTGCTGAGGGGAATACTGAGCGCACGCAGGGCAGAGAAAGAGCTTGCTCAGAGAGAGAGAGGGCAGCGCGTGTTTCGGGAGCCGAGAGAGCAGCGGACAGACGTAGCGGAAACCGCGCGGTGCCGGAAAATGAGAAACGGGAAGACCGCCCGGCTTCTGGAAGGCGGGAGCGGTTTGAGCGCCGTCCATCGCGCAGAGGAGAACGGCCAGAAGTGGAGAAAAATGAGGCCGTGAAAGACCCAGTGCAGGGCGAACTTCCGTTCCGCGCTTACATGGAGACAGGCAGCCTCCCGGCGTTCCGGGATACGGCAGCAATGGTGACTGTACAGCCGATACAGCGGAAGAAAGAAGGTTATATGCCGATGGAGCGCAAACCGGCCGCGCAGACGCAGGAGCCGGAACCACAGGTGTAAGGTATGTGACAGAAACAGAACGATAAAATTAAATCACAGAATTTATAGAATGGCATCGAAACAATAAGAGTTCCGATGCCATTTGAGCATCAAACAGGACTATGCTTTCCATTTCTTTATTCTAACCATTCAGTTCTAATCCCCCCTATTTTCCGCATATGAATAAATGCAGTCTGTGAAAAGTACAGAACAGGGACAGAAAAAGGGGGAAATGCGCATGTATGAGAACCGGACGGTGGAAGAGGTGTGCAGGGAGTTTTCGGTCGATTTGCGGACAGGCTTATCGGCAGCGGAAGTGGAGGTGCGGCAGCGCCATTATGGGGAAAATGAGCTGCGGGAAGCACCACCGCGGAGTCTGATTGTGCGCATCGGGGCACAGCTTTGCGACTCCCTGATTTTTGTGTTGTTTGCGGCAGCCGGGATCTCCCTGCTTTTGGGCGAGTACGGCGATGCGGGGGTAATTCTGGCGGTTGTCGTATTAAATGCCACGGTGGGCGTGATTCAGGAGGGGAAGGCGGAGAAAGCGCTCGAATCCTTAAAACGGATGACGCAGCTGGAGGCGGTTGTGATCCGGGAAGGAAAAGAGCGGGAGATTGCCGCGCGGGAGCTGGTGCCGGGGGATCTGGTCGTGCTCGATGCCGGGCGGCAGGTTCCAGCCGACCTGCGTCTTACCGAGACAGCTGAAATGCGGGCAGAAGAATCAGCGCTGACCGGCGAATCGCGGGCGGTTGAGAAAAACAGCCATTTTTTAGCCGCCGGTGCGCTTCCGGTGGCAGAGCGTAAAAATGAGACATTTATGACTTCTTATGTGACGGCAGGGCGGGGAAAGGGAATTGTCATCGCCACCGGCATGAATACGGAGGTAGGGCGGATTGCCTCTCTGATCCGCGAGGCGCCGGAGGAGGAGACACCGTTGCAAAAAAGGCTGTCGGATCTGGGGAAACTATTGAGTATTCTTACGATCGGGCTGTGCGTTTTATTATTTGCCCTCGCCGTCTGGCAGAAGCGCGACGTGATGGAAATGCTGCTCACTGCGATTTCCCTGGCGGTAGCTGCCGTGCCGGAGGGGCTTCCGACGACGGTGACGATTGTGCTGGCGCTGGGAGTGACGAAAATGGCGCGGGCTGGCACGATCGTGCGCCGTCTTCCGTCCGTGGAAACACTGGGGGCAGTCAGCGTGGTCTGCTCAGATAAAACGGGGACGCTGACGAAAAATGAGATGACGGTGACGACATGTTATGTAAATCGACAGGAGTATACGGAACAGGAATTGGCGCGCTCTAAGGAAAGAGAAGTGGGAAAACGGCTTCTGGAGGTATTTGCGCTGTGCAGCGATGCCGGGGAGACGGTGGGGGATGCCACCGAGCGGGCGCTGTACGGATTTTGTGAAAATTGTGGTGTTTCTCCGGAGCATCTGCGTCGGAGATATCCGCGGAAAGGGGAGATTCCCTTTGATTCGGATCGGAAGAGAATGACGACGGTGCATGAGCAGGGAGAAAACTGGATTTCTTGTGTAAAAGGGGCGCCGGATGTGATTCTTAAAAGGTGTCGTTATGAGATGGAAGAGGACAAAATTGTGCCGCTGACCAGGGAGAGGCGGACAGAGATTGAGGCGGAGATCACGCGTATGTCCGCGCGTGCCCTGCGAGTACTCGCGGGGGCGTATAGGGAGCTTCAAACAGGAAAAATGCCGGATGGAAAGTGGGAGAAACAGATGGGACAGCTGGAACAGAACCTGATATTTCTGGGGCTGGCAGGCATGATGGATCCGCCGAGGGAGGCAGCAGCCGGGGCAGTTGAGGCATTTCGCAGGGCATCTGTGCGGACGGTCATGATCACTGGAGATCATGCAGACACGGCGCTTGCGATCGCCAGGCAGCTGGGGATTGCCAAACGGCGGGAAGAATGCATGACGGGGGCGCAGCTGGAAACGCTGGATGAGGGAGCTCTGGAGGAACGAATCGGTTCTGTATCAGTCTTTGCACGGGTGTCGCCCGAACATAAAGTCCGGATTGTGCGGGCTTTAAAACGCGCCGGGTGCGTGACGGCGATGACCGGGGACGGCGTAAATGATGCGCCGGCGCTTAAATCAGCCGATATTGGGATCGCGATGGGAAAAGGCGGCACCGATGTGGCGCGGCAGGCGGCGGATATGATTTTGACGGATGATAATTTTGCGACGATCGAGAGGGCAATTGAGGAAGGGCGCGGCATCTATGAAAATATACGAAAATCTATACTGTTTCTGCTTTCCTCCAATCTGGGGGAGATTTTAACCATGTTTGCCGCCGTTGCTATCGGAATACCGGCGCCGCTGGGAGCCGGGCACATCCTTTGGATCAATCTGATTACGGACTCGCTTCCGGCGTTGGCACTCGGCATGGATGGAAACGACCGGGAAAACTTGATGCGTCAGCCGCCGCGCCGGACGGGCGAGTCGCTGTTTGCCGGAGGCGGATGGTTTTGCATGGCATTTTACGGGTGTCTGATTGCAGCGGTCACGCTGGGGGCATTTTTCAGCAGACAGGAGCTTTTGCGGGCGCAGACGTATGCATTTACCGTTCTGGGACTGTCGGAGCTCTTTCACGCGGTCGGCATGCGCTCGCTCACGGGCTCGGCATTTTCGCGCAGTCTTGGGAAAAATCCGCTGATGCTTGCGGCATTCCTTGTGGGGATTCTGATGCAGGTTGCGGTGACGGAGATTCCTTTTTTGATGAAACTCCTTCACACGGTGCGGCTGCACCCGGCAGAGTGGCTGGCGCTTCTCCTGTTATCCGCCACGCCGCTGTTAGTGCATGAACTTCTAGCATTTCTTTTTCGGAAACGGCGTTGATACAGCGAAAATGTAGTTTACAGATAGGTATTTTTGAAGCCACGGCAAATTCCGTTACTGGGCACGTATGCGCGAACAGTAACACGCGGCAGGAGAGTGAGCAGATTTCGAAAACAGGCTTGTTCTTTTGGACAAAAAAACTTATAATAAAAGGGAGTCCAAGCTGATTTTGTCAGAAAAGTATAAAAAGTTGCTGTCCGCAGACAGGCATTTTTGAAGTCTAAGGTGCCGCATGAAAATAGAATGGAAGCAACCATAGATACATAGGAAGATGAGGGAAGAGATGAGGGAGAAACAGACGAGAGAGGACGCCTCCGGCGTTCGAAAGAAGCCGGCAGCTTCATCCGCACGATCTTCGGGCAGGCGGGGCACCGCAAAGAAAAGCGGGAAAATTGATGTCGGCAAGCAAAAGAAAGCGGGCAAAAATAACAGCCGGAGCGGTGGGCAGATCGTGTTCCATGCGATGGCAAGGATCTTTGGAACCATGTTCAAGACGCTTCTGGTGTGTCTGGTACTGCTGGTGATTGGCGGTGCCGGATTTGGCGCATATAAGCTGATTCCGCTCTATGAGGACTATAAAAGCCAGATAGAGGGAGTGGTGGAAAACAGTACGCTGGATACGTTCCGTTTGCAGGAGGCAAGTTATATTTATGATTCCAACGGTAATGTGCTGGCGAAGCTGACGGGAGACGAGGATTCCAGTTATTTGACGTATGACCAGATACCGCAGAATGCGGTCAACGCATTTGTGGCGATCGAGGATCGGACGTTCTGGGAAAATCCAGGCATTGATATAAAAGGTATTTTCCGTGTCGCAATCAATTACTTTTTGACTGAGGGAGCAGAAAAGCACGGCGCGAGTACGATCACCCAGCAGTTAGCGAGAAACCGTTTTCTGACCCGCGAGGTGTCGATGGAGCGGAAGATCAAGGAGATGCTGATTTCCTTAGATCTGACGAAGAAATACACCAAAGAGCAGATTATGGAGTTCTATATCAATGATATCAGCTTCGCGAACACGTACTACGGGCTTCAGGCGGCTGCAAGAGGTTATTTTGGCAAGGATGCGGATGAACTGTCCTTGAGCCAGACGGCATATTTGTGTGCGATTCCGAACTCGCCGACGTATTACAACCCGTACCGTCATCCGGAAAATGCGCTGACACGCCGCGATAAGATTCTGGAAGATATGCTGAGTATGGGATTTATTACGGAGAAAGCGTGCAAAGAGGCAAAGGCGGAGGAGATCACGGTCAACCGCCAGAGAGTGCCGCTGCACAACTATGAGACGACGTATGCGATCGACTGTGCGATTCGCTATCTGATGCGCCGTGACGGCTTTGAATTCCAGTATGGATTCCGCAGCGACGAGGCTTACAAAGAGTACAATGCCAATTACAACGAGGTGTACAACCAGGAGCGCGATGCGCTCTACACGGGCGGCTATAACCTTTATACCTCGTTGGATCCGGACAAGCAGACGATCCTGCAGGATGCATTAGATGGAGTTTTGTCCTTTGATGGCAATACATCCGAAAACGGCGTTTACAAGCTGCAAGGCGCGTCCACCGTTATTGACAACAAGACGAACCGCGTCGTGGCGATTGTGGGTGGACGTAGTCAAGAGACGGATACCTACACATTAAACCGTGCGTTCCAGAGCCCGAGACAGCCGGGAAGTTCTATCAAACCGTTGATCGTGTATACACCGGCACTGGAAAATGGTTACACATCGGAAACAAAGATTCCGAATATCGATATTGACGCGGCGAAGCAGAAGGGCGTGGATGTGAAGTCCCTTTCCGGCGAGAGGCTGGAGCTTCGAAATGCGGTCGAGCGAAGTAAAAATGGTGTGGCATGGTATATCTATGATGATATCACACCGGATGTCGGCATGGCATATTTAACCCAGATGCGCTTCGCGAGCGTGCAGGCGGCGGACTATTATCCGGCGACCTCCCTGGGCGGCTTTACCACCGGTATGACGACCGAGGAGATGGCGGGCGCTTATGCAGCGCTGTCAGACCGGGGACAGTACCGCGAACCGACCTGTATTATCAAGATGATCAATAACCAGGGCGAAGATATTTTTGAAGATTATGAATCGGTTCAGGTTTACCAGGAGAGCAGCGCCGTGATGATGACCGATATTTTAAAGGGAGTTGTCACAAAAGGTACGGCGGCATCGATGGGGTGGAGCGGCAATATAGAGGCGGCCGGAAAGACCGGTACGACCAACGGCAGCCGTGACGGCTGGTTCTGCGGCATGACGCCATATTATACGATGACGGTCTGGGTTGGCTACGACCAGCAGAAGACACTTTCCAGCCTGTACGGCGGCACGTATCCGGCGAAGATCTGGAAAAATGCGATGGAAAAGATGGTAGAGGGGCTTCCGGCGGCGTCCTTTGATACCCCGGAGACGGACAATGGACGCGGAGAAGGAACCTATCTGGCAGGTCATCCGGATGCATTTGAAATCACAACCAGCGGATATACCGCGGCGAATTTCAGAAGGGATCATTTGCTCTCGGATGAGGCGGCGAAGCTTCTGGAGTCTGCAAAGAGCGGCGATTCCGGCCGCAGCAGCAAGGAGTTAAAAGAAGACGCCAGCGCCAAGATCGAGCAGATCAAGAGCGAATCCATCAAAGAGCGGATGCAGCGGATCCACAAGACGGGTACGGCAGGAAAACGGTATTCAGCCCCGGCGGTGGTGCCGGAAACACCTGCCGAGACAGTTGAAGATCCGGCAGAATCTAGCACGACGATCGTGCCGGCAGGACCGGGCAGCGACATCGGACCAGGACACGGTCCGGCGCAGGAACCGGCAGTGGGTCCGGCGGCGGAGATTGGGCAGTAAAGAATTGAAAATGAGAAGAGTCATTTGATGCAGAGACATTAAATGGCTCTTCTTTGTTTTGTAGAAAAGAATTGTTCTATGAAATCTGTTCAAGATTTATGTGGAATCAATGGCGGAAGAATATTTGAATGAGAATAAAATTGACCGATTGTTTATGCAATAAGGGAAATATGGGGGAAAATGGATTGGAAATGTACAATACAATGAAATAAAACATGATAAAAGATCAATACGATTTAAAGTTCGTCAAATAAAATCAGAAAATGACTTGAAAATGAAAAAATAAAGTGCTAATATATCAGTAAGATATCTGAGATATATTAAAGAAAACAAAGTGCATGTACTAATAAAAGATTAAAAAAGAAAGGAAGGAAAAAGAGTATGGGCGACAAAATCAGATTTGGTATTATCGGCGGCGGTATGGCAGGTCCGTTAAATGCAGGAGCACTTCGGGATATCCCGGAAGCAGAGGTTGTTGCATTCTGTGACGTGAAAGAGGATGTGGCAAAGGAATTCAGCAAAGAGTACAATATTCCGTCTTATTACACGGATTATAAAGAGATGCTGAAACGAGATGATATCGATGCTGTCTGTGTAGTAACACCTCCATTCCTGCATGAGCAGATGGTTGTGGACTGTGCGAAGGCTGGCAAACACGTAATGTGTGAGAAACCAATTTCTGTCGATTGTAATGCAGCTGACAGGATGATTGCAGCATGTAAAGAAGCGGGCGTTAAATTTGGTGTTATCTTTATGTACCGTTTCATGGATCAGGCTCAGCTGATCAAGAAAGCGCTGGATGAAGGCAAGCTTGGTAAACTTCTTTCGGTTGATTGTTCTGGAAAATGCTTCCGAAGCGATGAATACTATGCTTCCGGTGCATGGAGAGGTACATGGAAAGGTGAGGGCGGCGGTTCCCTGATTAGCCAGACCGTTCATTTTATTGACTTAATGCTTTATTTAGTCGGCGATGTAGAGAGACTGACTGGTAATTATATGACAACCCTGCATCCGGATATTGAAGTAGATGACGTAGCCAACGCAATATTCAAATTTAAGAATGGGGCGTTGGGAAGCCTGGTAAGTAGTAGTGCAGTCCGTCCGGGTTATCCGCGTCACATCGAAATCCATGGTGAAAAAGGTACGATCAAGATTGTGGAAGAAGAGATCGTAGAATGGAAAGTAGAAGGCATGAACGAGGATGATTACCTGACCAAGGTAAAAGTTGACTCTGGTGATACAGCAACGGGTGCTGGCTATGTGGCAACCGAAAATCACAGAAGACAGCTTACTGATTTCATCCATGCGATCAAAGAAGATCGTGAGCCGATGGTAGACGGCGTAGAGGGAAGAAGAACACTTGAATTTATCCGTGCGATTTATCAGTCGAGCGACCTTGGTAAAGAAGTGCATTTCCCGATCCAGGAAGATGAAAAATACGGAAAGAAGACAGCTTGGTAATAAGGAGGTATAGATTATGGAAAAGAAGATGTATACAGAGACGTTGGAAAAGGTTCGCAATGATTATGCGGTTCGCAATATTGATAAATTAGAGGCAGCGATCAAAGCCGGTGATATGGAAAAAGCGCTGGAGCTGCACAAATTAAATGTAGAGAAAAAGACAGGATTTCACCATTTCGCAGTCCGCTGGGTAAATCAGACATTACGCAATTTCAAGAAATGGGCACCGGATGAGGCGATCTTTGAATGTATGGAAGACTATGCATTATGGTGCTATCCGCCATGTCTGCAGGACTGGATGGAGAAATATAAAGCGGGTCAGGCTACATATAAAGATTTCCCAATGGAAGATTTCCTGGAGAACCGTGCAGTATTATGGTCTGCTCTTCATGATAACGGCGATCAGATTTGGGAAGAGGATGAGGAGAAGATTACCTTTACACTTCCGCGTTGTAACAGCGGCGGCTGGCTGGTAACCGAATGTCAAGACAAGGTACAGACTTTAGATAAACCGGATCCAAGAGCTTATAATAAGGAAGGATTCCAGTGCTACTGCCTGAACTGTACAACCATGTGGGAGTTTGGTTGGTACAAATGGTTTGGATGGCCATTATTCATCATGGATGTGCCGACTATCGGCAGCGACGGTAAGTGCGTGATGGTTATGTACAAAGATCCGAAAGATATCCCGGATTCTTATTATGAGAAACGCGGCTTGGAGAGAAAGATCTAATGAAAAACCGGCGGCAGTTTCACAGGCTGCCGCCTTTGTAAAAACTATCCAGGAAAGGGGGATACGTTATGAAAGAAAAGGGGAACCCACTTCTCCAGATAATTCGAAATGTAAATGATGCGGTAGTAGTTGTTCTTTTTCTTGCGATGACAATTACGGTTATTATTCAGGTTTTTTTCCGTTTTGTAATACAGAGTCCTCTTAGATGGACCGAAGAATTAGCGAGATATCTGATGATATGGCTGGTATTGATGGCATCGGCGATTGCGATGAGAAATCGTTCTCACCTTCAGGTAGATGTTCTGACATCTGCACTTCCGCAAAAGCCGAAACGCATTTTGACCGCGATTGTAGATCTTTTAACGATTGTTTTCTTATGTATTATGACATATTTCGGGTTCAAAGTAGTACAGTCTACGACGGCTCAGACGTCTCCGGCGATGCAGATTCCGATGGCTTTGATTTACGCGGCATTCCCAACCGGTGGAGCTTTGATGATTATGGAACAGCTCCTTACCTTTATCGAACGCTTAAAAAACAAGAATGCACCGGAAGAACCGAGAGAATTTATAGATTAGTAAAGGAGGCTGCGATATGTTAGGATTTTTATTTATCTGTATTTTGTGTCTGTTTCTAATCGGAGCCCCTATTTTTGTTGCACTCGGAATGGGAACGACACTTTCGATTATGCTTGAGGGAAATTTCCCATTGGTTCTGGTACCACAGAGAATGTTTGCGGGTCTTGACAGCTGGCCGATCATGGCGATTCCGATGTTCATGCTGGCAGGAAATCTGATGGATCAGGGCGGTATGTCCAAACGGATTGTAGATTTTGCAAGTGCGTCGATCGGCTTTGTAAAAGGAAGTCTGGCGATGGTAGCCGTACTGGCATCCATGATTTTCGCGGCAATTTCCGGTTCAGCAACGGCTGGAACAGCAGCAATCGGTTCGATCATGACGCCTGCATTTAAAGAAAAAGGCTATAACATGAGTTTCGTAACGGTTCTGCTCTCAGCAGCAGGAAGTATCGGACCGATTATTCCGCCAAGTATCTTAATGGTTCTGATTGGATATTCCACAGGTGCATCTGTTGGTCAGTTATTCCTCGGAGGCGCTATCCCTGGAGTTATGATTGGTGTGGCACTGATGGTCTACTCCTATATTCACGCTTCCAGGGGCGGAGATGCATATATCCAGACAACCAAGTTTGATCCGAAAGAAGTACGGAGAACGATGTTTTCTGCACTTCCTGGTTTAGGACTTCCGATTATCATTATCGGTGGTATCATCAGCGGTATCTTTTCTGCAACTGAAGCAGCGGCTGTGGCGGTTGTCTATGGCTTCCTGGTAGGTATGTTTATTTACAAAGAAATTACATTGAAAGATTTACCTGGTATTTTTGTTAAGTCCGCGCAGACAGCGGCTGGCATCATGATTATCACAGGCTGCGCTTATATCTTTGCATGGTTTATCACAGCAAAACAGCTGCCGCAGCTCTTAATCCAGGTTATGAATACATTCATCACAAGTAAGACTGCATTCCTTATTTTCTTAAATATTGCGCTGTTCTTAGTTGGAATGTTTATGGAAAGTTTCTCTGCAATTATCGTTTTAATGCCGATCTTATTCCCGGTAGCAACCGCTTATGGAATCGACCCGATTCACTTTGGTGTTATTGTCTGCATCAACCTGGCGATTGGATACGTAACACCGCCTTATGGAGCAACTTTATTCGTTGCCTGTGGATTGACCGGCAAGAGTGTAAGAGAGGTATTCCCGTTTGTAATTCCTACGATTCTTGCAATGTTAGTTGTACTGATTATTGTTACATATCTCCCGCAGACCTATTTATGGCTGCCGCAGTTAATGGGATAAGAAGATGAAATGAAAGGAGGATTTATTGATATGAAGAAAAATGTGAAACGGTTTGTAAGCATGACGATGGCGATGCTGGTGGCAGCTGGCTCTCTGGCAGGATGTGGAGGAGGCGGCAGCGCTTCCACAGGAGAGTCCGCAAAGGCAGCGGCTAATACAGGCGGTTCATCCGGTGGTGCGGTGACCGTAAAGGTTTCCTTATCACAGGCAGCAACCGAACCTCCGGTAAAAGCAGCGGAATATTTTAAAGAGATTGTGGAAGAGCGATCCAATGGCGAAATTAAAGTAGAAATATATCCGGATAACCAGCTTGGCAATGAGCGAGATGTCATTGAGGGTATGCAGCTTGGCACCGTAGAGATGGCGATGACGTCGGTAGCGCCGTTCTCCAGCTTTGTTCCATCTGTTAATATATTCTGCCTTCCGTTCCTCTGGAGAGATAAGGAACATATGTATTCCGTTCTGGACTCTGACGAGATTGGAATGTCCTATAGCGGTGACTGTGAGGAGAAAGGCTTCCATCTGATGGGCTTCCTGGATTTGGGAACCAGACATATCATGACAACGCAGAAGACGATCAACAGTATCGAGGATTTAAAGAACCTCAAGATCCGGACCATGGAAAATCAGGTACAGCTGGATTCCTTTACCGCATTCGGCGCAAGCCCGCTGCCGATGGCATACGGCGAATTATACACAGCGCTGCAGCAGAACATCATTGACGGTGCAGAAGCGGCCAATACAAACTATTATTCCAAGAAGTTTTATGAGGCAGCGCCGCACTGGGCAATGGTTGGATGGACCAACGACTTAGGTATCTGCGTAGTTGCTAAGAATTTCTATGATTCTCTTTCGGACGAGCACAAACAGATTATCGATGAGTGCACCAAAGAAATGATCGATAAAGAGAGAGAACTTTATACAGCATCTGAGGATGAGTGTTTGGAACTGTTAAAGGGAGAGGGCATCGAAATCACAGAGCCGGATCGCGAACCATTTATCGAGGCAGCACAGAGCGTATATGATCAGTGGGGCGATAAAGTAGGCGGAAGAGATAAAATTGACGCAATCGTTAATTATGGAAAATAAAATGTGTTCAGTGACAGAGAAAGGCAAAGGTGTATATGGGATTTGATTATCAAAGTTTTTTGAATGACAAGATTTTTGAAGAATTAAACAAGATAAAAGCCTTTTCTCCGGAGGTTGTTGAGCAGGAAGCGGCGGCGCGAAAAAAACCGGGATTTCCGCATGATAAGCTGGTATTTGCGGCAGCGGATCACAATGCCAGAATGATCAATGAGTACAAAGGAAATCCGATTGGTTTAAGTAATAGGCGGGAGTATTTATCCCGCCTGGTGCGGATGCTACAGAGTGACCAGATTGATGGAATCGAGGCGACACCGGATATTATTGAAGATTTATTTATCCTCAATAAATTGCAGCGGGAACGTGGAGAAAAGGCGTTTCTGGATGGGAAGATGCTGGTTGGCACTGTGAACCGGGGCGGTCTGAAAAATACAGTATGGGAGATGGACGATATGCCGTCCTGTTATACAGTCGATCGCCTAGTGAAACTTCGGATGGACGGTGTAAAGTTTATGATCCGTCTGAATCCGATGGATGAGCGAAGCAAATATACGGTTCGGTACTGTGCAGAAGCTGTCAATGCAGCAGAGTCAGCTGGTCTTCCAATTTTTATCGAGGCGCTGTATGTAGAAACAACGGAAACGGGGTTTACGATGAAGACGGATTCAGAGAGTCTGTGTAAGGTAGTCGGCGTGGTAGGCGCTCTTGGCTGCCGTGCATCCGGCAAATGGATTGAAGTTCCGCTGAATCATGAATATGCAGTTCCGACGGCGGCGACCACCTGTCCGGTGCTGGTGGTTCCAGACGAGGTAAAGAGTGAGCCGATTGAGGTTGTAGAAGAGTACACGAAAGAGATCGGAATCAGCAGCAATATCCGCGGAATCTTGCTGGGACGAAATGTTATGTACAATGAATCGGATCCGCTTCCAATCGCGGAAGCGATCGCGGATATCTGGCATAAGGGCGGCAACGCGGAAGAAAATTACAAGCGATGCGTCGAAAAATTATAAAAAAAATAGGGCATATCAGGTTACTGGGCATGTATGCGTGAACAGTAACTATATCAGAAACGGGGTATATACAAAAGTCTAATTGAATTTGATCCTTATTTGCGCTATTATAAAAATAAGCATTCCTGTAGACTAAAAGAAGTTGGATGCAAATCACAGATTTGTTCTACAAGAAAGATGAGGGAAACAATGCGAGTTAGTGATGTGGCATACGAGAAGATTAAGATGATGATTATTACAGCCAGACTTCGCCCCGGACAGACATTAGTAGAGGCTGAATTGATGGAAGAGCTGGGGATGGGACGAACTCCCATCCGTGAGGCACTGAATCGACTGGCATGGGAAAACTTTGTGAAAATTGTCCCGAGACAATGTATTATGGTAAATGAGATTTCCTTATATGAAGTGGAATCGATTTATCAGATGAGATTTGCTCTGTCTCCACTTGAATCAGAGCTTGCTGCTATGAATCGGACGGAAGAAGATTTAAAGCGGCTGAAAGACAGCCTGGAAGTCCTGAGAGAGGAGACAGATGCGGAAGAAAGAGTTCTTTTGGATCGAGCATTTCATAGAATTATTTCTTCTATGACTAGGAATCCGTTTCTTGAGCGGGAGATGAATAATTACCAGGATTTGAGTATTCGTCTTCTGTTTTTAAACCGGATTAATTTATCTTCGATTGATGATATGGATATTGGACATCATGAGGAAATTTATCGTTGTCTTCAGGAGAGAGATGTAGATAAATTGATATCGGTTCAGAAAGCGCATGTTCAGGCATTTAAAGAAAAATTTATCCGCTGAGAGCGGGAACTTCCCTTCGCTGAAAGGCGAAGGGAAATATAAGCCACATAAGATATATTTGAAGTATATTACTAACTCGGACTTTAAGTTGAAAGGAGACCAGCTATGAAAAAAATTGCTTTTATTGGAAGTGGAACTATGGGTACAGCTCTTGCAACGGCAGCCTGCAAGGGAATTGATCCATCGGAAGTTGTGATTACAGATGTGGTTACAGAAAAAGGACAGAAATTAGCGGACGAGCTGGGATGCAACTTTGTTGAGACCAATGGAGAAGCGATCAAGGCAGCTCATTATGTTGTGTTCTGTGTAAAACCGCAGTTTTTAAAGAGTGTTCTGGAAGAGGTGAAACCGGTCTTTGCGGCATGTGCAGAAGAAGGGCAGGAAAAAATTATCGTTTCGATTGTAGCGGGTGTTGAGGTTTCAACCTATATGAAAGAATTAGAGTTAGAAGGAAAGAATGTTCCGGTTATCCGTATTCTCCCGAATACAGCCTGCTTGATTGGAAAAGGTTTTATCCTGATCGAACAGGGCGACAGCTACACGAAGGAACAGGAGGACGAATTCCGGTATATTCTACGTGAAGCCGGTGGATTTGACAGCCTTCCGGCCTCCCAGTTTGTGGCAGGCACAGTATTAACATCTACATCCCCGGCGTTTATCGCAATGTTTGCTAATTCTCTGGCAGACGGCGGCGTTTACAATGGTCTTTTACGTTATCAGGCGAGAAGATATGCACTGGAAGGAATCCTTGGAACCGTGCAGCTGTTTTTACAGAGCGAAAAGCATCTTGAGAATTTAAAAGATGATGTGTGTTCTCCGGCTGGTCCGGCGATGATCGGTGTGAAGACACTGGAAGACCGTGGATTCCGCAGCAGCGTGATCAATGCAGTTGTCGATGCTTATAAACGATTTGATGAAATTGGAAAATTAAAATAATCGTTGCATCATCCTGAAAAAGCCCCCCTTTATATTTTTATACCACCTTAGCAGCCGGTCGGTTTCCCTGATGAAGAGAAGCCGACCGGTTTCCCATTAACTGCTTGGGATATCTGGTTTTGATAAGTGCTGTTTCCGGTACTGTGCCGGTGTGCAGCCAATGATCCGTTTGAATGTGGCGATGTAATTGCTGACCTGGTTGTATCCGACCAGTCCGGCAATCTGTGAGATGGGCAGATCGCGGTGAAGGAGGGAAACACTGGTCTGGATGCGGTAATTAGTTAAATATCCATAAGGAGTTGTGTGAAGAATATTTTGAAAAATCCGGCAGCATTCTCCGACGCTGATATTGGCTGATGCAGCCAGGTCTGAGAGCTGTAAATCATCTGCGTAATGTGCATAGATGAACAGGAGAATGGATTGTAGGCGCTGCTGGCGCAGGAGGTTAATAGAGGTAGAATTCCCACTGCTGTGAAAATTGGAAATCAACAGATTCCACATCGAGGCAATCTTAATGCAAATAGAATATTCATTGCCTTTAACCTGATTGGAAAGAAATAAATCGGTTATTTTTTTGTGCAGTCCGATCAACTCTTTTTGCCATTCGGATTCCGGGTGAATAGAGAAAGCGGAGAATTTCCCGCCGGCGGTATAGGGCAGGACGTAGTCCTGATCCATGCGGCTTCCAGGAAAAAAGGCAAGAAGGCGGTAAGGAAAATTGAGGCTCGCATAGGAGCCGTCTTCCGACATCTGTGTGACGGCATGAATCAGGGAGGTGTTGACGAAAATCAGATCTCCAGCCTGTCCGGGCAGAGAAAGATTATCTACCTGCATTGTCAATGTTCCGCTTAGTACGAGGGTAAACTGCAGCTCATCATGCCAGTGGAAGTCGCGCAGCCAGCGTCCCGGCGGCTGCATAGAATGAATATCAGAATAGTAGACATTGACCGGAAAATCTTGATCTTGATAGTGGTTGATTTCCTGTAAATGGGAAGTAGATTTCAAAGGATCCCTTCTTTCTATAAAAATTCAATATGTTAAGATTTTGGTATTTTTAGTTATTGATATTGTACCATTTCCACATAAGAATTGCTATACTTTTAAACGAAAAGAGATTTATAGCAGGTGCTAAAAAAATAAATCCCACAGAATGGGAATGTGAGTAAAAAATAGGAGGAAATCAGATGGCAGCAATCGAAAGAAAACCATACATGGATCGGATTGACCGATTAAAACAGAGAGTATTAAAGACCAAGCCAGAGATGGATCTGGAAAATGCAATTATCCTGACAAAGGGCTTCCAGGAATCAGAGGGACAGCCGCTGTGCATCCGGAAAGCATATGCATTTAAGAAACAGTGCCTGGAGAAAACTGTAAAAATCTGGGGGGATGAGCTGATTGTCGGCAATGCCGGAAGCAAGCAGCGCGGCGGTATTTTAAGTGTCGATACCTGCTGGTCGGTTCTGGATGAGGAGCTGGATACCATCAGTACCCGTCCATATGACCCATTCTATCTGCGCCCAGAGGATCGGAAGGCATTTGAGGAGATCATCCGCCCGTACTGGAAGGGACGTTCCACGTATGAGCAGTGGCTGGTACAATGCCCAGATTTTGCGGCAACCTTACGTGACTGCGGCGCTCTTTACATCAACCGTAAATCGGTTCGTGGCTGGGGCGAGACGACTGCGGGTTATTCCAGAGTCATTAAAGAAGGCATGGAGGGAATCAAGGCGCATATCCATAAAGTGCTTGATACACTTGATATTACCCGTCCGGGTGACTATGAGAAGATTGAATACCTGAAAGCGATGGAGCTGGCAGCTGACGGTATCTCCGCATTGGGACACCGCTATGCGGCAGAGGCGAGAAAGCTGGCAGAGGCAGAGCCGGATGAGAAGCGCAGAAAAGAACTGTTACAGATTGCAGGGACCTGCGATCAGGTTCCGGAAAAACCGGCGCGTACCTTCCGCGAGGCGATTCAGTCGATGTATATTTACCAGACCTGTATTTTCATGGAGCAGAATGCAGCAAGCTACAACCCGGGACGTATGGATCAGTATCTTTACCCATTTTATAAGGCAGATATCGAGGCTGGCCGTTTGACAGAGGAAGAGGCGCAGGAACTTTTGGACTGCTTATGGGTTAAATTCTCTGAGCAGTGCCTGTTCCAGGATCAGGTAACTGCACAGTTTTCCGCCGGTTACCCAATGTTCCAGAACGTATGCTGCGGCGGTGTGGATGAGCGCGGCATGGACGCAGTCAATGACGTGTCGTACCTGATTCTGCAGGCAACCGCAGAAGTACAGTTATATCAGCCGTCCCTGTCTGTCCGCTACAATATGGCGAAGAATCCGAGCAGCTTCTTAAAGAAGATTGCAGAGGTTATCAAGCTTGGAACCGGTTTCCCGGCATTTCACAACGATGAAGTTGGTATCGAGATGCTCCTGAACAAGGGAATCCCGTTAAAAGAAGCATATAACTGGAATCCATGCGGCTGTGTAGAGACGAACCTGGAAGGAAAACAGAGATGCTACACCGCATATGCAGACTTCAACTTAGGTTCTGCGGTTGAATTTGCCCTGTTAAACGGCAAGAGCCGTAAATATGGCATTCAGGCATCTGAGGCGACCGGCGATCCGACTGCCTTTAATACCTACGAAGAGTTTGAAGAGGCAGTCAAAGAGCAGATCCGCTATGAACTTCGCGGAACCGTGGCTTCCAGCCATGTATGCGATGACATTGGCTTCCAGAGGGTCGTTCCGGCACTTTCCCTTTCCTTCTATGAGTGCGTAGAGAATGCGAAAGATTACGCATGGGGCGGTGCGAAATATAACCTTGGAAATGGTATTGATGCGATCGGCGTAGCAGACCTGATCAACAGCCTGATTGCAGTAAAGAAACTTGTATTTGATGAGAAAAAAGTAACGATGCAGCGTCTTCTGGATGCACTGGATGCAAACTTTGTGGGTTATGAGGATGTCAAGAAGATGTGTGATGAAGCTCCGAAGTACGGCAATGATGACGACGAAGTAAACGAGCTGACCGGTGATATGTTCTGTTTTATCGCGGACTATATTGAGTCGTTCCACAGCAAATTCGGCAAGATGACGCCAGGTATTCTTCCGGTATCTGGAAATACTCCGTTTGGTCTGGAGGTCGGTGCACTTCCGTCCGGACGTCTGGCTTGGAAACCGTTAGCAGACGGCGTATCTCCGAACCAGGGAACCGATACCGAGGGCATGGGCGCTGTATTGAAATCCATTTCCCACATTCCGCATGGCCGTTTCAATCAGGGAACCCTGCTGAATGTAAAGATGGATACGGTATTCCGCGACAGCCCGAACTCGACAAAAGAACTGATGAACTACCTGCGGAGTCTCTGCTCCCTGGGCGTATTCCACACACAGTTCAATGTCATCGATACGGAGACCTTAAAAGAAGCACAGAAGCATCCGGAGGATTACAACGGACTGCTGGTACGTGTAGCTGGTTATACAGCATATTTTACAGAGCTTGGAAAAGAAGTACAGGACGATATCATTTCCAGAACTTCACATTCCAATATCTGCTAGGAAAAAGAGTGAAATCTGCCGTGTTTCATAAAAAATACGGCAAATCAGCTACCGGGGATGTGCATCATGCGCGGTGGCGGGCAGCAGGCAAGGTGTACTTGACAGGAGGAACAGCGTATGGAATTAAAAGCAAATATTCTTCGGATTGAGCGGTTATCCCTCTCCGATGGGAAGGGAATGCGGACGGTTGTATTTTTTAAGGGCTGTCCCCTGCGCTGTGCCTGGTGTTCGACACCGGAGTCACAGTCGGGGCAGCGGGAAGTCTACTATATGAAAGAGCGCTGCACCGGATGCGGTGCCTGCATCCAGGTCTGTCCGGAACAGGCACTTCGCCGGAGCGAAAAAACGGGAGAGATCGTGAGGGATTACAGCCGCTGTAAACAGTGCTTTCAGTGTGTGGATGCCTGCAATTACCGGGCACAGCAGATCTATGGCAAGGAGATGACCGTAAAAGAGGTAATGCGCGAGATCCAGAAGGATGAGATGTTTTTCTTCTATTCTGGTGGTGGCGTGACACTTTCAGGAGGTGATCTGTTCTGTCAGACGGATTTTGCGGAAGCACTGCTGGAGGCCTGTGATGATGCCTGTATCAATGCGGCGGCAGAGTTAGATATGTTTACTTCGTTTGAAAATGTCAAACGGATCGTGCCGCATCTGCAGATGTTTTATGTGGATGTGAAAACCATGGATCCGGAAAAGCATAAGAAATGGACGGGGCAGGACAATGCCTGTATTCTGGAAAATATCCGCAAATCCGATGCGATCTGCGCGCCGCATTCGATTCATGTCCGTGTGCCGCTGGTAGAAGGAGTCAATGATGATGTGGAAAATATTCGGAAAACGGCGCAGTTATGCCAGGAACTTAAAAATTGTCAGGAATTGGAATTTCTGCCATATCATAGACTGGGGCTTCATGCATACCGGCAGCTGGGGAGAAAATATCAGTTAGAAGAACATACGTCGATGAGTCGTTGGGATGTGTATCAGAAAATGGAATTTCTGTGCGAAACGGATTGGACATTTGATATAGCGATATCGGGATTGGAGGTGTATAAAGCTGGAATAGGAAAAACGGGAGTAACAGAGGAGGTGTTAAAAGCGTAAAATACGATAAAAATTAGTATTGGATAAAAATGGATAATGGGAAAATGCGTACCGTGTAAGATAAGGTTGGTTGGTGAAAAATAGTCTTGCACGGTACGTTTATTTCTATGAATTTTCTATGAATTTCAATTTTCCTCTGGACAAATAAGATGAGTTAGTGTATACTAACTTCATCAGCAGTTAGACAGAGCTAACTTTCGGAGGATAAAATATGAGTGTTGTAATTGTAGGTGGTCATGACCGCATGGTCAGCCAGTACGTGAAAATCTGCAAATCATTTAACTGTAAGGCAAAGGTATTTACACAGATGACGGCGGATTTCGGCAAACAGATCGGAGCGCCGGATCTGCTTGTACTCTTTACAAGCACCGTTTCCCATAAAATGATTCGGACGGCGGTTGATGGTGCAAAGGGAAGCCGGACAGAAGTTGTCCGCTGCCACACCAGCAGCAAAACCGCGTTGGAAGAAATTTTGCAGGAACACTGTGCAGCTTGCTGACGTATTTAAAGGCGAAGCCACGGCAAATTCCGTTACTGGGCACGTATGCGTGAACAGTAACTCCGTCGGTTTCTGGAAACGATAGATTGATTTCGATATGGTTTGAAATATTCTTCCAAATATGGTATTCTAGTATATAGTATTATGGTAACTGGTCGGCAGTTTGGGAAGACTATTCTGCGGGAGACGGGAAGGCACGAAGCCAGGCCGGTTATGTGTTAGAAGTTTGGAGGGAATCACTTTGAAAATACAGCAGTCAGCAGAGGATTATCTGGAAACGATTCTTATGTTAAGCTATCGCAAGCCGATGATCCGTTCGATCGATGTAGTCAATGAGCTGGGGTATTCAAAACCAAGCGTCAGCGTTGCGATGAAGAATCTTCGTGAAAACGGTTATATTTCGATGGATCATGAGGGATATATCACTCTGGAGCCGTCGGGACGGAAGATCGCGGAGATGATTTATGAGCGTCATACATTACTGACAAAGCTTTTGGTAGCGTTGGATGTGCCAAGAGAGGTGGCAGTGGAAGATGCCTGCCGCATTGAACATGTGATCAGCCCGCAGAGTTTTGAGGCAATCAAAGAATTTGCAGCCGCGCATCTGGCAAAGCTCGAGAAAGCAAACCGGACAGATGAGCCGGAAAAATAGATGGCTGTTTAAGATTCGGACAGTTATATTCTCATCATAAATTTATAATTGCAGAGGACACGGAAGAGAGACCGCACGCGTGAACGTGGCGGTCTCTTTTTTCATAGGAAATTACGTCCTATGAAACAAAAAACGCTTCGCGGGATTTGCACTCGCGTGAAGAAGCTTTTCTCAAATAAAAGCGATCAGGCGTTGAGCATCTGTACCGAAAAATCATTAAAAGTACCCAGAACCGCCAGTGTGTAGCTGTAACCGCTGCGAAGCCGGATATTCGTGTTGACGATGGCGAAGCCCGGATTGGTTCGGCGGTAGACGGTCAGCTGGTAGATGCCGGGGATGATGTGCATGTAGCGCGTATAATTCATGTAATCCAGATCGGATACGACCAGACGTCCGTTCAGGTATATATCGATCGGTTCGCGGATGGAGGCGGCATTGTAAAAACGCAGGTGCGCGATCTCCGATGAGGTGGAAAAGAACGGCGAGAGAATGCCCCAGGTCCAGAGAGCGCCATTTGGAGATGGCTTCCAGTTGGAACCGCCGCAGTTTATGCAGCCACCGGTGTTCGGGCTGCCATGATTATTGGACGGCAGGGTGGGCATCACATCCCCGTATGGTCCGAAGCCCGGAGATACCTGAAGATCATTGGATGAGCTGTCCGGATATGTTAAGATAACAGGAGGCTGAGAACTAAATCCAGACTGTGCCGTATCACTGGTTCCAGCTGCTGCCGCATCCGTCTCCGGTGCCGCCGCCGGAGTCGTGTCAGCATCCCCCTCAGGCACTGCTGCTGCATCGTAGTTGTATGTTTCCATAAAAAGATACCTCTTTTCATATTGGCTATATTGCAGTATATGAAGAAGAAAAAAGGAGAGTTACTATTTGCAGGCAGGAATTTTCTGGACTGAAAATCCTGTTCGATACTGTAGAAAAGTGTATTTTGCCGATCTGGAATGCGGAGCATCGGCAAAAATCAGTTATAGTTTACATGATTTGGTGAAAGGTCAGGAATGAAGAAAATAAAAAAGAGACTCGAATCTCGAATCTCTTTCCAGTGACCTGTCCGGGAATCGAACCCGGGTTTACGCCGTGAGAGGGCGTCGTCTTGACCGCTTGACCAACAGGCCTTAGTATTTAAGTAAGTCGAGGCGACAAGATTCGAACTTGCGACCTCTGCGTCCCGAACGCAGCGCTCTACCAAACTGAGCCACGCCTCGATGTGATTTTCTCGCTTTTGAAGCGGTGCTCATCAGCGACTCCTATATACTATCACGCCTTCAAAAAAAATGCAAGCGTTTTTTTAAAAAAAATTGAAAAAGTTTTAAAAAATTGAAAAAACCCTTTAAAATCAATATTTTCACGCTTTTAACTTATATTTCGAAATTATTATGAATAACGTAAGAAAGCGAAAGGATGATTAAAGTCCTGCTAAGGATGCGCCGAAACTCTTTTCATTTTGGATAAAAAGAATAAAATGGGGAACAAAGCATAGTGAGCTTGCATTGAAAAATGAATGAGTCAGGAGGAATTAAGTATGAACATCATCGCAGCCATCTTATTTGGAATATATGGAGTGATCGGAGGCGTGAGTACCGTCGTATGTACCGTGAGCATTCCGGGTATCATTATTTGGAAAATTTACCGGAAAACGAAATATCATAAGGCGCTGACGGATTAAGTAAAATAAGAATTATAAAAAAAGGGCCTTGCAGATGAAAGATTTTCTATCTGCAAGACCCTTTTTTGCTTAAAATCAATGTAATTATCGGACAATATAGACATCGGCGCTTCTCTTTCCATACTGCAGTGCCTGACTGTGGGAATTGAAGAAGATGTCCAGCTTGTTTCCGCGGATGCCGCTGCCGCTGTCTTCGACGGTATAGACAACGCCGTTGATGCGGAGTTTAGTTCCGAGCGGGAATACGTGCAAGTCGGCGGAAATGGTATGTCCTGCCTGTGGAATGGTGCCGGATTTAGTGCGGTTCTTTCCGCCACGGCAGCATCTGCGGCAGCTGCAGTAAGCAGTTGTCGTAAATCGTCCGGCGTAGATTTCAGCAGGTGCCTCTGCTTCCTGTGCCTCGGCAGCAGCATTTGTGTCAGTATTTTCAGTCGTTGCAGCTTCGTCAGCGTTCTCTGCCTCCACTTGTGCAGACTCATTTGAAAATGCAGCGACTTCTGCCTCGGAAGAGTTCGTATCAGCTGCTTCTTCCGCAGCAGCGTTTGTCTGCTTTCTAATCAGCTCCGGATCGGAAGCCGGACCAGATGGTGTCTGGGCTGCTTCGGTGGAAGTGCCGTTTGTTTCTTCACCGGCTGCCGCATCTATTTGGGAGACAAGCTCGGTTCCGGCATCTGTGGCTGCCAGTGTATTCATGGTGCCTGCCATGAGACAGACCAGGCTCATTGCCGTTGTGGCAAGTCCGCGCCGCATGGTGTTCATCATATTCATCAAATAAAAACCTCTCATTTCAATTTAGATTCATTTGTCTCACCGCAACGATTGTGTATCTCACAAATATTGCAATGCGTTTACAAATGTTATAATTTGTTACTATTATATTACAAAAATGTTAAATGTCAAGTCGGAGAGCCGGAAATAGGGCTCTGAGAGCGGTCGTAGGTTCGACAAGTCGAAAACTTGTTCGAACGCAAACAGGAAAGCGGGTAAGGGAGTTTCTACCTATAGAAAGTGTGAAAATCAGCGTGCCTAAAAACAGGGTATGCAGAATGGAAAATTTTATTCGAAAAAAGAAGAAAAATTTTTTTTAAAAACCGAAAAAAATCATTGACAAATACTTGCGTAAGTAATATAGTATGAACTGTAGATATTAGCACTCTGATAGATTGAGTGCTAACAGAAAACTTCCAGAGCGGGTTTAAGAGACCGGCGGAAGCGGATGCACGGAAGGAGAGATTGGATGGAACTGGATGAGAGAAAAGAAAAGATTTTGAAAGCGATTATCCAGAACTATCTGGAGACCGGAGAGCCGGTTGGTTCCAGAACGATCTCCAAGTATTCCGATTTGAAACTCAGTTCGGCGACGATTCGAAATGAGATGTCGGATCTGGAAGAACTGGGATATATCATTCAGCCGCACACATCGGCAGGCCGGATTCCTTCGGATAAAGGATATCGTTTCTATGTAGATCAGTTGATTCATGAGAAAGAGACGGAGGTCACGCAGGTGCGTGATATGGTCATCCAGAGAGTGGATCGGGTGGAGCTTCTGTTAAAGCAGATGGCAAAGCTTTTGGCAAGCAATACGAATTATGCGACGCTGATCAGCGGACCGCAGTATCACCAGACGAAGATCAAGTTTATACAGCTTTCCAGAGTGGAAGCCGGGAAACTCCTGATTGTCACTGTTTTAGAAGGCAACATTATCAAGAACTCGATTGTGGCACTCGATGCGGAGCTGACCGATGAGGACATCCTGAATCTGAATATTCTTTTAAATAGCGGTCTCAACGGATTGACGATGGAGCAGATTAATCTGGATGTCATTACCCGGATGAAAGGGCAGGCAGGTGAGCGCAGCCACATCGTGGATGTGGTACTAAGCGAGGTGGCCGAGGCGATTCGTTCCGGCGAGGAAGATTTACAGATTTACACCGAAGGTACGACGAACATTTTCAAATATCCGGAACTGAGCGATGGCGCGAAAGCCAGCCAGCTCATCGGGACACTGGAGCAGAAAGACCTCTGGAGAGAGATTCTTACCGAGGACGATGCGGACAGCGATAAGAAAAATGAGATTCAGGTCTACATCGGAAGTGAGACACAGGTGCAGTCGATGAAGGACTGCAGTATCGTTACTGCCAATTATGAATTGGGGGACGGACTTCGGGGAACGATAGGAATCGTTGGACCGAAACGAATGGATTATGACAAAGTTGTATCGACCCTGCGCTCATTAAAGAGCCAGCTCGATCAGACATTCAATCATAAAGATACCGAGTAGCACGGATGTGCAAAATAAAGAGGTGAGAGACATGGCAAAGACAGAGATAGATTCCAAAGCAGCCGAGGCGGCAAATGAGGAGCAGGTAAAAGAAACAGAAACCCAGGCAGAAGCTGAGGCAGTGAAGGAAAAGGAAGCTTCTTCGGAAGACGCACAAGCGCCGGAGATAGAAAAAGAGAAAAAAGGATTTTTCTCCAAGAAGAAGGATAAGAAAGATGAGCAGATCGAGGAGCTGACGGATCGCCTGAAGCGCACGATGGCTGAATTTGACAATTTCCGGAAACGAACGGAGAAAGAAAAATCAGCGATGTATGAGATTGGCGCAAAGGACATCATCGAGAAGATTCTCCCGGTGGTGGACAATTTCGAGCGTGGTCTGGCGACCATCCCGGAGGGCGAAGAAAAAAGTGCTTTCGCCGAGGGCATGGATAAGGTTTACAAGCAGCTCGTAAAAACACTGGGTGATGCAGGTGTAAAGCCAATCGAAGCGGTTGGTCAGCCATTTGATCCGAACTTCCACAATGCAGTGATGCATATTGAGGATGAAAACCTGGGTGAGAATGTGGTAGCCGAGGAGTTCCAGAAAGGCTATGTATACCGCGACAGCGTGGTTCGCCACAGCATGGTAAAAGTGGCAAATTAAAATAGGTAACACGTAGACAGCTGGCACCCAGAATTCGGTGCTGGTGGTTGATTTGATATAATATAGACAGACAGGCGGCAGAATTTAGCTCCCATGAGGAGAAAGAGAACTGCCAGAAAAAGATAATTTCAGGAGGAAATAACTATGAGCAAGATTATCGGTATTGACTTAGGTACAACAAACAGTTGTGTAGCCGTTATGGAAGGTGGTAAACCGGTTGTTATCGCAAATACAGAAGGTATCCGTACCACACCGTCCGTTGTGGCATTTACAAAGACAGGCGAGAGACTGGTCGGCGAGCCGGCAAAGCGTCAGGCAGTTACCAACGCTGAGAAGACCATTTCTTCTATCAAGAGACACATGGGCAGCGACTACAAAGTAACCATTGATGACAAGAAATATACGCCGCAGGAGATTTCCGCGATGATTCTTCAGAAGCTGAAAGCAGATGCAGAGAGCTACTTGGGCGAGAAGGTAAACGAGGCAGTTATTACTGTTCCGGCTTACTTCAACGACGCACAGCGTCAGGCAACCAAGGATGCAGGTAAGATCGCTGGTCTGGATGTAAAGAGAATTATCAACGAGCCGACGGCAGCAGCGCTTGCGTATGGCCTTGATAATGAGAAAGAGCAGAAGATCATGGTATATGACTTAGGTGGCGGTACATTCGATGTTTCCATCATCGAGATCGGTGACGGCGTTATCGAGGTTCTGGCAACCAACGGCGATACACATCTGGGCGGCGATGATTTCGATAACCGTATTACCCAGTGGATGATCGACGAGTTCAAGAAAGCAGAGGGTGTAGACCTTTCCGCTGATAAGATGGCGCTTCAGAGACTGAAAGAAGCAGCTGAGAAAGCGAAAAAAGAGCTTTCTTCCGCAACTACAACCAATATCAACCTTCCGTTCATCACTGCAACCAGCGAGGGACCGAAGCATCTGGATATGAACCTGACCAGAGCTAAATTTGATGAGCTGACCAGAGACTTAATCGAGAGAACCGCAATTCCGGTACAGAACGCACTGAAAGATGCTGGTATCACTGCTTCTGAGTTAAGCAAAGTACTTCTGGTAGGTGGTTCCACACGTATGCTGGCAGCACAGGAAGAAGTAAAACGTCTGACTGGTAAAGAGCCGAGCAAATCCTTAAACCCGGATGAGTGCGTAGCAATCGGTGCAGCTATCCAGGGTGGTAAGCTGGCTGGCGATGCCGGTGCCGGTGATATCCTTCTTCTGGATGTAACTCCGCTGTCCCTGTCCATCGAGACTATGGGTGGTGTAGCAACCAGACTGATTGAGAGAAATACCACAATCCCGACCAAGAAGAGCCAGATCTTCTCTACCGCAGCCGATAACCAGACCGCTGTTGATATCCACGTTGTACAGGGCGAGAGACAGTTCGCAAAGGACAACAAGACACTGGGAACCTTCCGTCTGGATGGCATTCTTCCGGCAAGAAGAGGTGTTCCGCAGATTGAGGTTACCTTCGATATTGATGCAAACGGTATCGTAAATGTATCTGCAAAAGACCTTGGTACAGGTAAAGAGCAGCACATCACGATTACCTCTGGTTCCAATATGTCCGATTCCGATATCGATAAGGCAGTCAAAGAGGCAGCTGAGTACGAGGCACAGGATAAGAAGAGAAAAGAGGGCATCGATGCAAGAAATGAAGCTGACTCCATGGTATTCCAGACCGAGAAAGCTCTGCAGGATGTAGGCGATAAGATCGATGCAAACGATAAAGCAGCCGTAGAAGCTGACTTAAATGCACTGAAAGAGGCTATCAACAAAGCTCCGATCGACCAGATGACCGATGCACAGATTGATGAAATCAAGGCTGGCAAGGAAAAACTGATGAACAGCGCACAGGCACTCTTCAGCAAGGTTTACGAGCAGGCACAGGCAGCTGGCGCAGCAGGAGCACAGGGCGGTGCTCAGGGTGCAGCTGATGCAGGAAGTGCACCGCACGACGATAATGTAGTTGACGGCGACTTTAAAGAGGTATAATATAATAAGCAGCCATTTTTCAAAGAAAAATGAGCGGATTACGAATGTTTTAAAGATTGCGAGAG